>OGCO01004833.1_pt1 | contig 13860 bp, 26 predicted proteins | sample 1570171 | NCBI WGS metagenome assembly OGCO01 (sample SAMEA4370583, study PRJEB24528) | human gut metagenome | reverse complement strand
TTTGTACTGTTGAAAATTTGCAGTATCTTTGTACTATTAAAATTTAAGACATAGAGAGATGGAGAAAAAACCACAACACATTCAAGTTCCAAATGATATGTGCAAAGAACATAACCTAGACCCTACTGATGTCTATGTTTACAGTTACTTGAAAACATATATGAATAAGGACACTTATGAAGCTTTTCCATCTATGGAAACACTAGCAAAAGATGCCGGGGTAAGTAAAACTACAGTTAATAAAGCAATTAAAAATCTTGTGGCTAACGGGGACATTTCAGTTAGGAAAGAAGGAAGAAAAAATGTTTATAAATTTAATCCTTCTTCTAAGAATTTCGAAATGTTCACTTACAAATTTATGAGAGATGTAGACCTTACTTCTCAACAGAGAATATATATTATATTGACACAACAATATATGTATAAAGATGAAGAAGGATTTGGAAAGTTAACCTATTCTAACCAAGAACTTTCTGATGAAATTGGATTAAGTGCCTCTACTATTTATAGAAGAAACAAAGAATTAGAAGATAAGGGAATATTACAAGTTATAGATACAGATAAAAAAGACCCTGAAACTGGAGTTCCAATTCAACTTAAGCTATTCGATTTATCTAAAATCGCACAAGACGTTCTCTTTATAAAGAAGAAACTTGAAGAGCATGATAAAGAAATAAAAGAAAATAGTAAAACTATAAAATTCTTATCCAATGAAGTAGAGAAATTAAAAGCCGAATTGAAACAATTGAAGGGAGATTCTAAATTACAAATGACAATGGATTAAGTAAATGACAGCAAAAGAAATAGCATTATGGCTATTGGATGATTTATGTATCATACATACAGGATTTGACAAATTAGCTCTTAGAGAACTAATAAATAAATTAGATGATAGATTTATAAAAATAGATATGGAGAATAAAGAAGCAACTATACAAATTCCTTCTTCTAATTCTTACTACTTATTAAATTCAAAGACACCTACTAAAGTAGACCAATACTTTGGAACTGGAAGAACAAATCTTCTTGTGTCATCCTTAGAACGGTTTCTTCATACTTATGATGATAATACAAAAATAAGAGAAGCCATCTTTGATAAATTTCAAGAAAGAATAGATGCGATTTATACTGGAATTATAGAGTTTAAAAATATCGAAAGTTTAGAGAATGAATTTGTAGAACTTAAACAAGATATATTAAGTTTAGAATCTGAAATTAATCAAACAAATATAATTAAGATATTACAAAATGCAGGATTCCTTATTTGTAACGGAACCAAAGAATCAATAATAAAAGCAATAGATAATTATTTAGCAAACAATGAAAAAACAATTAACGACTTAGACTAATATGAATCCAATTATAATTATGCAAGTAGACCTTATAGAAGAACAAGAATTTACCTTTGACAATTTCGATGAATTGAAAGGTTATCTCAAAGGAAAAATTATATATTCAGAAGATATAAATACCCACAATAAAGTAAAAGAAATCTTAGGCTTACTAGGATTTAGACACGAGTCTTATCCAGTAACACTTGGGGATGTAATAAATAACTCTCAAGAAAGAATTACAGTAGTTGACAATGATTTCTTCACTGTTTACTTTAAAGATGAACTTATTAAAGACGAAGATATAGACATCAATGCAAAAGAACTTATTGAAGACTATTACAAGCTTAAAGAAAATTTGATATATTCTATAATTCCTTGGCCAATGACTGTTGTGGAAGCTAGAAATATTACTAACTTTTATTTACGTAAGCTAGTAGAACTCTCTGAAAAAATGGTTCAGGAAGTTGAAGAGTTAGGCTTTACTGATGAAAATGTAGAATGTTTCTTCGGAAAACATGGACTTAAACAAGCAAGGCAATTACTAGATAATTATGAAATCCAGTATGACAATCTCAAATTTATATGGTAGAAGGAATACGTAAATGTATTATCGAATTAAAGAATCTTGAACAGGGAATTGAGTATGCAGTGGCTGACATTAATAAAAGAAATGCAGCCCTTGTAGCTCAAGAACAAAACATAGTTCAGCTTACATCTGAATTAGAGACTCTTAGAAAAGAGAATGAGTCTTTAAAGAAAGAAATAGAAGAACTAAAAGATAAATTAAAAACCAATGAATCAGGAAGTTGAATTAGTTGAAGAAGCCTTATTTATGGATGCTTATATAGTAGAAGAGTGGACTTATTATCTTCCAGAAATGGAAACAATATATTTGAATTATGATTAGAAGTTTAAGAGAAATTATCCTTAATAGAATTGCCGAAGTAATCAGAAGAGACGATTATGAAGAGGTATATGCGGATGGCAAAAAGCCTGCATTAGAAGAATTAGATGTACTTAATAAATTATTAATGAATGTTTCTGAAAATGATTTAGTAAATATTCCAGACGATAAGAGAGAAGACATTGCAGAAGGAGATGTATATAAAATATCTGGAGAAAACACTTATATCTCAGGATGCTTTGAAACTCCTAAAGTCTCAGAGCCTTGCAGTAAATGTTCTAATTATCTTGAATCTTTACGAACAGGAAAAACATTAGTATGTAATTGTACATTAGGACTGCCAACTATAACTTGCACTTATGAGTATAAGGGTAACAGACAATAAAGAAGTAAAGGAAACAGTCTTAGCAGGACTCAAAAGGAACAAGGAGAAGTATGGTAAGAAATACTGCCCTTGTTCTTTAATAAGAGAAGATGATACAGTATGTATGTGTAAAGAGTTTAGGGAGATGGAAAAGGGAACTTGCCATTGTCAATTATATATAAAGGAATGAGACACGATATGAATGGCAAATGTGATGCACTCAGGATGTTTGGAATACCTAATATGCTCGAAATAGTAGAAGCTATTAATAATGCAGAACTAAGAGCAATGAAGGTAACTGGAGTGTGTGACATGTCAGTTAATGCAAATGGGTATATGAAATATATAGAGCTTGACTCTATTAACTTTAACATTAAAGGAGAGATGGGTAAATGGGAATAAGTAGTGCAATATATCCAAGTAAGTATCTTGAAATAGAATTTACTTCCAAAAGACCTAAGAAGTATGAGGTAACTCTTAGAGGACTTAAAGGTTATGGAATTGATTATGGCATAATAGAACTCTTTACTGACCAATCAGTAGTATGTTCAGAGAATGACTTAGGGCATACAGTATTGGATTTACTAAAGAAAAGTCCAAGTCTATGGGAAGATTCAATTATAAGCGTAAGACAAATATAAAATAATGCAAACATTTGAATTGACATATCCGGTAAGTAATATAAATGGAGTATTTATAGAAGAAGAAGATTTCGAAAAAGACCCAGCAATGATAGCTTTAAATATAGGGCATGTTTCAGTAGTATTCATTCCAGAACAATATAGAGACACTTATATGAATACTAATCTTTACCATAAGTTAGTGCCATGTATAATGATTCAAGGAGTCTTACATGCAAAGATATTTTTCTATTCACCCTCATTTAAACTTGATTGGGAATGACAGATACCGGAAGACCTATTTATATAGGTAACGGATTAATCCCACAAGTAGAAAAACACCTTATGTTTGAAGCAGTAAAAACTTGGAATGAAAAACATCCACAACATTTATTAGTATTAAATGTATATGGAGATACATATAGTTTAACCCTATATAAAACATTAGAAGATGAAACACATGAACAGCAATTCTCTGTATCAGGTAAGAGCTTTAGACAAGCATGGGATGCATTTATAGAAGTAGTTGAATAATGGAATACAATAAAGAACTCTTAGAAATTTATTGGAATCTTGAAAAAGAAACTAAAATTTTTAGAGATAAATATCCTACATACTTTGTAGCTATACTATGCGAGAATCCAACAACAGCTGTATTCTTTCAAGATAACTATACTGGAAAATTATTCTCTGACTTTAATAAAGAGGAGCCGATAGGTTATATAGGCAGAAGAAAAACAGCAGAAGATGTAAGAAAAAGTGCAGAAACTATGATGGAACAAATAAAGGCGAGCACTAAATAAAGTGCTCGCCTTTTCTTTTATATAAGAACTAATATAAGTCCTATTACTATTCCAATAGCATCTGCAAGGACGTCGTACCAATCCCATTTATTACCCGGAGCTTTACTATCTCCATACTCTTTACCTAATGATAAACCTACCGCCAGACCTATACCTAGCCAAATATTAATACTTCCAGCAATTAACATTACTAAAAGATTAACTAAACAATGTTTTAGTTTGTCACTTTGTTTTAGGAAGTTTACTATTTTCTTCAGAATTTCCTTCATCGCTTTTAAATTTTTTCCAAATACCTGTTACTGAATCTATTCCTAATAAAGCCATAACACATATTAAAAATGTATCTATCATTAATGGTGCTTGTATACACATTATAGTACAATATATAAGTACTGCAACTGCTACAAACCACCCTATTACTCCACACACTCGCTTAGACGAGATTCCAGAATGTGAAGTAAACATTTGTCTAAGGAATGTTACAAATTTCATCTTATTTTTTATAATTATTTAAAAAGTCAATCATTCCACCTTTTTTATAAGGATGTATCTTGCCATCTAATATATTAGTGCCATTTACATATATCTTATTCAGATTATCAACACTAACCTGATTAGTACTATTACCTATTGGAAGTGTATTAGGTTTAGTTTCTAAGACAACATCTTTAGGTTTATATGTAAAGTCTTTATTACCCTGACTCCAAAACACTTCCCCTTCATGTCCACCTTTAACCTTACCAGCTCTAGGTCTTACATATCCAGTTTCAAGTATATCTTTTAATTGGTCAGTCCTTGTTAACCTATAAGATTGATTCCCATAAGTAGGTATATCTCCAGTCTTAGAAGGGAATATATTCTTACCTTCAAATACTCTATGAGTAGATATTGGAGAGTTACTAGGTAGTGAGATTCTATTACTGGGAGCTGTACTATTACTAGGAACGAGATGGCTTACTTGTTTCTTAACTTCCCTGCCTACTATTCTGTTTCTAGCAAATTGGCTTCCTGCCTTAGCTGCTCCATATTCTAATCCCTTACCTAGCCAAGCCAAAGGTTTACCCGCTGCAACAGTACTAAGAACAAATGTTCCTATTGGGTCTGCACCACTCAAGTATCCTGCTCCAATATTAGGAACCCTTCTAGGAGGAGTAGTTACTATTTTACCATTCTCGATAGTAGTTTGGGGTGGAACTAAGACAAATTCACTATGTGGTTGACGTTCTCTGGCTTTCTCTTCTGGAGATTTATATCTTTGAGGGTTATTAAGTCTCGGTGCAACGTATGTTGCATCTCTTTTTGCTATCTCATTCCCGTTCTGATATTTGGGTATTAGTTTCATTTTCCAGAATCTTTTTTGTAAATATTAATATTTTGTATAGAATTATGCCTAGCATCATACCCATTAGCTAACTTTAACGCCAATTCCTTTTGTTTATCAGCATCTCCCTCTACAACAGCCTTAGCCCACTCTGGGAATGATTTTTGGATATTTCCATAATGATATCTTGCTTGAGCCATTAATAAACGAGGTCCTTCACTTATAGTATCTGGACGTTCTGTATAGTTTTTCATGTTGTCCATTATTACTTTATCGTGAGTTCTCATGTCTTTAACTGCTACATCTTTAGCTTCTCGTACAGTCCACTTTCCAGATTTAATTTTATGTTTCAGATGTCTATGAGGTCCACTTACAAAATCAGTTCCCCAACCACCAGTTCTACTATCATAATTTTTAGCAATACCAGATTTATAATCTATTCCCTTATCGTGAGGATTTTCTAATCTTTTTATATATTGAAAAGTTGTTTCATAATCAAGTGGCCGAACCTTTCCTACAGGCGGAACTCTTTTCCCTAATAGCTTATTTATAAAAGGATTAATGCTTCCTGATAAGAATGAAGTTGCAGCACTTGGAGCATACTCCTTGATAATATCCACTACATCAACAGGCTCTTTTGGTTCCTCATTGGGAAGAATCTTTTTAACTTTGCTAATAGCTTTTGCTATCAGTCCATCTTGTGCTTTAATAACACCTCCATTTTCCAACTGCTCACTCTGCGGAGTTACTGGAGTTCTTGCTTCCGGTTTAGGTTTGTAAGACTTATATCTACTCCAATCAAAGCCAATCAGTTCTTCATTATGAGCATCTAGCTTCTCTTGTTTAAATCGTCTTAGTATTCTAGCTCTTAACTCTCCTGCGCCCTTTAATTTAGGAATCTTCATTCCTACTTGAGCTTTAGCTATTTGATTATAGACGTTAGATAATGCTTGTCTGTATTTAGGGTCAGTTGCATATCCACCTTTAACTACTCTATCAATAAAGTCTCCAGTAAAGGCATTATATCTTTTATTATTTAATAATGATACATGATAATTAGCATAATCATCTATATCTTTAAAGTCTCTAAAGCTGTCATTTATATAAACGTTCTGTCCGTTTACTACTTCTCTTGTTCTCCTTGTAGTTCCTTTTCCTTTAATTCCTCCGAAGTTGAATTTACCTGATTGACTCTTTCCCCAATTACTTTCTAAAGCTGATTGAGCTACTAAGTACTTTGCATATTTAGTATCTAAACCTTTAGCTTTAAGTGCATTTTCAAAAGCAGGAGTCATAGTCTTTACAAACTCATCCTTTGTTTTTATTTGAGTTGGAGCAGCCTTAGGAGTTTCCTTAACAACTTTCTCTTCTTTAGATGTAGGAAGAGGTTCTGTATTTACTGGCTCCTCAACAGGTTCTTGTTTAGGCTCTTCTGCTTTAGCCATCACTTGTCTTCTATTAGCTTCCAATCTATTTACTGGAAGTTCTTTTATTTCAACAGTAGCTAAAGGTTGTTCAAATGTAGGGCCTTCATAAGGAGCTATACTATTATATGTGGTAAATATATTTCCACCGTGCTGTCTCTTCAGTGTAGTAGGTTTCTTTAAATCGGATGTAGGAGTAGTTGACTTAACAACTTTCTTTCTCATGTCTCTTTTAGTCCCAGTTAGAATCTTGTGATTCTTTACTAACGGAGACTCTTTAAATTTCATCGCCATATTCTTTTAATCCATTTATATTGAAAGACTTTTCTGCTTTCATAATAATCAACCTCGTATTGAGCCATTCTAGCTTCCCTTTCAAATGATATAGCTTTATAGGCAGTATCCCAATTTCTATAAATAGCTAACTTAATAAGGAACTCTAGTACATATAAAGGATAGTAAGGAAGTATACCTACTTCTAACATTTGTATAGTATGAGTTCCTTCATGTCTAGCTGCCATATCAGTAAACTTCTCTATACAATCCTTTATTCTTGTAACCATCATTCCAAAGAAATTAAAATATTTATAACCTTTAAAAGGAAGTAGTTTGTTAACAAAGAATAAGAGTTTTCTTTTCTTATCCCATACAAATTTCATAATTTAAATTTTAGTTAGGTTGTCCATAATTTTCATCTAACCATTTTCTAAAGGCTTGAGCATCGAAGTTTTCTAATGATTTAATAACTCCTCCTTTTGCATGTTTCCATTTAGCTGCATTACGAGCAAAATTAGCTCTTTTCTTTTGCAATGGAGTTGCGTTTGGATTGTTAAGTACAGACTTGGCATGTTCTTGAACACTTTGTCCTGCCTTCTTTGCTGATGCTGTAAACTTACCTTTGTTTTCAGGTTTTATATGGATTCCACTTCCACTTTTATGTTTTGGAATCAATCTACCTCCTTTTTTAAAATAATCTGCCTGTTCGTAGCTAAGTGAATTTGCATAGGCTACGGCTGCTTTGTGCAGTCTCTCCAATAAAGTTTTATTCTCTCCCATAGTATAATAAAATAATTATTTCATTTTGTAGACTACAAAAATATAGCTAAATTTGCACAATAACAAATGAAAGTATGAATTATATGAAATAATGTGGAAAATTTAAGTAAAGATTTTTAGAACTATTTAACTATTTAAGAATTTAAAGAAACAAGACAATTAGTATGTTAGATTTTATTAAAAAGGTGTTTAATTTTATAAATGGGCTGAATCCTACAGTTAAAACTATTATCATAATGGGGCTACTGTTTTGGTGCACTCAAGTATGTTTAGTAAATCAGAGTAAGCTATTTATAACTAATTACATCGAATCTGTTGAGTACAATAACAGAAAATCTGAAGAGTATTCTCTAAAAGTTTCTCCTAAAATTAAGAGACAAGTAGAGAGTATTAAGAACAAAGATGCGGATGCTTCAAACGTACTCCTGTTATCTTTTCACAACACCAAAAAAAGTTTACAGGGTTTTTCCTATATGTATTTAACAGCGTTAACTGACTCTCCGAGAGGTATTGATGATGAAAGCTGTGTTGGAACATGGACAAATCTGCCGTATTTACAATTTACAGATGAAGTGGAAAAGATAAGGAGAGCAAGCTATTTAAGAATAGATTCACTGGAATCTGCGAAAGAAAAGTTTCCACAATTGTACAAGAAATTAAAGTTAAGCGGAGCTTGTGCCGCAGGGTTTTACCCCATTGAGGGTATAGATAGTGAAGGTAATATTGCACCTGTCGGAATGATAATTGTAATGTATAATAAACCGAAGCACTATTATTTAGGATATTATAATGAATGTATTGCCCCTTACATCCAAGTACTTTCTACATTGTTAAATTATAATACTACGTACAAAAATAAATAATGAATTATGCAAGTTGATAAGAAAAATGGAAATGTTTGCTACAATGATGAAGCACACATTTATTGGAATGAAAATGATGAATCTAGATATATATCAGTTACCACACTAATCCACTCTTTTACACAGCCTTTTGATAAAGAGTTCTGGAGTGCTTATAAAGCATTAGAGAAACTTATTCCAAAAGAAAATTGGGCAATAGAGAAGAAGTCATTACTGGCAACTAAAAGGTTTGACCCTTCTATATTAGACTTATATAGTATTGATGCTGGAGACTTTAGTGATACACAACAAGATATACTAGATGAATGGGATAAGGCAAATAAAGATTCTTGTGAGAGAGGTACAGCAATTCATGCTGAATTAGAGAATCAATATTACAAGAAGCCAAAAGAAATTAGCCTTAAAAAGTACGGACTCGGAGGTAAATTCGAGTGCAAGAAGGGGTACGCAGAATTAGATATGGAACGTGGAGTATATCCAGAGTATCTAATTTCTTACGAATCAGAAGACGGAATGTTAAAGGTTGCTGGACAGATAGACTTACTAATAAAAGATGGCAATGACATCTATATTATAGACTATAAAACCAACAAGAAGATTGACCAGAAATCTGGATTCGATACATCAACAAAAAGAAATACAACAATGCTTTATCCACTTACTAATTTAATGGATTGTAATTACATGCATTACACTATGCAATTAAGCACATACGCTTATATGTTGCAGCAATTAAATCCAGAGTTTGTAGTAAAGCAATTAATATTAGTGCATTATGACCATGATGGCAACGAAACTACATATAATCTCGATTATCTAAAAGAAGATGTAGAGAGAATGTTTGGCTTCCATAAGAAAAACATGATTAAGGAAAAACAAAGAGCTAAAAGACAAAGGATTGAATATTAATCTTAGTAGAAAAGAATAATTTTAGGAGCATTTTTAAAGCCTTATATAACGCTTTAAATGTTAAGCAATGTAACGGAGATTCGAACGGATTAATACTTTCCTATTTTATATTATGAATGTAGGAAACATTGTAACTGGACACTTAAATGAAGTTCTCAATTTGAAACAAGATATTTCAAAGAAGAGACTAGAGATATGTAAAACATGTCCCTTATTTACCCCTAGACTTGGGGGAATGTGTAATAGAAGATTATGGTATAATGCCCAAACGGGAGATGTAAGTACAGTTAAATTAGATGGATATGTGCGAGGATGTGGTTGTAGATTAAAAGCGAAAACCACAATGTCAAGAGAATCTTGCCCCGCAGGAAAATGGTAAAAATTTTAAAATGTAAATGAATTATGGCACACAACCCAGCAGAATACGAAAAAGTAAAAATAGCACAAGAATTAGTAGGATTAGACTCAGGAGACCAACACTTTGTAATGTCAGCTGATGAAAACGTTCAAGAGAGAATGGCAAGAGACGCAGCTGTTAGATTTAATGATAGTGTTGACGAATACACAGCTAAAATGGACAACTATATTAGAGACGTAGAAGAAAAAGCAAAGAGTATTGCCGAAAATATGAATGGATTAGAAATTCTTCCAGTCTTTAATTACATGATAGTAAGACCTTACGACCAGAATCCTTATCAAAAAATTAAGGTTTCATCTTCTGGACTTATCTATGACTTAGGTGGACATAAACCTGAATTTAAAAATCCTGATAACGGTCAGTTAGAGGAAGAAGAAAACTTCATCGTTGTAGGTAAAGTAATCGAAGTAGGTCCTGAAACTAAATACGTTAGAGAAGGTGATGATGTATTCTTTACTAAACCTTCACAGACTCCTATACCATTCTTCAAAATGGGACTTGTTTATGTAAGCGAACAACGTGTTCTTGCAGTAGTAAATGAAAAACTTAAAGCTCGTTTCATGAGAGCATCAGAAGGAAAACTTAAAGCATACAATAAATTTTAATTATGGAAGAGAAAATATACTTTTTGCCTGGCGATGTGGTAACACTACGTCAGGCAATTCCTTATAAACCAACTATGATTGTTGTGAAGAAGGAAACTAAGATAATCAGCCCACGTAAATCAGCAGGTATTGATAAATTTACAGGGGGAAAGGAAGATTGCCTGAAAGGAATTAAATGTAGATGGTTCACATCTAATGGTGAATTACAAGAAGCAGTATTTAATACTAAGGATTTAATAAAACTATAAAATGGTTTCTAGAAGAAAACTCAAACAAAAGACAGAAAGAAACTCCCAAAATGCTGCCGCAGCTTTATCAAACTTCAAGCCTGCAGCTCCTGCAATGCCTTCTTATCCAAATTTAGGAACGAGGGTAGGGCAACAACCTCAAGGACTCTCATTAAGCGAAAGAGATGAAATGAGAACTAAGCTAAACAATACTAATGGGAGAAAGATGATTCAAGATACAAATGCCAAATTTAGGAACGAGGGTAGGGCAACAACCCAATCTTCTAACTTTACCGGCTCATTCAATAATGCATTTGCAGCAGCTAGAAAACAAGGACTAAAGCAGTTCCAATGGAATGGTAAGTTATATGGAACACAATTAGCATCTGCACAACAGGCAGCTCCACAAACCAAACAAGCTCCTGCCCCAGCAGCTAAATCAAATACTCCTGAACCCACATATCTTGATTCTATGAGAAGGGGTTCTCTTCCACAAGTGGATATAGTAGCACAACGAGTTTCTACAGCTCCTATTCCAGCACCTGTACAAGCGGCTCAAGTTACTTCTTCTGCCATTTCCCAACAAGGGCCTTATGCAGCAGGAGCTTCTTATCCTCCATCAGTTGGTGGCAATAGATTTACTGGGCCTAGGTTTCAAGGAGGAAGTAATTTTACTAATAGTCCATCTTTTAGTAATACTTATGAAACAGCCCCAATGCCTATTGAAGATGTCGGACAACCTCACAATTGGGGTCAGATGCAACTTACTGGAAGTAGTTCTCCCCAAGTAAATGCAGCAAGAGAAAGATTGGATAGACAAAATTCTAATCCGCGAGGAAAAATTCAGTGGAGCAGAGAGACTAACGATATGGCAGAAAATGCTAGAAGAGGTATCGGAGATTGGCTTTATAGTAAACTTCCAAAAAGAGAGAAGGGCGGAAAACTAGAAGACAAACAGCAAGAATTTGTAGCATACTTGATTCAAGCATCTGGAGTAGAAACTGAAGACGAACTAAATGATTATATTCAAGATTTAGGACAAGACGGATTACAAAGAGAATTAGCAAAATTTGAGGAACTTATGACACAAGGAACTGAACAAGTACCAGCAGCAGCTAAAGGTGCAAAACTAAATTATATCAAATCATTGAGAGGACAATGTCCAGAAGGATTTGAAATGCAATATTTCAAGAAAGGAGGAGTAATGTGCAGCCAATGTATTAAGAAAGCAAAAGCACAGAAAGCTCCAACTAAAGCAGAACAAGGAACTAAAGTAGTTCAAGATTTTAAAGCTGACATGAAGAAATGTGGCGGGAAGGTAAAATGAAGAAAAAAGAAAACGGAGGAAAAGTAAAAACTATTCCCGGAGTTATAGATACTAAAGAAAACAAACTATCTCCAAAAGGTAAAGTACAAATAAAGAAACATTACTTTGGAGGAAAACTCTAAGTAACTTATGCAGAAAATATTTCTATATGATAATGTAAATAACAGAATAGAGTTAAATGTGCCAGAGATTTTACTCACTCGTGAGTTTAAAGCTCTAATGGATAAGAAAAGAAATATTACTTCTAAGGACAAAGAAGGAAAACTTGGAACCCAAGCATTTAAAGAATTTACATATATTTGGTTAGCCTTAGATTGGTTATCTCCTTATGCCGATTATGCAGAACAGGAAAGACATCAAGAGGCTTTAAAGGACGCAGGTCTTACTCAAGCAGAGTTTGATGACCCTGTATTCAGGGCAGCTTGTAGAAAGTACAGAGCTTTACAAGAGGAAACCCGTTCTATAAAGATGCTAAAAGCAGCTCAAAATACAGTTGATAAATTCATTGACTACTTTAATAATATAGACCCAGAAGAAAGGGATTTACAAACTGGTAAACCTATCTTTAAAGTAAAAGATATTATGGCTGAAATCTCTAGTCTATCTAAAGTCAATGATGAACTTAGGGCACTTGAAGGACAAGTTAAGAAAGAACTTGTTGAGGAATCATCACTTCGAGGAGGAGCTACTGATGGATTTATACCAAAAGACTTTTAATTATGGCTAGAGGAAGAAAAAAGAAAGTTGTTGAACCTACTTTAGATGTCCTTCCAGAAAGAGTCCAAAAAATATTAGAAGAAGTAAAAGTAAAAGAAGAACAAGAGTTCAAGGATGAAATTACTTCTTTAATAAAGGCTAGAAAAGGAGAATGGGATGTCACTATAAATGATGATATCCCATTTTTTGATTCTAATCTATCCTACGAGCTTACAGGATATAAACCTATTGATGCTACACATGGTCTTGACTTTGACCCATCATGGTATACAGAAGCTAGGGAAACTTTCTTAAGAATAGGACATTATTGCACATACAGGTTCGGAACAAAACCGTATAATGATTTCTGGACACAGGAATATACAAGATGCAGAGATGGAATGACAGTTAATGGATATACAATTACTGGTGATAATTATTTCTTCTTGAATTATTATCAATTAATGGACTTGACATCAGCAGATAAAGCCGGTGGTGGTAGACTTTATGACTTCCCAAAGTTCTTCGTAAAGCAGTATGAATACTTTCATTACGTTGAATTATGTAAGAGATTAAGAAAGAACGCCATAGGACTTAAAGCCCGTGGAGTTGGATTCTCAGAAATTGGAGCTGCCATTACAGTTAATACATATAATTGTAGACGTAATGCTGTTATAGTTATTGCAGCTCAACTTGAAAACTATCTTACTAAGACTCTTAGTAAATGTTGGAAGCAGCTTGACTTCTTAAATGACTATACTGACGGAGGATTCTTTAAACTTAGACAAGTAGAAGATACTAACCTTAGCAAGAAAGCATCAGTATATAAAATAGTTAATGGTCAGAAAGTAGAATCTGGATGGATGTCTGAAATTACAGGTATCAATGCAGATAAGCCAAATAAGATTCGTGGTGACCGTACCGACTTATTAATATATGAAGAAAGTGGTTCTTGGCCTCAATGGAAGAGAGCTTTTGAACAGGGAGAT
>OGCO01004832.1_pt1 | contig 13864 bp, 13 predicted proteins | sample 1570171 | NCBI WGS metagenome assembly OGCO01 (sample SAMEA4370583, study PRJEB24528) | human gut metagenome | reverse complement strand
TCAAGAGTAAGATTAAGCAAAAGCCCGCTATCCTTCCCTCCGGAAAAGGAAACAAATATATTGTCAAATTCTTCAAATAGAAAATGCAGGCGGTCCTGCAAAGCTTCATATACATTTTGTTCCGTATATCTCCTAATCATAGTACCTCCTATTAATGTCCTTTAGATATAAACATCAAAATATATGCCGCAAACTTATTATATCATATCAAGTAGCATTGTTCAAGAATATTAAGTAAATGTTGTTATATATTAATAAAAAAAAAAAAAGAAGAAAACAAGTAGGAAAAAATATATTTTCAGACATAATTTTTTGTTTTGTAAAAAAGCCGTTATCCTTTTTTTAAATAAAGAATACCAGCTAAATTAAGAACACAAATATACTACAAGCTCACAAAATGATAGCAAATCTATATAATTTCACTTGACAATCTAAACAAAATATTTTAAAATTACTATAAAAGTGATAATGGCATATAGTTCTGATTGCCAATGTGTACGTCTGTTAATGCAGTCCTTTCTATATGTAATAAATTTCTTTTCTTATTAAAGTGATCATTTAAAGTTCATATCCAAACAATAACAAAATACGGAGTATACATATATGCAATATACAAATATCTACCAGTCTCCCATTGGGAAAATTCTTCTCGCTTGTGACAACAAAGGACTTACCGGACTTTGGATAGACGGAGCAAAATACTATGCTGACGGTCTCGGAACAAAATATATAGAAAAGGAAACATCCACTTTTAATTCCGCAAAAAAATGGTTAGACATATACTTTTCAGGTGAAAAACCGGATTTTTTTCCTCCTCTTAATTTGATAGGTACGGATTTTCAGATATCAGTATGGAATATTTTACTTAAAATCCCATATGGGCATACAACGACATACAGCGATATAGCTAAAGAGATTGCAAAGAAAAACAATTTGTCAGAAATGTCTGCGCAGGCTGTTGGTGGCGCGGTCGGCCATAATAAAATATCCATTATAATCCCATGCCATCGAGTCGTCGGAAAAAATGGCAGCTTGACCGGATATGCCGGAGGAATTGATAAAAAGATAAAATTGCTTACAATAGAAAACACAGATATGACAAATTTATTTGTTCCTTCTAAAGAAACAAAAATAAAAAAAGATGAAAACCGATTATAAAATCTTATCGTCAGTCTATACCACATCAACAAAAATCAATTAGAACCACTTTCTTTGAAATAAACGTTTCAGAGGAAGTATATTTAATTAAAAGTTCCCGTGATAATTATTATATTTTAATCTATAAAAACAGAAAGACGGCGCTATACAGCGCCGTATATAAAATTATGACAGATAAAAATCTAATTTACGAAATTCTCAGCGTCGTGGAAGAAATACCCGAAGGAAAGGTTGCGACCTACGGACAAATCGCACAGCTTATCGGCAGAGATAAAAATGCAAGACTCGTCGGAAAAGTTCTAAGTATCTCAGAAAACTATGGGAATTATCCGTGTCACCGTGTAGTAAACCATTCCGGACGTTTAGCACCCGGATGGACGGAGCAAGAGGATTTGCTTCGCCAGGAAGGCGTTACTTTTAAAGATAAAACACATGTAAATTTAAAACTCTGTAAATGGGATTGCTGAAAATGTCATCCTAAAACTCGTATCTCATCTCGTTATGCTTCTCATAGTTGCGAAAAGCATAGATTTCTCCAATATTCGTTTCACAAAATATTGTGTTGCTGAAGAAACCAAGATCTTTACAGTTAACAATACTTTTTAGCATATATTATAATGTAATATCTACAATATGTAAAATATAATTTCTGATTAATATTTTTTTATCCGGTAACTGAAATAATCATTTTTCTAATTCCTCTTGAATATATGCAAGTGACGCAATTTTTTCTTTTGTCTGCTCAACCGTCAGAAGCTGTGTATTATTGGAATTAAATTCCGTCAGCGTATTGCGTTCCGTATCTCCATCCTTAAAATACTTGTCATAGTTAAGTCCCCTTTTGTCACATGGAACACGATAGAAATTACCCATATCAATGGCATTGGCACATTCCTCATTTGTGAGTAAGGTTTCATACATTTTTTCCCCGTGACGAATGCCAATAACTTTAATTTCGGTTTTATTTTCTTTGTCAAAGAGTTCCATAACCGCTTTAGCCTGTGTTTCAATTGTGCAAGCAGGAGCTTTCTGAACAAGAATATCTCCGCTTGTCCCATGCTCAAATGCAAACAGTACAAGATCGACTGCTTCATCAAGGGACATAATAAATCTTGTCATTGACGGGTCAGTAATGGTAATTGGCTTGCCGGAACGAATCTGGTCAATCCAAAGCGGAATTACAGAACCACGGGAACACATAACATTGCCATAACGAGTACAACAAATCTTTGTTTTTTCAGGAGCAACCGTTCTTGATTTTGCAACAATAACCTTTTCCATCATCGCCTTGGAAGTTCCCATAGCATTGACTGGATAAGCCGCCTTGTCGGTAGAAAGGCAAACTACATTTTTAACACCCGCATCAATGGCTGCTGTAAGTACATTTTCCGTACCAATTACATTGGTGCGAACCGCTTCCATCGGGAAGAACTCACAAGACGGAACCTGTTTCAGGGCTGCAGCATGGAATATGTAGTCAACGCCAACAATCGCGGGACGAATAGAGTCAATATTTCTTACATCTCCAATGTAAAACTTGATTTTTTCCGCATATTCGGGATATTTCGCCTGATATTCATGACGCATATCGTCTTGTTTTTTTTCGTCACGGGAGAAAATGCGGATTTCTCCGATATCAGTTGTTAAAAAACGGTTGAGTACAGCATTGCCGAAACTGCCAGTACCGCCGGTTATAAGTAATACCTTATTCGTAAACAGTCCCATTTATTTATCCTCCAAAATATCAGCTATTTTCTTACCAACCGATTTATCTTCATACGGATTACTTGCTTTAAACATTGCATCATATTTTCAGTCCACCATCAATAAACACAATGTAAGCTTAAACGTATAAAATATGTACAAGATGCTTTTATCAAAGTCTGTATGTTCCGGGTAAATCACAGCACTTACGAGTATCAAATACAATCTTATCTTTAAGCTTATCCATATTTTCCTTAATCTGATTGTGATTAACCATTATTACAACCAAATCGGTGTCTTCAAGAAATTTATCAAAATCGTGATACTGATTCGGTACGATATCATTGGGAAAATACGGGTCATAAGACTTTATCGGTGCTGCCAGATGTCTTTTCTGACTTTCAAGCAACTGAATTGTAGGAGATTCACGAGGATCATCAACGTTTTCTTTATAAGAAAGTCCATACAAACCAACCCTCGACAAGTCTGTAATATTGTTTTCCTTCATAATCTCATAAATTCTGTTAAGAACAAAATCGGGCATACCATCATTTGTTTTCATTGATTCATCAATTACTTTAGCGAGACTTGGATAGTCACCTACTAAAAACCAAGGATCAACAGAAATACAGTGACCGCCAACGCCCGGTCCCGGTTGAAGAATATTTACGCGAGGATGCATATTGCAGATTTTGATTATTTCGTAGACATCCATGTTATCGTGGCGGCAAATTTTAGCCAGTTCATTTGCAAAAGCAATATTGACCGCACGAAAAGTATTTTCTACAACCTTAGTCATTTCGGCAGTACGGATATCAGTCACAACGATCTCACCCTGACAGAAGGAAGAATATACATTTTTGACCTTCTCACCGATTTCGCGGCTGTCCGCACCTATGGTACGATTGTTATGCAAAAGCTCATACACCATATTACCAGGAATGATTCTTTCGGGAGCATGAACTAAGTTAATATCTTCACCGATCTTGAATCCGTTTGCTTCAATAACGGGTCGGACATATTTATCAATAGTACCGGGAGAAACAGTCGATTCAATTACAACGATTGCCCCCTTTGGACAAACTCTCATAACATCTTTTACGGCCGCAACCACATAGCAAGCATCCACTTTTACTGAACTTGTCATACGGCGTAGGGACTGAAATGATATATGTGTCTGTTACCTGATATTCAGTTGTAAATTTAATTCCTGCCTTAACAGCATCCGCAAATAATTCGTCAAGACCGACTTCTTTAAAAGTTGTTTTTCCAGCATTAAGAGTTGCGACAAGCTCTTTGTTGTAGTCTGTACCGATAACCTCAACTCCGTGAGACGCCATCATAAGCGCCGTCGGAAGCCCTATGTAGCCAAGTCCTATTACATTAATCATTTATTTTTCCTCTTTTCTTTAGAATTTAATCCTACAAGTAATATAAGTAATATATAAACAAGTGATTTCGTAATACAAATACTCAATAAAAAAGTTTCTACAGTTTTTGTAGTAGTGATCGTAATAACATAGGAAATGAACGATGTAATAACAAGCAATAATTGAATAAATAATTCCTGTTTCTGCTTTTTACACACAATTAATCCGGGTGACAATGCTGTTCCAATAAAACGACACATATAATATGGTGTCAATATTTTTATATATTCTCCCGCCACAACCCACGATTCACCAAAAAACACCTTGCATGCCCACGGAGCAATCAAATACATTACGACTCCTATAGGTATAGCCATGGTAAACAAAAACATGAATGTTTTCTTATACGAAGATTGAAATGTGCCTTTAACAGACTGCTCCTCCGAAGCTTCCTGAAAAAATACTTTAGATACATTTCCGCTAACTAAAGAAAGAGGCAAGCCCAATATACGTGTTGATAAGGAATAATATCCAACAATCCCCATATCAAACAAAGATTCCATAAAAATTGTTACTGATGAATAAGAAAAACTATTTGCAATCATGGCAGGCGCTGAAAATAGCGGAAATCTCTTATGTCTAATTGCAACTCGCTTTATACTTTCAAAATTGCTTTTCCATACTTTGGAAAATTCCGGAATTAATTTTACAGACTGTCTTTTCATTCCAAAATATTGCCCAATAGTATATGGTAACAAAAGACCTAATACACCAATTTTTAAAAATCCCATAATCACACTGCCAATATTCTGACAAGCTGTCCGAATAACATATACAGTGGTCATAACCTTATACTCTTTGTTCCTATTGTTATAAGAGTTAAACACATTTATTAAAGAATTAGCAACCAGCAATAAAAAGAAAAAAATTATAGAATATCTATAATTAGCATATTCAGGTTTAGCCAAAATAAAATATATAGCAAAACCACCAGTTGCTAATATACTAAATACTAAACCGATTACAATTGAGAGCTTTATAATCGGATAAATATTATTCTCTTCCTTTTCTGAAACAATTGCCATATCATAACGCAAATTTAATACAGAAGTAAATGTACTAACCATTGCTATAATATAAGAGTAGATTCCTATTTCTTCCACTTTAAACAATCTCGTCATAAGTGGTGAACACAATACTACTATCACTTGGGCAAATATAGAACCCGATGCAAGCAATGCTATATTTTTAAAAAAAGCATACGCTTTTTTGTATATTTTATCTTCAGTTTATCTTTGGGTTAATCAGAGTTTAAGCCTTGCTTTTATACTAAAAACAATATAAGAGCAAGGAGGGATTTTTTATGAATAAGATAAAGAATAAGATGATGAAAATGAACTTTTCGAAATTCTTTCGGCATTTCGCCTCAGTTTCTGTAATCACTGTTCTTTTTGGTGCTGCAGCGAGTGCTGTATTTCGCACGCATATCAGTGAAATAATATCTTATGAGAGGTCCGTGAAAATGAATGAGCGGAAGTACAGTTATTACGCAAATGATTTGCCGTGTCCATAGTCCGGGCAGCTTGAAGAGCTTGAGTACGCCGGACATAAAGGTCACCGGGCCAAATAAGTAAATATGCCGCTTACAGCACTGGCTGCCGATGAAATGATTGCGCTCGGTATTTTCTGTTTGATTTACCTTTTTATTGTTTGGAATCTACTGGCTGATAACTTCTGAGTGGCTGTATCAGGCGGCGGTAAGATCCGGATTTCATGGACTTTTGTGGTTTACGCTTGCATTGATCTCTAATTTGCCTGCAGTCATTCTATTCCTGTCGACGCGCAGCTTTCTGTATGTCACATGAGAAAGCCGCGACAGAGACCATAGCCGAAGGAATAAGTACTGTGTATTCTGAGGAACAAAGACGGATGATACTTGTCACGCGTGCGAGATTATATACGGATACGGGCATAGTGAACTTTACTGCAGCGGCTTCGATAAAAACTAACCGATATAAGAAAAAAGAAGACTAATACGGAGGGACGTTTCATGGCTGACATGGTGTATAATACAAAGCTAAAAGAAGAAAAACAAAAAACGGCGGTGTCGTCGGGCATTCGTTTTTTGCAGGGGACACTGATAGGTTTGGGGGCAGTTTTGCCGGGGATTTCAGGCGGGGTTTTGTGTGTAGTCTTCGGTGTTTACCAGACTATTATGGAGATTCTCTCTCATCCTCTGCGATCAATCAAAAAACACTTCCACACACTTCTTCCGCTGATTTTGGGCGGAGGCTTCGGTTTTGTCATAGTAGCGAAATTGTTGGGATTTCTGCTGGATAAATATCCGGCTCCTTCTGTGTGTTTGTTTGTTGGATTGATTATTGGAATGATTCCTTCGCTCTTTCGGGAGGCCGGAGCGGCAGGACGAAGCAGAGGTTCCTTAATCTCTCTCGGAATTTGTTTCACAGTCGTACTGGGATTGCTTCTGAGCTTAAATTTTATACGGGCGGAAATTACGCCGAATTTTGGATGGTATTTGTTCTGCGGTTTTTGTATTGCTTTGAGTGTTATTGCGCCGGGACTGAGCTTTTCGACACTGCTGATGCCGATAGGGCTCTACACACCTTTGGTAACGGAAATCGGAAACTTCAATTTCAATGTTCTGATCCCAGTCGGCGCAGGTGCCCTGATGACTGTCGTTTTGCTGGCAAAGGCTGTAGATCGACTGGTGAAAAGACATTACAGTATTGTATTTCACGGAATTATAGGTGTTGTTATCGCCGCGACTATTGTAATTATTCCGTTCCAGAGCTTTGCTGTAAGTATTGCTTCCTGCTGTGTCAATCTGATTTGTATTATACTTGGAAGCATTATCGCTCTGGTGATTGACAAATTTAATCAAAAGGTGGAAGTACCGGATGTATGACATAGCCCGCGGAAAGGAGAATGAAAACAGAAATGGAATTAAAAATTCTTGATTGGATACAGATAATTCATGTGTCTTGGCTTGACAAACTAATGGTCGGCATAACCACATTAGGAAACGGGGGTATTATATGGATTGTTTCCGCTGCAGCATTGCTTATTATTCCTAAAATGCGGAAGGCAGGCACGGCAATGGCTGTAAGTCTTGCTTTGGAAGTATTATGCTGCAATGTGATATTAAAACCGTTGATAGCAAGAATCAGGCCTTGCGATGTAAACGCGGCAGTGCATCTTCTTATCAGGCGTCCGGCAGATTTTTCATTTCCTTCAGGGCATACCGGCGCGGCTCTGGATTCCGGCATGTGTACTTGCGGTATTGATGGGATTTTCCCGTCTGTACCTCTATGTGCATTATCCAAGCGACGTACTGGCTGCAGCAATGATTGGTATTATGCTCGGCTGGTTTGGAAATTTTTTGGCAAACGGACTCTGGAAAAAGGCAATACGGCATGGAAAAAGCCTTTATAACTAAAAGCGGGATGTCCGCATCTGCAGGACGTTTGTCTTTATAGGCAGAGATAATTACGGGTATGAATTTCCTTATTTTTTGTGCTATTCTTCAAGGCCTAAGGTATCTTCTATCGGGAGCGAAATTACAATACCCTGGGCCGGAGAATTGAAGCCGTGTTTTTTGCTGATTGCGGTCATAACATCATATTTTTTGTCTTTGGGAACAATTATGGCAAGAGCCTCCTGCTCCTCCTGAAGAGAAATTCCCCAAAACTGCATGGGAGCATCAAGTCCGCACCGTCTGCCCTTAATGACTGTTCCGCCTCTTGCTCCGGCGGATCTGGCTGTATCAACAACTTCATCGCTGTATCCTTGATTTACGGTTGCTATTATCATAGAGTATGCGGTTTCACCTGCCATTTTATTTTCCTCCTGTTTGATTTCATCTGTAAGACCGTTTTTTTGTTCTGTTATGAAACGAGCCACATTTACCTGTACACCTCGAAGAGGAACACTGACGGCAATTCCTCGTCCTCGTTTTTTCAGGCTTAGTGTCTCATTCATTTTGGAGAAAAGCCGGTGTACCATATTTTTGGGCAGTATCCAAAGTGTTAAAATACGGTCGCTTTCTCCGAGTCCGCATACCTGAAGTACTTCGGAGCTTGCAGTGCCCAAACCGCGGAATTGAAAACGCATCGGGATACCGGCTTCGTCTAAGAGGGTATGAAGCTTTAGCTCCGTCTTGGTATCTGTAATTGCCAGTATCATTCGCAGAGAGAGACTTTTTAATTTTTCCTGCATAATTAATCTTCCTCCAATTCCAGAATATCATTGTCATCGTCGTGAGTTTTATTTCCAGATATATTGACATTTTGATGTTTCAATCTGATTTTATACAAAAGTCCCATGATTTGAACTGCAATAAGAGGTGCTAATGCGACCAGTGCGACAACGCCGAACGCGTCTGTAACTACATTTCCGCCGGCCGCACTACAAGCTCCCATTGCAAGAGGTAATAAGAATGTTGAAGTCATCGGTCCGCTGGCTACTCCGCCGGAGTCAAACGCAATGCCGACAAAGATTGACGGTACAAAATGCGACATAATCAGCGCGGCAAGATATCCGGGTATAATAATGAAATATATACTTATGCCTGTAAGTACACGCAGCATAGCAAGTGCAACAGCGGCTGCAATACTGACCGAAAGGCATGTATTCATCGATTTGCAGGAAATTGTTCCGTTTGTAATGCTTTCCACCTGGTGATTCAATACCTGTACGGCAGGTTCAGCCTTAACGATATAATAACCGATCAGTATACCTATAGGGATCAGCAGCCATTTGAAAGCTCCTTCTCCCATTCCTGCTCCGATTAGACTTCCGACAGGCGCGAATCCTACATTTACTCCGGTTAAAAATAAAATTAATCCTATAATTGTATAGAGAAAGCCTACGACCATTTTCAATAATTGGTGTTTATGATAACGCCTGCATGTAAGCTGGAATATAAGAAATACTCCGAGAACCGGTGACATTGAGAGCATAACTTCCCGTGCGTAGTGCGGAAGCTGAACCGCAAGTTCTCTCACAACATCGCGCATAGTGTTAATTTGGGGAATTTCCGTGACAGTATACGAAGCGTCGGAAGGATTATAGAAGATGCCTAAAAGCATGACCATTAAAATCGGACCGATACTGCACAGCGCAATAAGCCCGAAACTGTCCCCGGCTCCGTCTTTGTCACTTCTGGCAGAAGAAAGACCTATACCCAAAGCCATTATAAACGGAACTGTGATAGGACCTGTTGTTACTCCGCCGGCGTCGAATGCCACCGATAAAAAATTTGCGGGTACAAATGCAGAGATAACAAAAATAAGTATATACATTATAGACAGAATTACCGAAAGCGGAATTTTGAATAACACGCGAAGTACAGCAATTGTTGTGAATATGCCTACTCCGAGTGCGACCGTCCAGATTAATACCTGATTGGGAATTGACGGAACCTGTTCGGCAAGTACCTGCAAATCCGGTTCTGCTACAGTGATAATAGCGCCCATAAAAAAGCAAATTACAATAATTATTATAATTTTTTTGCTCTTAAACATTTGGCCGCCGATGCCTTCGCCGAGAGGGGTCATAGCTGTTTCCGCACCAAGCTGAAAAAAACCCATGCCGATAATAAGCAAAAGCGCGCCTCCCATGAAAAGCGCAATAGTGCCGGTTTCGAGCGGAACGACGAATATGCTGAGAAGCAACACAATTATGGTGATTGGAAGAACGGCCGAGAGCGCCTCCTTGGTTTTTTCCTTTAATTTTTCATTCAAATTTCATACTCCTTTCTAAAATTTATTTGTATTAAAAATTACAAACTATATTTATTTTATTATATCTTATTATTTATAATATTTGAGTAAGCTCTTTTATCTGTTTAGCGGCTTCCTCCGCCGAAATATCAGAAACGTTTATTTTATATGTATTTAACTTTTCGTACAGCGGTGCTCTTTGTATGCTTCTATCGATTACGTCCGACTTGCGTATTTCAGCGCGCACATCTTTGTATAGCCTTTCACGCAGTTTTTCTTCTCTGCATACAAGTGAAACGGATATAGTTTTTACACCTGTCAAATTTAATTTTGACATTATAGTGTCGATGATACTTTGTTCATGCAGAACCCAGCAGAATATGATATTTTCAAATATACTGCACTTAATAAAATTATTCAGAACATAACATATGTTATCAAGAACCATTTTCTTTGTTTCATCGGTAACGGAAAACGGATTCATATCCCAGCACCAATCTCCGTCCAGAAACGCGCTGTTTTTAAGCTGATTTTTTAAAATCCGGCATGTTGTGGTTTTTCCTACTCCCATTGTTCCGCCGATTATATAAAGATTTTTCAATGACATTTAACGCTCTTTCTGATAATCCATTACTTGAACAATACATGCTTTGCAATAAGATTTTATTTATCACATAAATTAAGATGCTGTTTTTCTATCCAAAGCTTAATATCGTTCCATACCGCTTCTTTTCCGTTTTCATTCAGGATTTCATGACGCATTTCGGAATACAGCTTTTTTTCACAGTTTTTATATCCGCGTTCACTCATAAATGCGGCGGCTTGTTCAAACTCTTTGCGATTTACAATGCAAGGATCCTGTTCTCCGGCTATAAAAAGAATTGGAAGTGACGGTTTGTTCAATGTCCATCCTTTTTTCCTATATGTGCATATCATTAGTTTAAACAAGGCGGCAAAACCATTTAAGGTAAAAATAAATCCGCATCTGGAATCATTATCATATTCCCGAACAACCTCTTCGTTACTGCAAATCCAAGAATTTTCACTTGTTGGATTTTGTATATTGCGATTAAAAGCACCGAAAGCAATTTTTTGTACAAGCTTGCTTCGATAATACTCTCCCTTAATTATTCGCATTATGCTTACCAAAAACAAACCGAGTTTTGCCATAGCGTTGCGGCTCGGCGAACCGCAGACTATCAGTCCGTCAATATCTTTATCATATTTTCGGGTATAGCAGCGTACTACCATAGAACCCATACTGTGCCCAAGCAGTACGAGCGGCAGATCAGGAAAACGATTTTTAATGTAAAGTGTAATCTGATGAGCATCCTCAACAATTGCATAGGCGCCGTTTTTATAAAAATATCCATAATCATTCGGATGGATTACACTCTCTCCATGACCGCGGTGGTCGTGAATGACGGTTACATATCCAATCTGAGTAAAATACTCCATGATGTCATGATAACGTCCGCGGTGTTCGGACATGCCGTGCACAAATTGAATGATTCCTGTCGGAGACTGATCCGGAGTGCGAACGGTGATACCAAGAGGAAGATTATCATAAACGCTCTTTAATGATAATTCTTCTTTTTTCATAAATATCCGCTCCTTTTTCACATGTTAATAATTTATTCATCTTCGACAATTCTGATATGTTAGAAATTTATCAGTTAGGAAATATGTTTTTTATTTTAAACATATCTTTACAAATTTATCCCGGCATGACTGCAATGGCTTAAAATTTATTCTTATTTATTTTAACTTATTTACCATTACGGGACTGTTATTATACTTTGATTTCTATATTAATATTATGCGCAATTATTTTAGATAATTATATCATTAAAATTTATACAAATTAATTATGCGGAAAAAATTATTCGTTAATTTCTGTATCGGAAATTTTCGAGCATTGATTGTATCTTAGGATTAAAAATAAAAAACCTTGCAGGATTTCCCTGCAAGGTTTGATCTTTATATTCGATTTTGCCTTATTTTTTCAAATTGGCTTTTCTCAAAAACAAATATTTGTTCCCAGGCAAACCCTTTTAGCCTGCAAGGGGCAAACTTTTTTATCCTCTCTATTTCCGATTTTCTCACAATTTGACCCTCCGCTTTTTATCTCTTTTTCTCAAATTTTCTCTCCGTTTTTCTCATCATAGGGTCAAGTTTTTATGAGATTTTCGGACTTTAATTTGGGTCTAAAAAGTTCTCTTTCTTTCTCTTTTTCTTTCGGTTTTCCAGTGCAATTACAGACTTTAGGTGCGACTGAAACAGAAAGATAAAAAAAGAAAAAGTGTGATAAATAAAGGGATTAAGCGGGTTTTGAAGTGGGATAAAAGGAAGAACGCTGGGGTTTGCGAAGCTTTTTCAGCTTAAGCTTAAATAAATTAGTGCCGTGTTATACTTCTGGTGCAATGAGCAAGCTTCCAAGGATCGTAGTCTGAGAATATTTCCATATACTCATCATATCCCATATACTTTCAAACATGCGGTTGCATCATAAATCAGAAGCATAAATAAATCGCTTTTAATTAACTCACAAGCTGCAGGATCAAAAAAGATTTTGCGTGGGTTTCGTGGGATAGCGTTTAGTTATGCTCCGCACCTTCTTAAAATGCTTTTGGGGATAAAATAGTAAAGCGGAATATACTCCGAGTGGCGAAACGGCGTAACCGAGCCGTCCCGTCTTTTTAACATTAACGGCATTTTTGTTGCCTCCTTTCCAGAGGATAGTGTCCTCTATAAATTTAACGACGGAAGAAACATTAAATTGTTCCTGATTTCTGAAAATAATTATATCATATTTTACTGTCCTATAAAACTCCCTTACGAAAAATTATACGCTCAATTTATCGTGTTTTGAAATTTAGTAAATCATAATAAAGTAAATTTTAAAATAGGTATTGACTATTGCGCTGTTGTGAAGTATAATTAAGTAAATCGTAAAATACGAATTTTCTATATAGGGAGGTTCACCTATGTTCATAGGAAGAGAAAACGAGCTTAATACATTAAACAGGCTCTATAATTCCGATAAATTTGAGTTTGCTGTTATTTACGGTCGCCGCCGTGTGGGTAAAACTGCACTCATCAACGAATTTGTAAATGATAAGGATAATATTTTCTTTACCGGCGTTGAAACCAATGCAAAGCAGAATCTTGATAACTTTTCAAGCTGCATTATGGAATACAATACAGGTCTTGCAACCGGGGCTTCCTTTAATAATTTTCAAGCGGCACTTGAATACGTTTTCGAGCTTGCCAAGACCAAAAGGATTGTGCTTGTAATTGACGAATACCCTTATGTCGCCCGTGCGTCCAAGAGCCTTGCTTCTACACTTCAACTTTTGATTGATAAGAACAAAGACACATCAAAGCTGTTCTTAATTCTTTGCGGTTCTTCTATGTCCTACATGGAAGATCATGTTTTGGCATATAAAGCGCCCCTTTACGGAAGAAGAACGGCACAATTTAAAATCAAACCTTTTGAATTTTCAGAGGTTTGCCGTTATTTTAAAAATTTCTCTGACGAGGATAAGGCTTTGGCATACGGCATTATGGGCGGGACGCCCCAATATCTTATACAGCTTGACGATAAGCTTTCTATTGAAGAAAACATAAAAAATACGCACCTTAATCCATCCTCTTCTATATTTGAAGAACCAAACAATCTCTTAAAACAAGAGGTGCGTGAGCCTGCAATTTATAATGCGGTTATTACTGCTATTGCCACCGGTTCGTCCAAGATGAATGAAATTTCTAATAAGATTGATGAAGATACGAGCGTGTGCGCCACCTATATCAAAAACCTGATTACACTCGGCATTGTAAAAAAAGAATCGCCTTACGGTGAAAAATCCACTCGCAAGACGATTTACTCTA
>OGCO01004822.1_pt1 | contig 13904 bp, 10 predicted proteins | sample 1570171 | NCBI WGS metagenome assembly OGCO01 (sample SAMEA4370583, study PRJEB24528) | human gut metagenome | reverse complement strand
TCGCGATGATCGGCGTTGTTGTCTGCCCGATCACTTCCGGCGATACCGCGTTCCGTTCCGCTCGTCTGACGCTGTCCGACTGGTTCCATATCGACCAGAGCACCTACGCAAACCGCCTGAAGCTGTGCGTACCGGTTCTCGGTATCGGTGCGATCCTCGGCATCGGCAACGCGACCGGCCTGATCGACTACACGGTCATCTGGCGCTACTTCAGCTGGACCAACCAGACGCTCGCTATGATCGTTCTGTGGGCAGCAGCTATGTTCCTGTTCACCGAGAAGAAGAATTTCTGGATCGCTGCCGTTCCGGCGACCTTCATGAGTGCGGTCTCCTGCACCTACTTCATTCTCGCACCGGAGTGTCTCGGCGGTCTGCTGAACGGCAAGACGGCAGACGGCGCTGTGATCTACAATACCGCCGTAGCGTACCCCATCGGCATTGTATTCGCAGCAATCCTGCTCGCTGTGTTCATTCGCGCGACCAAGAAGCACGGCACGAAGAAAAACGCATAAATGATAGAATAAGATGCAGCCGGCCGTTCGTTCTGTTCGACCGGCTGCAATCATCCGCAGAAGTAATTGAGGTGACGGAAAATGATGTTCAAACCTTATCCGCTCGGTTCCGGGCGCATAGATGACGCGGCGCTCGCCGAGGATAAAAAAAGCTGCCGGAAGATCGGCCCGTGCGGCATCGGCAGACGCGCGCTCTATTTGAACAGCTTTTTCATCGACCGGCGCTATTATGTCCCGCTCTCCATGGTAACGCGCGTGTACAAGCGCGTCGCGATGAGCAGGGGCGGCTTTTCCGGCAAGGGCATTTTCGCGACGCTGTCCTATCTGGTCGTTGAGTTCGACGGCGGGCAGCAAAAAGTCTGCAATTTCAAATACGAACAGCAGGTCGATGATTTTCTGAACGTCATCCGCGCCGAATATCCCTCCATTCCGTGCGTGAGCGCGGCGGCGGAGCAGCGCCTTGCAGAGCAGAAGGCGCGCCGCGAGGAGGAGGAGCGCAGCCGTCCGCCGATGAGCGCGCAGGCAGAGAAAACCGTGCGCACGCTCGATCAGGCGCTCGACTATCTGGAGCGCCGCCCCGAGCTGACCGAGCAGCTGAGCGCGGCCGCAAAACGCCGCCGCAATTTCCAGTGCACGCACGGCAGCTACCGCTGGGCCGCTATGGCGATCACCCTGCTCGGCTTCGCGGCTCTCGCCTACGGCATCGTTTCCTTTGTGCGCCACGGTTCGTTCGCGATCTATTTCACGCTGTTCGGCCTTGCGGCGATCTTCACGTTCGCCGGCTTCAGCGTGCTCCCCACTGCGCGCAACAACCGCACGTCGATCATGCGGAACGATGAGCAGGCGCAGCAGAAAATGCAGGAATATGTTTCGGCGTATCCGGACTTTCCGCTTCCGGTGCGCTATGCGCATCCGGTCGTGCTGCGCCGCATGAAGCGCGCTGTCATGGACGGCCGCGCCGTGACCGCCGGGCAGGCGCTCGATGTCGTGAAGGACGACCTCAGGGCGCTGAATGCCGACGTCGAGGTCTCGCAGGAGGAATATGATGAGGTCGTCGCCATCAAGCCGCTCTTCCTCAACGCGGAGTATCAGTAAACAGAATAAAATCCCATGCCGCAGTTCACAGTTCAGACCGGCATGGGATTTTTCTGTTATTGGGTCCCGGACGCATAAACAGACGCGGTTTACATGCTTCGCGCCGTCCGGCGCATCTGCCGCACATATACGATCAGAAGCGCCGCGCCGGTGAAGATCCACGAGGCAGGGTAGACGTTCATCAGCATTTCATAGGTCGGGAAGAGGCGGAACACGGTCGCCATCCAGATCAGGCGGAACACGACCGTGCCGAGAATGGTGAAAACGGCAGGCTCGAGCGAGCGTCCCATGCCGCGCAGAGAGGCGCTTTCGACCTCATAGGTGGCGGTCAACCCCTCGAGCGAGCAGACATGCCGCATACGGCTGACCGCGAACACGGCGACCGCGCTGCTCGAGGTGTAGATGCTGACGAAGAAATCGTCCCAGACCATGAAAACCGCGCTCAGGATTTCGGTGAATACGATGCCGAACAGCAGGCAGAGACGGAAGATCCTTTTGCATCGTCTGATGTCGCCCGCGCCGAAATTCTGACTGGTGAAGGTGACAGCAGCCTGCGCGAAGGCATTCGCGATGTCGTAGGTGAAATATTCGAAGTTGAGCGCGAGCGATGAGCCTGCGATGGCGTTTTCGCCGAACGAGTTGATGCCGCTCTGGATGAACACGTTGGAAACAGAGAAGATCGCGCCCTGAATGCCTGCCGGGATGCCGATCTGCAAAATACGCAGGAGCGGTTCCTTCTCGATGCGCATGCGGCGGAAGCGGAACGCGAAATCGTCGTCGCGGCGGATGAGGTGCGTGATGACCATGACCGCGCTGAGCACGTTGGAGATGACCGTTGCAATCGCGACGCCGGCGACGCCGAGCTGCATCACGATGACAAGGAACAGATTGAGCACCACGTTGACCGTGCCGGAGAGCAGCAGATAGTACATGGGACGGCGGCTGTCGCCGTAGCTGCGCAGTACGGCCGCGCCGAAATTGTACACGACCATGAACGGAATGCTCAGAAAATAGATGAATATGTAGAGCAGCGCCTCGTCCAGCACGCTTTCCGGCGTGCCGGAGAGCACGAGGATGGGTCTGGCCGACAGCCACCCGACGAGCATCAGTCCCGCGCCGAGCGCCGCGCCGAACGTGAGCACGGTGTGAAGCGTGCGGTTGATCTCGTCGCGGCTGTTCTGCCCGATGAGCAGCGCGAGCACGGCATTCGGACCGACCGACAGACCGACGATCAGATTGACGAAAATGCCGACGAGCGCGACGCAGCTGCCCACTGCCGCAAGCGCGGCATCGCCTGCGAAGCGGCCGACGACTGCGACGTCTGCGGAGTTGAAAAGCTGCTGTAAAATGCTGCTGAAGGCCAGCGGCAGGGCAAAAAGGATGAGTCTGCCGGCCAGACCGCCGTGCAGCATGTCCATTTCTCTGTGTTTTGCGGTTTTTGCCATGATTCGTGCGTCTCCCTTGTGCGGTTTACCAGAACTATCTTACCATGCGCGGAGGGGATGCGCAAGGCGGTATTTCTGCGGTTTTCATGTATGAAAAAGCACCCGGCTCTGCCGCTTGACAAAGCCGGGGCGCATGGATATAATATAAGAAGAAAAGGGACGCTGTTACAGCAGTCAGACCCTTAGTTTAGTCAATTTTAAGTCATTGACCGTTCGGGGACCAGCCGGACGGTCAATGCGCTTTTATACAGAAAATGTACAGCAGAACTGCTGTACATACAAAAAGCTGAAAAGCCTTTTTCTGCACACGCGCCACCTCCTTCCTGCCGCAGACTGCGGGAAAGGGAAAGAGGGTCTGACCGCCAAAAGTAACAGCGTCCGCCTGTATTATAGCATGTACTGTCGGATTGTGTCAATTTTCTGATCTTGCGGTACTCTCCGGAGCTTTCAGACAGTATAAAGCGCCCCTGACCTTCGGTCAGGGGCGCTGCTGTTCTTATTCGCCGAGCAGCTTTTTTGCGTTGTTGTAGAACACATCCTGCATGGCGGCTTCGTCCAGTCCGCAGGTAAGGACCTTCTGGATCTCCACCGAAGGATGGTGGAACGGATAATCCGTGCCAAACATGATGCGGTCGTGACCGACCTCTTCATAAGCCTGACGGATCTTTACGCCCATCGGCATGCCGGACATCTCGAGATAAATGTTCGGGAAGCGCTTTGCCATCTTGAGCGCGGCGTCGATGTAAACGCCGTGTCCGTGACCCATGTGGATCATTACGGTCTTGACCTCGGGGAAACGCTCTGCGAGCAGCGCGATGCTCCACGGCAGGGAATACGGAGGATGACCGGAGTGAATGAACACAGGAAGATGACGGCTGCGCGCCATCTCCATCACCGGATCGACCGCGGTATCGTCCGCTACGAACGCATGGCGCAGCGGATTCATCTTGATGCCGCGGAAGCCCTTTCCGTCGACATAGGTCTCGACCTTTTCGCGGCAGATGTCCGCGCCCTCGAGCGGGTTAAGGTACACGAGCGGGATAAAACGGCCCGGATAACGGGCGGCTGCCTCTGCGACACCCTCGTTTCCCGTGTGATCCTTCGCGCAGAGCACGGTCTGCTCGATTTCGTATTCATCCATGAACGCGATCAGCTGCTCGGGGGAACCGTCTACGCCGGCCCAGCTGCCGAAGTCACCGATATGTGCATGTGCATCGATCTTTTTCATATTGCCGCTCCTCTCAGCTGCGCTTGAGGCGCTCGATCAGGTTGGAGGACTGCATGATCGTGATCACGACCGAGGCGATAACGATACCTGCAATCGTCTGCATGGTGATGGTGGGGATGGTGGCGATCGCCGCCGCAGGGCTGATGAGCACGATCTTGACGAGCTGATAGCCGACGATCTGGCAGACACCGCCCAGAACCTCGCCGATGAGCCAGCCGTACCGGTGCTCCGGCATGAGCTTTTCGACGGCCAGCCCCATGATGAGCGCCATAATGCCCTTGATGATGAAGGTCGGCAGGACCCACAGCATCGCGCCGCTCAGCAGATCGGAGAGGGCTGCACCCAGCGCCGCCGCAAGTGCGCCGTCCTTTCGGCCGAGCAGCATAACGCCGACAAAGATCGCGCAGTCACCCAGATGCGTATAGCCGCCGGTGATGGCGATCGGTATCTTGAAGGTGTACGTTCCGGCGAAAATGAGCGCCGCCATCATGGCGATGCGCACGATTCGTTTTAAATCCATAACTGTTTTCTCTCGCTTTCCATATTCGTCTTTTATCCATTATATCAGACCGTGAACTGTTTGATAGCGTCAGTTCGCGGATTTTTATTAAGGTCAGATGGAGCGGGATGAACAGCTGCGAGAGCACATTTATCTGCATAACATCTGTTCCGTGGGAAACACTATCCGAAAAAGGAGCGTGTTTTCATGTCAGAAATGTTTTGCTTTCAGTGTCAGCAGACGGCAGGCGGAAAGTGCTGCGTCAGCACAGGTGTGTGCGGCAAGCAGCCGGAGACAGCGCATTTACAGGACGAACTGGTACGCGAGCTGATCGGTCTGGCGGAGGCGGCGACAGCGGCCGGACAGCGCACGCCGACGGCCGACCGGCTGTTGGCGGACGGTCTGTTCACCACACTGACCAACGTCAATTTTGACAATCGTGCGATCGCGGAATTTACCGCGCGCGTGCGCGCAGAACGCGACAGCTTCGGCGGCGCGCCGTGCAAGGTCGTGGAGCTCTGGAAGGGCGACACGGATACGGTCTCTCTGCGGTCGACGCTGCTGTTCGGCATGAAGGGCATGGCGGCGTATGCGCATCACGCGATGAACCTCGGCTACGTGGACGACGAGGTGAGCGCGTGGTTTTATAAGGGACTGTGTGCGGTCAACCGGCCGCATTCTGTGGAGGAATGGCTTGCGCTCATCGTCGAATTCGGACAGATGAATTTCCGCTGCATGGAGCTGCTCGACCGTGCCAACACCGGCACCTTCGGTACGCCGCAGCCGACAAAGGTGCCGACCGACATCAAAAAAGGCCCGTTCATCGTGGTTTCGGGTCATGATCTGGCCGATCTTGCGCAGCTGCTCGAGCAGACCGAGGGCAGGGGCATCAATATCTATACGCACAGCGAAATGCTGCCTGCGCACGGCTATCCGGGACTGAAAAAGTATCCACAGCTTGTGGGTAACTTCGGCACGGCGTGGCAGAGCCAGCAGCGCGAGTTCGAGAACATCCCGGCGCCCATCCTGTTCACGACGAACTGCCTGATGCCGCAGCGGCCGAGCTATCGGGACCGTGTGTACACCACATCGGTGGTCGGCTATGAGGGTCTGCGCCACATTGAGGCGGATGCCTGCGGACGCAAGGACTTTTCGCCGCTTATCGAGCAGGCGCTTGCGCTCGGCGGCTACGAGCATGACCACAGCATGAGCGGCATCAACGGCGGCCATATGCTCATGACCGGCTTTGCGCACGGAGCCGTGCTCTCGCACGCGGAGGAGATCATTTCGCTCATCAAGAGCGGAAAGGTGCGTCATATCTTTCTGGTCGGCGGCTGCGACGGCGCGCACCCCGGCAGAAACTACTACACCGAGTTCGTCAAGCAGACGCCGATGGATACGCTTGTTCTGACGCTCGCGTGCGGAAAATACCGTTTCAATGATCTGGATCTCGGCGAGATCGGCGGTCTGCCGCGCATTCTCGACATGGGACAGTGCAACGACGCATACAGCGCCATCAAGGTCGCGCTCGCGCTGGCGGATGCCTTCGGCTGCACGGTGAACGACCTGCCGCTCACGCTCGTGCTCTCGTGGTACGAGCAGAAGGCCGTGTGCATCCTGCTGACGCTGCTTGCGCTCGGCGTGAAGAATATCTATCTCGGGCCGACGCTGCCGGCGTTCCTGTCGGAAAACGTGGTGAAAATGCTGGTAGAGACTTACGATCTGCACCCGACCACCGCGCCCGAGCAGGATATGGACGCCATTCTGGGAAGAGGATAACCGCTCACGCGCCGCACAGATTTGCCTGCAAATATTCGAGCAGCGTCCGCGCCGTGACCGAGCTTGCGGTGCGCGCGAACGCGAGACCGATGGTGCGGAAGCTCTCCGGCACGAGCGGGCGGATCTCCACATCGTTCGCGAACGCCTGCATGGCAAGCTCCTGCGAGATCGTGACGCCGAGGCCGTGCTTGACGAAGGCAACGATCAGCGTATCGTCGCGGAAGCTGTACACGGTCTGCGGCTTGTGCGGATATTTTTCCAGCAGGTGCAGAATGTCGTTGTCGCAGCCGGGCGTTTCGATGATGAACGGGTACTGGAGCAGCTCCTCCGGGGTGACGCTGCTGCGCTGCGCGAGCGGATGTTCCCGGGGCAGCACGGCGCAGAGCGCATCCTGATGCAGCGGATAAAAGGTCAGATCCTCCGCCAGAATGGACGAGAGAAAGCCGCAGTCCACCTGTCCGCGGATAATCCAGTCATGGATCTCGTCATAGTTGCCGTCGAAGATCTGCACCTCGACCTGCGGATAGTTCTCCTTGAAAAAATGCACGACGTGCGGCAGCCACATCGCCGTCACGCTCGAAAAGCTGCCGATGCGCAGTCTGCCCTCGACCTTGTTGTTGATGTTGAAGGCCGCCTGGCGCAGCTTTTCCTTCTGATTTACCATTTCGCGGATGTAGGGGATGAGCCGCTGTCCGTTGTCGGTCAGGACGACACCCTTCTTCGCCCGCGCGAACAGCTGCACGCCGAGCTCCTCCTCGAGCCCCGCCATCATCTGGCTGATGCCGGACTGCGTGTAGTTCAGCGCCTCAGCGGCCTTTGTGAAGTTGCCGGTCTCGCAGACCTTGAGAAAGATTTCGTAGCGATCGCGTACCTCGCGCATAGGTATTCCTCCTTTTCAATATTCGGTACAGTATGATGCTTGTAAAGCAATTGACGGCTGCCGCCTTGCTTTTGCATAGCATACATTACCAGATGTAATGTATAGCAGTAAAAACATTTATTTTACTTATATTCTATCATGTGGTATGTTAGCTGTACAGGAATTTTGGGGTAAGGAGAAAAATTTCACAATGGAAAAAAAGCAAAATCACTTTTCGGGACAGCTGGGGTTTGTCCTTGCCGCGGCAGGAAGCGCGGTCGGTGTGGGAAATCTGTGGCGTTTCCCGTATCTGGCGGCCAAGGACGGCGGCGGTCTGTTCCTCATCATCTACTTTATTCTGGTACTGACGTTCGGCTTCACGCTGCTGACATCGGACATCGCCATCGGCCGCCGCACGCAGAAGAGCGCGATCGGCGCGTATGAGCAGATGCGCCCGAAGTGGAAGGGTCTGGGCATCCTGACCTTCCTCGTGCCCGTGCTCATCATGACGTACTACGCGGTCATCGGCGGCTGGATCACAAAATATGCGGTCGTTTACGTCTCCGGTCAGGCGAGCGCTGCTGCGGCGGACGATTACTTCACCTCGTTCATCACCTCGCCGGTGTCGCCGGTGGTGTTCGCGCTGCTGTTCATGGGCGTTACCGCGCTCATCGTCTACAACGGCGTGCAGAACGGCATTGAAAAGGTATCGCGCTGGATGATGCCGGTGCTGCTCGTGCTGGTCGTTGTCATCGCGTGCTATTCGCTGACGCTCAGTCACACGAACGCGGACGGACAGGTCGTAACCGGCTGGCAGGGCTTTCTGTACTATCTGACGCCGAACCTCGAGGGACTGACCGTGCAGCGCTTTCTCCAGATCCTTCTGGACGCGATGAGTCAGCTGTTCTTCTCGCTGAGCGTTTCCATGGGCATCATGATCACCTACGGCTCGTATGTGCGACCGGAGGTCGACCTCAACCGCGCGGTCAACCAGATCGAGATCTTCGATACCGGTGTTGCGTTCCTCGCAGGCATGATGATCATTCCGGCGGTCTATGTGTTCTCGGGCACTGAGGGCATGGGCGCAGGCCCGAGTCTGATGTTCGTCTCGCTGCCCAAGGTCTTTGCCGCGATGGGCAGAGCGGGTACGGCGGTCGGCATTCTGTTCTTCGTTACCGCGATCTTCGCGACGCTGTCCTCCTGCATTTCGGTTCTGGAGTCCATTACGGCCAACTGCATGGAGATCTTCCACACGAGCCGCAAAAAGACGGTCCTGGTGCTGTCGGTCATCTATCTGGCGGCGTCTGCCGTTATCACGCTCGGCTACAGCGTATTCTATGTGGAGGTGATGCTGCCGAACGGCTCGGTCGGCCAGCTGCTCGACATCATGGACTACGTCAGCAACAGCGTCATGATGCCGTTCATCGCGCTGCTGTCCACCGTTCTGATCGGCTGGGTGATGACACCGGATTACGTCATCGACGAGATGGAGCGCAACGGCGAGACCTTCCGCCGCAAAAAGCTCTACCGCGTCATGATTCGCTATGTCGCGCCGGTGATGATGTTCGTACTGTTCCTTCAGTCGACCGGCATCCTGTCGAAGATCGGATAAAAATAATGAAAACCGCTGCATGCGGAGAGGATTTCTCCGTCATGCAGCGGCTTTTTTATGTGCGTTTTCAGCGTCAGGAATTGACCGCAGGCGGCATCAGAGCTTAACGGTCATCGCTTTTTGTGGCAAATCCCATCAAAAGCAGGAAGACCCACCAGAAAAGAATGATCATGCAGAACACCATGATCATCACAAGGGGAAGGAAGATGATCTCTATGATATTGCTGCATCTCCGCCAGCAGTCGACCAGGATCACCAGTCCCACAACAGCGCCGACAATGGCAGCGATTACCGTTGCGATGATATTTCCTGTTGTCGGCGGTGTCTCGGTATATACGAAAAAGCAGGCGTAGAGCACGAGCGGTATCGCAAGGCAGCAGTCGAAAATGATCGCATCCACCCAGCCGAATACCTTATCCCAGTGCTGGCGAAACGGCAGATATACGAGGCAGCCGATGATCGTGAGATAAAAAAGGGATTGGAACCCGTAGCGTTCGAGAAAATGAAATGAAAAAATATAGCGTAACATATTTCAAATACCTCCATTTTATGATCAGCACCGCTGTCCCCGCGGCGCTGAATGCCGCGGGGCGTCTGGTGCCGCCTCAGGTCTCGTAGTCCTCCCACTCGGCGGCGAGATCGCGGTAAAGGAAGGTAACGATCTGCGCGCGCGTGCAGGTCTGCGCGGGGGAGAACAGGCCGGGGGCGGTGCCGTTGGTGATGCCGTATTCGACCGCCCACGCAACCGCGTCCGCGTAGTAAGCGCGGTAAGGCACATCGCGGAAGCTGCCCGCAGAGCCGGGCTCGGGCGAGCCGGCCCAGCGCCACAGGAAGGTGACGGTCTGGGCGCGCGTCACGGTCGCGTTCGGCTCGAAACGGGTGCGGCTCGTGCCGGTCGTGATGCCCTCCTCGGCCGCCCAGAGCACGGCGTCGTGATAGTAGGCGTTCGAGGGAACGTCCGAGAACGGATTATAGCTGCTTTCGGGTTCAGGGCAGCCTGCGGCGCGCCACAGGAAGGTGACGACCTGACCGCGCGTGCAGCCCTCATAGGGACTGAATTTAGTTGCGGAGGTGCCGCTCGTGACCCCGTTTTCGACCGCCCAGAGAACCGGCTCGTAGAAATACGCGCTCTCGGGAACGTCGGTGAAGCGGAAGTTATTCTCCGGCGCATCGCCGTCGAGCGTGAAGTCGACCGAGGTAGAGCTGCTCGGCTCGATGCTGCTCTCGTAAAGGCAGCCGTCCGTCAGGGGTAGGGTGTCGTAGTGCTGCTGCTTGAGGACGCGGCCGGTGCTGCTGTACGCCGTGTAGGAAACGTCCATCGTGCCTCTGTCGGTGCCCCAGATGGTGATGTTGTAGGGGCCGCCGGTCAGGCCGAGAACCTTGGTGTCGCCTGCGACAGCGGCCGAGACACCGGCTGCACAGGTCGTGACAACGCCGTCCTCGATAGTAAGAACGGTCTCGCCGTCCTCATTTTCGACGTAAACGTCTGTCGGGCAGGCGATGATGAGCTCAGACATCATCTGATCGCGGACCGCCTGACCGTGGCACATCGCGGCATCCCAGCGCAGGATCGCGAAGTTCGCGAGCGTGGTCTCGGTGGTGTTGAAGTTATTGTTGCCCAGATGCAGCAGGCCCTGCGTGAAGGACTTCTCGGACGCATCGAGATAGTCCTTGTACGCCTGCAAAGCGTACATTTCGCTGGTCCGGAGCAGCATGTACGAGGCGTCGAACTTCTGCGCGGAGGACAGATCCTTCTTGTTCTTCAGCTCTTCGCGGTCGGCCTGAAGAATGCTGTAAAGCGCATCCTCCACGTAATAGGAGGCGCGGATGATCTCGCGGCTCTCGACCATTTTGTCGTTGCCGGTCAGCGAATTGCTGAGCGACCAGCCGAGGTTATACGCAGCGATGACCACCGTGACATTCGTGACGTCAAGGCCGAGACAGCCGGAGAGATAATAGGTCATGACGTTCTCGGTGAGGGGCGACAGTGTGTCATAGGTCAGCTTGGCGAAGCTGGTAGTGAATTCCAGCGCTTCCGCGATGACCTCGCAGTTCAGCCAGTCATCGTACTTCTGGAGCGCTGAGCGGAAGGAAGTGGCATAGGCGGAATTGCCCATCTTGCCGGCCACCTGATGGAGCGTCTGGATATACTCCTCGTTCAGCGCCTCATACGCATGAACGACGCTGACGTAGTTCGCGCAGCCGATGATCCAGTCGAGCGTGTTCTGATAATTTTCGAGCACATCCAGCGCTTCGCCTGCCTTGCCGAAGAAATTGGTGGTGCCGCTGATGAAATTGAGCGCCGAACGGGTGCCCTTGTCGTCGCGGTACTGCTCGATGGCGGCCGCCAGCTTTTCATAGATGTCGGGGGAGCGCTGTTTCAGGGACTCCGGGTCGGAGAGCAGCTCCTGAATGGCAGGCTTGTAGGTGCTTTTCTCTGCGGAATAGTTCGGCTGAACCTTGAGAATCATGTCCCAGATGCTGTTGGCGAGCTTGAGGTTTTCCGCTTCAATACGGGTGTTCAGGCTGTCGACCTCGCTGCTCGTAGCGGAGAGGATGAGCTCGGTGAGCATGGCGTCATAGGGATTGTCGAAAATGCTCAGGCTCTTGAACTTGGACAGCTCGCTTGCGGTGTTCAGAATGTCGTAGGCGGCTTCACCGGCGTTGGCGGCCGTGGTGTTCTGCGCGTCGGCGAGCAGCTTTGCCATGCGCTGATCCATCTGCTGACTGTAGCCGTTGGACTGCGCGAAGGAGACGTGCTGCTGAATGTACTCGCTGGCGTCGATGACCGCGGTGTCCTCGGCAGGCTTTGCGACAGGCGTCGAGCTGCCGTTCGAGAGATGGGTGAACACCTTCTGGATGGGGTAGCTCTGACCCATCGTCCAGACGGAGGAGAAGTCATACTCCGGGAAGGTGGCCTTGCTGGCCATGGACGCGAGAGGAACGGCGGTGTAGCCTTTTTCTTCATTGGGCTTGTTCCAGACAAACGGGTCGAGCGTTCCGGCGGGGTAGTAGCAGGCGGTGAATTCGCAGCCAGGCGCATCCGAGGCCAGCCAAGCAGGAACACCTCCAAGAGAGGGACTGCTGTCCGTAATAACGCCGGAGACATAGCAGTTTTCGTACTTGGATTCGTAACCTCCGTCACCGGCCAGACCGCCCACTTTATATATTCCCGATGCGACATCCTTAATATCTACATTGATGGATAATGTTCCGTTGAAACAGCAGTTGCTAAATGTCGCTACAAAGCCACTGCCGACAATGCCGCCAATGTACCAGTATTCATAGTAGCTTTCTCCGGTGATACGGATGGTGCAGGTCGCACGGCACTGGTCTATGGTGCTGTGCCAATCTGTTTTACCTGCAATTCCGCCTAAGTGGATAGAGGACTCATTGACCAGTGACGAAATGGTGTCTTTTACTTCTGTGGAATTGCCGGATTCAGCCAGAATGATACCGACGTTCTCGCAGTGGGAAATGACAGCGCTGTTATCATTTATGTAAGTGATACCGCCTACGCTGACCTCACCGCCGCCGGCAGATGCATGGATAGTGCCGGTATAACGGCAGTAGTCAATCGTGCCCGTATTTTCCGATACCAGACCGCCGACGCGCACAGGCATATCTCCGCCGGCGGTAATACCTGCCGCACTGGTGCAGTTATAGATGGTTCCCTTGTTGTAGATTGCAAGGGATGCAGCGAAGCGGACAATTCCAGACTTACTGGTTAAATTGATTTGACCGGTAACGCGCAGGTTCTGAATGGTTCCTTCATTCTGATAGAACAGGGCACCGTTGTCGTACTGCTCCGCGTTAACCGTCAGATTGCGAATGGTAAAGCCGTTGCCATCCAGCGTTCCGGTGAAGCCGGAAGTATAGACTCCGGTTCTGCTGGGTCGCATGGGCGTCCAGTTTATCCCCGACAAGTCAATATCGTTCATCAGGATATAGTTTGCGGTCAAATCCTCCTGCATGTTTTGCAGGTCGTCCGCATCATAGATGGGCGTGTACCCCGAGGGTACGGAGGTTTTGGTGCTCACCTCCTGAAGCAGCGCCGTGGCATCGTCTGCGGCAGCCTCCGCCTGCGGTGACAGCGCGGGGAGCAGGCCGACGAGCATTGCCAGCGTCAGCAGGATGGACGTCAATCTTTTCCTCATAAAAAATTCCTCCTTTTACCTTTGTCTGTACCCCTATTGTAACGCGATCCGAAACAAAAAACAATCTGTATTAATTAGAGTTTTAATAGCCTGTAACAGACAGAATAAGGGGAAATGTATGGATTTCGATAAGGATGTCGGGGAAAACGGGAACGCGCGGAAGTGCGCAAAAAAACAGACCCGCCGCAGGAGGGTTCATCCTGTGACGGGTCTGCGGAATATTCGGCTGCACCTCAGACGAGGTGAAACAGGTCGATCAGAAAGACCCATGCCAGCCCATAATAGGTAACGACAGCGACAAGGTCGTTGATGGTCGTAATGAGCGGACCGGAGGCGACCGCCGGGTCAATCTTGACTTTATGGAACAGCATCGGAACGAGCGTGCCGACCAGACTGGAAATGACAATGGCGGCGAGGAGCGAGAGACCGACGCAGCCCGAGATCAGAAACGCATTTGCGGCAGAATAGCCCTTGAACAGCACGATGTAAACGCCCAGAAAAACGAGCGCCATCACGCCGAGCAGCGCGCCGTTGCAGGAGCCGACCTTCATCTCCTTCGCGGCCAGATGCAGCTTGTCCTTCGAGCTCAGATTTTCGTCCATCAGTACGCGGATCGTGACCGCCAGAGACTGCGTGCCGACGTTGCCGGCCATGTCCAGAATGAGCGACTGGAAGCAGATGACGACCGGCAGCACGGCTACAACGCCTTCAAATGCAC
>OGCO01004818.1_pt1 | contig 13916 bp, 30 predicted proteins | sample 1570171 | NCBI WGS metagenome assembly OGCO01 (sample SAMEA4370583, study PRJEB24528) | human gut metagenome | reverse complement strand
AAAAAATTCTGAATCTGAATCTATTTTATATCCTAATTTCTCAAGTTGCATTCGAGTAATGCCACTTAATTTATCAATTTTAATACGAAACTTGCCAGCTTCTATAGCATCAGAAATTTCTTTCGATATGCGCTCCATTTCTTCTGTTAAATTACTTTTGATATTATTCATTGTTCTATCGTATGCCGTAGTTGCACTTATCATAATTATTCACCTCTCTATATCATATTCACAAAATCCAATGGAATATTGTGGATCATCTACACCATAAGTTTCTCTATATGTTTCAACAATTTCAACAAGTTTACGCCCAAATTCTTCTGGATTTTCCAAAATTGAATAACATACCATTTCTTTTAAATTATGACATGGATATTTAGGAATTATCGTAAATCCTCGTATTTCTGGTTTAATATAAATTTGAGTTGCTTCTATTTGCGGAGTAGTAAATCTGATAATTTTCTTTGGCGATTGAAATATATCGTCTGTATTACATTTATACTCTATAGCATAATTTGTATCGAAATATACCGAAACTCTAACTGCTCGTGTCATATATTACTTCTCCATTTCATTAAGCAATTTCTCGCATCGTTTAATATGATATCTTAGTTTCCTATTTCTTTCGCTATCTGTACGACCACGACTACAGCATTGATTGAAACCAAGAATATCTTCTGCTAATCTCTTTGAATACTCTACAAATTGCTTCGTAACTTTAACATTATTCATTCATTTACCACCTCACATGTGTCTTTTAAGGCATATTTTGGTTAAAATGTACCTCAAAAGACGTAATTTTTACGATGAAAGGGAACTTTCATCTGTTCTAAATTTCTCCCTTTGCTCCACAATTATCAGCAATCGTCCAATCGTCACACGCCATATTTTCAATAGTGTATGTAATATCTTCTGAATCCCTAATATTAATAATTCTACCATCGTGACAATGCATCATAACTTCATTGCCATCCAACTCCCACCAACCTGTCCAATGTTTCCTCTTAATCTTGTGTCCTCTTTTAAGTGAAAATAATGCGCTTGCAAAATTCATAGTTTACATGTCCTTTCCTATCTAGTTTAATTTCATAATTCTGTAACTTAAAATATGTGTTGCTCCATCAACGCTACATTCATCTCGTCCAAAACATCCCTTATAGAATTTACTCACAGTTCCAGTTTGTAAACTTGCGTTGCTATTTTTACCATGAACGTATACAACTTCATCACCAATATTCAACTCATTACCTTTACAGTCTACCATATGATTCTCCCTTTTCTGATGTTGTATCCTTCCCATTCTCCAAATTTAATTCTCATGGAATTACTACATTTACTATCTTTTGATTCTATATTCTCTAATTTACTTCCATTTTTGAATTTAATTTCTATCGTAGACTACCTCTCTTCCACTAATTCAAATTCTTCTTTAAATTCTTCGTCTGTATAACTTCCCCACGTTGCTTCGTCCCAATCGAAAACATACCACTTATTGTAAAAATAATATTTCTCCATTTTAAAACGTTTAACAAGACAATATTTATCATTATCATCTTGGATAAAGACATATTTACTATCAAGATAAGGTTCAACTATTCTTAAAAATTCTTTTAAATTTTCCTTTGTTAATTTTATGCATTCATATTGTTTCTTACTTACACATTTCATTGTTATTCCTTTCTTTCTCTTTCATCTGTTTGCAAAAATCTCTATATCTTCTTATATACTCATAAGATTCTCCAAATATATTATTCACTACCTTGAAAAAATAATGTCATATAGTTACTTAATGTATTCCTCGCAAATATCTACAATATGCTCACACAATTTCTGTGGTATTTTACTTCTCTCAACACTACCTTTTAGTCCTTGTGTTCCAGTTCTACTACCTCTCGGAGCAGAAACATGACATGGATCACCATTTTTACACATAGGCAAGAATTTAGGATCAGGATGATTTGTCCAAATATCAGTAGGTTTCATCCTGTCATCTCCATATTTGCAATAAGTCACCGTATAGCGTGGTAAATCTTGCATCCATGTCATCTTCCGCATACCACCTCTAGGATTTTCAATAAAATAAAATGTTGGATTTAGTTCCTTGATTAAGGATAGAACGTGTTGATCAGTTTTATCACAGAATTTTGCATAATCACTTACTGGATCAAGATTACCTGTTTCTTGATTCTTTCTTCTGTGATGGCTAATAGCCGCAATAGAGAATGTGGTACAGTCAGGACTCGCCCACACCACATCTGGATGTCCAAATTTTTCTAATATATCTTTCGTTGTAATATTATTAACATCATCATATAAATCAATATTCTTAAAATCTTTATTCCATTCTACACTAAAAACTTCATGTCCTTTAGCTTCAAATGCTTTTCCAATAGATCTTGTACCTGCAAATAATTCTAATATTTTCACAGTCTCGCACCATAATAGTGCTGCGCAGCTTACCTCATGAGACTATATTTTCCTTTCTTCTATCAATTATTTCTTTCATCGTAGTCTTGAAAATCCTTGATTTTACCGACTTCTGAAAGAGATAACATAATCAGAATACATAGAATCATGTGGTTTTGGGACGCTGAAACCACATCAATATTAGTGATTTAATATATCACATGAAAGAAATATTTTATGTTACTTCTTATCTTCGTTTATTACTCTTGTTAAGGCTTCTATTAATACTTGTGTATTAACATACATTTTAATTTTTGATTCATTTTCCAATATATTTGTGAGTGCAATTTGATATTTCGTTCTTGTCTCTTCAAAAGACACACAATTTCCATATTTATCACATATATATTCAGATGGAATATCATAATTTATATGTCCTAAATCATCTTTAAAATGATGACCGCAATCACCTTTATATTTCTTACATATTTTACATTGTTCATTCATAATTTTATAGCATCTCCGCAACTTTCTTCGCAAAAATATCCTTGATATTTTTATCAATTACATCACAAATAACTTTCTCTGTTGCTTCTTTTACATACATTTCTAATGTTTTATCTTTAATTTTTCGATTTGGATCCCATCTATCTGCTGATACCAATGCTCCAATCCTTTTAGTTACAATCTTTTCAATTTCATCATCAAGATTCCCCACAATTACATCTTCGATATACTTGTCCATTGCAAGTTTAACTTTCTGATCAAGTTCTTCACTATCAACTTGCAGATTTAAAATTAATTTTGGTTCTGATTTCTTCATAATTCTTCAATCTCCTTTAAAATTTCATTAACTTCACATTTACTTATACTGTTTAGTTTTTAATCTTCTTACCACCCTAAATACTGAAACCATTTTGCAAATAACATTAATCCTTCTTGAATCTTATTATTTAAATCATTATATTTATCCATCCAATCGGAATTCTTAAAATTTACAGACACATATATCTCATAATCATTAGCAATTTGCTCGAATGACCAGATCATTTTGTCTAATATTTTATCCCATTTTTCAGGTGTATTTGCTTCGCCACATCCAGGATAAGCAATAGTCAACTTCTTATACAGCTTCAATCTTGGAAGTATATATTTTGCGATATTACAATCCAGACTCCATGTTTCTTTTGGATTAACATACAATCCTTGCTTCTTTAACCACTTTTTACGTGTTCTTTTATTCATAAAACATCACCCATCATAATATTCCAATTAAAACCCACCATGTAAAAATAACCTGAATAATGTGGATTATCTGATCTTGAATTAAATTAATTTTCTTTTCATTAGCTTTCAAATTGTCTACAAACATATGTATCAATAAATTAACAATTAATAATACAGGTTTCCATATTCCACCAATTACCATAAGTACAATTGTTGGTGGTAACATAATCATAAATGACCAACTAAAGCTATGCATAAACAACGCTGCTAGGTAATCATATTTATATAATTTCTCTGGTGCGTTATTTTCCCACCATGATTTTTGTTTAGCAGATGCTAACCATCCTTGTAAATAATAATCATCTACAATATGGCAGAAAATCATAGTAAATAAGATTAGTATTTTATATGCAATATTCATATCCTCACCTCTAAAATCCTGTTTGTTTTCCAATAAAATTGATTGGTTTATCTGTTACTTTATTAATCCCATGTCCAATTACTTCAAGGTCATATTCTTCTTTACTTCCATCTTGCCTAACAACGAATTGAACCGTTCCATAGAAATCTCTGATTATAGTTGTTGTAAAAGATTCTTTTAAATCACAGTCATAATCTGGATTATATTTCAATACTTCATCAAGGAACATAACAGATACCAAACCTGCATCTGCACAAAATCTTCCGATAGGTTCTTTGGTATCAGAATTAAATGTAATGCAAGACCAATCTCCATATAACGTATCACGTGTCATATAATGATTTATTCCTAATTTCTCCATATCATATCCGCAACAACAGATATTCCAATCTTCTTTGCTATCTTCTTTTATGATATAACATGGATCAGTAATCAAAATATCTCCATTAAAAATCATCGGATCACTATCTAAATATTCATGTAGAATCTTCTTTTTAGTGTACTGATTAAATAATTTTTCAATACCTGATGACCTTATTAAATCTAAATAATGTTCACATTCTTCATAATCATATCCACGTTTTGCACATTTATTAAGAATTGCCATCCTCAATAAAGTATCTGGTGTGCTATGATATTGCGACTCAAGGTCATACATAATACAATCAAAATCTTTGTCAGAAATTTTAAATTCTTCTTTTAAAAGTCTTACAATTTCTGGTTTTACACTCTTACACTCTTTTATTCTCTCTGCGTACCATATTTTATCCATCTATTTACTCCATGAAATCGAGATTTTAAGTTACATATCATCTATTTCTTTATCCATGATAATTTGAATTTTAATGGCAGGTTTGGTTGTTTCTGCGACACCATAACCAGTTGCTACATTATCGTAGCTTATACGAACACATTCTGTTCCAATATCAAATCTTTCAGCTACAACACTTACAATATCTTTTTCGTTTAATTCATAGATTGTTTTCATATTCTGTCATCCTTTCGCTAATTGTTCACATACTTCTCCAATGAACTCCAACATATTATTTCTTTTAGTATTATATCTAAGCAATATAAAACCTTTATCTGTAATACATCGTTCTCTTATTTTTTCTTTATATTTGTCATAATACGCATGATCGTATTCATCACATTCTACTGCAATTTTGTTATCAATCACAAAATCTATTTTATAATTATCAACACGATATTGAGATTCGATAATATGATTCTTGCTAAATATTTTATTAAGTAAAAATCCTAATTCTTTCTCATATTTCTTAACAAATATTTTGTCATTATAACAAGATTTAGAATTTAATAAATTATACAAATTCAATTTATTATTAAGTAACCAATATTGAATCGACAAAGATGTTTTATTCCTTATGTAAAACGATAAATGTAAAATACCAATTAAAGAAAATACGGATATAGTCGATGTATATCTGCTTATCTTCTCAGCGTCCACCATTCTCTTGAATTCTATATCTTTCGGATAAAATACTAAATACTCATCTTCAAACATAGATCTATTACGTTTTATAATTGTTTTTATTGCTTCAATTCCAACTTCATAAAAATCAGCTAGCGTTTTAACCGTACATTGAAAATCTTCATTATCAAATATTAGTCCATTATTTTGTAACATTCTTACAATATCTTTCATTATATTAAAAGCTTTGCAAATTTAACCCAGGACTTATTCTCCTTTTAATATAATTTTTCATTTTGAAACGTTTGTTTCATGTGATGCTAGATCATCACTTTATCATTGATTTCTTCAATTTTAGTTCTCATATAATATCTCAAATCTTCTCTAAGTTCACGATTGCACATAATCTGTTTAATATCGTTTGAAAATTCAGTAACCATTTTATTAACAATCTTATCTGCCATTTCTTCTTCTAATCGTGATATAATTTTCTCTTTTACCTTTTCAATATCAATTTTTTCATAGCATTCTTTAAGGACTTCGTATGGAACTTCATACCTATTATCGTAATTAATTTTAATAAAATCCTGTTTTGAAATGTCATTTATAATCTTTTTCTGGATTAAATCATTAAATTTCTCTTCAAAATTTACCATTTCGTATCCTCCAAACTATCTAAAAATTGTTTCATCCATAGATTTTTTTCTTCTACTCTCTTTAATTCTTCTTGATATTTTTTATATGCTCTTTTCAATTTTTCATCTGCATTATCTCTTAAAATATCAATATATTTCTTAATTGTATCATCAGAAGTATCTAATTCCTTATTTATATCTTTTTCATACCATTCATATAAAGCTGTATTCAATGACATATCAATTTGTTCTAAACAAAATTTCTTTAGATTTTCATGTTCTGGTGTTGGTGGAATCCATTTTTCAACTTCTTCTCGTACTTTTAAATACTTTTTATCTTCATCTTTATATTCTTCAAGTATTTTTTCTGCCCTGCCCTTATTATCATTATACTTAGATATTATATCTTCTTTTACCGCTTCAAGAGTCATGCTATATGCTTTTTCTCTTGACACTAAAGAATCTTTGTATGCTTTTTCATAATAAGAATGTGGCTCAAAATGATTTGGTGTTGGAACATCTAAAGATTCATCTTTTAAGTCAACAGCAATTCCAAATGCTCTTGTACATAGCTTCAAAAATTCTTTACCAGATGTTATTTTCCCATCCTTAATATAAGACGTATATCCTGTTGGCATTATTTATTCTCACTTTCCAATTCTTTAATACTAAACCAGTCAATATTAAAATAACCTTGCACTCTATACATATAAACCACTACTGGATATTCATTCTCTTCTGGTTTATTTTTAATTTCATATTTATCAGTCAATGGATTATTAATCTCATGTTCATCAGAATACTTATCATTAGGATCTTCTAATACGTATGGAACTCCAAACGTGTCCATCCACGAACTCACATTATCAAATAATGAGTATTCTGTTTGGAATTGCTCACCGCCAAATATGACATCTTCGCCTTTCCATTGATACATTTCTTTTGTAAAGTTAAGATAATCTTCGTAATTATTACATAAACTCCACCACGTATTAGTGAATCTTTTTGATTTGCGTACTATTACTATCACCTCTATTTAGTTATATTTTTTATGGAATATTGAGCAGAAACGCTCTTAGAAAAATTACATATTATCTAAAGCTTCAACAAATTCGCTACCACAATCACAAAATGTATAAATCATAGATTTCATAAGTCCCCAAGACATTCCTGAGTGACCTTGATTCTTCATTACTTCAATACCTGCGACAATAGAATTATCCTTAACAGTTTTAATAATATCTAAACATTGACCTAATTCCATACCCTCATACAGATCTCCTAATCTAATAGGCACACATCTGTCCCATTTACTCCATTTGTCTTGTGATAAAACTTTATGTCCTTCTTTAATCCAATATTTTGTTAGTTCTGGAATTTTCTTTTTATGTTCTTCTTCTCTTCTGATTAAATCTTGTCTCATTTTTTCTTGTTCATCTTTAAATTCTTTAAATGTTTTACCAATACATTCAACATACGCTTCATCTACTGTCATATCAGATGTTAATTTGTGACCATTAAATTCTCCAAAATATTTTTTACCAGTAGCTTCTGCCTTGCTATGCAATAATTCAACTGAATCTATAATGGATAATCCACAATCAAAGTCAATTTTAATATACTCCATATATTCATTCCTCTCTTTCCATAAATGAAAGTTTACTTTCAACTGTTAATTTTTGGTTGACCTGCAATTTCTCTCAAACAATCATTCCAACCTTTGACATTTCCATTAAATATTTCTCCCCAATTTTTCTTATTCGGTAATTCTTTCAATGGACACCAATCAGGCTTACCTTGACAATATCCATATTCACAATCAATTTTCTTCATGAGGCTTGTGTCTTTATCGTCATCTGAGATTGAACAACATGCTTCAACACCTTCATCTAATTCATAACAGAATTGACAATCTAAGCAATTCTCCGGTGTATTCATAACTAATACCGATTTACTCATCTCATTTCTCCTGTAATAATTCTTTATTGTCAAAAATGTTTCCAACTGGCATAGCATATACCATGTCAATCCAATATCCTAAATCTTTTCTAAGGCATTTGTCGCCCGTCCAATCTACATAGAATCCGACATGTTCTGTTTTCTGAGAATCAAAACAATTTTGATAATATCCATATTTGATTGGAGCATAGATTTCTCCGAAATGATATTTGATAATATCATTTTCCCAAAATTTCTTCCCGTTCTTGTCGCAAAGCCCCGTGAACTGACAGAGGGTTTCTGGATCAACTTCAATCCACCTAATTATAGGAGTACAAAAAACCTCAAACACATCAATGCCGATGGAGATATCAATTCCAATGAATGTCTTGCCCTTGCTTTCCGCATAGCATCCCGCAACCCATTCGCCATTATCTTTCCGCTTTGCCTTAAAAAGAATTTCTCTCATTCGTTTTCACCTTCCTACACATACCACGCCCAAATCGGATTAACATCCATTTTTGGTGCGTTGCATTTTTTCCTAATTCTTTTATGCTTTTTAGTATTTTTCTCGATATAGCCGTCTCGTGTTTTAATTCCTCTTTTTATATCCCTGTACGCTTCCATTATTGGACTGTATGCCTGTTCAACAATATATCCGCATCTTTCGCACGATCCGTGGCGTTCAACTATTCCAAAATAGTCCTCTGAGAAACTAATATATTCATAATCATTTGATCCACAAATAGGGCAATTCATTTAACTCCACCACCTTTTACAATTTTGATTGCATAATCTATAGCTCTGTTCCATTCCAAGTCCTCATCATTGGAAACAATACGAAATCTGTTCATAAGTAATTCCACGACTTTCTCCACATCAAAAGCTGTCGGCTGCTCATCAATCAATCCAGATATGTATAAATCTACATCTGAACTTCCAAGAGAATTAATTATTTTATCTGCATCAATTAGTTTCATCCTTTATTCTCCCAATCAATACACATCCACCAAGTAACACTAAAAATAGTAAGTTTAAAATTACTGTAAATTCATCCATTTATTCTTCCTCATTTTAATATAATAGTTATTACCAACGGCTCTTTTTATCGGATAATTTATTTTCAATAGATTTTTTTAATGTATTCAAAATCCAAGTAGAGTTATCTTCATCTTCAAACCATTCATTTACAATTTCTGACAATGGTATATCAACAGAATATAATTCATCTTTTACCTTTTCTTCTATTTGTGACTTAATAATAGACTTAATCTCATCATTTGTGATTGTCGCAGCTACTTCTCTGAATCTATCAGATAATGCCTTTAATGAGATATAATCGTATGTTTGTTGATTCATATTTTCTCCTATTCTACTTTCAGTTTTGTCTATGAAAGACACATTTCAGCTTATCTTAAATCTACATCATTTCGGGTTTCTCCATCAGAATAATAAATATTCCAATCATTAAATAAATTTATAAGCAAATCATTATCCCATTTGTCATATTCGTTACAATGGGTAATTGTAATTGATTTTGTGTTTCCAAAATCTCCAATATCATCAGAACATCTATTATATAGTTCTCTTAGATTAAGATGTCCATATCTTAATCTATCTTGAAAAGGATTTGGAACATTTGTTTTATCATACATATATTCGTTAATAAAATTTTTATTGCATTCTGATGGGAATTTCCCTGCGCCATGTCTTGTTAAATAAGTACGAGATACATAACAAGTTTCAATATTTATATCATCATTCCATTCAATATTTTCAATTATTTTCTTGGGATTTTTAATTCCAGTGTTAGATGGGGTAAGATGTGGAAAATAATCAATATTATTTTGATCAAGTAAAAGCCCTTGTGCTGCTTCAAAAATAATATTGTCATACTGATTTAAGAAATATTCATCTGAAATACACAATGAATGGCTATTCATAAAATCCAAGTCTTCTAAAAAATGTTCAAATATACCATTATCAAAAAAGATTTTCAACCATTCGCCTGATAATTCAATGTCCTCCTTTTTAAATTGTTCCAAATAGTATTCTTTAATATTGTAATCTAAATCAGTTACACCAGCTCTATATCTTTTAATTGTCTCAAAAACCCCTAATCCACAACTACCATGTTTATTTTTACCACGGCTTTCCTCAACGATTTGATTAGCTATCATATCAAATGGAGTTGTTATCATGCAATTTTGATTAATATATACATTTGGATTATGATTAAGTTTTACTAACTCATCATATTCTTGTTTAAAAATAATTGGATTAAGAATAAAATCCTCAGATAAATATGTACTTGCGTTATTAAATGTACCTGATCCAAAATGATGAAAGACATGTCTAATTGCAGTTGGCGTTGTTACAGTATGTCCTCTTTGCGCTCCACCATTTGAACACACAACAATGCTATTGGATTTTTGCGAAAAATAATCTGTCATCAAGCCTTTTCCTTCATCCCCAAAATTTGCTCCAATTACAATCTTAATGTCTTTCATCTTTTAATTCTCCTATTCTACCATGTAATTTCTTCTGAACCAGAAGATGTTGTAACTGAATTTACTACATTATTTTCTGCTTCATTAATGATAATGTCTACAATTTCATTCGTAATACTATCCATAGTCACTTTTCTAAAATGAACATCATCAAGATATTTTCTATAAGACGTTTCAATCTCATCTTCGTCCCATCTACGACCATGATTTACATCTAAATGATAAATATTAAATTTTTTAGAAACTTCATTATATAAATCTTTTGTTTCTACATCATCTTGAAGATTATCCCCTGTTGCTTCAATCAATCCGCTATAACGACCTCTTAACGGAAGATATGGATTAAGCTGTTCATCTCCCATAGTGATGATAATTCCTTTTCTTCCACGATTTAAACAATCAAGCTTTGTATGACGAGAACCAAAATACCATGCTGCGGTATAAGACTCGTAATTATTTCCACCACCACCAAATTCAAAATAAATTTTATCAAGCTGTTCAGCAATACGAATATCTGATTCAAACTGAGAAGCTTGAATAGGATAAATGTCACATGCTAAATCTCCAATTCCCATAATGAGAAATTCAACATCTGTTACTTTCTCATATAATTTAGTCATAATTACATTGAGTTTCTTTGCTACTTCAACGGCAGCTTGTCCCATAGATCCAGTAACATCTAATGCTAAAATAACTGGAACTGTATTTGGATGTTCTTCTGTGTCGCAACATTCCCTGATTACATTTTTGGGATCAAGTGCAGGATCAATATTTGTAGCTTTGAACATATCCTGATTAGAATAAGAACCACTAATTGTTCCATCTTTTGAAACACTTCTTCCTACTGATTTTGAATAACTTGTATAGCTAGCTTTTGTCCATGATCCACATCCCATATTATGCTTCCTCCTCTTCTTCTAAATCTGTATCATTATCTGTATCAAAATCAAACATTCCATCAAACATTTCTCCCATATTTCCACCCATCATCATAAATGGTAACATAGCACTCATTCCTCCACTATTTCCATTTAGCATTCCAGAAGAATTGTTTTCACCTTTCATCATTTGTGAAAGCATCATATATTTAAAAATATTGTTTGTGCCTTTCTTTCCTTTTAAAATATCACTTCCAAACATTGAAACAATTTTCCCATAAAAATATGTATTACCCATAAATACATGTCTCTCAGGTAAAATAGTCTCTACTGTTGAATCTTCATAATTAATTACAGTAATTTTAGTTTTATCAGATTCAATGACACATTTTGGTTTATTATTGACTAAAATAATATCACCTTTTTCTACTTTATTTGTTGGAATTACAAAGAAAAATTCTTCTCCAATATCAAACACAAAATTGCTACAATTAGTAAGTTTACTTGTTTTAACATTGTAGCTTTTGTACCCGTTTGATGTTTTTACTGCAATTCCTCCATTCATTGAAAGCCTACACATTCCACTTCCAACTTTCCCAAACATCCCGTTTAAAAAATTGTTCATCATTTTTTATTCCTCCTGTTTTATATATTATTTATTGTTATGTGCTTTATTTCTCCAAATGAAACTGCCGTTTTAACTTTAATGTCTAATCATTTCTTTAGTAATTTCTTTATATTTGGCTTTATAACCATACTCCCATTTTGAATTTAAAATTGTAAGAATAGAATTTTCTACATTATTAGAAAATCCAATTAAACAGTTTGCGCAGCCCCAATTTGTATTTTTGTTAAAATCATATGGGTTATGAATTTTTACACTCTTGATTCCTTTTAGTTCTTTAATACATTCATTATGACTACATGATGGTATGTCAACCAAATAATACTTTCTATTTCTTCGATCCACTGTTTTTCATCTCCTTTAATTTCTTCTCAGCTTCTTCACGGGTAAGAAATACGGTTTTACCAATTTCGCTCATTGGAAAAGATCCTGTTATTGAACCGATAGAGTTTTCGTAATAAAATATAATTTCATCTTCTATTCCTACACATGGTTCTACATAGCTGTCACAATATCCATATGACAATGCTTTTATTTCGTATGGTTCTGGATATCCAAAATCGTTATCCCATACCGTATCTCCGACCTTACACGGCAATCTCACAAGCAAGCCCTGTTCTTCTGCTCGTTCATATTTTCCCAACTTATCAGCCACCGCATTTAATACCGGGCATTCATCTGTTCCGCAGAAATCCCCATCATAAGGGCAGCTACTTGCACACTGTTTTATGTATGTTTCACCTGTTACGGAATCTTCCTCTATTTTACCTCTCAAATTCAATCTTCTTACCAATGTATTTCTCTATAATCACATCTAATTCACTAGAATATGTTTTCACAACATAATTACGATCAATCTTTATATTGACAATTATATTATGATCGTCTACCCAAATTCCACCAATTGTTCCACCAGGAACACGAATTGAAATGCAATCAAAGTTTTTGTTCCTATAATCTACTAGATAATGTTTATAATGTCGATATTTTTTCGTATCAAAGCCTGCGCATTGATCCAATTCTTCTGTCAAATCACAATAAAATTCTTTATAATTTAAGAAATTTTGTTTATCTTTTAGAATCATTCATTCTTCCTCTTTGAATGCTTTTAGTTTGTCCTCTAAATATTCAACTTCATTCTCCCAATGTTCAATCAACATTTCTTCGATCTCATCTTTTATATCATCAATGTTATCTCCAAATAACCAGTCATCTTCTACATTCATTTCTTTTGATGTATAATTGTAGTATTTTGTATCTTCGTTATCTTGCGCAACGATAGCAATGACAGCATCATCACTTTCGTCTTCTCCAAATGGTGTAAAATATAATGCATAACATGGTTTTCCATATTTATTGTTACCAATATTCTTCCAATATTTACTCATTATTGCAGCTCCTTTAATATTATAATGAAACTCGTGTTTCATCTAATACTTCTGTACAATATGCACAAAAATTCATTTGAAATACAACGAGAAATCAATATATTTTAATTCTTGTTTTGTGCATATTGTATACTTTATATCTAATATTGTTTTATCAATCTTTTAATAACTGTGTTTCCCTCTTTTCTGCTAATTCTTCCAATAATTCATATGAAGTTTTCACACAAGTTCCTTTATCTGTTTCTTTTGTTAGTGAAAGTCCAAGTCTTTTCAATATTTCTTTTACTGAATCTTTCATAGTGTTATTCTCCTTTAAATTGTATTTATTCATTGTATATAAATAGTTTCTCTGTTGCTTTCTCTGCTGCAACTCTATCTGATTTCTGTTGAACTTTTCGTTCTCTTTGCCAAATACATTTACGTTCAGGTGATGTGCACCCTGGTTGAAATATC
>OGCO01004804.1_pt1 | contig 13945 bp, 10 predicted proteins | sample 1570171 | NCBI WGS metagenome assembly OGCO01 (sample SAMEA4370583, study PRJEB24528) | human gut metagenome | reverse complement strand
GGAGCCCCCCTCCCTGTATTTATGCTGCTGTACTCCCTGGTCTTTTTCCTGACCGCCGGATGGCTGGCCCTGACCCCCAGCAAGCTGATGGAAAGGATCGGCAGATTCCTGACTCCCAGCCTTCTGCTCCTTCTTCTTTTCCTGTTTGTCCAGTTTGTTCTCCGCGGCGACGCCGGAGTTGCCGCCGCCCAGGCGGACTACCAGGCGAACCCCATGGTCAAGGGCTTCCTGGAAGGCTACCAGACCATGGACACCATCGCAGCCTTAAACTTCGGCCTTGTGATCGCCACCACCCTGCGGTCCCTGGGCGTTGAGAAAAAGAACGATCTGATCCATTACACCACCCGCGCCGGTCTGGCTGCCGGAGCCATCCTTTCCGCAGTCTACCTGATGCTATCCTATATGGGAATGAAAAGCTCTGCCGTTTATGCCATCCCGGAAAACGGGGCTGTGGTGCTCCGCCTCATTGTAAAACAGCTGTTCGGAGACGTGGGTGCCGTGCTTCTGGCCGCCATCTTCACTCTGGCCTGCCTGACCACCTGTGTGGGGCTCATCACCTCCATCTCCCAGTTTTTCTCTTCCCTCACTGACCGTCTGAAATACAGGCAGTGGGTGTACCTGATCGCCGGCTTCTCCTTTGTGGTCTGCAACCAGGGCTTAAATACGATCCTTGGGATCTCCGTACCGGTGTTAAACGCCATCTATCCGGTATCCATCGTCCTCATCATCCTGGGACTCCTGGATGAAAAGCTGGGAAAAAATCCGTATATGTACCCGGCTGTCATCACTGTCACCGGTATCGTAAGCTGCGTTTACTGCCTGGATTACAACATGCACATGCCTCTGGGCTTCCTCTCCGACCTCTGCCATACGTTCCCGCTTTATTCCCTGGGACTGGGCTGGGCCGGTGCAGCCGCTGCTGCGGCTCTGATGAGCCATCTGGCATACCGGCTCCGCAGCCGCCGTGTTTCCCAGAACGAAACGGAGGCCGCGGCGTAGGAAATACGCTGCGGCCCCTGGCCATGGCCCGCCCATAAGGCGGGCCGTATTTTTTATCTCTTCTTTAAGATCCCCGACTTCTCCAGGTATCCGGCCACAGCCAGATGCACCGCGCTGCAGGCGGCTGCCAGTAAGAACACATACTGGGGCCCCCATACCTTCCAGATCACCCCGAAGCCGCCGGATACTGTCACTGCCAGCACATGATCCACACTTAAGCCCAGAGACAGATTTCCCATCACATCCTCCGGGCGCAGGCTCAGCTGCTTCATCATCACCGTATGGACAGTATTAAAATGATCCGTCAGCATCACCAGGATATAGGCCAGGAAAACCAGGACCGCTCCCAGTGGTCCGTCCCCGAACCGGCCGGAAGCCGCTCCCCAGGCTGCAAAGGCCGCAAAGAGAAACGCTCCGGCAAAGTATCCGCCTTCTATGGCCAGGGATCTGGAAACTCCCAGACGATCCAGCATCCGGCCAATGATCGGGGAAAATCGGCTCCCGATCAGATGGGCAGCCATGCCTAAAAGCGCCAGGGTATCCGCTCCCATGGCTAAAAGCTCCACAATGAGCCAGGGTGCAAATACGATCCGCATCCGCTTCTGACAGCCGTAAACGGCGGTGATCAGATAATAGGGAATGTAGCGCTTCCGGATATGCAAGGTATCCCGGCGGCCGGTGTTCCTGGCCCGGGGCACATTGAGCTCCGGAGCTGTTTTTCTGAGCCGGACTGCAAAAAAGAGACCGGCGGCAGTAAAGAGAAGCCCTGCCACAAAGGACGGGATCACGCCGTCCCCGAACCAGAAGATCCCGGTACGGTATCCAATGAAGACAGCTGCCGACGCGGCCATGGACGCCAGGGTCATTTTTCCCTTAACCTGTCCTAAAAAGGTTCCCGTTTTCCCCTCTCCCGACAGATCCATGGCAATGCTGTCCCGCAGGGGCATCATCATGTGCTCTCCCAGGGAAAAGGAAAAAAGAAAGATCTGCATGATAAAATATGACGGCGATAAAAGACCCAGAACTGCCAGTCCCAGGGTACAGAAGCCGTAGGCCATGACCATCAGGGACAGGTTTCCGAGCCCCGAAAGAGCCGTCAGGATCACCACGCACAGGATCCCAGGCGTCTCCCTGGGTATCTCTAAAAGCCCGCGCTGGACCGAATCGACGGCAAATACCTCCTTAAAGTAATTGGAAAATACCCCGCTGCTTAAGCCCACGGCCAGCGACAGGCAGAGTATGGCGTACATAAAAAGCTTTTTTGTGTCGTGATTTATGTCCATGATCTATTCCTCCCTGGAATGTTTTCTCCGTTAAAAACCGCCCTCATAATACGCCCTGGCAATTACATAGGACGGCTCATAATATGCACTGCAGTTATAATTATCGATCACATCACAAATCTCATGATTATAAACCCGGATTATTCCGTCTACCTCGGATTCTCCCGGCTGCTTTGTATCGTGGATCAGTCTCTCATAAACTTTCCCCATTTGGAGAGGCCCAGGAATTTTTGTTACCAGTTCCGGGTCTACCCGATCCACATGAAATGTCCCCTCCGACAGTTGGTATGTTTCTATCCAGTCTTTTTCGACTGCCAGGGGATTTTCTGCATGGAGGACGTTTGCCACGCTGACCAGATGTTCCAGACTCTTTCTGCCAATCTGATTCACCACATAGCGGTTGCGCTGATGAAGTCTTCTTGCAACCCGTTCAATCATGTAACAGACAAAAAATATATCATTTCTGCTGATTTCCTCATCTGGGAAATAAATATTTGTCACAGAACTTCACTCCCCTCAAAATGCAGAGTTTTTAAGGCTGTAACCATTGACCAGAATTCTGGGTTCCTGTACAACCGCATTGCTTCCATGATAAACAAGCTTTTCTTTTCTCACATTTCTACCTCCTGTCCATGTCCCCATTTTACCAGTTTCCGGACGTCTCAGCAAGTACCTCCGCCCCAGTTCTCCCGCCCTTTGCCGTAGCCGGACAGAACCTCTCCTCTGCCAGCGGCTGCCTGTCCTGGAGCAAAGCAGAGAATGGATCCGTCTGTCTTTTTCGGGAAAATATCGTATGGGACAGAAATAAACCGGGGACAGGAGCGCCGCAATTTTGCAGCGTCCCTGTCCCCCAGGTGAGAACACAAAAAAAGATTTTTATCTGGATATTACCTTCACTGTCTCATACAAAAGGCTCACGCCGTATCCGGTGGCTCCGTGGATGCAGTAAGCGTTGCCGTCTGCCGCCCAGTTCACCGGGGCCATGTCCACATGGACCCATGGGTGATCCTCCACAAATTCCTGAAGGAAGAGACCGGCTACGATAGTTCCTCCTCCCATGGTATTGCCCGGACAGCTGTTTTTAATATCTGCCACCTCAGACTGGAGCACCGTAAACAGCTCCTTATCTGCCGGAAGCCGCCAGATTTTCTCACATGAGATCCGGGAGGCCTCCAGGACCTCCTCATAAAGCTCGTCATCATTGGCCAATACAGCGGCGCTGCGGCCGCCCACGGCTCCCTTGGCCGCTCCAGTCAGGGTTGCGATGTCAATGATGGCTCCGGCTCCTTCTTTGCGGATGGCGTAGGTGATGGCGTCGGCCAGGGTCAGACGGCCCTCGGCGTCGGCATTCAGCATCTCGATGGTCTTTCCGTTCATGGAGAATAAGATATCTCCCGGAACGTAAGCGTCCCCGGACACCCGGTTCTCACAGGCTGCCACCACTGCGATCACGTTCACCGGCAGCTTCTGTAATGCAATGGCACGGATGGCTCCGATCACGGCAGCCGCGCCGCCCATGTCGTCGTGCATGGTGGCCATCTTGGACTTTAAACTGTATCCGCCGGAATCGAACATTACGCCCTTGCCTACCAGCGCCACCGGTGCTTCACCCGGCTGGCCGCCGTTATACCGGAGCACGATCACTCTCGGCTCGTCCACCGCACCCTTTGCAACGGAGAGGAACGCCCCCATCTTCATCTCTTCGATCTGGTTCTTGTCGTATACAGTCACGTCGATGCCAAGCTCTGCGGCCAGCGTTTTAGCCTCTGCGCCCAGCTTCTCCGGCGTCATATACATGGACGGATGATTGATCAGATCCCGTGCCAGCATGGTGCTCTCCGCCACGTTTTTGGCCTCTGCGGCGATCTTTTCCAGCTCCTCCATCTCTGAAACGATCACAGCCGTTTTCATCCCGTTTACCACCGGCACAGACTTATATGCATTGAACTGATAGGAAACCAGGAATGGCAGCTCACAGATCTTCTTTGCGATCTCCGCGTTCCCGGTGATCTCCTTTGCATTGTCCAGGAGGATCATGGTAACAGCCGCCTTTGCCTCCTTGCAGCTCTTGAATGCCTTAGCCATGGCCAGGAATACCTCCCGGTTGGTGGCAGAGCCGTCACCCAGCTGTACCAGAACGGCCTTTACAAACCGGCCTTCCATATATAGATTCAGCGCATAAGTCAATCCACAGGTACATCCCAGCTTTCCGGCTGCCAGCGCCGCCTCCACCGGCTCCTTCACCTCAGAAGGAACAGGGGCTGTCAGCGTCTTTTCATTGGAAAACGGGATCACAATGGCGTCGTACTCCATGACTGGAGCGTTCTTAACTTGAATTTCCATTATGCGTTCAGCACCTCCTTATATTTTTCCTGTTCTTCCTTATTTGCAAGAACAAAGTGTCCAGGCTCGATCTCCACCCACTCCGGCTTGTCGGTCTCATAGTGATGGCAGGACGGGTCGTAGACCTCCACCACCTTTTTCCGCTCCACTAAGGGATCCGGCTGAGGGATCGCCGACAGTAATGCGCGGGTGTAGGGGTGGAGCGGATGGCTGTAAAGCTTCTCCGTCTCCGCCAGCTCCACAATATGCCCTTTATGGATAACTGCCACCCGGTCAGAAATAAACCGGACAATGGATAAGTCATGGGCAATAAACAGGTAGGTGAATCCTTTCTTTTTCTGAAGTTCAGAAAGAAGGTTTAACACCTGGGCCCGGATGGACACGTCCAGGGCCGATATAGGTTCATCCGCGATCACCAGCTGGGGCTCCATGACCAGGGCCCTGGCGATTCCGATCCTCTGTCTCTGGCCGCCAGAGAACTCGTGGGGGAACCGGCTGGCAAATTCCGGTAAAAGTCCCACGTCTAAAAGCGCCTGGGATACGATCTGCTTTCGCTCTTCCTCACTTTTAAACTTATGGTGATTATAAAGGCCCTCGGAAATGATGTAGTCCACCTTGGCTCTCTCATTTAAGGAGGCCATGGGATCCTGGAAGATCATCTGGATATTTTCAATGACCTTCCGGTCCATTTCCGGAGAGATCTTTCCGCTGATGCGCTCGCCCTTATAAAGGATCTCACCGCCGGCCGCCTCGTTGATCCGGATGATGGCCCTGCCGATGGTGGTCTTTCCGGAGCCGGATTCCCCCACCAGACCGAAGGTCTCGCCCTCATAAATATCAAAGCTTACGCCGTCGATGGCTTTAAACGTCTTTTTTCCTGAGCCAAACACCACATCCAGGTTTTTGACCTCCAGGATCTTTTTTCTCGTCTCGTTACTGGACATCCGGAGCAGCCTCCTTCCATTTTTCAAACATCCGGGCGATCAGGGCCGGCGGCTCCACCTTCGGGGCCCGCGGGTCCAGAAGCCAGGTACGCGCCCGGTGGGTGGGGCTCACCTCAAAATACGGCGGCCGGATCTCAAAGTCGATCTTTAAGGCCTGGGGATTTCTCGGAGCGAAAGCGTCGCCCTTGATCTCATTGAACAGGTTGGGCGGGGTCCCCTTGATGGAATACAGGGGCTCGCCCTTGACACCCAGCTGGGGAAGGGAGGAGAGAAGCGCCCAGCTGTACGGATGCTTGGCGTTGTAGAAGATCTCCTCGCAGAGCCCCACCTCCACGATATCTCCGGCGTACATGACCGCGATCCGGTCTGCCACATTGGCCACCACGCCCAGGTCATGGGTGATGTAGATGATGGTCAGCTGGTACTTTTCCTGGAGATTATGCAAAAGCTTTAAGATCTGGGCCTGGATGGTCACGTCCAGGGCCGTGGTGGGCTCGTCGCAGATCAGGATTTCCGGATTGCAGGCCACGGCGATGGCGATGACCACCCGCTGGCGCATGCCGCCGGAAAACTCATGGGGATACTGTTTATATCTCCGCTCCGGCTCTGCAATGCCCACGTCCTCCAGGATCTCGATGGTCTTTTTCTTTGCTTCCTCGCCCTTTAAGTTCTGGTGCAGCTCCACGGTCTCCTGGATCTGCTTTCCAATGGTCTTTAAGGGGTTTAAGCTGGTCATGGGATCCTGGAACACCATGGCGATCTCTTTTCCCCGGATGTTCAGCCATTCCTTTTCTGTTTTCATGGGGACCAGGTCCACGCCCTTTCCAGCGTATTTTCCTCCGCTGTAAATGATGGAGCCCGAGTCCACCCAGCCGTTCTGGTCCAGAAGCCCCATGAAGGTCTTGGTGAACACGGATTTTCCAGAACCGGACTCGCCTACGATGGCCAGGCTTTCTCCCTTATAAAGCTCCATGGAAATGCCGCGGATGGCGGTCAGGGTCTTTCCCCGCAGGTTGAACTTCACCACCACATCCTCTGCTTCCAGGATCTTTTCTGCGTTTTTATAGTCAAACATGGTCCGTCACCTCCTATACATGGTTTCTGGGATCCGCCGCGTCCGCAAAGGAGTTGCCCATCACGTAGAAGGAGATCGTGATCAGGGACAGGATGATGGACGGGAAGATCAGCTGGTATCTGAGGGACGGGCTCATCATAACGATACGTCCTTCATTGATCAGGTTGCCCAGGGACGGGATGCTGATGGGCAGTCCCAGCCCGATGTAGGTCAGGAACACCTCCTGGCCGATGGCAAGGGGGATGGATAAGGCCACACGCATCATGATAACGGAGATCACCTGGGGCAGCAGGTTCTTGGTGATCACCCGGCCAGTAGGCGTTCCCAGGCACCTGGAAGCCAGGTTGAACTCCCGGTCACGGATGATGAGGATCTGGTTGCGGATGAACCGGGCCGTGGGAAGCCATCCCGTTAAGCACATGGCAAAAATAATGGTGCCCACACTGGGCTTTAACAAATAGGATACCAGGATCAGGATAATGGAGCTCGGTATGTTGTGGATCACATTGTAAACCTCCGTGATCGCCGCATCCAGCTTTCTCACATAGCCCCAGAGAGAGCCGATGATGATACCCATAAAGGCATCCCAGAGGCCCACGGCCAGGCCGATGAACAGAGAGGTACGTGTACCGCTCCAGATCCTGGCCCATAAGTCCTGGCCAATGGAGTTGGTTCCAAACCAGTAATCGGCGCTGGGCGGCTGGTTTCTGTCCTGCTTTCCAGTCTCCTCGCTTAAGTAGACCTCTATGGGGTTCTTCTGCCCCGGAAGATAGGGCTGGATAAATGTAAACACCATCAGAGCGATCAGCAGGGTCAGGAAGAACATTGCCACTTTGTTTTTTGTGAATACTCTCCAGGTGGAAGCCCAGTAGGAGTAGTTGGAATATCCAGTACGCTCTGCGGCGTTTGCGTCATACTCCGCAAAGGTAAACATGTCCGGACTTAAATTTTCCAGATTTTTCTCCATGTTTTCAATCTTCTTCATTGCTCCCATTATCTTCCACCGCCTTTCTTTCCAAGTTTGATCCGGGGATCGCAGAGGGCCATCAGAAGGTCGCCTAAGAACAGTCCCAGGATTCCGATACAGGAGTAGATAAGCACCAGGGCCTGGACCAGAGTATTATCCTGGCGCTGGATGGCCGATACCAGAAGGCCTCCCATTCCGGGAATGGAGAACAGGGATTCCACGTAGATCGAACCGGAGATCGTCATTAAAATATTGGTGGGAAGCTGCTGGGCCATGGGCACGAAGGCGTTGCGGATCACGTGCCTGGACATTACCAGGGAATTTTTCAGCCCCTTGGCACGGGCCAGCTTGATATAATCTTTATTTAACTCATCCACCATATACCGGCGGATCCACATGGCATAGTTGGCAATGCCTCCTAAGGACATACAGATCGCCGGAAGGATCCAGCTGACGGGCTTCCTCTCGTCAAACAGCATGGGCACGCCCAGGGCGCTGGACACATAAAGCTGTAAGAACAGGAAGTATACGGCCGCCGGCACCGCTTTTATGGCGACCACATAGGCAGAGCCCAGATTATCCACAGCTTTTCCCTTAAACCGGGCCATTAACATACCCAGTGGGATACCCAGACCCAGAGAGATCACAATGGAGGCCAGACCGAAGTAGAGAGAATACGGGATCTTCGGTCCAATGATCTTTGTAATGGGCACCTTGGGACGGAAAACGATGGATTTTCCCAGATCGCCGTGGAGCAGGCCCACAAAGAAGTTCTTAAGCTGGATCGGAAGCGGATCCCGTAAGCCCATGTCGGTCAGGGCTGCCTCGATCTGCGCTTCATCCATTTTGTCATATCCCTCTGCAAAATATCCCTCCTCCGGCATCAGCCGCAGCAGCAGGAAAACTGTTGTTGCGACGATGACCAGAGTGACCATGGACTGCAGAAGCCGTTTGCAGACGTATTTAAACATTTACTGCTTCATCCTTTCTTCCCGGTCTTTCTCATACTGTTCCAGTGCGGCGGGGTAATCGGACATGCCCATGGGCTCGTCTAAGATCACTGCGCCTTTTAATTTGATGGCTCCATTCCTTCCCATCTGGCTGGTGTAGCCGGAGAAGGGATCCAGATAGGATGCCTTATAGCCTCCGCCGGAGGTGTAGAAGGGGATCAGGACTGCATGGTCTAAGAGCATGGTCTCCGCTTCTGCAAACATCTCATAGCGCTTCTTTAAGTCCTTTGTCTCCGCATCCGCCTCATCCAGGGCCTTTTCAAAGACATTGTTGCCATCTGCGTCCAGAAGATCCTGGCACTGGCTGACGGTCATATAGTTCTCATCCAGAGCGGCTGTATGGACTGGATTCATCATTCCCAGTGGGTCTGCAAAGTCGGAGCCCCAGCCCATTTCCATAATGGAGTAGGCGCCGGGCGTCCTTACCTGCTTGGAAAAGCCCGTGGATGGATGGGATTCCAGGATAATGTCAATGTAATCCGTTCCCAGGACGCCCTCCATCTGCTGCTCGATGACCTGCATCCGGTTTCCGGTGTCCACCTTGGCCGTGCTGAAGGGAAGGAGCACCTGGATCGGGAAGGCTACCTGGCCGGAAAGCTCCTCCATGGCCTTTTCCTTATATTCCACTGCCTTGGCCTCGTCGAAGGAATCACCCTCGGTATAGGTCTTAAGGCCGCCCATCATGGTGTAGTCCACGCCGTCTGCCTGGACCAGATTCTTTCTGGTGAAGGTATTTAACAGCTTGCTCTGGGGATCATAGGGCTCCACGGTCAGGATCGCAGCCTCCCGGTCCAGGGCATGGAACAGGGATTTCCGGAAATTTTCGTTGTTCACTGCGATCTTCCAGTCCCCGGGGGCGTACTGCTCGTCGTAGTCAGGGTCAAAATTAAATCCGATAAAATAGGACATATTGGTCAGGTTGTTGGGGCGCATCATTTCCTTTTTCTCTTCATCGTTCATCCACTCGTCCAGAATACTTCCAGGAAGTGCGAAATCATTGATCTCGCCCCGTAAGAACAGCTCGGCTCCGATGGAGTTTGCCTCGGCATTGTACTTATAATTTAAACGGCCGATGGAGATGATGTCCTTGTTCCAGTAATCCGGATTGGCTTCCATCACGCGCTCGCTCTGGGGCTCGAAGCTGGTCAGCAGGTACGCGCCGCAGTACAGGGTCGTTTCCTTGTCCAGACCGAACATCTCGCCCTGCTCTGCCATAAATTCTCCGTTTACCGGGAAGAAGCAGGGGAAGGACAGCTGCTTTAAGAAGTACGGAGTGGGCTTTTCCAAAGTATATTCCACAGTCTGGTCATCCACAGCCCTTACGCCCACCTGGGAAAAGTCCGTGACCTGGCCGTCATAATAGGCCTTGGCGTTCTTTAACACATCATAGACCGTCTTACTGGTGCTGGCCGCATTGTCTTTATTTAAGATCCACTGGATCCCGTCCACAAAGTCCTGGGCCTTTACGTTCCTTACCTCATTTCCCTTCCAGTCGTACCATTTGGCATCGTCTCTTAAATGGAAGGTATAGGTCAGCTCATCGTCAGAAACTTCCCACTTCTCTGCGATACACGGGATCATTTCTCCGAACCGGTCAAATTCCACCAGTCCATCCAGGATGTTGTAAAACAGGGCAATGCTGTCGCTGTTGGTGGTCTTTAAGTAGTTTAAGGTATCGATCTCTGCCGTATACACGGTGGAATACTCGGTCATTTTCTTTTCTTCTGCCTGGGCTTCCCCGCCCGATGCGGGCTTATCTGAGCCGCCGGAGCATCCAGCCAGGGATACAGCCAGTAAAGATACGGTCAATAATGCTGCGACTTTTTTCCTCATATGATCCTCCTTTTCATAAAAACCGGAAAGGACTGCTGCTGCAAAAAATACCGTTTGCAGAACATGCAGCCTTTTCCGGTCCTTCCTGCTACTCTGCCTGGGCTGCTGCCTTTAAGGCTGCCTCCCTCTCTTCCATATATTTTTCCTCAGCGGCCTTGTACTCTTCCTGGGTCATGGGCTTGTCTAAAACGACTTTTCCTTTAAACTTATCCATGCTGCGTCCAAACTGGGTACAGTCTCCGGAGAATGGATCCAGGTAAGTAGCCCGGTAGCCGCCGCCGGATGCATACAGCGGGATCACCAGTGCATGGTCGATCAGATACTGCTCCGCCTCAGCAAACAGCTCATACCGGCGGTTGATATCCTTTGTCTCTGCTCTTGCAGCGTTGACCATGGTCTCATAAATGCTGTTTCCGTTTTCATCCTTTAATCCCTCTGCAAGATAGGGACGGCTGTACTTGGTGCCGATGGAAGTATCGGAGGTCATGACCTCCACATAACCGGCCGGATCCGTATAGTCCGGTCCCCAGCCCATTTCCATTAAGGAGAACATGCCGGAGCTTCTGGATTCCTTCAGGTAGTTGGTGGGCGGATAGGGTACTAAGACCACGTCGATGTAATCGGTTCCCAGAACTCCCTCCAGCTGCTGCTCTTCCACCTGTACCCGGTTGGTAAGACCTAAGTTTCCGGTGCTGTACGGCATTACCACTGTTACCGGGAAATCCACGGTCCCGGAAAGCTCCTCCAGGGCTGCAGCCTTATATTCCAGGGCCTTGTCCTCCTGGTGCTGGTCTGTATTGGTCAGCTCCTTTAAGGGCTCCAGCTGGGTATAGTCCACACCGTTCACATCCACGAAATTCTTTGTGGTGATGGTGTTCAGCATCTGTCCCTCATAATTGTAAGGATAGCTGGTCATGACAGCGGCCTCCCGGTCCAGGGCATAATAGATGGACTTACGGAAGTTTTCGCTGTTGACTGCCTTTAACCAGTTATCTGGTCCATACTCTTCCTCATACATGGGCTCGAAGTTGAATCCCAGGAAGTTGCTGGAGGTGCTGGGCGGCGTGTTGATCATCATGTTCTTCCGCTCCTCGTCTGCCATCCACTCGTCTAAGATCTCAGCCGGAATATCCGCCTCGGAAACCTCTCCTCTGAGGAACAGCTCCGGAGCCAGGGTCTTTGCTTCTTTATTATAGTTGTAGTTGATCCGGGAAATAAAAATGTTGTCCTTGTCCCAGTAATTTTCATTCATCTCCAGTACCCGGCGGCTCTCCGGCTCAAAGGTGGTCAGAATATAAGCGCCGTTGCTCAGCATAGTGTCCGCGCTGGTGCCGAAGGCCTCTCCGCATTCCTCCAGGAACTGGCCGTTGGCCGGCAGGAAGCAGACATAAGCGGTCATCTTAAGGAAGTACGGAGTCGGCTGCTCTAAGGTATATTCCAGTGTGTAGTCATCCACAGCCTTGATCCCCACCTGGCTGAAATCCGTGATCTCGCCGTTAAAATAGGCTTCTGCGTTTTTCACCACGTTATAGAAAATATTGGAGGTAGTGGAGGCGTTATCCTTGTTCAAAAGCCACTGGGCCGCAGCTACAAAGTCGTTGGCGGTCACAGGCGCATATTCGTCTCCGTCGCAGGTGTACCAGTTGACGCCCTCTCTTAAATGGAAGGTGTAGGTGAGACCGTCATCGGAAACCTCCCAGCTGGTGGCCAGAGCCGGCTTTACAACGCCGTACTTATCAAAGCCCACCAGACCGTCGATGTAGTTTTCCGTAAACCTGGTACAGGTGCTCAAGGAGGACTTTAAATAGTTGATATGGGCCAGCTCAGCCGCATAGACCAGGGTGTACTCCTTTCTCTCGATCTCTGACCCGCTGTTTTCCTTTCCTGCTTCTGTTCCTGCGTTTCCCGCAGGCGTTTCTGTGGTCTTATCCCCGCCAGAGCATCCGGCCAGAGATACAGCCATAACTGCTGCCATGGCTGCCGCAAGCATCCTTTTTTTCATATACATCCTCTCCTTTTATCTTTTTTAAGCTCCGGTCCGCGTATTTCATCGGGATTTTTTCTCTATCTGCGTCCCATTTTATTGATTATACGTTTAACCATTGCTATTTTCCTTCTTATCTGATACAATAGCTTCTAAATTCCCACTTTGTTTTCCCTTTCCGGCACCAGAATCGAGGTATCCGCCATGAAAAAAAATGTCCATAAAGGAATCACAGCCAAAGACATCGCCAGGGAGTGCAACGTATCCCAGGCCACTGTCTCTTATGTCGTCAACAATACCGCAGGGAAGCGGGTAAGCGAGGCCAAACGCCAGGAGATCTTAGAGACTGCCAGACGCCTCAACTATTTTCCCAATGCATCCGCCCGGAATATCCGTCAGCAGGACTGTACTTCCGTAGGGCTCGTTCCAGGCAACAACTATAACAATGCCGGATTTGGCCCAACTCTGAAGGGGATCAAAACCCACCTGGATTCCATCGGCTATACCCTGACTCTCTTAAGTGACAGCCGGGATCCGGAAAGTACGGAAATCCTCCGTTACTATTACTCCCATATCATCTGCGGCGTGATCTTTCTGGCCTTTGATAACCAGACCATCGAGACCGAAGCCCTGGAGAAAAACGGCATCCCCTACGTGATCATCAGCGAAAACGGAGTGACCTGTCCCGGTATGGCCGAGAAAAAGGCCTTTGAGCGGGTCATCTTTGACTGTATCCAGTTCTGCCGGGATCACAATCTCGAAAAGATCTGCTACTTCACCCGTTCCATCAACCATCTGCATCCCCATAATAAATATGATCTGATCGTTAAAGCGATCCGGCAGATCTATCCGGAATGCAGCTTTAAACGCATTGTCTGTGCCACCACAGTCAACGGCCCCGATGAAGAGATCACAGTCCCCATCAGCAGCTATCTGAGGGATCATACCTTTGACATCGCCCTTACTCCCAATCAGAGAATGGGGCTTCTGGCCCAGAAATGTCTGCTCCAGAAGGATTTCCGGGTCCCCCAGACCATTAAGCATATCTGTCTGGCATCGTCCCCTTTTCTGCTGAACGTGTATCCGCAGATCTCGTCCATCCATATCCCCTTATTTGAGATGGGGTATTATGCAGCGGAGCTGATGGTATCTCTGGTTCAGGATGCGCCCGTTCCAGAAAAGGATTTTGAATGTCTCCTCCTTCATGGGGACTCCACCCGGTTCTGATCCGGCTCTCTCACTGCCCTCCGTCATTCCATGCCGGGGGGCTTTTTCTGTCCCTTTTCCCAGGATGCTTTCTTCGTTTCATCCATATTTTCCAGATTGTTTTGGTTATTCGTATAACCTCCGGGGCTAAATGGAAACACGGCTCCAGTCCGTGTTTTCACTTTTACTATAACTCGATAATTGTTTGTCAATAGTATAGAACTCTTTGCCCAGATTTGTCAAGTCTAATCTGAAATTTTATGAGCATTTTGCATAACTATATTTTCATTTCTTTGTTTCT
>OGCO01004803.1_pt1 | contig 13949 bp, 10 predicted proteins | sample 1570171 | NCBI WGS metagenome assembly OGCO01 (sample SAMEA4370583, study PRJEB24528) | human gut metagenome | reverse complement strand
CTTTACTTCTATTACAATTCCAATGTCCGAATCATCAATTTCAATGAGAATATCACTAAATCCAGTTCCTGACTCTCGATTTGAAGCCACCTCCCAACCAGTTTTAAAGCTTAAAATTCCAACAAGAATACCATGATAAAAATTTTCTTTTATTGATTTTCGCACAAAGGTATCTCGTATGCTAATTGTTTTCTCCATATAGGCTGTGAATAATGTTTCAACTTCATTTGCCTTTCCTTCCATTAATGCATGACAAAATGCATCTGCCATCTGACCATCTTTCTTTACCTCCCCTTGAAACTTCACTAAAATATGATCTGTGACAATATTTTGAATTTCTCTATTTGGAATTACCAGCCGATAACGTCCATCATCCTCGCATCCCCGCTGCGTTAGATATCCCGTCATAAAAAGCGTGCTCCACAAATTATCAATCGTCGAATATAATTCTTTATACGTAATTGCTTCATCAATTCGTTTTCGGACAACATTTCCACTCACAAGACGCTCTAATTCTGTCTTTGCAAGTTTCTGAGGTTCATCCACACTATCAATAAAACGATTAATTACTTCATTCCCACTTGTATTCAACCAATAATTTTTCGGCACTGCACCTGGATGTGTCAAATGGTCTGCACAGTAATTCACTACGTCCCACGGGCAATAGACATCTGCATTTCCAAAGCGATAACCGTCATACCACTCTTTTACTTCGTCATATTTTTCTTGCTGATCAAACGTCAGAAGCATTTCCTTCACTTCTTTATCGTTAAAGCCAAACATTTCATCATAGTCTGCATCTGTGATTGAATACACTTTAAAATTATTTAATCCAGTAAAAATGCTTTCCTTTGCAATGCGCAGACATCCTGTTAACACAGCAAATTCCAAACTTTCATTAGTTTTGAGTACATTTTCCAAAAAGTTTCGCAATAAAAGTACCATTTTATCGTAGTATCCATTTTGATTTGCCTTTGCCAGTGGGACGTCATACTCATCAATCAAAACAATAACTTTTTGGTTAAAATGAATCTCCAAAAGCTCTGTCAGTTCCTGAATGCTGCTTACAAGTGTATCTTCTTCCATTTCCCGATCCAAAAGTGCGGTAAATAATGCCTTATCAACCGCTGTCAGTCGATCGCTATCCATCAAAAATTGAACCCTTCTTGCTTCTCTGTTAACTAATTTGATTAACTGAGCCTTTGCTTTCGAATATGAATCTGCATTAATGCTCTTCAAACTAATCGATACTACTGGATATTTCCCCATATATTTTTCACATAGCTCATGATTTTGGGCGATAAAAAGCTCTTCGAAAAGTTTAACATCGGTTCCAATCTCAAAAAAGTATCGAAGCATACTCATATTCAATGTTTTTCCAAAACGACGTGGTCTCGTAAACAACGTAACTTTATTTCTTCTGTCAAGAACCTGTTCAATCAACTGAGTTTTGTCTACATAATAATACTCATTTCTTCTGATTTCCGCAAAATCTTCAATGCCTACTGGAAGTCTTAACTGTCTCACTTTTCACAAGCTCCTTTCTTACCAATTTCCAATTTTTAGCCTTTTTCTATTCTTTCAACACAATTAGAATGGCTCTACATGTTCTAACTATTATTGTATCATGCAGAGCCATCGCCGTAAAGACTATTCTATTTTCTTATCGCCTTTTTTGCCTTTTTGACCCATTAACCCTTAAAGGCTCCGATCATAACACCCTTTTCAAAATACTTCTGTACGAACGGATATACACATAAGATCAGAACTGTAGATACTATGATAACTGCGTCTGGCCACAGAATAACCTTTCCCTGATTAACCATGTTTGAATTACTGATTGGCGCAATCACGATAAACCAAAGTGGATAGGCAATTACAATAAGCTGACAAAAGTAAATATCATTTTTATATTTTTTGTGTTATTTTCACAGTTTGTTCTTTATTTATTCATATTTTTTATCTTTTATTTAATATATCTAATCCTCTTCATTTCTTGTTTTCGTCGCTTATACTAATTAAAGCAAAAAAACAATTATACTCCTTGTGATTTTTCTACAATTCCTATTTTTTTCAAACAAAAGTCAGTCACACAATGCAGTTGTACCATGTGACTGACTTCTTTCGCCCCTATAAATTAGTCAACTACCACCCGCCCCTAAAGGGACGACGTTTCCTTTTTCTTACTATGAACTAGTTATTTACTTTAATTCTGAAGCACATAATGTGTGTTTTTTCCTTTTCCAATTTGAACAATCTGTCCTGCGGCAACCATTTTTTTCAGCAGACGCCCACCAGTGGATTGACTAATTCCTAGTAATCTCTCAATCTCTTTTCTGCTGACAAATCCTCTCTCTTTTGCAAGTTTCATCACTCTTTTTTCTTGCTCTACGCTTTCTTTTTGATCTTCTGTTTCTTCGTCTGATGCATTGCTTATATTTCGATTTGGAATCGTAATTTTAAATGCATTCTCCGTCACTTCGATCTTAGGTTTTCGCGCAGATCCCTCGTAGGCTTCCATAATTTTTCTAATTCCAGTTCCATACGCCTCAATTAGCTCTAGTCGATAAAATACATTTGCCAGTTTTGCATTCCGGCATACTGAAATTCCCATCATTACATCCTGCAATGTCATACCGCTTATGAGACCTCCAATTGAAGTAAATTCAATTCGATCTGCATAAATACTAATAAAACTGCTTGCCCGAAACGAATATTCGCGATGGACAAGAAGATTTAGCAATGCTTCTCTTACCGCCTCTTCCGGATAATCCCGCCGATCAATACGACGCAGCTTTGAAAAAGTAGAATGATTCTGATTTCGAAAATCAATGTAATCATATGCTTCATTCATTTGGCAAAACAAGGAACCAGAAAATTCTCTTCGATCTTTAAATTCATTCTGGATTGTCCCTTCGAAAACAGCTGCTTTAATGGTGTGCACACACTGATCGGAAAGCAATAATCCCAAATTTGTATAAATCCCATCATGATTCATAATTCCCAATGTCTTCATTTGAGGAATACCAAAGGGGACTTTACGTTCTGCAAACTCTTTTTTTGCTACGTCAAATGTCAGATTTTGTTCCAATGAACGCATCTCCTCAAAATGGTCGCCATCGGTTTCTTTAATCATTCGACGAATCATTGTATTAGTTGCTGGCACAGATGAATATCCCTGACGCACATAGACACCTTCTGGCCTCAGCCCCTTCTTTGCAATATAATACGGCCGCTCCGTTCCCTGTTGAATATCAATTGCTACTATTTTCTTGTCCTGTACGTCTATCGTCGTATAGCGCAGAAACATTGTTACATCAGGCTTAATCGCATCTCGAACCATATTGCTGACCTGCAGTGCAACGCCATCTGGATCATCAAGCCCCACAACCGTACCATCGTCTTGAACACCGATATAGAGCTTTCCTCCCTCACAATTTGCAAACGCAATAATTTCTTTCTTAATATCTTCTACCACTACGGATTTTAATTCAACCGTTTCACTCTCCTGAAAAACCATTCGCAAACCTCCTCTATCCTCTATTATATTAATACATTAATTCTTCTACATCATTGGCATCTTATTTTAATTCTAATCATATTTTAACCATTCTACTCATTCTTGTCAAGCTTTGATTTGAATATGGTTAGAATAATCTTTTTTCCTTCAAAAACCACTCGATTGAACTATGTGAAATTTTGCTTGTCGCAATCAATTATGATAAATTGAAGGATCATCAATGTCTAATTGAGAAATATGAAAAAAGTGAATTCTAATCTTAGAGAAAAAAGCCAGCCACTTGATCATTCGTATCTTGTGGCTGACTTTTTTATTTTTACAGATTTGCTCTAATTTCCTTCGGACGGAAACCACCCTCTGCTAATGCAGCGATGATCTCTTTCTTGTGGCTCTCACCAAAGCTCTCCATGGTGATCTTTAACTCTACTGCGGCGCTTCTGTTTATGGTAATAAACTGATTATGGTCAAGCTTAATGATATTGCCCTTTACCTGTGCGATAAGGGAAGCGACCTTTGCTAACTCACCCGGCTTATCTGGAAGCAGACAGGATACGGAGAAGATTCTTCCTCTCTGAATTAATCCGTGCTGTACAACAGAGGACATAGTGATGACATCCATGTTACCACCGCTTAAGATGGAAACGATCTTCTTGTTCTTTACATCAAGATGCTTGAGTGCTGCAACAGTCAGAAGTCCGGAGTTTTCTACAACCATCTTGTGATTCTCGATCATATCAAGGAATGCACCGATCAGCTCGTCATCTGGTACGGTGATGATCTCATCTACATTTGCTTTAATGTACGGGAACAGCTTATCTCCAGGAGTGCGCACTGCTGTACCATCTGCAATTGTGTTGACACTCGGAAGGCTTACAACATGATCAGCCTTTAAAGATTCCTGCATACAATTTGCACCTTCTGGCTCTACTCCGATAACCTTAATCTTTGGATTAAGCATCTTAGCTAATGTGGAAACACCTGTACACAGTCCGCCGCCGCCGATTGGGCAAAGAATGTAATCAACAGTCGGAAGCTCCTTTATAATCTCCATTGCGATGCTTCCCTGTCCACATGCAACATCCAGATCATTAAAAGCATGGATAAATGTATATCCATGTTCTTCTGCAAGCTTCAACGCATGCTCACATGCGTCATCATACACATCTCCGTACAGAACAACCTCAGCGCCATAGCTCTTGGTACGGTTAATCTTAATTAACGGTGTATTTGTCGGCATAACGATAACTGCCTTTGCGTTATACAGCTTTGCTGCGTAAGCAACACCCTGTGCGTGATTTCCTGCGGATGCAGTGATGATACCCTTTGCGCGATCCTCCTCACTTAAAGTGGAAATCTTGTAGTACGCACCTCTTACCTTGTAAGCTCCGGTGTACTGCATATTCTCAGGCTTGAAATAGACCTTATTTCCAGTCTGGTTTGAGAAATACTCGCTGTACTTTAATTTTGTCTCCAGTGTGACGCGGCTTACGATCTCACTGGCTTCCTCAAATTTCTCTAATGTCAATTCTTCCATTTTCTCATGCCTTTCTTTTCGCTTGTTGTGCGTTACTTGCTGCACTTTCTACTACATTGTACTACATTTTACTACATTTTATTGCTAGTTTTTCTGCTTTTTCCTGTTAGAGCTTTGGTGCTTTACTGCTCAGACGATGTGTCCTTGCGGTCAAACAATGCGGTGACAAACTGCTCGGAATTAAACTTCTGCAGATCATCAATGCGCTCGCCAACACCGATATATTTAACCGGAATGCCAAGCTCGGACTGGATCGCTACTGCGATTCCACCCTTTGCGGTTCCATCCATCTTTGTTAAGATGATACCACTAATATCAGCAACCTCCATAAACTGCTTTGCCTGAGAAAGTGCATTCTGACCAGTTGTACCGTCAAGAACAAGAAGCGTCTCTCTGTATGCTTCCGGATACTCCTTGTCGATGATACGATTGATCTTTTTCAGTTCTTCCATCAGGTTCTTTTTATTATGAAGACGACCGGCTGTATCACAGATTAAAACATCTGTATTTCTTGCCTTTGCTGCCTGAACAGCATCAAAAATAACTGCTGCCGGGTCGGAACCTTCCTTATGGGAAATAACACCAACATTTGCACGTTTTCCCCACTCTTCAAGCTGATCAATTGCAGCAGCACGGAAAGTATCAGCTGCTGCTAAGAGCACACTGTTTCCCTCTGCCTTTAACTGATCAGCCAATTTGCCAATTGATGTCGTCTTTCCAACACCATTGACACCGATGACAAGCACAACTGATTTTCTGTGCTCAAACTCGTAGGCATTTTCACCCAGATCCATCTGACGGCGGATACTGTCAATTAAAACCTCCTTGCACTCGTGAGGCTCCTTTAAATGAAGCTCTTTTACCTTCTGCTTCATATCTGTTAAGATTTTCTCCGTCGCATCAACACCTAAATCGCCCATGATTAAAATTTCCTCGATTTCCTCATAGAAATCATCATCAATATCCGTAAAGCCTCTGAAAACAGAGTCAATTCCAGAAACGATGCTGTTTCTTGTCTTTGTCAGACCTTCCTTTAATCGGGCAAAAAAGCCTTTTTTCTTTTCTTCCATAGTCCACCTGCCTATATATTTCTGTATTTGTTGACAATTACTTGTCGAGATCCTTTTCAATCAAGTTGACGCTTACGAGTGTGGATACACCCTTCTCCTGCATCGTGATACCATACAGGCGGTCAGCTGAAGTCATTGTTCCTCGTCTATGTGTAATTACAATAAACTGCGTGTTTGCCGTAAGCTTATGCAGGTAGTTTGCAAAACGGCCTACATTAGAATCATCTAGCGCTGCCTCTATCTCATCAAGAAGACAAAACGGCGACGGCTTTAAATTCTGAATAGCAAACATCAGCGCAATTGCAGTAAGCGCCTTCTCGCCTCCGGAAAGCTGCATCATGTTCTGAAGCTTCTTGCCTGGCGGCTGTGAGATAATACGAATGCCGGCCTCTATCACATCCTCATCCTCAACAAGCTCAAGTGTACCTTTGCCGCCTCCGAAAAGTTCTTTGAAAACCCGGTCAAACTCAACGCGAATTTCCTCAAATTTTTCCTTAAACTGCTTTCGCATACCCTCATCAAGTTCTTCAATAACTTTCTGCAAAGTCTTCTCGGACTCAACAAGATCTTCGTACTGCGTCTTCATAAAGGTATAGCGCTCTGACACCTCTTTGAACTCATCAATTGCACTTACATTTACGCTTCCAAGTCCGCGTATGCTCTTTTTAAGTTCACCTATATGCTCTTTTAGCTCACTAAGCGGCCTATCACTTTTGGCTGCTGCCTTAGCATCACTCGGACGAAGCTCATATTCTTCCCAAAGATACTCAGCAAGCTCGTCAAGGCGGCTCTCGAAGCGTTCCTTGTGGTTATTCATGCGAAGAAGATCTCTGTCAAGAGCAGATAGTCTCGTTGAAAGCTCCTCTCTCTTTGCAAAAAAGCCTTTTAATGAATCATTGATATGATTCCTTCGCTCATTTACCTTTGACAGCTCTGCTTCCTTTTGCTGCACAGTCACCTCAAGTGCCTGCATCTGCTTTTGCACTTCATCGATTTGAGTCGTTTTTTGTGCTACAGCATCTTCACATGCCAAAAATACTGTTTTTAGTTCTTCCTGCTCTGTCTTTCGTTTATCTGCTTCCTGAGCAATCCGGCTTATATTAGCTAAAATAAATTGCTCCTGCTGCTTTAACTGCAGCTGCTTTGTGCTAAGCTCGGAAATTTCTTTTGTCAAATCGTCGCGCTGCTTCATCATCTCATCAACAAAGCTTTGATTTCTGTCTGCGCTGTCTTTAGACTCATCACCAGCAGACTCAAGCTCCTTGATTGCACTTGCTACCTGCTCAAAGCTTGCTTTAATTCTCTCAAGCTTTCCTTCCTGCAAAACAAGTTCATTATTTAAATGCTCGCGGTCTTTTACAATTTCCTCAACGCGCTGCGTTGCTTCTCTTACTCGAAGACGTCCTTCCGTCTCCTTTAAGGTCAAATTTTGAATCTCATTTTGCTGTTTTTGAGTCTGCTGTGAGAGATTCACTACTTTCTTTTCTAATTCTTCAAAGGAAGATGACAACTTATTTAAGTTTTCTGTTTCCTTTTTTATTTTAATCTCGAGCTCTTCAAGCTCTCGATTTCGTCCCAGCAAGTTGCTGCTGTTTTTAAAGGCACCACCTGTCATAGATCCGCCAGGATTTAACAGCTCTCCTTCAAGTGTAACAATGCGAAGGCTTCTTCTATACTTTGCTGAAACTTTCATTCCGTGATCAATTGTATCGACAACAACAATTCTTCCCAGCAAAAATGACACCAATCTTTTGTACATATCTGATGTCTTAACAAGGCTGCTTGCCAGTCCAATCACGCCTGGCTCTTTTAATGCATCCTTTTGCGAAAACTCATCTCGCACCGTGATTGCATCAAGCGGCAAAAACGTAGCTCGTCCAAAACGGCCCTGTTTTAAATATTCGATCATGTGCTTTGCTGTCTGCTCGGTATCGGTAACGATATTTTGAATTGCACCTCCAAGCGCTGTCTCTATTGCAGTCTCATAACGCTTTTCTACATGAATTAAGTCTGCCACAACACCATGGATTCCTGGATTTTGCTTTTTGACCTCCATGATTTTCCTGATGCTGTTTCCATAACCCTCATAGCGCTCGGCAAGATTTCTAAGTGACTCTGCACGCGTAACAGAAACCTGATGAAGACGCCGCTGCTCGTAATATTCATTTTGTAGCTGCTCTTTTCGCTTTTGCTCCTTTTCTAGCAAATCTGAAAGTTCAGCCTGTTTTTCTGCCAGCTCTGTTTTTTTCTGTGAGATTTCTTGGTATGCTGCCTGACACTCTTTTTCGCGTTTTTGCCAAATTGACTCATCTGTTTTACTCTCTAAGAGTCTGCGGTTCATCTGCGCTTGCTCAGTTTTTGCCTGTTCAAGAAGCGTCTGATATTTTTGCAGTTCTCCCACAAAGGAAGATTTTTCATTTAACAGGGAAATCATCTTTCCCTGATCATCCTTTAATGCCTGCTGATATGAAGCAAGTCCATCCTGCACCTGAATAAGAACACTCTGTGCGCCGTCCTTTTTTGCCGTTATGTCATAGCTTTCGCGGCTGCATTCCTGACGCTTTTTTTGTTCCTCTTCTAATTGTGCTTCATATTCCTTCTGCTCTTTCTCAAGCACTTCCATACGCTGTGACGTATGAGTACGCCGTAAATATTCGGTATTGATCTGTTCCTTCAATACATTAACGGCACCTTCCTTTTCCTGACGATTTGTCTGGCAGTCACTAATTTCATCGCGAAGTGCACTGATCTGAGTATCAAGACTATTCAGGCTGTCCTGCTGTCTTTCATACTTTGCTTTTAATGCTTCACTGCTTCTATTTGTATCTTCATAGTCTCTTGTCGTAATTGCAAGATTTTTTTCAAGAGCTGCCAAATCACTCTCTGTCTTTGTACTCTCTACAGCGTATGCATCGATATCATATTGTTTTAATTCATCGCGAAGTCTCAGATATTCCTTTGCTGATGCCGCCTGCTTTTCAAGTGGTCCAACCTGCCTTGAAAGCTCTGACATAATATCGCTTAGACGAACCATATTTGCCTGCTCGCTCTCAAGCTTTTTCTTTGCAGCCGCCTTACGGCGCTTAAATTTTACAATACCTGCCGCCTCATCGAACAGCTCACGGCGATCCTCTGGTTTACCGCTTAAAATCTTATCAATCTGACCCTGTCCGATAATGGAGTATCCTTCTTTTCCAATACCTGTATCATAGAAAAGCTCCGTGACATCCTTTAATCGGCACTGTGTTCCATTCAGACGGTACTCACTTTCTCCTGAACGATAAATACGTCTTGATACGGTAACTTCATTATAATCAAGATTTAGATGACGGTCTGAATTGTCAAATGTGATTGCCACACTCGCATAGCCCTGTGGCTTTCTGTTTTGCGTACCTGAAAAGATGACATCCTGCATATTTGCACCACGAAGCTGCTTAGAGCTTTGTTCTCCAAGCACCCAGCGCACAGCATCGGCGACGTTGCTCTTTCCACTTCCGTTTGGCCCGACAATACAGGTAATTCCATTATGGAATTCAAACAGCGTCTTGTTTGCAAATGATTTAAATCCCTGCACCTCAATACTTTTTAAATACATAAAAGATTATTCTCATTTCTAACGTTATGCGTTTGTTTTCTTAAGCAGCAGAATAGTCTCATAGGCAGCCAGCTGCTGAGCACCCTTTTTAGTATGACCCACTCCGACACCATATGCCTTCTCGCCAATCTTTGCCTGCATGCGGAACTTTTTATCATGATCCGGACCTTCTTCTGCAAGCAGCTCATATGACAATGGCTCGTTAAAGTCTCTTTGAACGATCTCCTGAAGGATAGTTTTGCTATCGTAAAAGAGTTTTTTATTTTCCAAGTCGTTTAATACAAAACGGGTAATAAATTCTTTTGCATTAGCAAATCCACCATCCAGATAAATGGCACCAATTAACGCTTCCATTGCATCAGATGTGATTGATGCGCGAAGTCTTCCGCCTGTGGAGTCCTCTCCATTGCCAAGACGAAGATATTTTCCTAGAGAAATAGCTTCTGCACACATTGCTAATGACTGCTCACAGACAATGCTGGCACGAAGCTTTGTCAGCTCTCCTTCCGGATATTCATTATAATTGTGAAATAAATAATCACTTGATACGAGTTCCAACACAGCATCCCCCAAGAACTCCAGACGCTCGTTGTCATGTCTCTTTCCTGCATAATGCTCATGCGCATAGGAGCTGTGCGTCAAAGCAAGTTCTAACAGCTTCGGATCCTGAAATGTATATCCGACTGTTTTTTCTAATTCACCCATAATTCCTCCTCACAATTAAAAGACAGAGCCGCAAGGATCTACCTCGCAGCTCATGTACCGTTTTCATTTTACGCCATCGTATCATTAATTAATTCGTACACATCGCCAACGGTTGCCAGATTTTTGCTTTCGAGCTCTTCCTGAGGAACTGTAATTCCCAGTTCATCCTCGATTCCCATAATAATCTCAACCGCGTCCAATGAATCAGCTCCGAGATCCTCAAGCAATCTCGTGTCCATTGTAATTTCGTCCTCCTCGACATCTAAAACCTCAGCAATAATTTTCTGCAGTGTTTCAAATTCCATACAAGTCACCCTTTCTTAATACCTTCTTTTTTAATTTTTGTTCTTACACACTCAGACTTTTTTCTATCTTTGCGGCAATATCTGCCTCAGTAAAGGATACACACTGCTCAATTGCAGTTGTAACTTCCTTTGCTTTTGAACTTCCATGAGCCTTTACTACAAGACCCTTTAACCCCAGAAGCGGCGCTCCGCCGTACTCACTGGCATCAAATTTTTTCACTACGCCCTTTAATGAAGGCTTTGCAAGAAGACCACCGATCTTTCCTGCCGTTGTAGACAGCATCGCGCTCTTGATCTCTTTAATCAATGCACTTCCAACACCCTCATACAGTTTTAAAATGACATTTCCGACAAATGCCTCACAAACTAGCACATCACATGGACCATACGGAATATCTCTCGCTTCAACATTTCCGATGAAGTTGATGTCTGAACATTCTTTTAATAATGGATAGGTCTCTTTTACGAGTGCATTTCCTTTTTCCTCTTCAGCACCAATATTGACAATGCCGACTCTTGGATTTTTAATACCCATCACATGTTCTGCATAGATTGAACCCATCTTTGCAAACTGTACCAGCTGTTCTGCTCGCGCATCTACATTAGCACCACAGTCTACTAAAAGCATGGCTCCATTTACAGTCGGGATAACCGGTGCAAGCGGTGCTCTTTTCACACCCTTGATTTTTCCTGCAATCAGCTGACCGCCGACTAATACAGCGCCTGTGCTTCCACAGGAAACAAATGCATCTGCCTTCTGCTCTTTTACAAGCTTAAGTCCGACAACAAGTGAAGAATCCTTCTTAGTACGAACCGACTCCACAGGCGGTGCACCAGTTTCGATCACCTCAGATGCCGGCACAATCTCAAGTCTTGACTTGTCATAAGTAAGTCCCTCTAATGCCTTATTTAAGTCATCCGGACGACCTGTCAGAAGTACCTTTATGCTGCTGTTTTTATTAATGGCATCTACTGCGCCCTGCACCATACAAGCAGGAGCGTTATCGCCTCCCATACCATCTACTGCTACTGTAATCATTCTTTTTCTTCCATTCTTGTTAATTCACAGGGGAGTTTTCTATCCCAGTATCATAATATACGATTCTGTATCAGAAATCAAGAACTTTTTCGGACATTACTTTGAAAGACCTGCGGCATCATAAGAGCACCACACTTGCTGCACTTTACCAGATTGACAGCGCCCATCTTCCAGTTTGCTCTACGCTTATCTCTTCTAGCCTTAGAAGTTTTATTCTTTGGACAAATAGACATGTTTTACACCTCCTTAATTAAAGCTTTCACAGCCTGCCATACACATCCTGGCAGGCAGGATGTGACTACTGTATCAGGAATCCGTACGATTATTCTTGGCGAATATCTCACGGATAATTGACATTCTGGGATCTAACTCTGTACGATCACAATTGCAGGTCTGGTGATTTAAGTTTACTCCGCATTTTGGGCATACACCCTTACAGTCCTCTCTGCAGAGCACCTTATCCGGAATATCCGTCATCATTTCATCCAAAACCATACCATCTACGTCCAGATGATACCCGTCAATGTAGGATTGCTCATCCAACTGTGCGATACGCTCCTCTGCTGACGCATTAGCATCTACGTTTCTCTCAAAGTCAAGATCCATAGGTACCTTTACGCTATCCAGACAGCGGTCACATGGCATCTCTAAAACAAGAGATACCTTAGCCGTTATCGCAATCTTCCTGTCTCCCTCATGTGTAAGCCTCAGCTCAACTGGCTGCTTACTTACAATCGGATACTTCTTACGCTTCCAGATGACCTCTGACATTTCAAGGGGAACCTCATATGTCTTTACAGTACCATCCACAGTAAAAAGCTCAGACATGTTAATTACCATAGCAGACCTCCTCACAGGCTGAACCCGTGTCAAGTATTTTTACATGACACTTTACGCACACTCGTACATTATATAGTTTTCACTACCATTTGTCAACTGTTTTCTTAGACTTTTTTTATTTCATCTGTGCCTGTACAGCGGTGATTGCAACAACGCCTACAATGTCATCTGCAAAACAACCTCTTGACAGATCGTTTACAGGTGCACCAATACCCTGTGTAACTGGGCCATATGCCTCTGCCTTTGCCAGTCTCTGAACCAGCTTATAGCCGATATTTCCAGCATCAAGGTTAGGGAAGATCAGTACGTTTGCCTGTCCAGCAACAGTGCTGTCTGGAGCCTTAGAAGCTGCTACAGACGGAACAAGTGCTGCATCTAACTGAAGCTCGCCATCAACGTCAAGCTCTGGATACTGCTCTTTTGCAATCTTGGTAGCCTCTACAACCTTTGTTACAAGATCATGCTTTGCACTTCCCTTTGTGGAATGAGACAGCATAGCAACCTTTGCCTTCTTTCCGGTCAGCTGCTCGAAGGACTCTGCGGAGGATGCTGCAATTGCTGCTAACTCTTCCGGATTCGGATCCTGGTTCAAACCACAATCACCAAATACAAATACGCCGTCCTCACCATACTCGCAGTTCGGAACGATCATTAAGAAGAATGCGGATACAAGTTTTGTTCCCGGTTTGGTTTTCAGGATCTGCAGACATGGACGAAGTGTGTTAGCTGTAGAATGGCATGCACCTGATACCATACCGTCAGCATCACCAGCCTTGATCATTAAGCATCCATAGTATGCATAATCAGACAGTGCCTGCTTTCTTGCTTCTTCCTTAGTCAGACCCTTCTTCTTTCTTAACTCAACGAACAGATCCAGGTACTCCTCGGTCTTCTCATATGTAGCTGGGTCGATGATGGTAGCGCCAGTTACGTCATAGCCCTTTCCGTACTTTTCAACTTCTTCTGGGCTTCCTAAAATGATCAGGTTTGCAAGACCTTCCTTTAAGATCTTCTCAGCTGCCTCCCATGTTCTGGTATCCATAGACTCCGGCAGAATAATTGTTTTCTTATCGGCCTTTGCTTTTGCCTTAATCTCATCAATAAATCCCATGATACTTTAATTCTCCTTTCATTCTTCGGACGCGCTTTTCGCGCTGTCTTTCTTTTATCAATTATAGTACAATCCTTAATCTTAGGCAAGATAGGATTTTCCATATTTTGTTTCTTTTACGGTACAAAATTACAGTTCACGCGTCATGTTACTACAGCCCTTCGGTGTAATGGTTTCGTCGACGGACCAAACTCAGCAGGCTCCTGTTATGTTTTTCTTATTATATATTA
>OGCO01004795.1_pt1 | contig 13967 bp, 5 predicted proteins | sample 1570171 | NCBI WGS metagenome assembly OGCO01 (sample SAMEA4370583, study PRJEB24528) | human gut metagenome | reverse complement strand
GGTGCATGGACACCCTTTACGTGGGCAACCTCCACCGCTTCTGCTCCCGCCTTCTCTTTGACAACGACGTCGTCTCCGAGATCTCGACGATCCTCGACGAGGACGACGTCCACGACGTGATCGAGGGCCTGCTCATCGAGAACATCCCCGGCGGCTGCAGAGGACGATCCCTGCCGGGCAATGCCGCCGACTACATCATGGCGCGCTCGGCAAGGCTCTTTCAGGAGGCGAACGGCTTCCCCGAGGAGACGTTTCATCGCACGCCAGAATTCGACGTCAACAAGAAGAACCAGGACGAGCTCGACGCCTTCGGACTGATCAAGGTCGACGACTTCGGCCGCTGCATCGAGCTCGACCATGCCGCGATCGACGCGGCCGCAAGGCGCTACCTCGAGTACAAGACCGCGCAGCACCTGCTCGACTTCAACGACCTGCTCCTCAAGGCCTGGGCCTGGCTCGACGCCACCCCCGAGGCCTGCGGGCGCTACGCCTGGATCCAGGTCGACGAGGTACAGGACCTCTCGCCCCTGCAGCTCGACATCGTCAAAAAGCTCTGGAACGACTCGATCGACAGGAGCGTGTGCGTCTACTTCGGCGACGAGCAGCAGGCGATCTTCTCCTTCATGGGCGCCAAGCTCGACACACTCAGGGCCCTTCACAAGACGCACGAGATCCACCGCCTCTACAGGAACTTCCGCTCGCCCGACTACCTGCTCAACATGTTCAACACCTATGCGCAGCGCGTGCTCGAGTGCGATCCCGAGTTCCTGCCCAAGGCCGAGAAGACGGTCGCAAGACCCGAAGGGGCCCTGCGCGCCATCCGCACGGCCACGCCGCAGTCGCAGCTGATGCTGCTGTGCGACCTGCTCGAAGGGCGACGCCCCGAGGAGACGACGGCCGTCATCGTGCCGAGCAACCGCGAGGCCGACGCCGTCAGCGCCGCCTTCAAGGCACAGGACATCGAGCACTTCAAGATCTCCGGCAGCGACATCTTCAGGCAGAACATCCTCAAGGCCGCCAAGGCCTACCTGAGCGTGCTCAAGGACGACTTCAGAAGCGCCCCCTGGGCCCAGCTCGTCTATCGGCTCAGCTCGAAGAAGAACCTCTCCCTCAAGAAGATCCGAGACTACCTTGCCGTCGAATTTCCCAGGCGCGGGCTTCTTGCCTCCGACCTCATGCTCTACAGCACGCATGACGAAAAGGAGCCCGTCAGCGCGCTCGAGGACTTCATGCGCGCCTACGAGGGCGAGCTCGTCGTCTTCGACACGGAGACCACGGGCCTTGACATCGGCCTCGACGAGGTGATCCAGATCGCCGCCGTCAAGCTGCGTGCGGGCGAAGTCGTCGAGCGGCTCGTGCTCTACCTTGAAACGGAGCGCGAGATTCCGAAGATGCTCGGCAACATCCCGAATCCGATGCTCGAGGAGTACGAGGCGCACCGCGCCGAGCTCGTCACGCCCGAGGCGGGCTTCAAGATCTTCCTCGACTTCGTGGGCTACGCGCCCGTCGTGGGCCACAACGTCGAATACGACGCCAACATCGTCAACGCCCAGTACGCCGTCCTCAAGGACCAGCTCAGGCGCGTGCGCGGCGATGCGGCGGGACCCGACGAGGACGTCGACCGCACCGAGCTCGTGCGCCGCTTCGACACGCTCAAGCTCTCCCATGCGCTCGAGCCCGCGATCCTCAAGGCCGCGGGCCTTGCGCGCCTTCCCTCGCACAAGCTCAAGGACCTCATCGCGGTCCTCGGACTCGAGGGCAGCAACACCCACAAGGCCGACGACGACGTCGAGGCGACCGTCAGCCTGCTGCGCTGGTTCCACGCCCAGGCCCGTCCGCTCGTCGAGCTCCAGCGGCGCTTCCTCTCCAACCCGAGCGTCGTGCGCATGTCCGACACGCTCAGGAAGATCGTGCTCCCGATGTTCCTCGAGCACAGGAACCTCATGTACCGCAGAATGCCCGCCGACGACGAGGCGATCCTCGTCCAGGTCTTCAGGCAGTTCATCGAGGCCCTGCCCAACTACACGGACGACGAGGGCGAGATCGAGAACATCCGCAAGAAGCTCCCGCTCATCTACGAGTACCTCGACCGCGTGCTCATCAACACGACCTCACAGCCGACGCTCTACGCGCAGCTGCAGAGAAACCTCGTGCAGATCAACTCCCTCAAGGAGCCCGACCTCTGCTCGAGCGACATCGTGCGCGACCGCGTCTTCATCTCCACGGTCCACAAGGCCAAGGGGCTCGAGTTCGACAACGTCATCGTCACCAGCGTCATCGACGGCACGTACCCGTTCTTCAAGAACCACGACAAGGCCGACATCCTCGAGGACGCCCGCAAGCTCTACGTCGCCATCAGCCGAACAAAGCGCACGCTCGTCCTGACGATGCCCGCGGCGAACGCCTGGAACTACGCCCAGAGGCCCTCGCGCTTCCTCGAGAGCATCTCAACCTACTTCGAGAAGTCCTCGGCATAGCCGCCGGAAATCCTCTCGAACAGAAACGCCCCCTGCCTTCACGGGGGCCGTTTTCGTTGACGGACACGACGTCAGGCGGCTTCGGCTTCGAGGGCGCGCTCCTCGAACCTGCGCTTGATGCGCTTCATGAGGCGCACGTAGAGGTAGAGCAGCGGCACGACGGTGACGGCCCAGCTGATCGGATAGACGATCATCAGGGTCACGTAGTCGGGGCTTGCCGCGAAGACGGTCCAGACCCAGATGAGGCGCACGGAGCACACGCAGATGAGGGTCGCCATGGCGGGCGGCATCGAGTAGCCGTAGCCTCGCATGGCGCTCGAGGAGACCTCCATGAGCACGCTGATGGGCTCGAAGCTCGCCACCCAGAAGATGCGCGCCATCGCAAGCTCGACGACGGCCGGCACGTCCGTGAAGAGTCCGAGCATCGTGCGTCCGAAGACGAGCACGAGCGCCACCATCAGGACGGTGGCGACCATGTTGAGGCCCGTGGCGACGTAGGTCGCGCGCTTGCAGCGCTCGAGGTTCTTCGCGCCGTAGTTCTGGCTCACGAAGGTCGTGGCGGCCAGACCGAAGGCGTTGATGAAGCAGTAGATGTTGATCTCGATCGTGAAGGCCGCGACCGAACCCGCCATGGCGTCCGCGCCGAGACTGTTGATGGCGGACTGGATGACGAGGTTCGAGATCGAGAAGACCGCGCCCTGAAGGCCCGCGGGCCAGCCGATCCTCACCATCGGGCGCAGCGCCGTCATGTCGATCCGGAACACCTCGCGCGGCTCAATGTGAAGCGGGCCCTCGGCCGTTATGAGGCTGAAGAAGAGGAGCGAGGCGGCGAGCGCGTTGGCGAGGACGGTCGCGAGCGCAACACCCGCCGTTCCCATGCCGAAGGCGAGCACGAAGAAGAGATTGCCCGCAATGTTGACGAGGGTCGCCGCCACCAGCGCCCAGAGCGGCGTCTGCGTGTCGCCCTGGCTTCGCATCACAGCGGCGAGGAAGTTGTAGATCGCAATGAAGGGCATGCCGAGAAGATAGACGCGCAGATAGGTGAGCGCATCGTCTCTCACGGCCTCGGGCACCGACAGCCAGTCCATGGCGGGCCCCGCGAAGCACTCGCCGACGATCGCCGCGCCTATGCCGAAGATCACCGCCGTGGCGAGCGCCGTGTGCACGGCTCTGTTCGCCCGCTCGGGCTCCTTCATGCCGAGCAGCCTCGCCACCACGACGTTGGCGCCGAGCGCAAGACCCATGCAGAACGCAATGATGAGGCCGATGACGGGCACGTTGTTGCCCACGCCCGCCATCGACTCGTTCGAGACGAAGCGCCCGAGCACCGCAACGTCGGCAGCGTTGAAGAGCTGCTGGAGCATGCCTGTGAAGGCGAGGGGCAGGGCGAAGACGATCATCTTGTCCCAGATCGATCCGTTGAGCATGTCGATCTTCTTGTTCTTGCGGCGCATATCCTTGCGTTGTCCTTTGGCTGGCTGTTGTTCTGCCGTCGAGTCCGGCACTTTCGTTCTTCCGTTCATTCTACCGCCCCCCTTCCCGCCCTTCCAAGAGTCCCGAAACGAGCGCGGAGCAGTCTTTTGAGCGACCTCACCCGCGCTTGGCGCGTCGGCCCTTCGCGGCGAGGCGATAGCGTTGCCTCGGGTTCTGGCGCGCCTCGGTGGGCTCGATGACGCCCGCCTCCACAAGACGCTTCACGCGCTTGGCGGCCGTCTGGCGGGAGACGCCCGCAAGGAGCGTGATCTCCTTGACCGAAAGACTGCCCGCCTCCGCGAGCCTCTCCCTGAGAATCGTCTCGAAGTCGGCCTGATCCGCACCCGCCAAAGGCGCTGCGGACTCGTCCGGAGCCTCCGCCCTCACCTCTTCTCTTATGTCGGCTTTTTCCTCCTCGGCCGCCTTTGCGAAGATGACCGTGAAGGCGGCGGGCGTGGTTTCGACGCGCACGGCGAGGCCGTCGGCCCCGCAGCCGAGGATCGCGGCAAACCCGAAGCCCGTGCCTTCGGCGGCGAGGCCGCCTGCGAGCGGCGTGAGGGAAAGCATGCGCGCGAGCCTTTCGTTTCGGCTCGCCCTGAGGCCCGCGTCCGAGGCGAGCGCCTCGGGCGCCATGCCGAAGAGTCCGCCCGGGCTCCTGATGTCGACGGCGTCCTCGAAGACGCGCACCCGCACGGGCATGCCTCGTCCTTCAGGCGAATAATCCCTGTGCTCAAGGGCGTTGACGAGCGCGGCGCGAAGGGCTCGGGCGAAGGCCCCATCCGTCGTTTCCGCGGCGGGCGCCCACGACGCCATGACGATCCTCTCCGCCTCCGCGGCCATTTCGGCGGCGGGGCCGGGCACGGGCTTCATGAAGAGCACTCTGCGGCCCTCGTCCGCGCCGTCGCCCCTCGGTCCCTCGAGGACCGACACCTCGAGCACGAGCCTCGGAAAATGCTTCTGCGGGAAGATCGAGCCGGCGACAAGGCCGCCGAGCGTCGGGCAGATCCTGCCGTCGACGCGGGTGAGGACGCCGAGCTGCATCAGGGCCGTCTCGTCGGAGAGTCTCGCGAAGACGTTCGGATGACGCTCCCTCGCAAAGCCGAGCATCGCGGCGATCCGCTCGGCCTCGAGCTCGTCGGGATTCGCGTGCTCGACGGGCTCAATGTCAAAGAGCGGCGGACAGCGCTCCTCCATCATGCGGTAGCGCTCATAGGCGGTCAGAGGCCTGGTGCCCTCGTCAGTTCTCAGAAAGGCGCCCGCACGGCCCGCGCCCTGCACGCGGGCGGGCCTGCGCCTGCGGTCGACCTCATGCACGCGCAGCCAGGCGACGGGCCGTCCGTCAACGGACGCAATCCCCGCCTCCGCGCGCACCTCAGGCTCCACCGCCCCGAGCGCCCCGCGAAGGGCCTCGACCGCCGCCTCGGCATCGAACCCCACCGCAGACCGCCATCCGTCCTCAGGATCGGGGCCGATCAGAATCCATCCGCCCGCCGTGTTCGCAAGGGCCGAAACCGTCGCTGCAAGACTCTCGTCGGGCGCCTTGAGCACCTCGACGCTCCTGCGCAGATTCGCGCCCCTCATGAGACGCGCCAGCACGCCGCCCGCGTCCTCATTCCCGACTTCAGACATGCCGTCCTCCCGACTTGACAAATCAACTGTAAACCCTTCCGCCGGGGTGCACTCCGTCCGCTCCCGCAGCCCCGTCGCGCAACCGGAAATGGCCCCGCGACAGCTCAAACTGTAAACATGCGGTACCGGAACTGTCAACCCCGCCCGCTGACAGTAACGCATACTTTAAACTACAGATCAGACATATTTTACCTTTACACTTGCCGACCCTCTTCCTCCGGCCGGCTCACGGAAAAGCATCCCGGTCATTTCCACTCATGACTGTAAACCACGCCAAACCACCTTTCCACCCTTTACAGTTGCAATCCCTCTGTCACTCGAAAATGCATCGTCATGCAACAACTGGAGCTTCAGCTCGACGGGTTCCGAAGCGCTTGTCTTCAGAGCCTGCGAGCCCGCCGTCTCGCCCCGAAGGACGGGCTGAACGCTGGTCGAAGATACTTTGCGAGCTGATTTTCATCGAGCGGCCTCGGCGCATTTTGAGGTCCTCTTTGGCGCGAAGACCGTACGTCCCCTTGAAGTGACCTTCAAAATGCACCATGCCGAAACGGACGTTCTGATCCTCGAACCGATCCTTCGGGTATGGGCTGCACGAGGTTCCATCATCCCGGATACCTCAGGCGCACCCGCGTACTCGGAGCCGCGGACATCGTCGAGCGCTTCATCGTGAAGCAATCCTGAAAACAATTCGGGCGCCCGCAGCATCTGCCGCAGGCGCCCGAATTGTTCTTGTCCGTCCCTCGACGGCGCCCTTTCCGGGCTTAGCCGCAGACCCAGAGGGCCGTGCGGTAGACGACGAAGGAGAAGGCGTAAGCGAGGAGCGTGTAGGCCACCCACAGGACGGCCGGCGCCTTCCAGGTGCCCATCTCGCGCTTGATGGCGGCGAGCGTCGCGAAGCACGACGGGCTGAAAACGAAGAAGGCGAGGAAGGAGAGGCCCATCGGGATCGTCCAGCTGTGCTGCAGGATCGGCACGAGGGCGTCCTCCGCGTCGCTCGCGGTCGCGTAGAGCGTGCCGAGCACCGAGACGGCCACCTCGCGCGCGCCCATGGCGGGAACGAGCGAGATGCACATCTGCCAGTTGAAGCCGATCGGCGCAAAGAGGGGCTCCAACGCGCGGCCGAGCATGCCCGCGAAGCTGTAGTTGATCGCGGGATCGGTCGCGCCGGCGGGCGCGCCCGGAAAGGTCGTCAGCACCCAGAGGAAGACCGTGAGCGCCAGAATGATCGTGCCCACCTTCTGCAGATAGATGCAGGCGCGCTGCCAGAGGCCGTGCGCGAGCGCGTCGATGCGCGGCAGGTGGTAGCTCGGCAGCTCGAGCATCAGCGTGCGGTTCTCGCCCTTGCCCGTCGTGTGCTTGAGGATCCAGGCGACGACGAGCGCGCCCACCATGCCGAGACAGTAGAGCGCGAAGAGCACGAGGCCCTGCAGGCCCACGCCCCAGACGGAGACGTCGGGCACGAAGGCCGCGATCATCACGGCGTAGACGGGCAGCCTCGCGCCGCAGGTGAGCAGCGGCGCAATGGCGATCGTCGCCCAGCGGTCGCGTTGGTTGCCGACGATGCGAGCCGCCATGATGGCGGGCACCGCGCAGGCGTAGCCCGAGAGAAGCGGCAGGAAGGAGCGGCCCGAAAGGCCCACCGAGCCCATCGTGCGGTCAAGCAGGAACGCCGCTCGCGGCAGGTAGCCCGACTCCTCCATCAGCAGGATGAAGAAGAAGAGGATCAGGATCTGCGGCAGGAACACCACCACGCCGCCCACGCCGCCGATGACGGCGTCGACGAGCAGGTCCTTCACGAACCCGTCGGGCAGGTGCTCGGCACACAGCTCTCCGAGCATGTTGAAGCCCTCCTCGATCCACTCCATCGGATAGGCGGACCAGGCGAACACCGCCTGGAAGACGAAGAAGAGGATGATCATCAGGATCGTCACGCCGAGCCAAGGATTGAGCACGACGCGGTCGATGCGGTCGGAGAATTCGTCGGGGAAGATCTTGTCAAGCCCGAGCTTGCGCAGGATCCTGTTGAGGCGCGCAAGGTCGTCCTCCTCGGTCGCCTCGGGCACCCAGGACGACCAGGCGGACGGGTCGGAGAGAAGCTCGGTGAGCCTGTCGATGCCCTGCTTGCGCACGGCGATCGTCTCGACCACGGGCACGCCGAGCTCGCGCGAGAGGTCCTCGGCCTTGAGCTCGATCCCGCGGCGGCGCGCGAGGTCCATCATGTTGACCGCCACCACGGCGGGGAGCTTCAGGCGCTGCGCGGCCATGACGAGCTTGAGGCCGCGCCTCAGGTTCGTCGCGTCAAGCACGCAGACGACGAGATCGGGCCTGCGCTCGCCGCGCGCGATGCCCTTGAGGACGTCGACCGTCACCTTCTCGTCGGGCGAGCGCGGATGAAAGGAATAGGTGCCCGGAAGGTCGAGCACGCGGATCTTCTCGGGCGCGCCGATGAGTTGGCCCTCGACGCGCTCGACGGTCACGCCCGCATAGTTGGCGACCTTCTGCTTCGAACCCGTCAGAATGTTGAAGAGCGACGTCTTGCCGGCGTTCGGATTGCCGAGCATCGCGATGAGCGGCCCGGACGGATAGATGTCAACGGTGGAGACGGCCATCAGTCGCGCCTCCTCACCTCGATGCAGCGGGCCTCGACCAACCTCAGCGCAAACGTCGAGACGCCGATGCGGACCGCGATCGGATCGCCGCCCAGAGCGGCCTTCTGCAACACCACGCACGGTTCGCCCGCGGTGAAGCCGATTTCCTCAAGCCAGATCTCCCAGTCTTCGGGAGCGCCTTCGGCATGGACGCCGACCACCTCGAGCTCGTCTCCGATGGCGGCCTTGTCCAGAGTGAATGTGTCGGACATTTTTATATATGGGGGGCTGATCCTTCGTGCCTCGGGCCGCCTCAGGGGTTCGGAAGCCCGGGTCCAGCCCCGTGGGTGAGGGCTGAGAAGGAAAATGATTCTCTTTTAGGTGACTCGCATTTTACCCGTTTGCGCAGCCGTCGGCTCGATTCCCTGAAAAAATTCCTCGCCCGCTTGGACCGCCTCCGCCTCCCGAAGAGGCGCGCTGTCACCCAAAAATGACAGTTTTCCCTTACGACGAATACTCCCAAGGGGGTATTTGCACCCATTTCACCCTAGTCAATCTGATGTATAACCCTTGAAAATCAATGGGTTAGAATGAAAAAATCCCCTGCCATTCAATGCGGTTCGCGCCTGACGCCGAACCCGCCTCACCAACGGAGTTCCCCCCTGATGACCGAGATGACCGCTCCCGCGCGCGTTCGCGAGATTCCCTATAACTACACGTCGCTCTCGGACCGCGAGATTGTGATCCGTCTCCTGGGCGAAAAGGCCTGGGACACGATTGAGTCTCTTCGCGGCTCTCGCCGCACCGGCCGTTCCGCCCGCATGCTCTTCGAAGTGCTCGGCGACATCTGGGCGGTCGAGCGCAATCCCTATCTGGTCGACGACCTGATCGTGCACCCGAAGCGCCGCAAACTGCTCGTGCGCGAGATGAACCGCCGCCTCGAGGCCGTTCGCCAGCGCGCCGAGGGCAATGCCGACGTGCTTCGCCTCGTCTCCGAGGCGAGCGCCGCCGTGTGCCGCTTCGACAACAGCTTCCCGAAGCTCATCGAGCGCCGTGCCGAAGTGAAGCGCCGTCTGTCCGCGATCACCGATCCGGACAACATCCGCTTCGACGGCTTTGCGCGCGTCACGCACGTCACCGACGCCACCGACTGGCGCATCGAGTATCCGTTCGTCGTCCTCACGCCCGACCGCGAGGAGGAGATCGCGCCCCTCGTGCGCGCGCTCTTCGAGCTCAAGCTCACCATCATTCCGCGCTCGGGCGGCACGGGCTACACGGGCGGCGCCGTTCCGCTGCACCCCGACACGGCCGTGATCAACATGGAGAAGTTCGACCGCCACAGCGGTCCCGTCATGCGCCGCCTGCCGGGCGTCGAGGGCGAGCATCCCGTGATTGAATGCGGCGCGGGCTGCGTCACCCGCCGCATCGAGGAGGCCGCGGCCGCCGCAGGCCTCGTCTTCGCGGTCGACCCCGCCTCGGCCGACGCCTGCTGCATCGGCGGCAACGTCGCCATCAACGCGGGCGGCAAGAAAGCCGCCCTCTGGGGCACGACGATCGACAACCTCGCCTGGTGGAAGATGGTCGACGTCAACGGCCGCATGATCCGCGTCGAGCGCGTCAACCACAACTTCGGCCGCATCCACGAGGTCGAGACCGCCGAGTTCGACATCCACGAGCTCTCCGACGAGGGCGCGGTCGTCAGGACAGAGCGCCTCTCGATTCCGGGCCGCACCTTCCGCAAGGCGGGCCTCGGCAAGGACGTCACCAACAAGCTTCTCAACGGCCTGCCCGCCATACAGAAGGAAGGCACGGACGGCATCATCGTGAGCGCCGCCTTCGTGCTGCACCGGATGCCCGACTTCGGCCGCACGGTCTGCCTCGAGTTCTACGGCACCGTGGCCGAATCCACACCCGCCATCGTCGAGGTGCGCGACTTCGTGCGCGGCCATCCGACGGTCGAGCTTGCGGGTCTCGAGCACATCGACTGGCGCTACGTGCGCGCCGTCGGCTACCGTGCCAAGCTCGAGGGCCGCGGCATGCCCAAGATGGTGCTTCTCGCCGACATCGTCTCCGACAACGAAGCCGACCTCGACGCCGTGGCCGAACGCTGCTGTGAAATGGCGCGCGCCCGCGGCGGCGCGGGCTTCATCGCCCGCACGTCCGCCGATCGCAAGGCCTACTGGAAGGAGCGCTCCCGCACGGCAGCCATCGCCAAGCACACCAACGCCTTCAAGCTCAACGAGGACGTCGTCATTCCGCTCGAGCGTCTCGGCGAATACTCCGACGAGATCGAGCGCATCAACATCGAGTTCTCCTTCAAGAACAAGATCCGCATCGCGGGCGCCTTCATCGAGCGCCTCGCCGACACCGCGCTCTACGAGCGTCCCGGCATCACCTTCGCGCGCGACCTCGCGGCCCGCGTCAGGACCCGCTGGGAGGAAATGCGCGCCGCCATGGACGGCGACGCCGCGCCCTATCTCGCCGAAGGCGTCGAGCCCCGCGAGGGCGAGACCGTGTTTCTCGCCATGCGCGACGGGCGCCTTCGCATCTCCGTCAAGCGCGAGATCCTCGAGATCCTCGCCGCGACGCTGCCCGCCGACGTGATGGCCGAGCTTCACGCGCTCCACAAGAAGCACGTGAGGAGCCGCCTCTTCGTCGCGCTCCACATGCACGCGGGCGACGGCAACGTCCACACGAACATCCCCGTCAACTCCGACGACTACGGCATGATGCAGGACGCCGAGCACACGCTCGGGCGCATCATGAGCTGCGCCGTGAAGCTCGGCGGCGTCATCACGGGCGAGCACGGCATCGGCCTCACGAAGTTCGAGTTCGTCACCGACGAGGAGCTTCGTCCCTTCCGCGAATGGAAGAACAGGATCGACCCCGAGGGCCGCTTCAACAAGGGCAAGCTCATGCCGGGCGGCGGCCTCGAGCGCGCCTACACGCCCTCGTTCGAGCTCTTCCGCGCGGAGTCCCTCATTCTCGAAAATTCGGGCCTCGGCGCCATCTCGCAGTCCGTCAAGAGCTGCCTACGCTGCGGCAAGTGCAAGCCCGTCTGCACGACGCACGTCCCGCGCGCCAACATGCTCTACTCGCCGCGCAACAAGATCCTCGCGCTCGGGCTGATGACGGAGGCCTTCCTCTATGAGTCGCAGACCCGCCGCGGCCTTTCGCTCAAGCACTTCAACGAGCTCGTCGATCTGGCCGACCACTGCACGATCTGCCACCGCTGCGTCAAGCCCTGCCCCGTCAAGATCGACTTCGGCAAAGTGACCACTGCCGTCAAGGCCTTCCTCAACCGCTCGGGCCACAGGGATCTCAATCCCGCCGCGCTCGCGGGCGGCGCGCTCGTCGACGCCGTCAACCCGATCGCCGTGCGTGCGCTCCACGCGGGCGCCGTTCGCGCGGGCTTCTCGCTGCAGCGCCTCGGCAACGAGCTCGCCGAGAAGTACCTCGCCGCGGACCTTGCGCGCATTCGTGAAAAGCCCGCCAACACCACGGGCCGTCCGAGCCTCAAGGACCAGGTGATCCATCTCGTCTCGACGCCGCTTCCGGGCCGCATGCCCAGACAGACCATGCGCGCCGCGCTCGGCATCGAGGACGAGATCACGATCCCGATTCTTCGGCGTCCCGACATGCCCGCCGACGCCGAGGCCGTCTTCTACTTCCCGGGCTGCGGCTCCGAACGCCTCTTCGGCGACGTGGGCCTCGCCGTCGAGGCGATGCTCATGCACGCGGGCGTCCAGACCGTGCTCCCGCCGGGCTACCGCTGCTGCGGCCACCCGCAGCTCGCCTACGGCGAGACCGCCAAGGCCGAGAAGATGATGACGGAGAACCGCGTGCTCTTCCACCGCATGGCCAACACGCTCAACTACCTCGACATCAAGACCGTCGTCGTGAGCTGCGGCACCTGCATCAAGGCGCTCGACGAGTACGAGTTCGACCGCATCTTCCCGGGCTGCCGCATCATCGACATCCACGAGTTCCTGCTCGAGCGCGGCATCACCATGCCCGTGCACGCCGACACGTACCTCTACCACGATCCGTGCCACACGCCGCTCAGGCTCAACCCGCCGCTCGAAACGGTCAAGAAGCTCACCGGCGCCAACGTCGTGCAGTCCGAGCGCTGCTGTGGCGAGTCGGGCCTCTTCGCCGTCAAGCGCCCCGACATCGCCTCCCAAGTGCGTCACCGCAAGTTCGAGGAGATCGAGAAGGCCAGGGCCAAGGCCGGCATCAAGGGCCACGTCAAGATGCTCACCACGTGCCCCGGCTGCCTGCAGGGCCTCTCCCGCTATGAGGAGCGCGCCGACATGGACGCCGAGTACATCGTCGTCGAGATGGCCCGCCAGATCCTGGGCGCCAACTGGCGCGACCAGTTCATCCGCACCGTGAAGAACGGCGGCATCGAGAAGGTTCTCGTCTAGGAACGCCTTCTCTCCGGGCCGCCCCCTTTCCCTGCCCCGCAGTTCGCAGCCGCGTCCGACGGCTTCGCGCCCCGGCGTCCAAACACGCCGCCTCATGGTTTTTCCTCTCGCGCGTGCGTTTCGAAATGCAAGCGTATTCTTCAGAACAGGCTCGGGGCGCGCGCCCTGACTTATCCTTCGGCTAAGAGAAACAACACAAAGAAGGAACCCACACATGCTCAACGACTAGCAGAAGGCCGTCGTCAAGGCAACAGCTCCCATCCTCGCCACCAACGGCGAGGCGCTGCTCGCTCACTTCTACTCGCGCCTCCTCACCCACAATCCTGAGTTCCAGCAGCTCTTCAACATGACGCACCAACGCACGGGCTCCCAGCCGCGTGCGCTCGCACATGCGGTCCACGCATACGCGACCCACATCGACGATCCGTCCGTGCTTGCGGGCGCCCTAAGGCATACCGCCATGCGGCACTGCTCGGTGGGCGTTCGCGCCGAGCACTATCCGATCATCGGCCGTCATCTGATTGCCGCCATCCGCGAGGTGCTCGGCGAGATTGCGACGCCCTCCGTCATCGACGCCTGGTCCGCCGACTACAACCAGCTGGCCGCCATGATGATCGCGTTGGAGCAGGACCGCTACTCGAGCGCCGCCCAGGCGCCGGGCGGCTGGAGCTGCTGGCGCGGCTTCGTGCTCACCGACAGGCACGAGGAGACGGCCGACGCCGTGAGCCTCACGCTGGGCCCCGCCAACAACGGCTCCGTCGTTCAGGTCCGCCCCGGCGAATACGTCTCAGTGCGCGTCTACACCCCCGGAGAAAACCTCGTCCAGCCCCGCCAGTACACGGTGACGGCGACCAATGAGAACTCGATCCGCATCACCGTCCGCCGCATTTCCGCAAGAGACAGCCTCCCTGCAGGCATGGTCTCGAACGTCCTCTGCGACCTCGCGGCCGGCGCCCTCGTCGACCTCTCCGCGCCGACGGGAGGCTTCCGCCTGCCCGAGGGCGACGCCCCGCTCGTCTTCATCACGGCGGGCATCGGCGTGACGCCCGCGGCCGCCATGCTCCGCAGCGTGGACGAGATCGAGTCGCGCATCAGCGGCCATGAAGGCCGCCATCTCATCCTGCGCACCACGGCCGACCATGGCCGTCCGTCTGCGGAGGACTTCGCGGCGCTTGTCACCGACAACGCCGACTACCTTCTCTGCGGTCCCGCAGGCTTCATGAAGGCCGCCGCCGAGGCCCTCAGGGCCGCAGGCGTCCTGTCCGCCCGCATCCGCACGATGTATCCGAAGGAAGAGTCGCTGATGTGCTGGCACCTAGTGAATCCTCTCCGCCCAATTATTAATTGGACGGGGCTTCCCTGCCTTTTACCGG
>OGCO01004792.1_pt1 | contig 13975 bp, 14 predicted proteins | sample 1570171 | NCBI WGS metagenome assembly OGCO01 (sample SAMEA4370583, study PRJEB24528) | human gut metagenome | reverse complement strand
GTTGTAGTAGAGGAGTCCGCCCAGCCAGCAGTCGTCGTCCTCCATGCTGACGATGGGCAGATCCATCTGGGACTGATAGGCCTTGTTCAGCACCCGCTGGGCCCGGATGAGCCAGACGCACAGCGCGAGAATGGCCGCGCCATAGACCGCGCTGCCGACGCCCACCGCAGTCATAGCCATGTTGAAGCTGCCGGCGCTCCCGACGGCACAGGCCGCAGCGAGGGCGGCGGTGAGCCATGCGCACCACAGCCACATCTTCCGCCACAGCATCCGCTTGGCCCGGTTGTAGTTCAGGTTGACCCGGCTGTCGGCGCTGATGACGGCATTGCGCGTCTTATCCATCCAGACGGCGGCGACGCCGAAGATCACCTCCACGAGCAGGAAGGTGGCCAGCGTCCCGACGAGGAGCCATTTCTCCGGGTTCTCCTTCACCAGTCAGACCGGGGCCGCGCAAGCGGCGGCACACACGATGCCGGGCCACAGGAAATCCAGCCAGCGCACGCAGCGCAGCTGCCCCAGGCCCTTCAGCTCCACCAGGCGGCGCTGTTCGCCGCTTCTGACATAGCCCCGCTCCGCCTTCCAGCGCCGCAGGGCGTGGTTGGCGCGGACATAGGGGATCTCCAGCACCACAATGGCCGCGATCATCCAGATCACCCAGACCGTCATGGCGATGGAAACATAGGGAATCAGGAGCAATCTCAGCTGGAGCACCAGCAGGAGCAGCGCATACCGATTCATCTGCCGGACGAACGTCTTGCGGATGGCCCGCGCCTCCGGCTCCTCCGTCCAGCCCGGCTCCACCCGGGCGCCGAAGAGCAGGCCGCCCTGCACTCGGCTGTAATAGCGCATGACGCCGTAGACGATCAGCAGAATCGGCACGCCGCACGCCAGCAGGCTCAAAGTCATTACCACATCCATATTCACTCACTCCTCCCCGAAAAAGGCCCCGCACATGCCAAGGAAATCCGCCCGGCTCATGCCCCGGGCCTTCGCCTCCGCCGCCAGCACCCGCAGCTGCTCCCGGCTCTCCCGGGTCAGGGTTCCGTCCTACGGCCCCCGCTCCCGCACCCGGGCGCCGCTGCGCCGGTCGGAGACGATGAAGCCCTCCTGTTTCAGCAGCTGATAGGCCTTGCTCACCGTCATGGCGTTGACGCCCAGCTCCGCCGCCAGCGCCCGCACCGTGGGCAGCTGCTCGCCGGGCTCCAGCGCTCCGGCGGAAATGCCGGAGACGATCTGATTGCGCAGCTGGAGGTAAATGGGTACCTCCGAGCCGTCCCTGATCTCTATGACCATCTGCCCGCCTCCCTTCACTTTGTATCGTTTAATATAATACAAGCAATACAAAAAGTCAACAGGCAAGACGGAAATCCTGCAAATTTTTAAATTGCGGTTTACTTTCTTACTTTTTAGTGCTAAAATAGTACTATTATATAGAGGGAGTGATCCTATGCCCCGTCCCGCGAAGCATGAGCGATCCATCGCCATGTACGAAACGATCCTGAACCTCCACACGGTGGAAGAATGCGTCAATTTCTTTGAAGACCTCTGCGCCGCAACCGAACTGAGCGCCATGGAACAGCGCTTTGATGTGGCCTCCCTCCTGCTGGAGGGCCGGGTCTATACCGAGATCATGGACACCACCAAGGCCAGCAGCGCCACCGTCAGCCGGGTCAACCGTATGCTGAACTACGGCCACGGCTGTCTGGGTGAAGTGATCTCCCGCACCCAGCACCCAGAACAGAAGGATTGACTGACACCGCAAACAAAAACCGCCGCCGCATCCTGCCGATGCGGCGGCGGTTTTTCTGCACGCATTGCACAAAGTCGCTTTTGTACACTTTTCCTGCCTTTTGTCGGGAAAGCTGGCGGAAGATGGGGGAAATTCAGTCTGTACGAATGCGTCATGCTGTGGTATACTTTCAGTATCGTGCAATGTAAGCGGGCCGTCTCCACAGGGGAGGCGCACCCCGGCTTAACCGGTTTTACACCTGCCATGGCAGGCGGGCGCATCTCACAGCGCCCGCACGGACAGGGGCTTCATCAATGCGGGCGGCAGCACGAACCGTCCGCCGAATGAAAAAGGAATCAACAGCAGGCGTTTTCCCTCGGAAAATGGCCGACAGCGCATCCGGCGAAGCAGGGCCGGTATGCCGTCGGCGTTTTGCGCGGGGAAGGGCTCTGTTTGTGTGCGCCCGCGTACACCCGTTCCGCCCCCTCCGACCATTGCCGTGCGCAGTTACATCCCAAATGAGACTGCAAAGGAGTATATTATGGCTGAAAAATTGAAGATCATTTCCCTCGGCGGCCTGAACGAGATCGGCAAGAACATGACGGTCTATGAGTACGGCGAGGACATCATCGTTGTGGATGTGGGCATGGGTTTCCCGGACGACGACATGTACGGCATTGACGTAGTCATTCCGGACATCACCTACCTCATCAAGAACAAGGATCGCATCCGCGGCATCTTCCTGACCCATGGCCACGAGGACCACATCGGCGCCATGCCCTATGTCATGCGCGACATCCACGCCCCGGTCTACGCCACCCGTATGACCGCCGGTCTGGTGGAGCTCAAGCTGGATGAGCACAAGCTGCTGGACAAGACCACCATCAGAACCTGCGAGGCGGGCGACGTGATCCGGGCCGGCAAGTTCACCGTGGAGTTCATCCACATGAACCACTCCATCGCCGACGCAGTGGCCTTTGCCATCACCTGCCCGGTGGGCACCGTGGTCCACACCGGCGACTTCAAGATCGACCCCACCCCCATCTCCGGCGGCATGATCGATCTGGCCCGTCTGGGCGCGCTGGGCAACAAGGGCGTGCTGGCTCTGCTGTGCGACTCCACCAACGTGGAGCGCCCGGGCTACACCAAGAGCGAGCGGGCCGTAGGCGACAGCTTCGACGCCCTGTTCAAGGGCTGCGACGAGCGCATCATCGTCACCACCTTCGCCTCCAACGTGGACCGCATCCAGCAGGTCATCAACGTGGCCGCCCGCTATGGCCGCAAGGTGGCCGTCAGCGGCCGCAGCATGGAGAATGCCCTGAAGGTGTCCACTCAGCTGGGCTATATGAATGTGCCCGAGGGCACCGTGGTGCCGCTGGAGCAGATCAAGAGCCTGCCCAAGAAGCAGGTATGCATCATCACCACCGGCTCCCAGGGCGAGAGCATGTCCGCCCTGACCCGCATCGCCTTCTCCACCCACCGCCAGATCGACATCCAGCCCGGCGACCGGGTCATTCTGTCCGCCTCCGCCATCCCCGGCAACGAGAACTCCATCGGCGCGGTGGTGAACGAGCTCTACCGCAAGGGAGCCGAAGTGGTCAACGAGCGGGCGGGCGCCCTCCACGTCTCCGGCCACGCCTGCCAGGAGGAGCTGAAGATCATCCACGCGCTGGTAAAGCCAAAGTTCTTCATCCCCGTCCACGGCGAGCAGCGCCACCTGCGGGTACACGCCAAGCTGGCTCAGGAGATGGGCATGAACCCCAGAAACATCCTCATCAGCGACATCGGCAAGGTCATCGAGCTGACCCACAACTCCTGCCGCATCAACGGCACCGTGCCCTCCGGCAATGTGCTGGTGGACGGCTACGGCGTGGGCGACGTGGGCAGCGTCGTCCTCCGCGACCGCAAGCATCTGGCCGAGGACGGCATGATTGTGGTGGTGGTCACCATGTCCGGCGAGGACGGAAGCGTCGTCTCCGGCCCGGACATCATCACCCGCGGCTTCGTCTATGTGAAGGAGAGCGAACAGCTGATGGATGAGCTGCGCGGCATCGCCTGCCAGACCCTCTACTCCTGCGAGCAGCGCCACCTCACCGACTGGGCCACCATCAAGAGCGAGGTCAAGGGCGACCTGTCCTCCTTCCTCTATAAGAAAACCAAGCGCAACCCGATGATCCTGCCGGTCATCATGGAAGTGTAAACGGAATATTGAGTGACAAAAGGCTCCAGGGTTCTGGAGCCTTTTTGTGTTGGAAATCGGTCGAAAGAAAATACATCGGTTCTGTTCACAATTTCCTCGCACTTTTTTCAGCTCCCTTTTAGGAAACTGGGGCACAATAGCCCCATCAACCAGAAAGGAGCAATTCCCATGAAACGCATGATCTCCCTTTGCTGCGCAGGTCTGATGGCTTTCTCCCTGGCCGCCTGCGGCAGTCAGAACGCAACCTCCAGCACCTCCACCCCCCAGGTGACCAGCTCCGTCGTGGGCAAGATCACCGCCCTGGACGGTACCACCGCCACTCTCCAGCTGGGGGAACTGACGGAAAACCAGCCCGGCGACCCGCCCAGCCAGGACGGCACGCAGCCCAGCGGCGACAACGCCAAGGGCGACAGCAGCGCCAGCGGCCAGACCCAGACCCCGCCGGAGAAGCCGGAGGGGGAAAGCAGCAGCGACAGCAGCACCCAGACTCCGCCGGCAAAACCGGAAGGCGACAACAACACCCAGGGCACCACTGATGACGGCACGTCCAGTACGTCCAGCACCGACGGCCAGAACGCCCCGCCCTCTGACGGCCAAGGCCCCGCTCCCGGCAGCACCTTCACCGCAGGGGAAGAGACCACCACAGTAGACCTGTCCGGCGCCACCGTCACCAAGGAGAGCCAGGACGGCACCACCGACGCCAGCCTGTCTGACCTGGCGGTGGGCGACGTGATCGAAGTGACCATGGGCGACGACAACACCGCCACCGCAGTGGTCATCAAGTCCATCGGCGGCGCTCCCGGCGGCGCACCGGGTGGTTCTGACTCCGGCGAAGTGGACCAGGGCACCAGCGCCAACACCATCGACAAAGACACCGAGGCGTCCAGCACCACCTACACCTCGGACGGCGACGATGAGAACGCCCTGCGGGTCACCGGTGCCACTGCGACTCTGAACGGTGTCACCGTCCTCCAATCCCGGCAACGGTGACTTCTACGGCACCAACGCAGCCCTCCTGGCCACCGACGGCGCTACCGTCACCATCAAGGACGCTACCATCACCTCCAACGCCCAGGGCGGCAACGGCGTGTTCAGTTACGGCAAGGGCACCACGGTGAACATCTCTGACTCCACCATCACCACCCAGAAGGACAACTCCGGCGGCATCCAGACCACCGGCGGCGGCACCACCAACGCCACCAACCTGACCGTGGAGACCAACGGCAACTCCTCCGCTGCCATCCGTTCCGACCGGGGCGGCGGCACCGTCAACGTGGAGAAGGGCACCTACACCAGCAAGGGCTATAACTCCCCCGCGGTCTACTCCACCGCGGACATCACCGTGAAAAACGCCACCCTGACTGCGGAAAACTCCGAAGCCCTGGTGGTGGAAGGCAAGAACAGCATCACCCTGGAAAACTGTGACGTCAGCGGCAACATGAGCGACAGCAAGGGCACCAGCTCTTCGGAAAACGTCCACAACGTCATGATCTACCAGTCCATGTCCGGCGACGCGGAGACTGGCACCGCCAACTTCTCCATGACCGGCGGCACCCTCACCAGCAACAACGGCGACCAGTTCTACGTGGCCAACACTGATTGCAACATCACCCTCTCTGGCGTCACCCTGGTGAACAAGGACAAGGATGGCAAGCTCCTGCGGGTCACCGGTAACTCCGCCTCCCACGGCTGGGGTACTGCTGGCAAGAACGGCGCACAGGTGACCTTCACGGCGGACGCACAGACCATGGAAGGGGACATGGAGGTAGACTCCATCTCCACCCTGGATCTGACCTTGAAGAACAACAGCACCTTCACCGGCACCATCCAGATCGTGGACAACGCCGATGGCGGCACCGCCGTGGAGAACAATGCTGTGGTCACCATCGAAAAGGGCAGCAAGTGGGTCCTGACCGGTGACTGCACCCTCACCAGCCTGACCAACAACGGCACCATCGACTTCAACGGCCACACCATCACCCTGGCAGACGGCACCGTGCTGAAGGGCTGATCTGATCACCAAAATAGCGCAGCAGCTGTTTTCAGATAAAAAAACACCGACTCCCTTGGGAGTCGGTGTTTTGTGTTAGTCGCCGGTGTCCAGATCGAACTGGATCTTTTCTACCTTGGGGTCCTCCTCCGGTTCAGCCGTCAGATTCAGGCGGGAGCACAGCCGCTCCAGCACGCAGACGAAGGCGCAGAGGCTGGCGAAGAAGGCGGCCATCGCCAGCAGGAATTTGATGAAACGTTTCATAAGATTACCTCCCAAAATCGGTTGGTTTGGTGTGGGTCACAGCCAGACCTTTTCCCGGTCTCGATGCTTGAGCATTTCCGGCACGAAGTCGGGCACCAGCGGCAGACCCACCACCGTCTGATAGCGGATATACAGTTCTTGGGCAAACCGTTCCCGGCGCACGGAGCTTTCCCGACGCAGGAACTTCACATCCAGGTCGCAGATGCGCACCCGATCCAGCCCATCGGCGTCCTTGAGCAGCTGAGCGATGTTCTTCGCCCGCACCATATCCGCCGGATGGTACTTGTCCAGCACGCTCTGAAGCTCCTTCTCCTTCCGGGAGTGGGCTTCCACAGCAGCTTGCAGAATGAGCAAGTCCTCGCCGGTGTGGCCAGTGACCAGGCCGATGAAGCGAGCGGCTACGCTGCCGTGCTCAAAATCCAGGCTGTCCCGGCTGCGGCCGATGTCGTGATAGGAACAGGCGTCCAGCAGCAAATAGGTGTCCGCCTCGTTCAACTGCTCGTCCATGGCGCACATAGCGCCGTGACAGAGGGTGCGCTCGATGTGCCCCAGACCGTGGATCTTGCTCTCATAGAGCACGTCCAAGTCCAGGCGTTCCACGGCGTGGACGAAGCGGGGATAAAACGGCCAGGATTGAAACCGGTCTACCAACGGCTGTAATTGCGCCCAGTCTCGTCTGTTCAGCAGGTCTAGCAGAATACTTTTCCGCACCATGGGTCTGGACTCCTTTCATAAAGACAATATCGCAGGATCACTTGCCGGAAAGCGGGGAATTGCAATAGGAGCAGACACCAGAGAAACCAGCTCGCACTTGATTGGAGCCGCCGCAGTTGGGGCAGATGACAGTGACATAGTTGTCTGCTGCTGTGATGTTGGTCAAAATAATGGCAGCTTCTCCGCTTTGGTTCAAATAGCAGTTGACCAGGTAGCCTCGGTTCATGGCGCGATTCAACTCGGCCAATGTTTTGTCATAGGACATATTGAGCTGTTTTGCCAGATCGCGAACCAGGATGGTGCCGGTAGCGTTGGCGGAAAAGATGGTGGCAAACCGCTTTGGCAGTCTGACCTGATTCTGATTGAGGATGCCCAGGAGGAATACTGCGCCGAACATGACGAGCATGACGAGATAGGTGGCCAAGCCGGAGCGCAGCTTGGCGTTTCCGGCCAGGCCGGCGACGATACCGTACACGCTCATAGCGGTGAAGATACCGCCCACAATGAGCAAGCGCTTTGCGGATTTTACTCTTTTGGAGATCAGTTCGTTTGATAAGTACATAGGAGCACCTCGGATTATAAGTTAAGATGTAAGTAATCCAAGTATACTATAAAACTGCGTGGAAAACCACTGCAAAGTGAAAAAAACTGTGCCAAAGTTTCAAACTTTGGCACAGTGGGAACAGGCGGAGGGGGAAAGGCGTTTCTTCGACGCCTTAGTTCCCCTGCAATACGGCCCCCTGGTCAGCGCTGGTGACCAGGGCAGCGTACCGTGCCAGATAACCGGTCTTGACCTTCGGCTCGGGACACACCCAAGCGGCCTTCCGAGCGGCCAGGACATCTTCGGGCACGTCCAGAGAGATGGTGTGGTTGGGGATGTCGATGGAGATGGTGTCCCCTTCCTCCACCAGGCCGATCAGGCCGCCTGCGGCGGCTTCAGGGGAGACATGGCCGATGGAAGCGCCGCGGGTGGCGCCGGAGAACCGGCCGTCAGTGATGAGCGCTACGCTCTCGCCCAGACCCATGCCGCAGATGGCGGAGGTGGGGTTGAGCATCTCCCGCATACCGGGGCCGCCCTTGGGGCCTTCGTAGCGGATGACCACCACATCGCCAGGTTTGATCTGCCCAGCGTAGATGACGGCGATGGCATCTTCTTCGCTGTCAAAGACCCGGGCAGGGCCGGTGTGTACCAGCATTTCCGGTGCCACAGCGGCTTGCTTGACCACGCATCCATGAGGAGCCAGGTTGCCGAACAGGACGGCAATGCCGCCGGTGGCCATGTAGGGGTTGTCCATGGGTCGGATGATCTCCGGGTTCAGGTTGTCCGCATGGGCGATATTCTCGGCCATGGTCTTGCCAGTGCAGGTCATCACATCGGTGTGGAGCAGACCGGCGTCTGCCAGCTCCTTCATAACGGCGTAGACGCCGCCGGCACGATCCAAGTCCTCCATATAGGTGAATCCGGCGGGCGCCAGGTGGCACAGGTTGGGGGTCTTGGCGGCGATCTCGTTGGAGTGCTGGAGGTTCAGCTGGATACCGCACTCGTGGGCGATCGCGGGCAGATGGAGCATGGTGTTGGTGGAGCAGCCCAGGGCCATATCCACGGTCTCGGCGTTGTGGAAGGCTTCCGGCGTCATGATGTCTCGGGGACGGATGTTCTGCTTGACCAGCTCCATCACCTGCATCCCAGCCATCTTGGCCAGACGCAGACGGGCAGAGTAGGGGGCGGGGATGGTGCCGTTGCCAGACAGACCCATGCCAATGGCTTCGGTCAGGCAGTTCATGGAGTTGGCGGTATACATACCGGAACAGCTGCCGCAGCTGGGACAGGCGTTCTCAATGTATTCCTCCACGCCTGCTTCATCCAGCGTGCCAGCGTGATAGGCGCCCACCGCCTCAAACATATGGCTCAGACAGGTGCGGCGGCCATCCTTTAAATGTCCGGCCAGCATGGGGCCGCCGGAGACAAAAATGGTGGGCACATTGACTCGTGCGGCGGCCATGAGCAGACCGGGCACGTTCTTGTCACAGTTGGGAATCATAACCAGACCATCGAACTGGTGGGCGATGGCCATGCATTCCGTGGAGTCAGCGATCAGGTCACGGGTGACCAGAGAGTATTTCATGCCGATGTGCCCCATGGCGATGCCGTCGCAGACGGCAATGGCGGGGAACATGATGGGGGTGCCGCCAGCCATGCGGACGCCGGCCTTGACGGCCTCGGTGATCTTGTCCAAATGCATGTGGCCAGGGACGATCTCGTTGTAGGAGCTGACGATGCCGATGAGGGGCCGGTCAGTTTCTTCTTTGGTAAAGCCCAGCGCCGCGAACAGACTGCGGTTGGGAGCGCGATCCACCCCTTGGGTGACGTTAGCAGATTTCAGTGCCATAATGGGAGTTCCTCCTTGATCGGTTTGATGTAATCGTATATGCAAGGGCCAGTATCATCACGGGGATGAGATTCGCCGCTGGATATACGGGGCGAAAAGTGGGGAGGCAGAATCTGCCTCCCCACGCCATTGGTTGTATCAGGTGGAAGCGGTATCGGGATCGACGTCGTCGCCCCACAGCATATTCTTGCGCAGCTCTGCGCCCACAGTCTCCATGGGATGAGCGGCCAGCATCTTGCGCTTGGAGTTGAAGTAGCAGCGGCCGTTGTTGTTCTCAGCGATCCACTTGCCGGCGAAGGTGCCGTCTTGGATTTCGGTCAGAACCTGCTTCATGCGCGCTTTCGTCTCCTCATAAGGCAGGATACGAGTGCCGGAGACGTATTCACCATATTCAGCAGTATCGGAGATGGAGTAGTTCATCATGGCAACGCCGCCCTTGTTGATCAGGTCGATGATGAGCTTCATCTCATGGATACATTCAAAGTAAGCGTTTTCGGGTTCGTAGCCAGCGTCCACCAGGGTCTCGAAGCCCAGCTTCATCAGCTCGACCACGCCGCCGCACAGGACAGCCTGTTCACCGAACAGGTCGGTCTCAGTCTCATCGGAGAAGGTGGTCTCCATGACGCCGCCGCGGGAGCCGCCGATGCCGGCGGCATAGGCCAGACCGATCTTGTAAGCGTTGCCGGAGGCGTTCTGTTCCACAGCGATCAGGCAGGGCACGCCCTTGCCGTGGACATACAGGGAACGGACGGTGTGGCCGGGGCCCTTGGGGGCGATCATGAACACGTCCACGTCAGCGGGGGGAACGATCTGCTTGAAGCGGATGTTGAAGCCGTGGGCGAACGCCAGAGCCTTGCCGGCGGACAGGTTGGGAGCGATGTCCTTCTTGTACATAGCGGCCTGCTTTTCATCGTTGATGAGGATCATGATGATGTCCGCAGCCTTGGTGGCCTCAGCGGTGGTCATGACGGTGAAGCCGTCTGCCTCTGCGACCTTGGCGCTCTTGGAGCCCTCGTAGAGGCCGATGATGACATCGCAGCCGGAGTCTCTCAGGTTCAGTGCGTGTGCGTGGCCCTGGGAGCCGTAGCCGATGATCGCGATTTTCTTGCCGTCCAGATAAGAGAGGTCACAATCCTTCTCATAGTACATTTTTGCCATAATCAAATTCTCCTTTAACTTTGGTGTCTTCGTCTAATGTATACTGGCCACGTTCCAGAGCGACCATGCCGGTGCGAGCCAATTCCAGAATACCGAATTCGGCCAGCAGCCCTTCGATGGCGGCGTCTTTGCTCTCCGAGCCGATGACGGCTACGGTGATAGAGGCCAGAGAGACGTCAATGATAGATGCCCGGAAGATGTTTGCGATCTGAATGACTTCGTTGCGCACTTCACGGGTTTCTGCCCGTACCTTGATGAGCACCAGCTCTCTGCGGATGCTGTGCTCCGGTGCCAGCAGCTTGATGGAATGAACCACGAACATTTTGCCCAGTTGGTTCATGATCTGGGTGATTTGCATATCGTCCGCCAGCACCTCAATGGTGATACGGGATACTTCGGGGTTATCGGTTGCGCCCACCGCCAGGGACTCAATGTTGTAGCCCTTTCGGGAGAACAGTCGGGATACCTGGCTCAGAACGCCGGAGGCGTTGTCTACCAGGACAGAGAGGGTATGACGAGTCGCATTTTCGTTGATCATGATCTCAAAGCCTCCTTTCCGTTAGTCCAGCAGGAACTGGGTCACCGGACTGCCGCCATTGACCATGGGGTGAACCATCTCGTCAATGTCCAGCACGCAGTCGATGACAGCGGCGTGACCAGAGTCCAGCGCAGTCTGGAAGGCGGCGGCGAACTCCTCCTGATTGGTGGCACGATAACCGGGGATGCCATAGGCTTCCGCCAGCTTGACGAAATCGGGGCCACGGTTCAGGGTGGTCTGGGAGTGACGACCCTTACAGGTCAGGGTCTGCCACTGGCGAACCATGCCCAGGGTACCATTATTAAAGATAACCGTGATGACCGGAATATCATAGTAGTTGACGGTGGCCATCTCGTGGCAGTTCATGCGGAAGCAGCCATCGCCGGTGCAGTGGACGACCACCTGGTCGGGGTTGCCCAGCTTGGCGCCGAAGGCGGCGCCGTAACCGAAGCCCATGGTGCCGAAGCCGCCGGAGGTCAGCAGCTGACCGGGGCGTTTGAAGTGGAAATACTGACAGGACCACATCTGATGCTGTCCCACGTCGGTGGCGATGATGGCTTCCCCACGGGTCAGGTCGGAGATGGTATGCAGAATTTCGTGGGGCAGCAGCTTTTCCGGGTTGTGTACCAGAGGCGGCTCCTTGATGGACAGCACTTCCTCCCGCCAGGCGGAGAAGTCGTAGTCCTTCAGGTAGATGCGCTCGTTGAGCAGTTCCAGCACCCGGCGGGCATCGCCGATGATGTGATGGTCGGTGACAATGTTCTTGTCGATCTCCGCACGGTCGATGTCAATGTGAACCACCTTGGCGTTCTTGGCAAAGGTGCTGGTGTCACAGGTGACCCGATCGGAGAACCGGCAGCCAACGGCGATGAGCAGATCGCAGGCGCTGCTGGCGTAGTTGGAAGCGTGGGAGCCATGCATACCGATCATGCCGGTGATGATGTCGGAATCACCGGGACAGGCGCCGCCGCCCATGACGGTGGTGGCGACCGGTGCGCCCACTTGTTTGATAAAATCACGGAACTCAGGAACCGCACCCTTGCTGCGGATGACGCCGCCGCCCACCAGGATCAGAGGCTTCTTGGCCTCGTCCAGCATGGAAACCAGCTTGTCTACATCGCCGTGGTCCGGTTCGGGGATCTTCATGTTCAGACCGTCAGAGTTTCGAGCCAGCAGAGCGGCCAGCCGGCCGTGGCGATGATGCTCACTCAGGGGCAGGGGGGTGAAGTCCACCTCCTCGGAGGTGACGTTCTTCAGAATATCGATCAGGACGGGGCCGGGACGGCCGCTGCGGGCGATGGCGAAAGCCTCTCGGATGATGTCCGCCAGCTTGGTGGCGTCCTTGACCAGATAGTTGCACTTGGTGATGGGCAGGGTGATACCGGTAATATCGACTTCCTGGAAGGTGTCCTTGCCGATGAGGCTCTCGCCCACGTTGACGGTGATGAACACCACGGGGGAAGAATCCATGTAGGCGGTAGCAATGCCAGTGACCAGATTGGTGGCGCCAGGGCCGGAGGTGGCGAAGCACACGCCCACCTTGCCGGTGGAGCGGGCGTAGCCGTCTGCCGCGTGAGAGGCGCCCTGTTCATGGGCCGTCAGAATATGACGGATCTTCTTGCCATAGCCGTGAAGCTCAAGCTCATCGTAGATGTTCAGAATCGTGCCGCCGGGATAACCAAAGACGGTGTCAACGCCCTGTTCCAACAGGCATTCCATCACGACTTGGGATGCGGATATTTTCATTGGGATGCAGCCTCCTTTGTTATGGTGATTTTGATCTTTCAAACCAAGGCTTGGAGCGGGACGAGAGGATAAAAAAACAGCTCCGTCCCATACAATAGGACGAAGCTGAACACTCCGTGGTACCACCTAAATTCACAGCGAGCGGCTCCGAACCGCCCAAATGCTGCGCACTCATTGCTCCGGGTAACGGGGGAGGAAGCCGTTCGCCGCTACTGGGAATTTTGGAAACAAAATCCTTTCGCAGAGACCGCTCACGGGTGACAATTCTGGGAGTCCGCTTGGAGGCGCTTTCAGCAGCTGCGCCCTCTCTGTACCATCGGAGACGACCCGAACCAAATCCCGATCAACGCGTTTGGCGTGTTTGGCATTGGGTTGAAATTAACCCTTATGATAGCCGCTTTTCCTCCTACTGTCAAGCACATTTTCGGGAATTTTTCACATGGTTTTTCGCAAAAAACCGACGAAATACACAAAATGGGGAAATTTCGACCCAGCCCGTTGACTCCGCCGGGTAAAGTTGATATAGTGAAATAGTCTGAGTGAATCCCACTGAGAGGAGGAGACAAACTGTGACACATACCGCAGAAAATCGCAGCAAGGTCTATCGCTATTACCTGTCTGATAGCGACAATCTGTTGCGCTTTTGAAGCGATCTGGTCGGGCGGTTTGTTTCCAATTTACAACACAGGAACTCCCCAAGCCACAGCGTCGAAAGCGCTGTGGCTTTTTCATTTGTCCGCAGCAGGCGGACAACACACCCATCAGGAAAGGAACGGGATTTTGTATGAAACAGCGTACCATCGTCATCGTCGGCTTAGGTCTCATCGGCGGCTCCCTGGCTGCCGCCCTGAAGGGGTTTGAGGACAGCTATCTCATCGGCGTCGTCCGTCGGCAGGAGACGGCAGACTACGCCCTGAACCACGGCTTCGTCCACGAGGCCACCCTGGACGCCTCCTCTGCCCTGGCACGGGCAGACGTGACCATCCTCTGCGCCACCCCCGACGCCCTGCTGGGCTTCCTCCGCCAGCACGCCCAGGAGTTCCGCCCCGGCAGCCTGGTCACCGACGTCTGCGGCATCAAGACCGCCGTCATGGAAGCGGCCAACGCCCTGCCCGAAGGAGTGGACTACATCGGCAGCCACCCCATGGCCGGCACCGAGTTCGCCGGCATCGAGCACGCCCTGCCCAATATGTTCCACGGCAGCAACTGGATCATGGTGCCCCGTGCGGACAGCGATACCTAAACG
>OGCO01004785.1_pt1 | contig 13996 bp, 11 predicted proteins | sample 1570171 | NCBI WGS metagenome assembly OGCO01 (sample SAMEA4370583, study PRJEB24528) | human gut metagenome | reverse complement strand
TGGATTCGGTGAATGAGCTGGAAACGAATTTAGACCAGTCCAAAGAATCCATGTATAAACTCTCTTATGTTATTCGTGTAGCTGCGGATTCTCTGGACGAGTTGAAAAGACGTTGTGATGAAGTCAAAGACTTCTATGATGATTTGAATGTGAAGCTAGTTCGCCCATTCGGGGATATGTTGGGACTGCATGGTGAGTTTATCCCGTCCAGCAAAAGATATATCAATGATTATATCCAGTATGTCACTTCTGACTTTCTCGCTGGTCTTGGGTTCGGTGCGACACAGCAGCTTGGGGAAACGGACGGTATCTATATCGGTTATAACCTCGACACAGGAAAAAATGTATATCTGAAACCCAGCCTTGCGGCACAGGGTGTTAAGGGTTCCGTGACTAATGCGTTGGCTGCCGCCTTTCTTGGTTCGCTCGGTGGCGGCAAGTCATTCTGTAACAACCTTATCATCTATTATGCGGTACTGTTTGGAGGAAAAGCGGTCATTGTAGACCCGAAATCAGAGCGTGGCAACTGGCAGGAAACACTACCCGATATTGCACATGAAATCAAAATCGTGAATCTCACCAGTGAGGACAGGAACAAAGGACTTCTTGACCCGTATGTGATTATGAAGCGTACAAAGGACGCTGAAAGTCTGGCTATCGACATACTCACTTTTTTAACTGGTATCAGCAGTCGTGATGGTGAGAAGTTTCCTATCCTGCGTCGTGCAATCCGTTCTGTCACCCAGAGTAAGCAGCGTGGACTACTCCGTGTCATTGATGAATTAAGGAAAGACGGTTCATCAGTGGCAGAAAATATCGCAGACCATATCGAAAGCATGACGGACTATGACTTTGCACATCTACTGTTCTCGGACGGTGATGTGAAGCAATCCATCAGTTTAGACCGACAGCTTAATATCATACAGGTAGCAGACCTTGTACTGCCAGACAAGGACACAAAGTTTGAAGAATACACCACTATGGAATTATTGTCGGTGGCAATGCTTATCGTTATCAGTACCTTTGCCTTAGACTTTATCCATTCGGACAGAAGTATTTTCAAGATGGTGGATTTGGACGAAGCGTGGACGTTCTTACAGGTGGCACAGGGAAAAGCACTCTCAAATAAATTGATTCGTGCTGGTCGTTCCATGAACGCCGCCGTTTACTTTGTCACACAAAACTCTGGTGATGTGGACGACGAGAAAATGAAGAACAATATCGGTCTGAAATTTGCCTTTAGAAGCACAGATATAAAGGAAATCAAGAATACCCTTGAATTTTTCGGTGTGGATAAAGAGGACGAGGGCAACCAGAAACGACTTAGGGATTTGGAAAACGGGCAATGCCTGTTTCAAGATTTATACGGGCGTGTGGGCGTTATCCAGATTCACCCTGTATTTTCAGACTTATTCCATGCCTTTGATACCAGACCGCCAGTGCAGACGGAAGAATCGAGGTGAAGCCTATGCGTAAACGAAAAATCCTAAGATTCTTCGGTATCGCTCTGCTGGTGATTCTCGGTGTGCTGGTATTCCTGTCAATTACAGGAACGGTGGCTCATGCGGCTGGTCTGGTAGACAATACGGTGAGTGACGCTAACGCCTATTCAAAATATCCGCTGGAAAACTACCAGTTGGACTTCTATGTGGATTCAAGCTGGGACTGGCTACCGTGGAACTGGCTGGACGGTATCGGCAAAAGTATTCAGTATGGCTTATACGCTATCACAAACTTTGTCTGGACGGTGAGCTTATACATTTCCAATGCAACGGGATATGTGGTACAGGAAGCCTACAAGCTGGACTTTATTTCTGATACCGCAAGTTCAATCGGAAAGAACATTCAGACGTTGGCAGGCGTGACTTCCAGCGGCTTTTCCAGTGAAGGATTTTATGTAGGATTCCTGCTTATCCTTATTCTGGTAATGGGTATCTATGTCGCTTATACAGGACTTATCAAAAGGGAAACCACAAAGGCGGTTCATGCAGTTATCAACTTTCTTGTGGTGTTTATTTTATCAGCGTCCTTTATTGCCTACGCTCCAAACTATATCAGCAAAATCAATGACTTTTCCGCTGATATAAGCAGCTCGGCATTATCGCTTGGTACAAAGATTGTGCTGCCCGATTCCAGCAGCAAAGGAAAAGACAGCGTGGACTTGATTCGTGACAGCCTGTTTTCCATACAGGTGAAACAACCGTGGCTGCTCTTACAATACGGGGAATCCGATATAAAAACACTTGGTTCTGACCGTGTGGAAAGCCTGTTATCAGCAAGTCCAGATACGGACGACAGAGAGGACGTTGTGATTGAGGAAATCGAGGATAAGGATAATGACAATCTAAGCGTTACAAAGACAATGACACGTTTAGGTATGGTGGTATTTTTATTTATCTTTAATATCGGCATATCGGCTTTCGTGTTCCTGCTTACAGGTTTGATGATTTTCTCACAGGTGCTATTTATCATTTACGCCATGTTTTTACCGATTAGCTTTATCTTATCCATGATACCGACTTATGAGGGCAGGGCAAAAAAAGCACTTACGAAGCTGTTCAATACCATTATGATGAGGGCAGGAATCACGCTGATTATTACGACTGCTTTCAGCATATCCACCATGTTTTACTCGATTTCTTCTGGTTATCCGTTCTTTATGATTGCCTTTTTACAGATAGTCACTTTTGCAGGAATCTACTTCAAACTCGGTGATTTGATGGCAATGTTCAGTCTGCAATCTTCCGATACACAGCAGGTCAGCAGACGAATCATGCGACGACCTTATATGTTCCTTAACCGCAGGGCAAGACGCTTGGAGCGTAAAATCGGAAGAACGGTTGCGGCTGGTGCTGCTGGCGGTGTCGCTGGTGCTGCGGCTGCTACTGCCACGAAAAAGACGGATAATACAAAATCAGCAGGCAACGGTCATACCAGACCGAATAATACGCCATCTTCCCATAGTGGAGGTAATGGAAAGCCGCCTGCTTTACCAGTGAATCAAAAGCCGCCTGCTCTGCCCGATAAGCAGAACAGCGATTCTTCACAGACAGTACATAGCAGCTCTGCAAGCCAGACGCAGGAAACGAGTGCAACTTCTAAGCGTGATATCGTGGATAAAAAAGCGGTATCGAAAAAACAGTCATCAGAGAAACAGGATAAACAAAGACCGCTTGTTGATAAGAAATCTGTGGAACAGGATAAGGAGCGACAGGACAATGGATCAGCGACAAAAGCTGGTACAGCGAAAGGAACTGCCCCATTGCATGAGCGACCAGTGACAACGCCTGTATCTGCAAAAGCAGCTCCACAGGCGGCAGGTTCTAAACAGGAATCTACTGCGAAAGAACGTCCTGCAACTGTGACAAAGGAACAGTCACAATCTGCCAGAGCAAAAGAACCAGCGACAAGGCAACAGGAGAATGTAAGGACACAGGTTGTCAGAGAATCTACATCAACAGCGAATAAACAATCTGCCCCTACTACCCGTCAGACCGTACAGCGTCAGAAGCAGACAAAGACGGTACAGAAAAAGACCACGAATCAGTCAATCGTCAATAAAACGTCCAGCAGGAAAGGTGGCAAGAAATGAAGCTGAAACACTTCGCTGTGTTTGGTGGGATTTTCACGGTGATTATCTGTCTGCTTTTGTTTCTGTTTATCGTGACCGCAGATGATGAAGAAAGCAGCACTTCCCACTATGATTTTTCTGGACTGAATCTGTCAGAGGAAGTGCTGAAACATCAGCCAACGGTAGAAAAATATGCGAAAGAATACGGAACCCTAGACTATGTGAATTATCTGCTTGCGATTATGCAGGTGGAATCTGGCGGCACAGGTACAACAGACGTTATGCAAGCCAGTGAATCACTTGGTCTGCCGCTTAATTCCCTTTCCACAGAGGAATCCATCAAACAGGGGTGTAAATACTTTTCGGAGCTTTTGAAATCCGCAGAAGCAAAAGGCTGTGACATCAACACGGTGGTACAAGCCTATAACTATGGCGGCGGCTTTATTGATTATGTGGCGAATCACGGAAAAAAATATACTTTTGAACTGGCTGTCAGTTTCGCAAAGGATAAATCGGGCGGTGTGAAAGTCACCTATAAAAATGAGATTTCCACGCCGATCAACGGCGGCTGGCGATACAATTACGGCAATATGTTCTATGTCAAGCTGGTAAAGCAGTTTTTGACGCAGACGGGCGGTGACGCGCTCGGAACGGACGCGCAGAATCGCATTGTCGAGGTAGCGCGTAATTCGGCAAAGTACGGTATTTCGGCTGTTGGCGGCTATTGTGAAACATGGGCGGAAGAAGTTTATCGAAAAGCGGGCGTGTCCATCGACCGGCATTGCTGTGCGGGCAAAAATCGTGCGTTGTATACGGTTGGACAGTCCAGCAAGAATATTCCGCTCGGTGCGATGGTTTATAATGACCCGGCGGTGTACCAGTCCCGAACGAACGACACCTGCGGACGAAATGCAGGTCATGTCGGCATTTACATCGGAAACGGCCAGATTATTTCCAATATCGGCGGCACTACCATTGATACCGTAGAGGGCTGGACGGCTTATTATGGCTTCGGCGGCTGGGGCTGGGGCGGCGCTGTGGTTGCACAGAAATAACGAAAAGGAGAACGAATTATGTTTCAGAAAAAGACCAAAAAGCAGCAGAAAACAAAGAAACTGCGTATCTACACGGCGAACAGCCGTAAACCTGCTGTGATTGCGATGTGGCTGCTGTTCATCTGTGGATTTGCGTTTGCAGTGTACAAGGATTTTACCGCGATTGATACGCATACCGTTCACGAAAAGGAGATTGTTGAGCGCCGAGTGGAGGATACCAGCGGTGTGGAAGCGTTTGTGCGGAACTTTGCGAAAACGTACTATTCGTGGAGCGGTAACAAGGATTCTGTTGCACAGCGTACAGATGCACTGACCGGCTATCTGACCGAGGATCTGCAGCGTTTGACTGCCGACACCGTGAGAAGTGACATTGCGGTTTCTTCTTCTGTACAGGACGTTCAGATTTGGTCTGTGGAGCAGAACGGCGGTGAAAACGATTTTGCGGTCGTGTTCACGGTAGCGCAGACGATCTCGGACGGCAAGAAAAAGGACACCGTATCAAGCGTTTACAAAACGATGGTCCACAAGGCCGATAACGGCGATATGGTTATCACGCAAGCACCGACTATTACCGGAAAGCCTGCAAAATCCGCATATACGTCAAAAGCCGCAGAACCCGATGGAACGGTTTCTGCGACTGAGAGCGAGGACATTACGGATTTTCTGACCACCTTTTTCACGTTGTATCCAACGGCTACGGAAAAAGAGTTGTCTTACTACGTCGGCGGGGATTCCATGCCGCCGGTTAAGTGCGCGGACTACACGTTCAGCCAGCTTAAAAGCACTGTGCTGAATAAGAACGGCGATACCGTAACGGCAACTGTAGCCGTGGAATATCTGGACAGCGTTACGAAAATGACACAGATTTCGCAGTTTGAGCTTGTGCTGAAACTGGTAGATGGGAATTGGAAAATTGTCAGATAAATAAAAAGCTGAGGTAATCCTCAGCTTTTTATGGTCTTGGTTCATTAAAAAAGTATATCCATATTCTGCCGCAACATACGAACCATACGTTGGCAATCCAGCATAGTATCAGCAGCGCCGAACATTACAGCGGTTTCATCGACTACACTCGTATCCGGATTGCTGCTGCCGAGCACAACCCGGCCGTTCTGCACACGGTTCATCACGGTATCCGCGTTATTGATAAGAAAATCCAGCCCGTTCATCAAGCTGCTGTTGTAGTAACGGATTGGATTTGCCTGCTCGGTCATGCTGCTGCGGATGTTCTGTGCCTTGCGCTTGATGGAATCCAGCGCCGCCATGGCAGTTGCCTTGTCGGTAATCACGTAGTCGGTATAGCTGCTGTTCTTGACCTCAACAGCACAATTATCAAACTTTTTCATATCCTCGCGCATATCGAGCAGCTGCTTCATAAGCCCCATCGCATAGGTTTCCATTTCGGTACGCTTGCTATCCGAAAGCGGCATCCGCAGGAAGATTGCGTTCACATCGTTCTCAGCCTTGGCGCTATACCACGTTACGTCCATGCCGGTCAGCTCGCCGATGTTGCGCAGCGGCAGATAGATAGAGTTCTCGTAGAACATCGGGTAAATGGTTTCGCCCTTCTGGTTCTTGAAGGTCTGCAGTTTGCCGTCAACGAGCACCTTTACGCCTTTATCGAGTGTTGCATTACCAGTTGCACCCACATATTTGAGACCTTCCTGATGGTACGCATCATCATCTGCACACGGATACGACTTCTCCGTACTGCCCGACAGGAACACCGTGCGCGATGCACTGTCCCACGAGATATTTTTTCCCATCCAGCGGCCAGCCGTACGCAACGGCATATAGGTCGAGCCGTTGTAGGTCAGCGCCGTGTAAACTATCTTACCGTCCTCGCTCGGGAAAGTGACCGGAATGCCCTCGACATAGATGTCAGCGTTCTGCGGATTGATTTTTACAGCAGTGTGGGTCTGCGTTGTAGTCTGCGCGGCTGCCTGTTCGGTGATTCGCGTTGCAGTGTGTGCCGGAATATTCGCTGCTTGTGCGCCAATACCTGCTGCCATCAGAGAGAAAGCACAAACAACACTTCCCAATACACGTTTCAGATTCATACGATACACCCTTTCTATGGTTGTTATAATATTACAACGAAGCACAACAGTTACTTTCATTGTGCTTCGTTGATAGATGTTTAGTAGATACCGTACAGTTCGGTAGTTACCTTACCAGAACCCGATACCGCGCTGCCAAAAGCGGTAATGTTATCGCCGGGGCTGATGATAAAATTATCTGCACCATACTTAATATCATCATAAAAGAGTACAGTACATTCGCTGTTGGTATTAACAACTCGTCTCAGCTGATAGCAGTTGCTCTGACCCATTGCAGAAGTCCAAACGCTGACGTTCATCTTGGTGATAGAGGGGTCAATATCGTGCATATATACTGCCAAACCACTGTAGTCAACATTTCTGGCCAGACCTTCGGCTAAGGTGACACCTTGGGTGCCGTCAACATTTGTACGTACCGTTGCAGTGTGCGAAGCGCCGAGACGAGGGCCATTCGGGGCAGAGCTCGCAGCCTGAAGCATAATACCAGTAGAATCAGATGCTTGTACAGCTGCATTTACAATGATAGAACCCTGCTCATCGTTGGTCGTATCTTCGGGGATTGCTACTTCTACGGGAGTCTGCGTAGTGCTGCCATCGGCCTTGACGTGAACGACATTGACAGTAACATTATCACCGGCAAATGCCGAAATCGACTGAGGGTTTGCGAGCGCTGCGGACGGAACATCCTGCGCATTGACTGCGCCTGCGCTCATCATCAGAGCGGACGCGGCCATGCAGCCTGCAAGCGTTGTGCTCATCATCTTCTTAAATTTGTTCATAGTGTTAATAATCCCTCCATATTCAGATGTACTCTCGATGATTGCCATCGTATGGGTGCGACAATCATTCATGCTTTTATTGTAGGATAGTATTTGGTAGATTAACAATACGGTGTTTATCTGCATAAACGTAACCATTCTAAGTTATTAAATGATTTAGCACGATGATTATGCAGATTTTTAGTAAATCATAAGAATCGCCCCTATCTACCGGTAGATGCCGTTATGTTATATAGTATCACCGGCATCTACCGATAATGATATTACACTTCAAATAAGTATGTCGATGGCTTAGAAACCGCTTGCAAATTCATCAATCAAGAACTGACTGCCGACCTTTTTTACATAAATCAAGCAGGTAGTGCTGGTTTGATTGGGGTCATACACCGAGTTTGCGGCGGGTTTCATTGCAAAAGAACATTCAAAAACGAGTTCTTTGGCTCTTGCGGAATAATCACCGTTATAAGTGCAGGACTTTAGTTTTGCTTCTTTCATACCGAATACGCCAATGCTGTAGTCAAATCCTGCGGCATCGCCGGTGCACAGCGTATTCATCTTCTGATACTGCTGATTGCCGAACAGCGTAAAGAACTCACTGATTACATTTTTAGCAGATGAAACGTCGCTGTCAGAAAAGACAGAATCGTTGATAAGAACAGAACTGGTGCTGCCTTGCCATGTAACCGTTTTGCCCAGCCATTCGCTGACAGCGCGTATCGGCACATAAGTCGTACCCTGATAGATCAACGGTTCTACTACCTTGCCGTTTACATCGGTAGCAACCTGTTTCTGGCCGTTCAGGTAAATGGTGATGCCGCCGTAGGTTGCAGTGATTTTGCGGCCGTTGACTGCGAAAGCAATCGTACCCAGCAGCATACAGCAAATCAAGCCGATAATTGGGATGCGAAAACGCTTTTTCTTCATGTGCAATACCTCCCTGAATGATTATCGTTGTTACAGCAGGTATGCGTTAGTAGTTTTTGATTACATAGAAGCTGTAATTGCCGTTCAAATCTGCCGAGGAGAACGCAGCGTCTTTTCGATCGGTGGTGTGTGCTGTGTACGCGATTTTAGCACCATCATTAATGCTTACTAACACAATATGACCCGCACCGCTCGAAGTATAGGCAAAGCTGCCAGCCGTAGCATTGGTGTAGCTGGTTTTTGTTGCATAACCCTTGTTTACCATATACGAGGGTACTGCGGATGCACGAATCCACGAAACAGAATCGGCTTTCCAAGTTGCATCGGTGGGAATACCACCAGCATGGATACACTGAGAAACGAAATTAGCGCAGTCACCGCCGTTGCCCTTATAGCTGGTATATGCCGGATTGTAAGACGACCAATACTTGTATGCGTAATCGCGAGCGGCAATGCGGTTATAGCTGTTGTAGTTATTGATCTTAGTAGCAACCCAAGCGGGGGAAATCATCATGCTCTGAACAGCAGCCTGCGCATCTTCTGCACCATTGCGGTAAATTTCGTCATACGACCGCAGTTCGTACTCATTGATATTGACATCGTTGTCGAACTCGTCAAGGCCGGTCAGTGTAATGTTGTCCGGCTCGGCAACAGGTGCAGAAACCTTGATATGATAGGTGAAATCGCTGGTTTCGCCAATGTATTCGTCGAACATCTCAACAGTTGTGTCCATCGACTGAACAAATGTGTCAACAACATTCTGCTGGGCCGCCGTCAAGGCAGTATCCTGATCTAAGCCGAAAGTGGATTTTGCCAACTCCGTCTTATCGGATGCGGCCATTGTGGCATACGAAGAAGCGCCGAGTTCATCCAGATAGCCAGCGATGTACGGCATTTCTTCAACGCTCTGCGCTTTAAGGCGTTCGCTGACAGTGACCGTGGTTTCGTACTGAACCGAGCCGTCGGACTGGGTTACTTCACCGTCATCGAAACGAAAGCCAACAAGCGAATAGAGGTCTTCATCGCTCTCACGGAAAAAATGCTCAATCTCGTTTTGTGCGGTTGCCTTCAACTGATTGATCGTGGCATCATCGAGTGCGTTGGGTTCCAGTGCAGCGACACCTACGTTGAGACACGAGAGAACCATTACGGAAGAAAGACTGCCTGCAAGAAACTTTTTGATAGTCATACTGCTGTTCACCTCCATGTTAGCGGTTCGGCTTGGATGAAAACTCATTAATTGATTAACTGAACTTCTGCATTGGATTCATTCCTTTCGTGATATAAAAATGATGATAAAAAATAAGTTGTGGAATAAGTTGGGGGCAGAACTGTCGTTTTCATGTTCGTGAGAATATGCAGAAAACTGTAGTTCAGAAGATTATTTCAGCTGAGAAGGAATTTCGGGCTGATACATACCATTACATGATGCTGTGCCAACCGAAACGATTGCGGCGAGAAATGCACAAGCTGCCAGTTTGGTGCATACTCGATAAATCCATTTGTTCATGTCTTATGCCTCCTTAAATTGGGTGAATGAATATCTATCGCTGGAATCATGCTCAAAGACACAATCCAAAGCGTCAAGGAAATTACTGCGCTTTCTGTATGGTTATAAAGATTTAAGAAGAAAGCGCTTATAATCAATCCTAAAGTTAGAATGATTGAAACTGTTCGATTCCATTGGTATACTCGGTTGGAAAGCGGTTTGTTTGCATGTGCAATAGGAGCAAATAGAATAATGGGAATAGTAGCGATACAATCTCCCCACAGGAGTGCCGTACATCTATTTCTAAGCATATGTAGTAATACTAAAAATACAATGTACACTCCAATAGTGCAGATATGGCATTTCAAATGCGTTTTGGCATGATAACCGCCGCACACACTGCGGAGCCCTACAAAGATGATTATATATAATATGGTTTCCCAAGTCTGTTGACATAAGATGCCAACTATGAATATTGCAAAAAAATTGATAAAATCGGCAATTAGCAAAGCGAATCCATATTCATATATTTCACGTTCTTGCGCAGGAATAATATTCTGTGCAAGAAAAAAAGCAGTTATTTTAGCAGATAAATTCATTCTTGCAACACCTCGTTGTTGCTGTGATCTATCTGTAAGATAACTGCTTTTGAACTAAATTGCAATAGGTTATTCCTACTTGGTAACTATTCGTTCCTACTTTGTATATTGAGCAATAAAATATCACATTCAAAACGATTGTTCTGCTCGAAGAATTCTAACATACCTTGATTACGTTCGACTGCTTGACGTATATTTTTTATGCCGAAGCCATGTTGTGAACATTTAACTTTGGTTGTGGTCAATGTAGGATTATCGGATAAGACAGAACGCGCAATATCGTTGATAATGACAATAGAATTATATGCACCTTGTGGTTGAATGTACAGGTCGACTGTTTTTCCAATACTATCTTTGGCTGCACGGATTGCATTATCTAAAGCATTGCCGAGTATGATGGTAATATCTTCTGGTGAAATATCAGATAATGGAGTTGTAATAATTGCGCGGAGTTGTACACCTACATGTTCAGCAGTGGTACTTTTGCTATTTACAATCGCATCCAGCGCTGTGTTGCCTGAAAAGGTAATTAGCTTGCTGACAGCATTTTGTTGTTGTAGTAACTGTTGTGTGTATTGCTGAATACCTTGTATATCTTTTTCATTTGCCATTGAGGAAATGCAGAGTAGGTGATTTTTAAGATCGTGTCGTAGAGCGCGCACAGTCTCATACATATTTTCGATATCCTTGGAATTCTCTTGTAAACATTCGTTTTGCAGACTGATAAGAGCCAACTCGGTTTGTATTTTACTTACTTGGCCCAATCGAACAAATAGGAAATAAATCAAGAAATTAAGAGCTAATATGATACATACCGCATAGAATACGATATTTTGGATATGTGGTTCTTGTATAGCGGCATACATTACCAGAGTAATTGTGATAATAGATAATGCAGGTATTACCACAAGCGGAATAAAATCGAGCCATTTGATTCGACCAGTTTCCTTTACGCGCAGAATAATTCTTGTGATTATAAAAAACAATAATTTGGTAAGTAAGATAGAGGTAATACGTATTCCACTAAATTGGCTTAGTAAAAAAGTAACATCGCTTTCAGATAACTTTGCAATCAAAAGGGTTGTAAAAGTTGCAATAATTGCTACAAGTCCCATAGTAAATGCAGATACAAATATTTTTTGGAGTAGTGGACCGCATAACAAAACACAACAGAATATGATGTTAATCAGTATTTGCAATGAACTTGCATAGCTTTCATATAGATTGTTCCATGAGAAAAAAGCAATATTACAGAATGATACAAGTCCGATGATTATAGTCCATATGTATTTGGCAGGATATTTTATTCGGTATCCAAAATATTGAACTAAGAAACTCAAAATAAGAGTTACTTCCAAAATGTTAATTGCCATTTCAAAATAAAAGTTCATGGTCGTAAACTCCTCATATATTTCATAAAAATAGTTTGTGTTTCTTCGGCTTTAGCACGGCTGATAGGAATAACTTGACCAGTTATTAAAGTAATACTTGTGCGGCTGCATATTTTGATAAAACGGCAATTTACTAAGAAGCCTATATGACACCGTATAAAGGAATATGGCTTCAGTTCGTTTTCTATATCGCTCATCCGAGATTTGAAACGAATAGTTTTTTCGTTCATATGTGCAATGATATAGTGTCCATCACTTTCAAAATATGATATATCTGAAAGTGAAATAGAGATATTATTGCCATTAACATTGATGGTATATTGTATCTGTTGAGACGATAAAAGATGTAATAGTTTTTCGATTACGGTGGGTAAATCCTCTAAATGCGATTTTCGGAGAAACCAAAATGGTTGGAAAGCGAAAGATTGATATACTAAATGATCTAAGCTGGATAGGAAGATGATTAACGGCTTGTTTTCCATGGCAGTTAATTCAGTTGCTACTGAAAAACCATCTTGCTGTGGCATATCAATATCTAAGAATAAAACGTCGGTTGGCTGATGAGTGATTTCTCGTAATGCATCAAGACCAGTATGTGTCGGAATGACTTTGGGGATAACACCGTGTTTTTGAAGAATGGAAAATAATTGTTTTGAAAATGACTGCATGAATTGTGTATCATCATCGCAAAGTATAATACGCATAGTCACTCCTCCAAGCTAAAAGTAATTTTGGAATAACTATATCATAAAATATATTATAAACACAGTATATTCCAGAAAATCAAATATTGCAATACTAGTATTTAATATATAGGCGCTATTTCGTTCATAATCTTATTCAAAGGAAGTGAACGAATGATGTTTCCAGAACGGATAAAATACCTACGTCAAACGCAAGGATTGAATCAGGTACAGCTTGCAGACAAATTAGGAACTACTAAGCAAAGCATTAGCAACTGGGAAAATGATAATATCGTTCCTTCAGTTGATATGCTTGAAAAAATTGCAGATTTTTTTAGAGTTAGCACAGATTATCTTTTGGGACGAGAGGAAAAGCCTGTGACTGGAGTTCGTTTGGTTGACGTAACAGGTTTGACCTCAACGCAGATTTCTCATATTATGGCATTGATTGATGATCTGCGTAATTAAATATCATGTGTTTGCCGATACCGTATGTGGTATCGGCTTTTTTATTATAACAAAAAATTTGTATATTCTATATGCAAAGTAGGAACGAATAGTTACCAAGTAGGAACGATGTGTTGCTTGATTATAGATTCTTTGATAGCTTATGTTGGAATATGTTTTCTAAGATAGGTTAAACACTCATATTGTTCCTTGGCAAATCAAATAGATTCAAACATAGTCTTTCATATGGCAAATTTGCTATACGAAGGACTTTGTTTTTTTGTCCTAAAAGCAAAAAACAAGGGCCAGTTCGCTCTTTTTTAGACTGTTGGCAAGCCTGTGTTGCCCGCTATCCATAATCTCCAATCTCAAACAAAAACTTTGAGATTGGAGATTAAAATGAAAAAATGGCAGAAAGACCGCAACTATAAGCGGGTTAAAGATGAGAACGGCAACGTAATTGCAAACATTATCACCGTATTCGGACAGGATGTAGAGGTTTCGGACGAAGTGTTTGCGGCATATTCGCAAATGGACAGACGGGAGCGGTATGCAGAAGAAACACTGTTGGCGGATAGTGAACTGTCGTGGGAACGATTTGAAGAAGATCATATACATATTGAAAATTTGATGGCAGAAGTTGTTCCCAGTGCAGAGGACTGCTACATTGCCCAGAAAGAAGATAACACATTTGAAAAATTGTCCAAAGCGTTAGAAAATTTGGAGGATTCAGACCGTCAGTTGATAGATGCACTGTTCTATCAGGGGCTTTCTGTACGAGCATATGCACAGCAGATTGGTATTTCACATACGATGGTGAGGAAGCGAAGAAATTGCATTTTGTGTGATTTGAAAAAATATTTTTCAAAAAACTAAAAAAGTGGTTTCCACTGACCGTTTTTTTCGGGATGTACAGTGAGGGGGATAAATATTCTCTCACTGCTCCTTGGCAACTGAACATCAAACATCAGGTACAAATTCTGTGCGGAGAGCTGCGG
>OGCO01004782.1_pt1 | contig 14003 bp, 15 predicted proteins | sample 1570171 | NCBI WGS metagenome assembly OGCO01 (sample SAMEA4370583, study PRJEB24528) | human gut metagenome | reverse complement strand
CATTTCCCAGATGACGCCTGGGCCCATTGCGGTCAATTCCGCTACCTTCGTAGGCACCCGCATTGCAGGAATGCCTGGTGCTTTGGCTGCCACCGCAGGCTGCGTTCTGCCATCCTGTATCCTGGTCACTTTGCTTGCTAAAATTTACCTGAAATACAGAAATTTAAGCCTTCTCCAGGGCGTCCTTAAATCCCTGCGTCCGGCTGTGATCGCCATGATCGCAGCTGCCGGTGTCAGCATCCTGGTCAACGCTTTCTGGGGCGAAACTATGGCTTCCCTGACAACTACGGAACTTCTGCCAAATATCAGCATCCAGGCCGTAGGTATTTTCATCGGCTCCCTGATCCTGTTGGTACGCTTTAAAATAAACCCTATTCATGTAATGCTTTTGTCAGGAGTGGCGGAAGTGGTGCTGCAGCTGATAGGAAAAATTTTTACTTGAGAATTTTATTACATATTTTTCTCTCACTTTGTGGTATGATATAAGTGTTATGACATCAGATCATATCATTCAGACAATAGGAGGTTTTTCATATGGCACTTACACATTTAACATCTGACACATTTGACCAGGCAGTAAATGCCGGAGATGATCTGGTAGTGGTTGATTTCTTTGCTACCTGGTGCGGTCCCTGTAAAATGCTGGCTCCAACTGTAGAAAAAATGGCAGAACTCCACCCGGAAGTTCATTTCTATAAAGTTGACATTGACGAAGACATGGATCTTGCAACCCGTTTTAAGGTAATGAGCGTACCAACTCTTCTCTATTTCAGAAGAGGCGTGGTTGCCAATAAGACCATTGGCGTTATCTCTGCTTCTGAAATGGAACAGGCGATTGCTGAGGCGAAGTAACAAAACCAGTTTTTAGCAGAGCTGTATAAAAGCAGCTCTGTTTTTTTCTGCGTAAAACCGCTGTCACTCTTTTTCCACAATCGAAAAAAATTCCAGAAACTCCCAGAATATGATATACTTATATTCAGATATCAAGCCCAAAAACATGAGTAGGAAACCTGAAAACCAACAAGAAAAGCACCAACATTGAAGGAGGTTCCCGTATTTATGAAGAAAACACCCAAACTGCTTATACTGGCCGGAACTGTTTTGGCATTTCTTTTTCTTTTCGGGATTATTTTTTACAACAATTTTATCAAAAAAAGTATCTATGAGGAAAATTCCCAGCATCTGCTGTCTACTTATGAGCAGGTAGACAAAACCTTTACTATGTTTGTCCAGCACAACTGGAATGCCCTTTCTGACTGGAGCAATAATTTGCAATACCTGGATGATGCTGAAAATATGAAAACTCTCTGGTATGACTTTGCCAGACGCAAAGATGCCTGGCAATATCAGGATTTTTATATGTTTAATGAGAACTGTGATTTTATAACTGCTGCAGGACGGGACGGAAATGCCCCAAATATACAGGGGATCTTTCTGGATATGTATGCAACCGGCCAGCCTGTTATTTCCAGCTATATTGCAAGTGATTCCAACCGCCGGATCGTATTTGCACTTCCCATGGAGGTTCCATATACCATAAATGGCATAACCTATTCCGGACTTGCTGTCAGCTATAATAATGATGTAGTGGAAAAACTGATCGCAGGTAATATTTATCAGGGACAAAGTGACTGCTACATCCTTACATCCGATGGCAATGTCCTCCTTTCCCTTGAACCCAAAACAGAATTTCTCCAGCACATATCTAATCTCTTTGATTTTTTAAATAACTATACGGATATGACAGAAACTGAAATAACTGACCTGAAAAAGAATATTAAGAATGTTTCTACCGGAAGTCTCCAGTGCCGTTATAACAAAAAAACTTATTATCTGGTATACGAGCCCACCGGGATCAATGACTGGACCATAGTGGGCATTATCCATAATGATGTTGTGGATGCCAGTATGCGCCGTATACAGTTCATTACCATTGTCCTGATCCTGATTCTGAACGGATGTATCGCCCTGCTTCTTATAGGTACTGTTTTTGTCCTGATGGATTCCAGGCTGCGCATGAAAGAACATGAGCAAATGATCCTGCTAAAGCGCAAAGAGCTTACTGAACAGATGTTTTCAGGACTTGGAAGGATCGTTGACCGTTTTGCTGTAGGCGATCTGAAAAACAACCGCTATGAATATCATGAAAACCTGCTGAAGCACCCCATCTATCCGGAAACCGGATACTATGATGATCTGGTTGAGGATATTTCTCGCCAGTATCTGGTGATGACTGATACGGAAAATAAAAAGATGAACCATCTCCTTACACCAGATTATCTGCGCTGCGTCCTGAAAAAAAAGGATGATATCTTTAAAATTGAATACTACAACCGTTCCGCCGATGCATACCTGATCATGCATGTTGTCCCCGTTGAATGGAGTCCTGAACATGAACTGGAGAAGGTTATGCTTATCACCCAGGATATTGGACAGAAGCATGCCTTAGAGAACCTTGCCAATACAGACGGCCTTACTGGTTTATTTAACGAGCGTTATTTTAACTCCATACTGCATAAAAAGGAGCTTCAAAAGCTCCCTTTCATACTTTTCTATCTGGATCTGGACCATTTTAAACCTGTTAATGACACCTATGGTCATGACATGGGTGATAAGCTTTTAAAAGAAGCTGCCAAACGCCTTCAGTCCTGTATCCGCAGCAATGACTATGCTTTCCGCATCGGCGGTGATGAATTCAGCCTGGTAGTGTGTACTGAATTTGATGAAAGTCTCTGCTGCAGGATCAAGGAACAGATACAAAACCGGCTCTGCGCTCCTTTTGATATTGACGGAAAAACCCTGTATGTTGGTTCCAGCTGCGGATACGCCGCCTATCCCAGGGATGCATCTACTGCTAATGAGATCCGTATCCTTGCAGACCAGCGTATGTATGCAGAAAAGGAACAGCATCACATGCTCAGCAGTTTAAGCAGTTCCTCCACCGGAAGAGGTCTGGAAAAATAATATCCCTGGATCATATCCACACCCCAGCTGCTTAACAGACTCATTTCCTCTTCTGTTTCTACTCCTTCTGAAACTATGCTGTAACCCATCCGGTGGAAGGTTTCAATAATGCTCTGATAGAACATGGCACGTTTTTTATCATTACAAATATCAAAAAGAAGTGTTCTGTCTATCTTGATAGCAGAAAATGGCAGTCTCATGACTGTATTCAGGTTTGCATATCCGGAACCAAAATCGTCCAGACACAGTCTGACCCCGGCAGCCATAAACCCATCTACTACCATTCCTAATCCTGCGTTGTATTCTGTAGCAACCGTTTCTGTGATCTCAAACTGTATCCAGTCATGTTGGATATCCATATCATCCATCATACGGATAAAATGGCTGCTGCAGTCACTGCGCATCAGATCCAGGGAAGACAAATTTACTTTTATATTAAAGAGCTTCTTCATCAGACCCCGGTGTTCATTTATAAACATGCAGATGCGTTTAAACTGCAGATCTGTGATCTGTTCGATCATATGATTTTTTCTGCAATCTGTATAAAGACATCCGGTGCGATCCAGCCTAACTCCGGATGATGCAGACGGCTTAATGCTTCCAGTGTAACAAAATCATTTTTCTCTGTAGAATAAACCGGCTGATAATATACTTCAAAAAGATCCTGGGCAATAGCCGTGTGCAGATACTGCTCTACTTTTTTATTATATAAAAAGCCATCCATGGTCTGCTGATCATCCTGTATCACCTCTATCATGCCATTTTGCATAGACAATGATTCCAGATACTCTGCATATTCCAGCATCAGCCCGCTGGCACCAAGTTTTTGTCCATGGACGATCCCACTGAGGATCACAGGCGTTGCAGGTTTACTGCTGTCTGCATCCATCTGCATATCTGTTTCAAACATCTTTTTTATCTGGGTAATATAATACTCATACTCCTGCAATGACATAGTCAGAACTAAAAAACGTTTTCCCGTAATACGGAAAACCCGGCTTCCACACAGTTCTTCCAGTTTTTTGCTGCAAGCTGCAGAATATGATCACCGCCTTCAACTCTGGCAACTTTATTGATATGCTTTAGCTGGTAAAGGTATATTGTGATGATATGGAAAGATTTTCCTGCTGCGATCAGTTCATCGCTCCTTCTGGTAAGGTAAAGGTGATTATATACTCCTGTAAGGCTGTCCCGGTTCGCATTTGGATTATTGATAGTAAGAAACAGAGCCAGTATTCCAAGACTCATGCCAAAACCTGTCATCAGCAGAGGGTAATACAAAAGCTGGATCACTACCCCACATCCGCACAGGATCAGGATATCCAGGATCACCTTTATTTTCTGAGGGCCAAATTCTTTTCTCCATGAGGTAACAAGGATCAAAATCACTGCCAGATGGAAAAGGGCGCTGTAATACATCAGTCTATACCATGGTCCTTCCACATATCCGGCTGATATATCAAAATAAAACAATTTTTCAGTAAAGGGATTGGTAAGCACAATGCTGACCAGTAAAATAGTTGCAATACCAGCCAGCAGCATCTTCTTCACTGAAATAAGCTTATTATCGTGCAATGTCATAATATAACAAAGAAGTGTATATGGAAGCAATGCCTGAAACAGATAAAAAATAGTTGTGGTCACCACTGCAGCCAGGCCAAAGTCCCCATCTCCTGAAGTTATATAATAATTGCTTACTAATTCAGCGATCACATCCAGGATCCCAATAACTGCAAAGAAAAGAAATACCCTGCTATTTAAATCCTCTGCCCTTTTCTGATCCAGGAAATTTCTCAAAACCAACAGCAATATGACCACTGCTGCGATCAGAAAATCTGCATTATACATCATCATAAATAGCCCCCTTTGTTCTTTGCAACATGTGATCTGCCTGACGTTTCCAGTCACTTACTGTATTTCGCATCCCGTCCTCATTTTTCAGATAACCATATCCGAATTGTAAAGAAATATAATACCTGTTTTCCGTTTCCTTTTTCACTTCATTTTCAAGGAGGCATTCCAGCTCCTGCGGCTGTATCTGGGGATCCATTACGATCACTGCAAACTCTGTACCGCCAATACGGAAACTTTCTATCTTATGCCTCTGGTCACTATCTGCTGCCTTTTGGATACACCGGGCTGTCTGGATCACTGATTCATCTCCTGTTTTCATTCCGTAAATATCGTTGATCTGTTTCAGTCCTGTTATCTCTATAAATAAAAGCATCGCGTTCTCAAGCCGGAGCTTTCCTTCCTGGATCTCTTTTATGTATTTTTCAAATGCTTTCCTGTTTTTTAATCCAGTCATCCTGTCTTCCATTGACATTTTTTCATAGACCAGCTGCTCCATCCTGAACTGACTGTCCCTGGATGTTTTTTGCAGTAAATGCCAGAACAGGATCGATGTGTATAAAAAGATTCCTGCCTGAAAGACCATATCATACCAGTAGATCGAATATACCCAGTACAGGATAAGTGCTGTCACACCGCTGACTCCCAATGTGGCAAATGCCCGCAGACAAAACAGAAGTTCTTCCGCTTCACTTCTTTTGTATTCTTTCCACAGAAGACAGATCATGGATATAACCCCGAAAAACAGCATAATGTGTGTTAAAAACAGCATATGCACAAATGGGATATGAAACAGGATATTGAGTATTCCCTGTAAAATGGCATTTCCATAAAGAAGGAAGATCCATACCTGCGGGACCCACCGTACTTTCTCACTTATTGTATTCTGCACAAACCAGAGCATTGGAACTGACATAAGAATAAATGCATAAAAAGAAAGAACCATCCCAACAGCGCCATGCTCTCCGTACATCTGATAAAAACCTGAGTCCAGGTAACACCACAAGCCACAGATGAACATAAACAATGATGCATCCAGAAAACGCTTTTCAACAATATGATGGGCTTTCATATACCAGAAAACAATAGCAGAAACAATTCCCGTTCCCCACATTCCAAGGATCATGAGAAATGAAAATACAGATTCCTGGAAATGCTTTTGTGAAACTGCCGGACAGCTTCCTAAAACAGGTGCCTGTATATAAAGGGAGGCTCTGTTATTGCTTTCATAAACAAGGCAGACCGGCTCTTTTCCTGTATCTTCTGCCAGCCACACATCTGCCCACATTTTTCCCTTCATCTGGTCATTCTTTAAAAAATCGTTTTCTTCATACCAGAACAGACACTGTTTTCCCATCCACACTTCCGGCTGATCCTGAAGACCGTTTATTGACAGGACCTTATTTTTATCTTCCGGAGTCAGTGTATTATTATAAAGCATGATCTTTCCATCCTGATCTGCCTTAACCATGGCAGGAAGATCAAGGGCCTCTTCTTTTTCATCTACTATCTGATACCAACCACTGCTGACAGAACGGATATCTGCCATTTCTCCATCTGCCCCTGAATTCCATAACATATGTATCAAAACCATCAGGATAAAAAATATACAGATCAAACCGGCCCATTCTGTTTTTTTCCATACATTGCTTTTTTCATGATCACTATTTTCCTCGCCCAAACAGACAATTCATCCCCCCCTACTTAAAAAATTATAACAGAATCTATATTAATTGTCACCATTTGCAGTGCTGGATTGCATTTTTCTATCAACGTAAAAAGCAGTAAAACCATATTGTTCTTTCCGGCTTCACTGCTTTTTTAATGCGTTATATGTCTTTATTTACTTTTCGTGCTTTTTTTCCACTTTCTGTATCAGCTTCTCCACGCTCCCAAGATAATGATCTGCAATAGCCTGTTCCACCTGGGCGGGAGTACCTGTTCTACAGGCACTTAACAGTTTTTCGTGGATGAGATACTGCCTTTTGATAACCTGATCACTGTCCACTGCCATATTATATCCCATTACAATATTTCCGTAGTTTAAGTCTTCCCAGGCTTTTTTAAGGCGCATAAAGCTTACAAGATCCAGGATCGCTTCATGGAACTCATTATCCAGTTCAAATACCTTGCGGTATTCTTCTTTATGAAGCTGCTTCATCTGCTCTAAAACCTGTTCCATTTTCTCAATGGTTTCCTGGGGAAAAGGAGCATTATACAGTCTTACTGCCATCATTTCATAGTTGGCACGCATGTAGTATATCTCATAAACATCATCCATGCCTATATGCTTTACAGAGCAGCCTACATTTCTGGAATATTCCACCATGCCTTCCTGCTCCAACTGGCGCAGTGCTTCCCGCACCGGGCCACGGCTGATGCCAAATTCCGATGCCAGTTCCTGCTCTATGATCTTATCTCCCGGTTTCATGTCACCGTTTAAGATCTTCATCCTTATCTCGTCTGCTACATTTTCCCTTAAAGTCCGATAATCAAGCTTTCCCATAATACTCTGTAAGTCCCTAAAAAATCCCTGGTACATTGTTTACGAAACAATGTACTGATCACTGTCATAAACATTAATACCAACATTTGTTGTTGGTTATTTTACCATAACGCGTTAAACAAGTAAACTTATTTTTCTGCTCTCTCTTTGCGATCTCAGGAAGTACCAGTCCCAGAGCGGTCAGTACAACAGGTGTGATCACATTTAACGCATCTGTCGGGCCCGCCATATACTGGCGAGCCCGTATTTAATAGGATCTGTAAATATACATTCTATCTATTTTTCCTCTTTTAACAGTTCTTCCATGGTATGCCATCCCAAAACAGCACATTTTACTCTGGCCGGCATATGGGAAATATCCTGTAATGCCCCTGCTTCTTCCAGGGCATCCATATCTTCCTCTGTTGCGTTTCCCTTGATCATCTTTAAGAAACTTTCTGCCAGTTTCACGGCTTCCTCTTTCTTTTTACCGATGATCAGATCCAACATGATATCTGCAGATGCCTGGGAAATGGCGCAGCCATCACCTACGAAACCACCGTCTTTGATGATGCCGTCTTCTACTTTTAACTTTAACCAGATGTGGTCACCGCAGCTGGGATTTAAGCCTTCCAGTACCAGATTGGCATCCGGGATATCTTCTTTGTGGACCGGATGCAGATTGTGGTCCGTTAATATTTCATTGTAAAAATTTCTACTCTCCATAACCCATTCTCCTTCTTACTGTCTTCATGCTTTCTACAAAAGCATCGATCTCTTCTTCTGTATTGTAGAAGAAAAGGCTGGCTCTTGTGGTAGAAGAAACGCCCAGATACTCCATCAGAGGCTGTGCGCAGTGATGTCCGGCACGAACGGCAATTCCGTCTGCGTCTAAAATGGCGCTTACATCATGGGGATGTACGCCGTCTATGGTAAATGTAAGGATACCGCAGTGTTCCTCTGCTTTTTCAGAACCTAACACATGAACATGTTGGATCTCTTTAAGGCCTTCTAAGGCTCTGGAAGTCAGCGCCTCTTCCCGGCGCTTTATCTCATCAAAGCCAATCTGCTGCAGATATTCAATGGCTGCTTTCAGTCCCCATGCGCCCGCTGCATTAACGGTACCTGCCTCAAATTTGTGAGGAAGTGGAGCAAATACAGCACCTGTACGGCTGACGGAGTCGATCATCTCTCCGCCTGTAAGGAATGGAGGCATTTCTTCCAACAACTCTTTCTTTCCATAGAGAACACCGATGCCCATAGGTCCCATTAATTTATGACCGGAAAATGCCATAAAATCCACATCCAGGTCTTTTACATTAATTGGCATATGTGGCGCACTCTGTGCTGCATCCATGACAACTACGGCACCATGTTTTCTTGCCAGTTTTACGATCTTTTCAATGGGAGCAGTCCGTCCCAGTACATTGGATACCTGGGCAATGGCTACCAGGCGGGTCTTATCTGTAATGGCATTTTCCAGTGTTTCATCACTTAAAAATCCGGTCTGGTCACATTCCAGAAATTTAAGCGTTGCACCGGTCTGACGGCATACCATCTGCCATGGAAGGAGATTGCTGTGATGCTCCATAATGCTTACCAGCACTTCATCTCCTGCTTTTAAATGGCTGAAACCATAGCTGTAAGCCACCAGATTTAAGCCTTCGGTAGTATTTCTGGTGAAAATGATCTCTTCTGTGCTTCCTGCGCCAATGAACTTGCGGACCGTTTCTCTTGCTTCTTCGTAGCAGTCTGTGGCTTCTACACTAAGCTCATAAAGGCCTCTTAATGGATTTGCGTTGTATTTTTCATAAAACTGTGCCTCTGCCTGGATCACAGCCTCCGGCCTCTGGGAGGTGGCTGCATTGTCCAGATAGATCACCTTATTATTTTCCAGAAGAGGAAAATCTTTTCTGTATGGGTTGCTGCTCATGTTATTCCTCCTCTAAATAGTCCTGTACCAGCTTTTCTAACTGCTCATCGCCGATCTTCTGGCAGACTGCATCCATCCTTGCTCTGGCGATCATCTTGCTGGCGCTTTCTGCGCTCATACCTCTGGAAGACAGATAGAACAGCATTTCTTCATCTAACTGTCCAATAGAAGCACCGTGGTTTCCTTCTACATCTTCCTCTGCACAAAGGATCAGAGGAATGGTCTGGTTGACTACATAGTCCCCCATAAGGAGTACGTCTTCCTTTTCGTCTCCCTTGGAGCCGGAAGAACCATTTTTGAAATCAATGGTTCCACGAAACAGCTTAAATGCCTGATCATCCAGAATGCCGTCTGCGTTCATTTCACTGACGGTTTTTTTGCCCTTATGGACTGCCACATAGTTCATATCATAGCGCTGGCTGCCTTTTCCCTGATAACCGATATCTGCTTTAAAATGGCTTTCTTTTCCTAAAAGATCTGCCTGACAGCCGGAATAGGTTTTGCTGCTTCCTAAAAACAGCTGTAACACTTCAAACTGGGCCCCATCTTCACACTGGGCGCCAATATCATTTAATAATGTATACTCATTTCCTAACAGCTGCACCTGAACCAGACGTACTTTTGCCCCTTTTTCAATGTGAAGCTTTGTCTGGATAGCTGCCAGACCGGAAGATGTTTTTTCCGGGGAAGTGTAGTCCATAAGACGAGTACTGCTTCTCCCTCTTTTGCCAGGCTTTCCACTTTCTGGAAACTCTTTTTATTATCTTCACAGAAAAAATGAAGACGAACCGGTTCAGATCCTCCCTCAGACTTTGGACTGCTTTTTATCATGATTGCCTGTGATCCGGCCATTTTTCCTAAACGGTCCATATCCGGACCCATTCCTGTGTGGATATGGGAGAAAACTTCCTGATTTTCAGCTGTGCCCTCTGTCAGACCAGCTATTTCTTCGGACTCTCCGGCTACTTCTTTTACATCCCAGGTATCTCCTGCTTCTATCTCTTTTAACTTACTCTCATTCATTTTCAGCCAGTTCCATGTTCTGGAAGGAAGGCTGTTTACTGTCATATCAAGTCCCTGACTCATATGGGACCTCCTTTCCTTTAACCAGTACCCCTTTGCTTAACCAATGCTTCCCTTCATCTCCAGACGGATCAGGTTGTTCATCTCCACTGCATACTCCAGAGGAAGTTCCTTGGAAACATTGTCTGCAAATCCGCTGACGATCATGGCACGGGCATCTTCTTCGCTTAAGCCTCTGGACATAAGATAAAAGACTGCTTCATCGCTGATGCGTCCGATCCGGGCCTCATGGCCGATATCTGCATCTTTGGTACGGATATCCATAGCCGGGATTGTATCGGATCTGGAAATGGAGTCTAACATCAGAGACTGGCAAGAAACGGAGGATCTGCTGTTTTTTGCCTCTTTTGTTACAGAAACAGAGCTTCTGAAGGTGCTGACACCACCGTCCTTGGAAATGGAACGGGTATTCATAAAGGATGATGTATCAGGTGCTGCATGGACTACCTTGCGCCTGTATCCAGGTCCTGGCCTTTTCCTGCAAAGGTAATCCCTGTAAATTCCATTTTTGCCCCACGGCCCTTTAAGATGCTCATTGGGTACAGATAGGAAACATGGGAACCGAAGGAGCCGGATACCCATTCAATAACGCCGCCTTCTTCTACCTGTGCACGCTTGGTATTCAGGTTATACATGTTCTTGGACCAGTTTTCAATGGTGGAATAACGCAGTCTTGCATTTTTTCCAACAAACAGCTCCACGCAGCCTGCATGAAGGTTAGCCACGTTGTATTTCGGTGCGGAACATCCTTCGATAAAGTGAAGGTCTGCGCCTTCATCTACGATGATCAGTGTATGTTCAAACTGTCCGGCGCCTGGTGCATTTAAACGGAAATAGGACTGCAATGGTATCTCAACAAATACATGAGGCGGTACATATACAAAGGATCCGCCGGACCATACAGCTCCGTGAAGAGCAGCAAATTTATGGTCTGTTGGCTTTACCAGCTTCATGAAATGTTTTCTTACCATGTCTGCATAAGGACCGGTCAAGGCGCTTTCCATGTCAGTGTATACAACGCCCTGCTCTTCCACTTCTTTACGAACATTGTGGTAAACCAGCTCAGAGTCATACTGGGCTCCTACGCCAGCCAGTGATTTCCGCTCTGCCTGGGGAATTCCCAGACGTTCAAAGGTATCCTTAATATCCTGCGGGACCTCAGACCATTTTGCAGTCATTTTTGTATTTGGACGGACATAGGTGGCGATATTGGACATATCCAGTCCTTCAATAGAAGGGCCCCAGTCCGGTACTTTCATTTCATTGTAGATCTGAAGAGATTGCAGACGGAACAGCTCCATCCATGCCGGATCATGTTTTTCCTTGGAAATTTTCTCTACGATCTCCGGAGTCAGACCTGCCTGGATCCTGTAGGCGTCTTTTTCTTCATCTTTTATGTCATAAATACTTCTGTCTATATCATTGATCTGTGTTTTTTCTTCCATATGCTTTCGATTTCCTTTCCGGAAACTGTTTATAATCTGACTTATACTCAAGAAATTCCTCAAATCCGGTCTCATTGATCTGGTCTACCAGAGAGCCGTCTCCTGTTTTAACGATCTTTCCATCTACCATTACATGAGTGTAATCTACATGGAGCGCTTCCAGGATACGGGTGCTGTGGGTGATGATCAGTAAAGAGCCATCTCTGTCTTTCTGATACTCTTCCACGCCCTTTGAAACAGTGCGGACTGCATCTACGTCCAGACCTGAGTCTGTCTCGTCTAAGATTGCCAGATTTGGCTTTAACATAAGCATCTGCAGGATCTCAGCCTTTTTCTTCTCACCGCCGGAAAAACCCACATTCAGATCTCGGTCTGCATAAGACGGATCCATCTGCAAAAGTTCCATTGCCTTTGCCAGCTCTTTTCTGAAATCCCAGAGACGGATGCGCTCTCCTCTTCTCTGCTCTAAAGCACTGCGGATAAAGGAACTTAATGACAGTCCCGGTACTTCCAGTGGGCTCTGGAAGGATAAGAACATGCCAGCTTTAGCTCTTTTATCTACCGGCTCCTCGTTGATCTTCTTTCCCTGAAACCAGATCTCACCATTTGTCAGCTGATATCTTGGATTTCCCATTAATGCATAGCCTAAAGTGGACTTACCTGCACCATTTGGTCCCATTAATACATGGGTCTCTCCTTTTCCAATCTTTAAGTCTACTCCATGAAGGATCTCTTTATCTTCTACATTTACAAATAACTGTTTTACATCCAGTAATTCCTTTGCCATGACCGTACTTCCTTTCTCATCATATTCTCCCATGATCAGGAGGACATTTTCATAAACCTACTCATGTAATTGGTTTATTTAGCACATTTATAATAGTATTATAAACCTAGTTTGTCAATAGGTATTAATTTTCATATCAGCTTGCTAAGTATATGCTTTCTGGTGTATACTATATGGTAATCTTCAAAGAGATAGAAAGATATGTGTCTAAAGAATTACTATAAATAACTATAATAACTATTTTGAATAAAGGAGAATTCGATAATGATCGTTTCTACAAAAGGCCGTTATGCCCTGCGGGTCATGGTAGAACTGGCCCAGCATCAGGGAGACGGCTATGTTCCTCTGAACGTGATCGCCGAACGGCAGGACATTTCTGAAAAATATCTGGAAAGTATATTAAAAGTACTGGTACAGGATAAACTTCTCACCGGACTCCGGGGCCGTGGCGGCGGCTACCGCCTGACAAAAGCACCGGAAGATTATACGCTGGGTGAAATACTCCGGCTCACTGAAGGTTCCCTGGCTCCCGTAGCCTGCACCGATGATGGCGAACACGACTGCCCCAGAAAAGGGATCTGCCCCTCCCATCCGGTATGGCAGAAACTGGACAATATGATCAATGAATTTTTTGACGGGATCACATTGGCGGATCTGATACAGACTGCGCCTCAATAGTCTCTCCCGTTTTCCTTCAACCATGCCCGTCTTGCCTTATAATCGGGCAGCACTTTTTCTACTTCTGCCCAGAAAAGGGGCGAATGGTTCATCTGTTTTCTGTGGGCCAGTTCGTGGACTACTACATAGTCTAAGATCTCCGGCGGCATGAGGATCAGTTTCCAGTGAAAGTTTAAGTTTCCTTCCCCGCTGCAGCTGCCCCAGCGTGTTTTTGCAGCGCGGATGCTGATGCGGCCGTAGGTGACACCCATGATCTTTGCATACCAGGCAGCTCGCTCTATGATCTTCTTTCTGGCAGCACGGCGGTAAAAGGCTTCTACTTCCGGATTTCCCTCATAATCTGGCTTTGGAGCCTCTGCCTTTTTGCGGCGGTGCTTCTCGATCAGGAACCATTTTTCCACGATCCATTCCTGACGGTCATTTACAAAATCCATCAGCACTTTTTTAGTGATCCCTTTTGGTGCGCGGATCAGCACCTTTCCATCTGCCTGCACTTCCAGCCCAATGGTCCGCCGTTTGGAATATACCACATCTACCGGGATCGTTCCCTCTTTTTCTCCCTGGCGCCAGCCAACTTCGATCCTGCTTACCACCTTATCACCTCATTCCTGTCCTGTAGATATATTGCACGAAAGCAGATCACGCTGCAAAATTTTTATTTTCAAAAATACCCCCGGCACAAAAACGAACATTTTTCCTTTTTGTACTGAGGGTATATCATCTTCTTTTATCTGTCTGCCGCCTAGTACATCGTTTCGTAAATAACTGTACTAATCA
>OGCO01004763.1_pt1 | contig 14056 bp, 14 predicted proteins | sample 1570171 | NCBI WGS metagenome assembly OGCO01 (sample SAMEA4370583, study PRJEB24528) | human gut metagenome | reverse complement strand
CCAAGGCTGCTGCCGGCGGCTTCATCAACGCCACCGACTGCGCCGACTACCTGGTCAAGAAGGGGATGCCCTTCCGGGAAGCCTACATGATCGTGGGCCGCCTGGTGAATATGTGCATCCGCTCCGGCGAGAACCTGGAGACCCTGACTCTGCGGGACTTCCGCGCCATCAGCGACCTGTTCGACTCCGACGTGTACGAAGCGCTGGAACTGAAGCACTGCGTCCACGAACGGAAGGTCTACGGCGGCCCCAGCAAGGACGACGTGACCCGGCAGATCCAGTACATCAAAGACTTTGTGGCTGACCATCGCTGAGCCGCTTTTGGGAAAAGAGATGACATATCATGAAACCTACCATTTACATTGACGGCCAAGCGGGTACTACCGGCCTGCAAATCTATCAGCGTTTAGGCGACCGGGACGACATCACCCTGCTGTCCATCGACCCGGCCAAGCGGAAAGATGCGGCGGAGCGGAAGAAGATGCTCAACGCCGCTGACCTGGTGTTCCTGTGCCTGCCGGACGCCGCTTCTGTGGAAGCGGTCTCCCTGATCGACAACCCCAACGTGCGGGTCATTGACGCCTCCACGGCGCACCGCACCAATCCGGCCTGGACGTATGGCTTTTCCGAGCTGTCCGCCGCCCAGAAGGACGCCATCCGCACCACCAAGCGCCTGGCGAACCCCGGCTGCCACGCCACCGGATTCATCTCCTCCACGGCGCCCCTGGTGCAGGCTGGTATCATCCCCACCGACTACCCCATGACCTGTTACTCCCTCACCGGCTACTCCGGCGGCGGCAAGGGCATGATTGCCGAATACGAGGATCCAGAACCCCCCTATGAATTCTTCTCCCCCCGTATCTACGGCCTGACTCTGAACCACAAGCACCTGCCGGAAATGCAGGCGGTATCCGGTCTGGATTTCCCGCCTGTGTTCTGCCCCATCGTGGACAACTACTACAAGGGCATGGCCACCACCATCCTGCTGCAAAACCGCCTGCTCCCCGGCAAGCCCACGGCGGAGAACGTCTGGGAAGCCCTGAAGGCTCACTATGACGGCTACGCCCTGGTCTCCGTGGCAGAGCTGGGCTACGATCAGCCCATGATCGCCGCCAACACCATGGCAGGCAAGGACAGCTTGCAGCTCATCGTCTGCGGCGGCGAGGATCGCACCACCGTCACCGCCCTGTTCGACAACCTGGGCAAGGGTGCGTCCGGCGCTGCTGTGCAGAATATGAACCTGATGCTGGGCTTCGACGAAGTGGCTGGCCTGGCACTGTAATTTGACTTTCCGACACCGACTTCCATACAAAGGAGATTTCCATATGAAAAAGATTTCCGGCGGCGTCTGCGCCGCGAAGGGTTTCACTGCCGCTGGCATCCACGCCGGCGTGAAGGCTGGTAGCAGCCCCGAGAAGAACGACCTGGCGCTCATCCTCTCCGACTGTGAGTGTGCCGCCGCCGCTACCTTTACCAACAACCGGGTGAAAGCTGCACCCGTCTACACCACCATGAACCACCTGGAGAACGGCATCCTCCACGGCATCATCGTCAACTCCGGCAACGCCAACGCCTGTGCTCCCAACGGCCCCGAACACGCGGAAGCCATGTGCGCCGCCGTGGCCGCTGTCACCGGCCGTCAGGCTGAGGACTTCGCCGTAGCCTCCACCGGCGTCATCGGCGTGGAGCTGAACATCAAGGCCATCCAGGACAGCGTTCCCGCTCTGGCCTCCGCCCTGAGCATCGGCGGCTCCCAGTCCGCCGCAGAAGCCATCATGACCACCGACACCGTCATGAAGGAGATTGCGGTGGAGACCACCATCGGCGGCAAGATCGTCCGCCTGGGCGCCATCTGCAAGGGCGCCGGCATGATCTGCCCCAACATGGGCACCATGCTCTGCTTCATCACCTCTGACTGCGCCATCACCTCCGATATGCTCTTCTCCGCTCTCCACGAGGTGGTGCCCCGCACCTTCAACCGGGTCACTGTGGACGGCGACACCTCCACCAACGACGCCTGCATGGTGCTCTGCAACGGCAACGCCGGCAACCCCCTCATCGACTGGAAGGATGACAACTACAACATCTTCAAAGACGCCCTGATGTACGTCTGCACCTACATGGCCCGTGCCATCGCTGCCGACGGCGAAGGCGCCAGCCACCTGCTCACCTGCACCGTCAGCGGCTCCCGCAGCGAGGAAGCGGCAGAGCGTCTGGCCAAGGCAGTGGTCGGTTCCATGCTGGTCAAGGCCGCCATGTTCGGCGCAGACGCCAACTGGGGGCGTGTCCTGTGCGCCATGGGCTACTCCAGAGCCCCCTTCCGCCCCGATCGGGTGGACGCCTCCTTCTACTCCAGCGCTGGCAAGATTCAGGTCTGCAAGGACGGCTCCGCCGTGGAGTTTGACGAAGACCTGGCCAAGAAAATCTTGTCCGAGCATGAGGTGAGCATCATCATCAACGTCAACGAGGGCGACTACACCGCTACCTGCTGGGGCTGTGACCTGACCTATGACTATGTGCGCATCAACGGGGACTATCGTACCTGATCTTTCCCCTTCCATCTAAAAAATCTTTTCCGGAGAGCGAGTGTGACCCAGATTGTCCAATGATTACCTCACCCGCGCCCAAACCTTGATTGAGGCGCTTCCCTATATCCAAAAATACAACGGCAAGATTGTCGTCATCAAGTACGGCGGCAACGCCATGATCTCCCAAGAACTGCGTGAAGCGGTGATGAGCGACATCATTCTGCTCTCCTTAGTGGGCGTCCATGTGGTGGTTGTCCACGGGGGCGGCCCGGAAATCTCCGCCATGCTGAAGAAGATCGGCAAGGAATCCCAATTTGTGGACGGCCTGCGTTACACCGATGAGGAGACCATGGACGTGGTGCAGGACGTGCTGTGCGGCAAGGTGAACAAGAACCTGGTGGCCGCCCTGAACCGGATGGGCGGCAAGGCCATCGGTCTGTGCGGCCTGGACGGGGCACTGTTCGAGGCACGGGTGAAGAACCCCAAGTACGGCCTGGTGGGTGAGATCTGTAAAGTGAACCCTGGCATCATCTACAACTGCCTGGAGAACGGCTACATCCCCGTGGTCTCCACCGTGGGCTACGGCGTGGACGCGGAGTGCTCCTACAACATCAACGCCGACACCGCCGCCGCCGAACTGGCCATCGCTTTGGGGTCGGAGAACCTCATCCTGCTCACCGACGTCCGCGGCCTGCTGCGGGATCCCAAGGATGAGAGCACCCTCATCCCCCTGCTGCCCATCGACGGCGTGCCCGCCCTGAAGCAGGACGGCACCATCTCCGGCGGCATGATCCCCAAAGTAGACTGCTGCGTTCGTGCCATCGAACAGGGCGTCCAGCGGACGTTCATCCTGGATGGACGCATCCCCCACTCCATCCTCATCGAAATGCTCACCAACCAGGGCATCGGCACCATGCTGCTGTAACCGAATCCACCTGACTGAGAAAAGCGAGGTATCCCATGACCTTTGAAGAATTAAAAGCGTTAGATCATCAGTATACGATGCAGACCTATGGCCGGTTTGACGTGGCATTAGACCACGGCAAGGGCGCAACCCTGTACGGTCTGGAGGGCGAAGTCTACACCGATTTCGCCAGCGGCATCGGGGTAGCCAGCCTGGGCTACGGCCACCCCGCCTGGGTGAAGGCGGTCAGCGAGCAGGCACAGAAGCTCCAGCACGCCTCTAACCTGTTCTACACCGAGCCTTACGCCAAGGTAGCCGAAAAGCTGTGCAAGCGCACCGGCATGGCCGCCGTGTTCTTCGCCAACGGCGGCGGCGAAGCCAACGAGGGCATCATCAAGCTGGCCAGAAAGTACAGCTTTGACAAGTACGGCATGGGCCGTTCCACCATCATCACCCTCCACAACTCCTTCCACGGCCGCACCATCACCACCTTGCAGGCCACCGGTCAGGACGTGTTCCACCAGTACTTCTTCCCCTTCACCGAGGGCTTCCGCTACGCCGAAGCCAACGACCTGGACTCCGTCAAGGCACAGGCAGACGACACCACCTGCGCCGTCATGCTGGAGCTGATCCAGGGCGAGGGCGGCGTGCTGCCCCTGGACAAGGACTTCATCCAGGCGCTGGCCGCTTGGTGCCAGGAAAACGACTACCTGCTGCTGGTGGACGAGGTGCAGACCGGCGTCGGCCGGACGGGCAGCCTGTTCTGCTTCCAGCAGTATGACATCCAGCCGGATGCGGTGACCTTCGCCAAGGGCATCGCCGGCGGCCTGCCCATGGCAGGGGTCATGTGCAGCGAAAAGTGCCGGAACGTCCTGGGTCCGGGCACCCACGCCACCACCTTCGGCGGCAACCCCATCGCCGCCGCCGGCGCAAATGTGGTGCTGGACGAGCTGGACGATGCCATGCTGGCGGAAGTGAACCAAAAGGGTGAGTATCTCAAGAGCGCCATCGCCGCTTTCGATTCCCCCTATGTGGACACCGTCCGTGGCATGGGGCTGATGATCGGCATCGTCCTGAAGGAGGGTGTGGATCGCTCTGCCCTGGTCAAAGCCCTGTACGACCACAACCTGCTGGTGCTCACCGCCGGCCCCAAGACTATCCGTCTGCTGCCACCGCTGGTCATCAGCCAGGAGGAGATAGACACCGGCCTGGCAGCGTTGAAGGACGTGCTGGTACCGTAATCCCTTTTCTGCCGACCGAAAGGGTCAGCTGCGAAAATGCAGCTGACCCTTTTTGTTTCACCTGTAGCCACGAGCCAGAAAACGTATTTTTCCTATCCTTGGCCGTATTTTTCCCTTGCTTTTTCCCGCATTTAGGGTACAATAAAAGTTGAATCTTTTTTATTATGAGAAGCGAGGTACCCTTATGACAACCATTGATATTATCTCCGGCTTTTTGGGCGCTGGGAAGACCACGTTGATCAAAAAACTGCTGGCGGAATTCTTCTCCGGCCAGAAGATCGTTCTGATTGAAAATGAATTCGGTGAGATCGGCATTGACGGCGGCTTCCTCAAGGACGCCGGCATCCAGGTCACCGAGATGAACTCCGGCTGCATCTGCTGCTCCCTGGTGGGCGACTTCGGTCAGGCGCTGCGGAAGGTGCTGGAGCAGTACCACCCCGACCGCATCCTCATCGAGCCCTCCGGCGTTGGTAAGCTCTCTGACGTGGCCAAAGCGGTGGGCGATGTGGCCAAGGAATGCGAAATGCAGCTGGGCAGCGCAGTGACCGTGGTCAACGCCAAGAAGTGCAAGATGTACATGAAGAACTTTGGTGAGTTCTTCAACGACCAGATCGAGCACGCTGGCACCGTCATCCTCAGCCGTACCCAGGACATGAAGGAGGAGAAGCTCCAGGAAGTCATCGCCCTGGTGAAGGAGAAGAACCCCCACGCCGTCATCGTCACCACCCCCTGGGACGAGCTGACCGGCGACCAGATCTTGTCCGCCATGGCTGGCGGCACCTCCCTGGCAGAAGAGCTGATGGCACAGCTCCACGAGGAGCATGAGCACGAGCATGAGCACCACCATCACCACGAGGACGGCTGCTGCTGCCACGATCATGACCATGAACACGAGCATGAACATGAACATCATCATGACCATGACCATTGCTGCCATGACCACGAGCATGAACACCATCATGAGCATGACCATGAGCACGAGCATCATCACGACCATGACCACTGCTGCCATGACCACGAACACGAGCATGAGCACGAACACCACTACGACGAGCACGGCGTGTGCAGCTGCGGCCACCACCATCACGGCCACGACGCCGACGAGGTGTTCACCTCCTGGGGCATGGAATCCCCCAAGAAGTTCGCCGAAGCAGAGATCAAGACCGCTCTGGAAGCGCTGGACACCGGCGCCTACGGCGCTGTCCTCCGTGCCAAGGGCATCGTCCCCTGCACCGACGGCAGCTGGCTGCACTTTGACATGGTGCCCGGCGAGATCGAAATCCGCCGCGGCTCTGCCGACTACACCGGCCGCCTGTGCGTCATCGGTTCTCAGCTGAAGGAAGGGGACATTCAGACCCTGTTCCAGCTTTGATGATTTCCCCCTCTGCCGTCCACCTGGACGGCAGAGGATTCCTATGAGGAGGTAGCCCCATATGGCTCAAAAACCCATTCCTGTCTATCTGATCTGCGGTTTTTTGGACGCAGGCAAGACCAATTTCATCGCCCCCATGCTCACCGGCGAGGAGTTCACCGAAGACGAACGAACCCTGCTGGTGGTGTGCGAAGAGGGCGAGGAAGAATATGACGAGGCAGCCCTGGGCAAGCACAACGTGCGTCCAGTCTATCTGGACGGCAAAGAGGAGCTGACCCAGGAAAACCTGCTGTCCTTTGAGAAGGAATATCACCCCACCCAGGTGGTGGTGGAGTACAACGGCATGTGGCAGCTGGGCGAGCTGGCCCCTGCCCTGCCCAAGCACTGGACCCTCTATCAGATCGTCACCGTGGTGGACGCCACCACCTTTGACAGCTACGCCAAGAACATGGCAAGCCTGATGATGGAGCAGCTGCGGGAGGCGGACCTGATCGTCTTCAACCGCTGCACCGACCAGCTGGTGGAACAGCTGCGCCAGCGCAACCTGAAAATGCTCAACCGCCGGGCGGAGATGTATCTGGAATACAACGACGACCGGATGGAGAACTACGACAACGGCCTGTGCCCCTTCGACCTGGACGTGCCGGTGCTGGAGCTGAGCGACGACGACTACGGCTTCTGGTACACCGACTGCATGGACAACCCCCAGCGCTACGAGGGCATGACGGTGAAATTCCGCGGCATCGTGGCACAGTCCCCCAAGTTCCCCCGCAATATGTACGCAGTCGGCCGGTTCGCCATGGTCTGCTGCGCCGAAGACACCGCTTTTCTGGGTATGCTCTGCTCCGGACCGGAACAGAAGCAGCTCAAGACCCGCGACTGGGTGGAAGTGACCGCTCAGGTACGCATCAAAAACCTCAAAGTTTTGGGTGGCGAAGGCCCCGTCCTCTACACCACTCAAGTTACCCCCTGCCAGGCTCCTAAGGATGACCTGATCTACTTCTAAACCGTCCGGTCAAAAGTTTGTGAATTATTTTACGAAATCTTTTCGTTAAAAAGTTGACAATCTTGCAAAAGAAGATTAGAATAGAAGCAGGATAATTTGGCTAAAGGAGCAACACAACACACGATGAAAAAACGCAAGGTTTCCAATGCCGTCATCCGCCGCTTACCACGCTACTATCAGACCCTGGATCACCTGTATAAGGAAGGCCACGTTCGCATCTCCTCCTCTGCCCTGGGCAATTACATGGGAGTCACCGCTTCCCAGATCCGCCAGGACTTGAGCTGTTTTGGTGAGTTCGGCCAGCAGGGTTACGGTTATACTATCCCCGATCTGCGCAAGGAGATTTCCGAGATCCTGGGTATGAACAAGGGCTACCGCGCCGTCCTCTTGGGCGCCGGCAACCTGGGTCGTGCCCTGATCAAAAACTTCCCCTTCCACGACAGCGGCTTTGAATTGCTGACCGCCTTTGATACCGATCCGGCCATCATCGGTACAGCGATCAACGGCATCCCAGTTCTCCCCCTCTCGGAACTGGACTCTTTTGTGGCTGAACATGAGATCAGCGTTGGCATCCTCACCGTCCCCATGCACGCCGCCCACGACCTGGCAGAGCGGCTGGTCGCAGCTGGCGTGAAGGGCATCTGGAATTTTACCAACACCGAGATCGACATTCAATCTCAGCACGTAACGGTAGAGAGCATTCACTTTGCTGATTCCCTTCTCACCCTCAGCTATCTCATCTCCAACCCCACGCTGGAGAAATGACAGCGCGCAGAAACGTCCAACGGGATCCCGTTGGACGTTTCTCTTTTTGCCTTGCACCCTTTTGGGGCAGTGACATAGGATGAAATGAAGCCCGGTTCTTCCGGGTGGAACAAAACATTCTAACTTTTGAGGAGGCTATTTTATGTGTTGTAATAATGGTTGGGGCGGCAATTGTCTGTGGATCATCATCCTGATCATCATCCTCTTCTGCTGTGGCGGCTGCGGCGGCGGTTGTGGCTGCGGCAACGGCTGTGGCGGCTGCGGCAATGGCTGCGGGTGCGACAACGGCTGTGGCTGCGGCTGCTGATTCTCCCCTGACCTAGGCGGAGGGCAGACCACCCTTCCATAAACAGAGTACACGGTCTCCGTGCTGACCCCTTTGCCCTTACTCTCTGAACAGAGCAACCTCCGTATGATCTCGGTCATACGGAGGTCTTTTTTTCTCTCAAACGGGATTGACAAATGGACGTTCCGCCCTTATAATTACCACAGTTAATTATCTAAAGCAACTATAAGGAGGGACAACCCTATGGACATCCCCATGATCAAAGCTCTGCTCAACGCCTGCTATCAGGCCAAGCGCGTCCACGAACTGCTTCCGGCCCTTCCCAACGGAGTCACCTCCTCTTATATCCAATACCTGGACAAGATAGAGGACCTGGAGCGCCAAGGGATGCGAGCAAAGGTGTCCGACATCAGCCGTATGCTGAACATTCCGCGCCCTGGCGTGACGCGGACGGTGAAGGAGATGGTGGAGCGCGGCTATTTGACCAAGACCACGTCGGAGCAAGACGGGCGCATCACCTATCTCACCATCACAGAATCCGGGAGAGCGCTGTCCCAGACCTATAACGATCAGTTCTTTTCCAAACTTGCGCCACTCTTGACGGATATTCCGGTAGAAGATGCCGAATGCACCATACGCACCATCGAAAAACTGTATCAGATCATGTCTGAAAGGAGGATTACCCTTGAATAACGATTTTACCCAAGGCAGTATTTTAAAGAAGCTGTCCCTGTTCATGCTCCCTGTCCTGGGAGCCTTGATTTTGCAGGCTGCTTACAGCGCTGTTGACCTGCTGGTCGTCGGACAGTTCGGCTCCACCGCCGGGCTTTCCGCCGTTGCCACCGGCAGCCAGGTGCTGAACCTGGTCACCTTCGTCGTCACGCAGCTTGCCACCGGTGTCACTGTCCTCATCGCGCGATACCTGGGGGAAAAGCGGACAGAGCAGATCGGCCAAGTCTTAGGCGGAGCCGCTGTTGTGTTCGCCATCCTCTCTGTGGGGATGTTCCTGCTGCTGCTGGGCTTTCCCCGCCCTATCTCCGTCCTGATGCAAGCGCCGGAGGAAGCCATCGGCCTGACCACCAGCTATGTGCGCATCTGCGGCAGCGGTATCTTCTTCATCGTCGCCTATAACCTACTCTCCGCCATCTTCCGCGGCCTTGGCGACAGCCGGTCGCCGCTGCTCTTCGTACTGGTGGCCTGCGTAGTCAACATCGTGGGCGACCTCATCCTGGTGGCAGGCTTCGGCATGGACGCCGCTGGTGCAGCCATCGCAACGGTGCTGGCTCAGGCGGTCAGCGTGGTGTTCGCCATCCTGCTGCTGGCCAAAAAGAAGCTGCCCTTCTCCATCACCCGGCAGGATTTCCGGCTCAATCTCCAGTGCAACCTGTTTCTGCGCATCGGTCTGCCCCTGGCCTTACAGGAGTGTCTGACCCAGCTCTCTTTCTTGGCGCTCTGCGCCTTCGTCAACCGTTTGGGGCTCACAGCCTCTTCTGGTTACGGTGTCGCCAGCAAGATCGTCAATTTTGCCATGCTCATCCCCAGCGCACTGATGCAATCCATGTCCTCCTTCGTCGCCCAGAACGTGGGGGCAGGCAATCAAAAGCGTGCCAAACAATCCATGCTGACGGGGATTGGCATCGGCCTGGCCTTCGGGTGCGTTGTGTTCGTACTCGTCCTGTTCAAGGGGGATCTTTTGGCCGGTATCTTCTCACCCGATGCTGAGGTCGTGCAAAAGGGCTTTGAATATCTGAAAGGCTTCGCACCGGAAACCATCGTGACTGCCATCTTATTCAGTATGCTCGGTTACTTCAACGGCAACAATCAGACCCTGTGGGTCATGATACAGAGCCTCATCCAGACCCTTTTGGTGCGCCTGCCCCTGGCGTATTTCATGAGCATCCAGCCCAACGCAAGCCTGACCAAGATCGGCCTGGCCGCACCGGTATCCACCATCGTGGGCATCGTCCTGAACATTGGGTTCTATCTCTATTGGACTCGCAAACGCCAAAACACCCTTTCCGTCACCCCGACCTGCTAAGTTTCAGCATCCTTCTGCGCCGGACGCCCGTTCCCCAAAGATAGCGCCGCCCAGGATGAGCAGGATACCCACCAGCTGCACCGGCGAGATGACCTCCTGGAGGATGACCATGGAAAAGACCACGGCGGAGATGGGTTCCAAGTAGCCGCAGATGGCCACCGTGTGGGCAGGCAGGGCGCCGATGGTGGAGAAGTAGCAATAGCAGCCCACACCGGTGTTCAGCAGCCCCAGCCACAGGATAAAGGGCCAGTCCCCAGCGGGAATATCCATGGCCAGACCACCGCGAAATCCCACAAATATCACCACCGTCACCAGGGTGAACCCCATCTGGAGCAGGGCGTTCTCCATGCCCACAATGTGTCGGGACAGCTTGTTGGAGATGACCATAATGGCATAGGTCACCGCCGACAGCCCCGCGCACACCAGTCCCCACACACTGCCGCCAGCTGCTGCCGTCTGGCCGCTGATGAGACAAGCCCCTGTCATAGCCAGCGCCAATGCCACACCCTTCTGCCAGGTCAGCCGCTCCCGGAAGAACAGGGGTGCGGTGACGATGACCAAGATGGGGCCGCAGTAGTTGATTATCATGCCCAGGCTGACCCCGATCTGGTCATACGCCTCAAAAACGAGCATCCAATCCGCCCCCATGGCCACGCCAGAGAGTGCCAGAAAGGCGCAGTCCCGCTTGTGCTGGCGCACGGTGAGTCGGTGCCCAGTGGCAAAATAGAGCACCGCCAGGAGGGCGAAGCCCAACAGGGTCCGCAACAGGACAATCTGCTGGCTGGTCAGGTGGATGTAGCTGGCGGCTACCCCGTTGGAGCCGAACAGGATCAGCCCAAAAATATAAGTCCAAAACGCTTTTTTCATGGAATTCCCCCTCTATTTGCTTGCAAAACATACGATATCAGCTTATCATAAAGAGGTACATGCGAAAAGCGACTGTTTTGCATCAACTCCATGCGAAATCCAGATAGAAAGAGGACATCATGAACGCCAACCTACTGAAATACCTGGCCTTCCTGAAGACAGTGGAGTACGGCAGCTTCACCCGTGCGGCGGAGGCGCTGAACTACTCCCAATCGGGCATCAGCCGGATGATACACGACCTGGAACAGGAGTGGAACCTGACCCTGCTCACCCGCAGCCGCTCCGGCGTCCACCTGACGGCGGAGGGGACCCAGCTGCTGCCCTACATCAAGACCCTGTGCGGGCAGTTCACCCAGCTGCAAAGCAAGGTGGACGAGCTGAACGGCCTGCAATCTGGTCTCATCCGCATCGGCACCTTCTCCAGCGTCGCCACCCACTGGCTGCCCAATATCATCCGGGCCTTTCAGAAGGATTACCCCAACATCGACTACGAGCTGTTGTTGGGCGACTATACAGAGATTGAGCAGTGGCTGTTGGAGGGGCGCGTGGACTGCGGCTTCCTGCGCCTGCCTGCACCGCCTGAGCTGGAGACCATCTTCCTAGAACGGGACAACCTGCGGGCCATCCTGCCCCTTGACCACCCGCTGGCAGAACGAGAGGTCGTGCCTCTGGCCGGGTTGTGCCATGACCCATTTTTGATGATAGAACGGGAAAAAAACACGGAATTTGCTCAACTTTTTTCTCAAAATGGTCTGACGCCAAACGTCCATTTCACCACCTGGGACGACTATGCCATCATGTCCATGGTAGAGAATGGCCTGGGCATCAGCATCCTGCCCGAGCTGATCCTGCGGCGCATCCCCTACCGCATCGTCACCCGCCCCCTGGACGTCCCCGCCTACCGGGACATCGCTCTGGCACTGCGGGACAGAGAAACCGCTTCCCTGGCAGTGAAGCGGTTTTTGGAGTATCTAAAATTTCGATAAATCTGTACCTTATTCCGCACCCAGAAGGTACAGGTTTTTCCGGTCAAAGCACAGCTCCATCGGAGAATTATATAGCTTGTCGATCATGTGAATACTCTCCATAAAGGGCATCGCATAGTGGTCTTTTTTAGCTGTCAGCTCCTTGAGTCGTTCTTCGCCCCAACCAGAACTCATGTTGTCCAGCTGGTCGCCTGCATCCAGCAGCGCCTCGTCAATGGGGGACTCACTGATGAGCGGAACCTGTCGAATCACGTTCCCTAAAAAGCGGCTCACGGCAGCCACACCACCCAGCACCTGGGATTCCACCGTTGTCTTAGAATACTTGTCGATGTAGTCATAGCACTGGGTGTAGGTCTCCCGGTACTGCAAGGAGCGTTCCTCAATCTTTGCAGACACATCCTGCAGATGCTCAGATGCAAAATTCTCCACCAGCATCACATCCAAAAAAGACGCAAACACGAACAAGTAGAGGGCAGTCTGATAGTCCTTTAGCTGGTCCTTGATGGTATTCAATCTGCTCTTTGCATCCTGCTCCAAATGGAACATCGACCCCTTTTTCGTCTCCTCCAGCAGCTGCTTGTGATACTGGATCATGCTCGCATCTGCCTCTCTGCGAATCTTGAGCACTTCCCCATGGTTGCTCGTGATAAACCGCTCATTGTTCCAGTTATACTTATACTGCTCCATAACGCCGGACAGAAAATTCACGTTCGCCTTGAGCTGCGCTTTATCCTTCTGAATCAGGTAGTCCAAAATTTCCTGCTGTTTTTCCTGAATCGTACCAATTTCATGTTCAATCGCACTCAGTGCCACCGCCATACACAGCAAAGCCGGATGGAATGCTGCCACACCAGCCCCAGCAGCCTCCACCGGAGTCAGTACGGCCTGTCCCACCAGTTGATTGTTAGCACCTAGGACAGTTCCCAAAAAGCCGCTGCCATTGCGAAACGCAGCCAAATGCCCCCCTGCCGGGACTGTCACCTTGTACAGCTGGCTCTGAACACCAGGCCCCATCACCGACTGGACCAAATCCATGATCGGCTCAAACGCAACCCCCAACGACGCAATCTTCCCCAATGGCAGTTTCTTGCTTGCGGTCAGCGCGACCTCCTCTTCTGCCGGAAGCGGCTGCAGCTCCATCTGCGCCAGCGCCTGCAACATCATCGTTTTCCGTTCGTCCCGTTCCTCCATAAAAATTCCCCTCTCTCTTTTTCAATTCAGATAAAAAATATTGTATCATACCCAGAAAATGCAATCAAGTCATCTGGAATACCTCTATTTTAGAACATCAGGCTGTCCCATAATCCGGACATGAAAGAAAAACAGCGGCAGTTTTCTTCTGCCGCTGTTTGCTTTATTGAGAATTCAAATCAGGTATTCATCTGCTTCCGACGAGACAGGTTCATGGTACCATCCTGCATGCTCTCCACGTCGTCCAGGCTCTTGCCAGTGCCGAAGGCGACGCAGGAGATGGCGTCGTCGGCCACGTGGGTCTCGATGCCGGTGTGCTGTTCGATCAGGCGGTCGATGCCCCAGATGAGGCTGCCGCCGCCGGTCATGACGATGCCGTTGTTGGAGATGTCGGCCACCAGTTCGGGAGGAGTCCGCTCCAGGACGGAGTGGACGGCTTCCAGGATGCGCATGGTGGGTTCCTCGAAGGCTTCGATCATCTCGCTGGAGGAGACGGTGAAAGCGCGAGGCAGGCCGGTCATCAGGTCACGGCCCTTGATCTCCATGGTCTGCTCCTCTTCGCGGGGATAGACGCAGCCGATGGACATCTTCAGCTCTTCCGCAGTACGTTCGCCGATGAGCACGTTGTGCACCGTCTCCGACACTTCTTTAAACACCGGCGCACCAAACGCGTCCGTGCCGGTCTGCTGCTTTTGGTACAGTGTAACGTTAATCCCGCGTATCATCGCACAATCCCTCCAAAGGGCTGCGGGCGCCGATGCGGTCCCCGACGCCGAGCAGCTTCTTTTCGAGCTTTGATAGATACAGCTCGCCTGCGCTGCCGCTGCCCATCGTCCAGCTCTGGGAGTAGCCCATGGCGCTCACCGAGCCTT
>OGCO01004754.1_pt1 | contig 14077 bp, 11 predicted proteins | sample 1570171 | NCBI WGS metagenome assembly OGCO01 (sample SAMEA4370583, study PRJEB24528) | human gut metagenome | reverse complement strand
ACGGGCAACACGGAATTCGTCTTTTTCCGGAATCAGAAAACGACACTTTGTAAATATATAGATAAAACATGCAATTCCTGCGACTGCCTGCGAGATAACAGTTGCGATGGCAGCACCAGCAACGCCTGACTGGAAGACCTGAATGAACAGCAGATCCAGACCGATATTTAATACAACGGATATGCTCAGGAAGATAAGCGGTGTTTTGCTGTCACCGACAGCACGCAGCAGATTTGCGCCAAAATTATAAACAGCGGAGAAGATCAGTCCGGCTAAAATATATTTGACGTAGTTGTCAGCCATATGTATAATTTTCTCAGGTGTATCAAGAAGCACCAAAAGGTCATAGATAAACAGTAATCCTACGATGGTAAGTACAATGGCGGAGACAAGTGTGAGAATGGCAGAAACACCGATGCATTTTCTCATATTTTTCTTATCCTGCGCACCAAAATATCGGGCAATCGGTATGGACAGACCCAGAGTGGCACTGTTTAAGAAGCCGATCAGGGTGTTGGAAATAACACTGGTCGCTCCAACTGCGGCAAGTGCTTCCGGATTGATACAGTTTCCGACGATAGCGGAGTCACAGAAGTTATAAAGCTGCTGTGCGATCTGACCCAGGATCATTGGAAGAGCGTAGAGCCAGATTACTTTTATTGGTTTTCCTTCGGTTAAATCTTTCATATATATAAACGGCAGCATTTAAAATTGCTGCATCCTCCTTTCTGCTTTATAGAATTATATACATTTTTGTAAAAGTGTAAATAGCTTATACGGCAAAAAGGTATGGAGAAAATGATTGAGGTAATTTAGTGAAAATGACGGTTTGTGGAAGAAAATGATTTCTGATACAGGAAAATGAATGCGCAGCAAAACCGGGTAACCGGATATGTAAGATAAATTTAGATTTGATAAAATAGTTATATGCTAGAATAAAATAACTGGAAGGTCTGGTCACATATGAAGAAAAAAGGATTTTTATTTTTTGCAGTCTACATTTTGGTACTGGTGGGTATCGGAGTGATGGCTGTTACAAGAGCAGGAGAAACAAGCAGAAGAAAGATATCCATATATAAAGAGGCAACACCGGAGGATGGAACCGGGCAGGAAACAGAGACCTTGCAGGAGGTACTTCATCTGACAAGAGAGGCAGAGATCCTTGAAGTTGCAGAGCTTCCGCAGAAACAGGAATATAACGGTCTGCGGCTGGATGATAACGGGATGCCTTATGCGATCAGGATCAACCGGACACTGAATATCGTAACGGTATACAGTCTGGATGATGAGGGACATTATACAGTGCCGGTAAGAGCAATGCGGTGCTCGATCTCATTGGATGATACAACACCGGTCGGATTGTTTACGACGACAGAGAAGCGTCTGGAATGGGCGTTCCTGCAGGGAAATGTATATGGACAATATGCATATCAGATCCATGGAGGAATTTATTTCCATTCTGTGCCATATACAGAAAATAAACATGATAAGCTGGAAACATGGGAATATAACAAGCTTGGTGAGGGTGCATCCCTTGGCTGTATCCGGTTATGTGTGGCAGATGTCAAGTGGATCTATGAGAACTGTCTGCCGGGAACACAGGTTTATCTGTTTAACAGTGACTATCCGGGACCGCTTGGCAGACCGCAGCAGCCATATACATTTGCAGATGTGTCTGAAACCGGATGGGATCCGACAGATACGGCAGATGACAGCCCGTATGAAGGAACGGCAGCGATCTATGGCGCAGAGGATCATACGATCAAGATTGGTGAACCATTTGACAGCAGAACAGGGGTCATGGCATTTTCATCGGACAGACAGAATGTAACAGACCGGCTTATGGTAGATGGTACAGTGGATAATCAGATACCGGGGGAATATAAGTTAGCGTATTCTTTCTATGACAATGGAAAGAAAATAGAGCGGGATATATTTATCCGGGTTGTTGATACAGAAGCTCCGGTTATTACGATGCTGCCAGACCGGTTATATCTGGCCGGATATCATGGAGATAAAGAAGAACTGGCAGACCTGATCGCCAGAAATATTACTGCTTATGACAATGAGAAACAGATCATCCAATACAGATGGACACCAGAGAAGGATACAACAGAGGATGCAGAGCTTGTTATAGATCTTTCCAGGGTGGAGGATATACCGGGAAGCTATGAGATATCCTGTTACGCAGAAGATGCGGCAGGCAACCGATCCGAAAGTTATACAATATGGATCGAACTGGAATAAACAATAGTTGAAGATATCCTGATATAAAGGAGAGAAGCATAATTGGAGATTAAGTCAGAAAATGAACAGAAATCCGGCTACGAGGTTCTGGCGGAAACAGAGGAACGGGTTATCCTGTTTGCTGCAGCGATGGATGGTGTGGAGGTTTCTGAAACAGAAAAGTCGCTGGACGAACTGGAGGAGCTGTTAAAGACAGCAGGAGCACAGTCGGTTGGACGTCTGATCCAGAGCAGGGACCGGGCAGCCAGTGACCTGTATCTTGGAAGAGGAAAGGTAGAAGAGCTTCGGAGCATGATCGCAATGTATGATGCGACCGGAGTGGTGTGTGACGATGAGCTGTCGCCGGCACAGTTGATGAATCTGCAGGATGCATTGGAGATCAAGGTTATGGATCGTACAATGGTCATCCTTGATATATTTGCGGCACATGCAGGCAGTTATGAAGGCAAGCTGCAGGTCGAGCTTGCACAGTTGAAGTTCCGTGCGACCAGACTGGTCGGAATGAGGGATTCCCTGTCACGTCTGGGTGGTGGAATCGGAACCAGAGGACCTGGTGAGAAAAAGCTGGAGATCGACCGAAGAGTGATCAGAGACCGTATATCCAAGCTGAAAGCGGATCTGCGGCAGGTGGAAAACCGACGGACGGAGCAGCGAAAGCAGAGAAGCCGGACCGGAATCCCGGTTATCAGCATCGTAGGATATACGAATGCAGGAAAATCCACTCTGCTGAACAAACTGACGGATGCCGGAGTGTTGGAGGAAGATAAGCTATTTGCAACACTGGATCCTGCAACAAGGAATGCGGAGCTTCCGGCGGGGCAGCAGGTGTTATTTACGGATACAGTCGGATTCATCCGAAAACTTCCGCATCATCTGGTAGAGGCATTCAAGTCAACACTGGAAGAAGCCAGATACAGTGATGTGATCCTTCATGTGGTGGATGCATCGGATCCGAACTGGGATGATCATGTTGCTACAGTATATACAACGCTCAGACAGTTGAATATTGATGAGGAGAAAGGCCGGCCGGTGATCACGGTATTTAACAAGATCGATAAGCTGCCGGAGGATGCCGATCAGTCATCGATCAAGGATTTGAGAGCGGATCGTATGGTTTATATGTCGGCAAGAACCGGAGCAGGTATACCGGAGCTGTTGTCGGTGATCGAAGAAGTTCTCCGGGAGCAGAAAACCTATATCCGCCATACATTTTCCTATCAGGAAGCGGGAAAACCGGGGCTTATCCGGAAATATGGCGAAATGATCACAGAAGAATATCTGGAGGATGGCATTTTCGTGGAGGCGTATGTTCCGAAGAGCCTGATCGGGCAGATTGGCTTGTCTGATGAGGATTAAAGGAATATAGAGGTATTAAAAGTAAATTAAAATCAGGCAAATGCTTTGACAAATCCGGAGATATCTACTAATGTAAGATTTGTCAGGGCTTAAGGCAAATATAAACAGAAAGCTGATTTCTGTAACATATTTATTATGAAAGGAAAGACAAATGGACGAAAATAATATGAATCAGGGATTTCCAGAAAATCCAGACGGTTATCAGGCAGCTCCGAATAATGGGGAATATGCCAATTACAACGCAGATCCAAATGGGAATGCATATGGCGGTTACAACGCAGATCCAAATGGAAATGCATATGGCAGTTATAATGCGGATCCGAATATGGGTGGCTATGCAGACTATAATGCAGACGCAGGCAATGGCGGTTATGTACAGCCGGAAATGAATGCATATGGAGATCAGGTTCCATATCAGGTTCCTGCACCAAAGAAGAAAAAAGGCGGCAAGATCGCATTGATCTCACTTATCGCAGTGGTATTAGTTGCTGCAATTGTTGCTGTTGTATTCTTCCTTGTAAGAAAAACACCGGAAGAAGTGATCAAGAGTTCGATCAAGAAAACAATTACTGATACGGTAGATAAATCTCCGGTGGAGGAAGCAACCGGTATTTCAGAATTCAGTGATGACAAGATGGATTTTGATGTCGATATGACAGTCAATAGTATCTATCAGATGGATGGTATCGCAGGATCTAATCTGGATCTGAATGGTGCATTTGAGAAGCAGAGTGACAATTCATATAATATGAATCTGAATGGTACTCTTTCAATCGCAGATCAGGCATTATCCGCAAGTGTGTATTGTGTTGACCGGGTGATCTATTTTGAATTGCCGGAATTATACAATGATGTGTTTAAAATGGATCTGGCATCTATGATGGATGCACTTGACACATCTGATCTTGATACAGATACACAGAATAAAGTGAAAGAGCTGTATGAGAAATATATGACTCCTGCAAATGAAGAGCTTAAGAAAGCAATTTCTTTTGATAAGGTCGGAAATGTAACAGTAGAGAACCACAATGGAGATTCTGTTTCCTGTAAACAGTATACAGTTACACTCCCAACTGCAGATGTAAAGGCATATGTTACTGCATTATGCAATTATCTGAATGCATATGCATCTGAATTTATAACAGATGAGCAGCTTGAGTCTGCTGACATAACAAGATCAGATCTTGCACAGATATTTAATTATGTACCAACCTATTATGGTATGCTGTTCTCAAGAGATTTTGTATTAAATGTATATGTAAAGCATAATGAAGTTGTTAAACTGGGTATGGATTACAAGTTTACTGTACTTAATGCGGAGGCTTCACTGGCAGTTGACTTTATGGGTACAGACAGTCCGGCTGATGATATCTATGCAGTGCTTTCTGTTACAAAGGATGAAGAAGAACTTGCATCTGTTACGATCAGTGACAAGAGTGAGAATGGCAAGGGTTCATATACAAAGAAGCTGGAAGAGACAGTTGTTGTAAATGGAGAAACGACCGCAACTCTTACACAGAACAGTTCATTTGTAAAATCAACAAATGCATTTGAGAGCCATATGACAGTTTCTGCAGCAGAACAGCCTGTATTTGCTTATGATCTGACAGGAAGCCTGAAGGACATCAACAAAGGAAAGTCCTATACAGTTGCTATAGATTCCCTGAAGGTAACAAACGGTGATTCTACCGTATATGCAGATCTGAGCGGTGAGATTAAATTAGGTGATCTTGGTGCTGAGATTAAGGCACCGGATTCTTCCAAGAATGTGATCGATTATACAGAAATGACAGATGATTACATGCAGAATAATATGAACACAGACAATCTGGAAAAGATCGTATCTGCATGGAAAAAGGCACTTGGTTCATCAGCAGATATAAAGGATGATATCAGTCTTGGAGATCTGACATCTTCTGATATTGATCTTGGAGATATCTCAGACATTGAGGATGATTCTGAGATGGTCGTAGACAGTGCTGATATTGATGATCAGGACTATTCCGGCATCAAGATGTCAGGCGACAGCTATACGATCGCGATCAAGGATCCGTCCGGCTATGACCGTGGATATGCAGATGATTCTGAAGTTGATATTTACAATGATAAGTACAATGTATACTACACACTGACACCGGATTGTGATAAAGAAAAAGAATGCGAGAACTTTAAAGCATATTTTGATTATCTTGGAGAAGATGGCAAAGTAGTTGATGAGAAGATGGAGCAGGTTACAGGTGCAAATGGCCAGACGCTGGACTGCTATGTAATAAATTCAGAAGTTTACGGAACAAATACCCGTGATTATTATTACTTCTATCCTGTCAACGACAAGGATTACCTGGTTGTAAATGTCAATGTATGGGCAGACGGAGAAGGCGAAGAAGTAAAGGCAGATATAACAGCCATAGCAGATGAGCTTGTAAATGATCAGGTCATTGATATACAGAAATAGCAGGAGAAAAGAATTCCGGGAGCACAGATAATATGAATGTAGTAGAAGTGAAAAGGGTAAGGATCGGTGAGGGCGCAACTAAGATCTGCGTACCGATGGTTGCACCGACAGACTATGATGTAGATGCGCAGATCCGTACGATCAAAAGATCTAAGACAGATCTGGTAGAATTCCGGGCAGACTGCTTTGAGGACTGTCTGGATATGGATATATTAACAAAGACGCTGGAAAAGATTCAGGATAAGTTATCTGAGTTCCCGATCATTTTCACATTTCGTACCAGAAGTGAAGGCGGCAGTCATGATATTACACCGGATCAGTACCGGGAAATGCTTCTGCATGTGATCAAAAGCGGATATGCGGATCTGATCGATGTAGAATATTTCTATGATATTCCATTCGTGACGGAAGTGATCGAGACAGCACATGCACATGGCGTAAAGGTTATTGTATCGAATCATGATTTTAAGACTACGCTACCGATGGAGCAGATCGTAAACCGGTTTAAAGATATGATCAATACCGGAACAGATATTGCAAAGATTGCAATGATGCCGGAAGATGGCTCGCAGGTTGTTGATATGATGCAGGCTGCAAAGGAGCTTCAGGAATCTGGAAATCAGACACCATTGATCGTTATTTCGATGGGTGAGCTTGGCGTATCCACAAGAACGACCGGAGAAATGTACGGAAATTGTATCTCATTCGCAACTGCGGGAATCCCTTCTGCACCGGGGCAGATCGATGTAGAAGCACTTCGCAGTCAGCTGGAAATGATACATAATATAATTGGCAGCTAAAGATGAAGGATGGAGACTGGATGGTTTTATTTGCAGAGAACAGGGATTTTTTGCAGATAAGATTCTCCGGTCTTTCTTCTTATAGAACAGGAGAGATCAGCTTGAAAGAATATATTAATCAATATCTGGACAGATACAGGAAAGGGGATTATTACCCATGGCATATGCCGGGACATAAAAGGCAGGATGTATTTAAAGATGATTTCTGGGAAAATATGTTTCTCCGGGATTTTACGGAAGCAGAAGGGCTGGACGATCTTCATGAACCGGAGCTGTTCATGAAGGACAGTTTGGAGCAGATGCAGCGGTTTTATGGTACGGAGAAAACCTATATGATGGTAAATGGAGCCACCGGAGGCATCCTGACAGCCCTGTATGCCTGTGCACCGGAGGGGGCATCTGTGTTGATGGGACGGAATTGTCACAAATCGGTTTGCCATGCAGTCAGTCTTCTGAATCTGAAGCCGGAATATGTCGTACCGGAGTTGCTGCCGGGAACGGATATATTTGCAGATATCACACCGGAACAGATGGAACAGGCATTAAATGAACTAAAAAAAACGGACAGGCTGCCGGCTGTGGTTGTTATCACATCCCCAACGTACGAGGGCGTGATATCAGATATCTGTGGGATTAAAAATGTGCTTGAGCCATATAATATTCCATTGATCGTAGATGAGGCACATGGAGCACATCTCCCGTTTATGCCGAAACGAAATCTGTCAGCGGTCGCAGCAGGAGCAGATCTGGTCATACAGAGTACACATAAGACGCTTCCTTCACTGACACAGACAGCACTTCTTCATGTGAACCGAAAGGAGCTGGTTCCGAAGGTGGAGCGGTATTTGCATATTTTTCAGACATCATCACCCTCTTATCTGTTCACACAGAGCATGGAGAAAGCAGTCGTATATGCGGGGAATCATCCGGAAGTATTTGATGCATATAGAAAACGACTAAAGCATTTTCGAAAAAAATGTAAGGAACTGAGGCATATCAGACTGTTACAACCGAAGCAGACATGTTATGCTTATGATAAAGGTAAGCTTGTATTTACTGTATCAGGTGTGCACCCGGCAGAACCGGGAACGGACAGCCGGAACGACATTCCGGCTACAGGACCGTGGCTTGCGCATGTATTAGCGGCGGAATATCAGCAGGTGGTTGAGATGGCAGGAACGCATCATGTGATCCTGATGACCTCATTTGCAGATAAGAAAAAGGCATTTGAGCATCTCTATGAGATATTGAAACATATAGATTCGGAGCTGACAGAAGCAGCGGATAAAGCAGGAAGAAATGCAGATCAGATGAACCATGCAGATTCCATGTCGGTGCTACCGGATATGGAGAATGCCGTTTTATGTAGTACAGGGTTTCATCTGCCGGAGCAGGTTATGACGCCGGGAGCAGCGTGGAGACTGGATAGCAGCGGAGAGAAGCTGGCAGAGGCGGAAGGAAGCATAGCGGCAGATTATGTATATGCATATCCACCTGGAATTGCAGTTATAACACCGGGCGAGAAGATCGATGGGCAGGTGATCCGGGATATTACGCAGATGGTGGAAACCGGTCTGAATATGATCGGAGTCGAATATCAGACGGATGGGATCTATATTCCGGTTACAGAACCTGTGCGGTAAAGGAAACATCAAAAGTTCAGGTGTTTAGATGACGATCATTCATTTACAAATATGATTAAACACATAAAGGAGCATGGAATATATGCAGGGAATATTTATAACGATGGAAGGTCCGGACGGAGCCGGTAAGACAACACAGATCGAACTGTTAAAGGATTATCTGAATAAAAAGGGATATGATGTACTTATCACCAGAGATCCGGGCGGAAATGCTGTCAGTGAAGCAATCCGTGAGGTCATTTTGAATAAAGATTTTACAGAGATGGGATATATGACAGAGCTGTTATTATATGCAGCAGCGAGAGCACAGCTTGTAAAGGAGAATATCAAGCCGGCATTATCTGCAGGCAAAGCAGTTATCGCAGACCGTTTTGTGGATTCATCAGCCGTATATCAGGGAATCGGACGGGGACTTGGAATTGATACCGTTTATAAAGTAAATGAATTTGCCTTGCAGGGCATCCTGCCGGATATGACATTTTTAATGGACCTGGATGCAGAAGTCGGTATTGCCAGAAAGAAAAATCAGGCAGAGCTTGACCGTATGGAACAGGAAAGTCTGGACTTCCATAAGAAGGTTGTTGAGGGCTATAGAAGTCTTGCAGAAATGAATCCCGATCGTATCGTAAAAGTCGATGCAGCTTTGCCAAAAGAGGCAATACATGATATAATAACTTCGTATGTAGAAAAATGGCTGGCAAGACCATAGCATAAGCAAGGAGAATAGCATGATAGAATTTTCTGAAATTATCGGACATGAGGATATAATCCAGCATTTTAAGAGAAGTATAGAGATGGGAAAGGTATCCCAGGGCTATATCATAAATGGAGAAGAAGGCAGCGGAAAGAAGACTCTGACGCGTGCCATAATCAAGACTCTGGAGTGTGAAGAAGGCGGAACGGAACCATGCTGCAAGTGCAAATCATGCAAGCAGATGGATACGGATAATCAGCCGGATGTTACATGGGTCACACATGACAAGCCAAATGTGATCTCGGTAGAGGAGATTCGTGATCAGGTAAATAAAGATATAACGATCAAACCGTATAGCAGCCGGTACAAGATCTATGTGATCGACGATGCACAACTTTTAAATGCAAATGCACAGAATGCTCTGCTCAAGACAATCGAGGAGCCACCGGAGTATGCGATCATTTTCCTGCTGACCAGCAATATTGACAAGATCCTTCCGACGATCATTTCCAGATGTATCGTACTGAATATCAAGCCTGTCAGAGAGCGGGATGTACTGGATTACCTGATGAATGAGCTGAAGCTTCCAAAGGAAAAAGCAGATTTCTGTATGGACTTTGCACAGGGAAATCTGGGTAAGGCGATCCGGCTTGCGACCAGTGAAGAATATAAAGAGATCATAGAGGATGTAACAGGCATTCTCCGCAGGATCCCGGATATGACAGTCGATGATATTATATTTGCGATCAAGAATATGAACCATCATAAGCTGAAGATCAGTGATTATATTGATCTGATGATGATGTGGTATCGTGACATCCTGATGTTAAAGATCACAGGAAATGCCGGACGACTGATGTTTAAGGAATATTATACAGATATCCGCAAACAGTCAGCTCACATTTCCTATGAGGGTATCGAGAATGTTTTAAAGGCGATGGATAAGGCGAAGATCCGTCTGGAAGCAAATGTTAATTTTGATGTGGCTATGGAACTTATGCTTCTGACTATAAAGGAGAATAAATAATGAAAGAGATCATAGGAGTCCGGTTCAGACCGAACGGCAAGATTTATTTCTTCTCACCGGGAGATCATGATGTAGAATGTGGACAGTTTGTTATCGTGGAGACTGCCCGTGGCGTTGAATTCGGCAAAGTGGTTCTGGGAAAGAGAAATATAGACGATGGCAAGATCGTATCTACTTTAAAGACCATCATAAGAGTAGCTACAGATGAAGATAAGAAGAAAAATGAAGATAACAAGGAAAAGAGCAAAAAAGCATTTGTGATCTGTAAAGAAAAGATCGCAAAGCATAAGCTTGATATGAAGCTGATCGATGCGGAGTATACCTTTGATAATAACAAGGTGCTGTTTTATTTTACAGCGGATGGCCGTATTGATTTCCGGCAGCTGGTTAAGGATCTGGCGTCTGTGTTTAAGACCAGGATTGAGCTTCGTCAGATCGGTGTCCGTGATGAGACGAAGATCCTTGGCGGTATTGGTATCTGTGGAAGGACGCTTTGCTGTCATACGTATCTTTCGGAGTTTGCGCCGGTTTCCATCAAGATGGCGAAGGAGCAGAATCTTTCTCTGAACCAGACGAAGATTTCCGGTGTCTGTGGTCGTCTGATGTGCTGTCTGAAGAATGAGCAGGAGACTTATGAGGAGCTGAACCGGAATCTTCCGGGTATCGGTGATATGGTAACGACGCCGCAGGGTGTTTCGGGTACGGTCCAGAGTGTGAATGTTCTCCGGCAGATGGTTAAGATCGTGGTTGAGGTGAATGACGAGAAGGAGATCCAGGAGTTTCCGGTCCGTGATCTGAGGTTCCGCCCTAAGAGAAAAAAGGGTAAGGGTGGTTCTGCTGACCACGAGGAGAAAGAGGTTAAAAAGGGAGATTCGAAGCCGAATGAGAAGTGATCTGGTTTATTGCGGTGAGCGTGTGGATGATCTTCAGAATGGGTTGTTTGTGATCCAGGATCCGAAGAAGTTTTGCTTTGGGATGGATGCGGTTCTGTTGTCTGGTTTTGCCCGGGTGAAGAGGGGTGAGGTTGCGCTGGATATGGGGACCGGTACGGGGATCATTCCGATCTTGCTTTCTGATCGTACGGATGGGGAGCATTTCACGGGGCTGGAGATCCAGCATGAGTGTGCGGAGATGGCTGACCGTAGTGTGAGGTATAATGGTCTTGAGGACAGGGTTCGGATCGTTGAGGGTGATATCAAGGAGGCTGCCGGGATTTTTGGGGCGGCTTCTTTTGATGTGGTGACGTGTAATCCGCCGTATATGATCGGGCAGCATGGGTTGACGAATCCGCATCTTCCGAAGGCGATCGCGAGGCATGAGATTTTGTGTTCGTTTGATGATGTGGCTTGTCAGGCTGCCCGGGTCCTGAAGGACCGGGGGCGGTTTTTTCTTGTGCACAGGCCGTTTCGACTTGTGGAGCTGATGGCGACTTTGACGAAGTATAAGCTGGAGCCTAAGAGGATGCAGCTGGTGTATCCTTTTATTGATAAGGAGCCGAATATGGTGTTGATCGAGGCTTGTAAGGGCGGGAATTCCAGGATCCGGGTTGAGCGGCCGCTGGTGGTTTATGAGCGGCCTGGGGTTTATACGGAGGATGTTTTGGAGTTGTATCGGATGGTGTGAATGTTGTGATGTTGTGGCTTAGGGTGGCTGCCTGGTTGGTTGTGAGAGATTGGGTGGCTGCTCGGGAGGGGTTGGGCCATCGGCGCTGCGCTGGATGGCTGAGTGGTAGTGGTGGCTGTGGTACTTCGGTTGGTGAAGGGACGGCGAGGGGAGGCAGGCTGCTGGTGGTGACACGCTGCGCCCCCTGCTCGGCTGCGGCGCCGGTTTGCTGCCATTCGCGCAAACTCGCTTCGCTCAAACAGTGCGCTCGGTGGCAGCAGCTATCCTCACCTCGCTGACGGGGGCTCCGCTAACGTCACCACCAGCAGCCTGCCTCCCCTCGCCTGAGATTCAAAGCGAGAGATCGCAACGCGTAGCGCACTGAGTATCGAAGAATACAGACACCTTGCCAGAAGTGAATCATAGAGAAAGTGAAGAAATGAAATAATATCGGCATAGCGTAGCGCGCTGAGTATCGAAGAATACAGACACCTTGCCAGAAGTGAATCACTGAGAAAGTGAAGAAATAAAACAACATCGGCACAGCGTAGCGCGCTGAGTACCGAAGCATACAGACACAAGTCAACAAATAAGAACAGCGAATCCCTTGCACTACTTAAAAAAAGCCCAAGGGGTGTGCAGAGGGGGCGCGGCTTTGCGGCCCCTTTGCGGTTTTCACTTTTACAAAAAAATACTGCGCCCCGTTCGCCAGGAACGAAACACAGCATTTTTTCAAAGAGTTTTTCTAAGATCTTGTTACTCTATTTAACAACACGCACCCTATACATTCCCTCAATCTCCTTGAGCTCGTCAAGTGCCTTGGCAGAAGCCGCACTCTCAAGATCGATAAGAGTATAAGCAAACTCCCCTTTACTCTTATTGGTCATATCCGCAATATTCAGCCCCTCAGATCCAAGGATCTTGGTTACCTGACTGATCATATTCGGTGTATTACTGTGTGCAAGAGAAATTCTACCCACAGCCACACAGGTACCCATATCACAGTTTGGATAGTTAACAGAGTTCTTGATATTACCATTCTCAAGGTAATCACGGATCTCTTTTACAGCCATCTCCGCACAGTTCTCCTCAGATTCCTCTGTAGAAGCACCAAGATGTGGGGTTACCAGAATGCCCTCGCGTCCTGCAACTGTCTCGTTGGCAAAGTCTGTTACATATTTTTTAACCTTACCACTCTCAACAGCCTCGATCAGTGCCTCCTCATCAACAAGAAGATCTCTTGCAAAATTCAGAAGAACCACGCCATCTTTCATTTTCTCGAAAGCTTCTTTGTTGATCATCTTCTTTGTGCTGTCAAGAAGGGGCACATGAATGGTGATGTAATCGCACTGGCTGTAGATCTCATCCAGGCTCTTGCTGTGCTTGATGGTTCTGGACAGGTTCCATGCCGCATCAATAGAAAGATATGGGTCATAGCCATATACTTCCATGCCAAGACCGCATGCTGCGTTTGCCACCATGGCTCCAATGGCTCCAAGACCGATGATACCAAGCTTTTTGCCGCTGATCTCGCATCCTGCGAACTGTTTTTTCTGCTTCTCGGCAAGCTTGCCGATGTGCTCTTTATCTTTCTCCTGTGCAACCCACTCGATACCGCCAACGATATCTCTGGATGCAAGAAGCATACCTGCAAGTACAAGCTCTTTTACGCCGTTTGCATTTGCTCCAGGTGTGTTAAATACAACAACACCCTTCTCTGCATATTCTTTAACAGGAATATTGTTGACACCTGCTCCTGCACGTGCAACTGCACAAACACTTTTGGGAAGCTCCATGTCATGCATTTTCGCACTTCTCACAAGGATCGCGTCACACTGATCTACAGTCTCTGATTTTTTGTAATTATCGCCGAAAAGTTTAAGTCCTTTTTCTGCGATGGGGTTCAGGCAATGATACTGGAACATTATGCATTCTCCTCCTCAAATTTCTTCATGAATGCAACCAGAGCCTCTACACCAGCCTTCGGCATGGCATTGTAGATACTTGCACGCATTCCGCCAACAGTACGGTGTCCTTTCAGGTTTACAAGTCCTGCCTCTGTTGCCTCTTTCACAAACTTGGCATCCATTTCCTTGTCACCTGTTACAAACGGAACATTCATAAGAGATCTGTCTTCTGGAACTACAGTTCCCTTGAACAGCTTGCTGGAATCCAGATAATCATAGAGGATCTTTGCCTTTTCCTCATTGCGCTGCTTCATCACTTCCAGACCGCCCATCTTCTTCAGCCATT
>OGCO01004751.1_pt1 | contig 14080 bp, 12 predicted proteins | sample 1570171 | NCBI WGS metagenome assembly OGCO01 (sample SAMEA4370583, study PRJEB24528) | human gut metagenome | reverse complement strand
GTTCTGGTTTGCCGTTTTTGATAACGATAGGGGCCCGTGTCGCGGGATTCAGTTCCGTCAATGGCCGCCCCAAGATGCTCGAAACTTTACCACCAAGTAAAGCCGCATAGCAGGCATTGACTCTGCGAACAATATAATCCGTGTCACAGAATAAAATACCTGAAGGAAGAGCATCTAACACCTGCTGATTCAATGATTCTAATACAGCCAAATCTCGAACCATATGGACGCATCCTCCGTCTTCTAGAAAAAGGATAGGTTCTCATTCTAAATTTCCATAGACTTTTTGTAAATACTGTATGAAATAATGAACAGTTTTTACATATCGATTATTTGTTTTCTAAGAATAAGAAAAACTATCACTTTGGAATCAATAACCAACCAAACCCTCCGCGCAAACATATTCAGAGACATGGCTATATAGCGGTTCCTATCCACAAACGGAGGCTATCCGTAAGGCAAGACGCGAATACCGGAAGGGCGAACTCTCCCCCGCCGCCTACGAAGCTTTCCTGAAAGATACCATCCGGGAAATCGTCGGGCATCAGGAGGCCCTCGGGCTTGACGTGCTGGTCCACGGGGAACCGGAGCGCACGGACATGGTGGAATATTTCGGCCAACAGCTCGAAGGGTTCTGCTTTACGGACCACGGCTGGGTGCAGAGCTATGGCAGCCGCTGCGTCAAGCCGCCCGTCCTCTATGGCGACGTGTCCGGAAAGCAGCCAATGACCGCCTCATGGCTCGCCTATGCACAGAACCTCACCCGAAAACCCATGAAGGGTATGCTCACCGGGCCGGTGACTATCCTGTGCTGGAGCTTTGTGCGTGATGCTCTGGAACGCGAGGAGGTTTGCCGCCAGCTGGCGCTTGCCCTCCGCGACGAAGTGCTCGATCTCGAGGCCGCCGGTATCAAGGTCATCCAGATCGATGAGGCCGCCCTGCGTGAGAAGCTGCCGCTGCGCAAGTCCGACTGGCACGTCAAGTACCTCGACTGGGCCGTTCCGGCCTTCCGTCTGGTGCACTCCGCCGTCAAGCCGACCACCCAGATCCACACCCACATGTGCTACTCCGAGTTCAACGACATCATCCGCGACATCGACGCGATGGATGCCGACGTGATCTCCTTCGAAGCCTCCCGTGGCGATCTGGTGGTGCTCGACGCCATTCATGACGCGCACTTCGAGACCGAGGCCGGCCCGGGCGTCTACGACATTCACTCCCCGCGTATTCCTTCCGAGAAGGAGATCGAGGATCGTATCTACGAGATTCTTGACAAGATGGACGTCAAGAAGGTGTGGATCAACCCCGACTGCGGTCTGAAGACCCGTGGTAACGCCGAGACCTGGCCGAGCCTGGAGAACCTGGTCGCCGCCGCCAAGGCCGTGCGCGCCAAGCTCGACAAGTAGCGGAAATCACCGAGCTCCCTCTGGATGAGGGAGCTCGGGTTTATGTAAGGAAATCAGCATGCATTCCCCGATGTTCACCCTTGAGGTCTTTCCCCCGAAGCGCAACGCGCCTGTTGGCACCATCTACGACACCCTCGACGGACTCGAAGGGCTGAACCCCGACTTCATCTCCGTGACCTACGGTCACGGCACCCATTCCGACCGCACCGCCACCGCGCGCATCGCCCACACGATCAGCAAGGAATACGGCATCCCTGCAGTCGCCCACCTGACCGCGCTCTACTCCGACAAGGCCAAGATCGATGAGGCTCTCGACATGTTCGAGGAAGCCGGCGTGAGCGCCGTGCTCGCGCTGCGCGGCGACTACATCGACGGCGAGCAGCTGGTCGGCGAGTTCAACCACGCCAGCGACCTCGTGTCATACATCCGCTCCGTGAAGCCGGACTTCAAGGTGTTTGGTGCTTGCTACCCGGAAGGCCACTATCAGGCTGACTCGCTGGACCAGGACATCGAAAACCTCAAAATCAAGGTCGATGCCGGCGTCACTCACCTGATTTCCCAGCTCTTCTACGACAATGAGGACTTCTACCGCTTCCTCGACAAGGCGCGCGCCGCCGGCATCACCGTGCCGATCGAGGCGGGCATCATGCCGGTGCGTGGCGCCAAGTCCGTGCGTCGCATGGCCGAGCGCAACGCCTCGCGCATCCCGGACAAGCTCAACACCCTGCTGAACAAGTGGGGGGACGACATCCAGTCCCTGCGTGCCGCCGGCATCCTCTACGCTTCCGAGCAGATCGCCGACCTCGTGGCCCACGACGTGGACGGCGTCCACCTGTATTCGATGAACCACCCCGCCACCACGCGCCGTATCTGGCGCAATGCGGAACCGTTGTTCCGCGGTACGCAAGGTTGACGCATATCGCGGCGCGGCGCATCTCAATGCGTCGCGCCGCACGTTAATCTGCTGGCGAAACCCAGAGTTCTCCCAGCGGCCGATGGGTATCATGAACGTGCAAGCCAACCAAAGCGATGGAAGGGAGTCCGTTATGTGCACTGGTGTCCGTTTCTCCGATGATGAGGGCAACACCTATTTCGGCCGTAATCTCGACTGGAGTTTCTCATATGGGGAGACCATCCTGGTTACTCCGCGCGGCTACCACTATGACACGGTGTTTGGTGCGGGCGGCAAGGCGAAGCCGAACGCGGTGATCGGCGTGGGTGTGGTCATGGCCGATAGGCCGATGTATTTCGACTGCGCCAATGAACATGGTCTGGCCATCGCCGGCTTGAATTTCCCCGGCTACGCCTCGTTCGTCCACGAACCGGTCGAAGGCACGGAAAACGTCGCCACGTTCGAATTTCCGCTGTGGGTGGCGCGTAATTTCGACTCCGTCGACGAGGTCGAGGAGGCGCTCAGGAACGTGACGCTCGTCTCCCAGATCGTGCCGGGACAGCAGGAGTCTCTGCTGCACTGGTTCATCGGCGACGGCAAGCGCAGCATCGTCGTCGAGCAGATGGCCGATGGCATGCACGTGCATCATGATGACGTCGATGTGCTGACCAATCAGCCGACGTTCGACTTCCATATGGAAAACCTGCGCAACTACATGTGCGTCAGCAACGAGATGGCCGAACCGACTTCATGGGGCAAGGCCTCCTTGACCGCCTGGGGTGCGGGTGTGGGCATGCATGGCATCCCGGGCGACGTGAGTTCCCCGTCGCGCTTCGTTCGTGTGGCCTACACCAACGCGCATTACCCGCAGCAGAACGATGAAGCCGCCAATGTGTCGCGCCTGTTCCACACCCTCGGCTCCGTGCAGATGGTGGACGGCATGGCGAAGATGGGCGACGGCCAGTTCGAACGCACGCTGTTCACCAGCGGATATTCGTCCAAGACCAACACCTATTACATGAACACCTATGATGACCCCGCCATCCGTTCCTACGCCATGGCCGATTACGATATGGATTCCTCGGAGCTCATCAGCGTCGCCCGATGACTCCTTCCCGGCTCATGCCCCATTCGGAGGGCATGAGCGTATATAGTGGAATCTTATGGAATCGTCGATCTTCAAACCCAGCTCCATGGACCTCATCAGGGCAGGTCTGCAAGACCTCGACAAGGCCCGCGCCTTGTTCGACCAGCTCAAGGCGGACGACATTCCCGATGAGCGATGCGCCGAACTGCTGAGCGCGCTGGCCCACGCCTGCGACCCCGATATGGCATTGAGCAATTTCGTGGATATCGTCAACGCGATGCAATCCAGCCAGCGCGATCTGGAACACGTCATCCCCGACAACGACGCCCTGAAGCGTCTGGTCACGGTGCTCGGCGTCTCCGACGCGATGGGCAAGTTCATGCGCTTCAAGCCGCAGCTTGTGGAGGCGGCAGCAGTCGACAACTGCAACAGCCATCTGTTCAATCACGCGCAACGCCGTGCACGTCTGCTCAAGGCGGTCGGCGCGGACCCGGACGAACCGGCCATGCCCGTCGCCTCCAAGGATCTGGCCGAAGCGGCCACGGCTCTGCGTTCCAGCTACCGGAACCAACTGGCCGCCATCATCGCCCAGGATGCCGTGGCGGACGACCCGACCTCCATCCAACCGACCATCAGCCGCGAACTGTCCGACCTCGCGGACGCGGCGCTCGAAGGCGCGCTGGCCATCGCCCGCCATGAAACCGAGGGCAGCGAGCACGTGCGCTTCACCATCATCGGCATGGGCAAACTCGGCGCACAGGAACTGAACTACGTCTCCGACGTGGACCTCATCTACGTGGTCGAACCGGCTGACAAGGATGTGGACCATCAGACGCTGATTCGCGTGGGCACCAAGATGGGCACCATGTTACAGCGCGTCTGCCAGTCCGCCATCATGGGCGTGGCCGAGCAGCCGCTGTGGCAGATCGACGGCGGCCTGCGCCCGGAAGGCAAGGACGGCGCGCTGGTGCGCGTGCTCTCCTCGCACAAGAACTATTACGAGCAGTGGGCCGAGAATTGGGAGTTCCAAGCGCTGCTCAAGGCCCGCCCGGTGGCCGGCGACCCCGACCTCGGCCAGGCCTACATGGACATGACCCGGCCGTTCGTGTGGAGCGCGTCCAAGCGCAAGAACTTCGTCTACGACTGCCAGAAAATGCGCAAGCGCGTGGAGGATTTGATTCCCGCGCCCCTGAAGGACCGCGAGATTAAGCTCGGCCGCGGCGGTCTGCGCGATGTGGAATTCACCGTGCAGATGCTCCAGCTCGTACACGGCCGCACCGACGAATCGCTGCGCACCAGCAACACGCTCGACTCGCTGCAGCGCCTGTCCGAAGGCGGCTATGTCTCGCGCAAGCAGGCCGTGCGCATGTCCCAGGACTACCGCTTCGAGCGCGTGATGGAACATCGCCAGCAGATCTGGTCCCTGAAGCGCACGCACCTGTTCCCGGACCTCGGCCGGGCCTCGGTCGGAGGCCTCGAAAAGAAGCGCGACATCGACGTGGACGAGCTCAACCAGAACCAGGAGCTGCGCCGACTCGCCCGCGCATTCGGCCTGCACCCGGAAGAACTCGTCGACAAGTACGACGACACCCGCCGCGAAGTACGCCACCTGCACCTCGACATCTACTATCGCCCGATGCTGCCGGTCAACGCCCAGATGGAGAACGACCAGATCGTCCTGAGCGTCGAGGCAGCACAGGAACGATTCGAATCCATCGGTTTCGGCGACCCGGACGCCGCCATCCGCCACGTGCAGGCGCTCACCGCCGGCGTGGGGCGCGCGGCCAAAATCAACCGCATCATTCTGCCCGCCGTCTTGCAGTGGCTGGGCGAGGGCCAGAACCCGGACATGGGCCTGCTCAACTGGCGCAAACTGGAGGAGAACTTCGGCACCGAATCCGGCTACCTCGGCTTCCTGCGCGACTCCACCTCCGCCGCCCAGCGCCTGTGCCACATCCTGTCCAACTCACGATTCCTGGGCGACGCGCTCAACAAGTCGGTCGAATCGATCAGCTGGCTTGGCGACGACGACAATCTGCAGGCCCGCACGCGCGAGGCCTTGGACGTGCAGACCGGCTCGGCGCTGGAACGTTTCGGCTCGAACATCAACGAGTTCGCCACCTCCATGCGCGCCATGCGCCGCCACGAAATCGAACGCATCGGCCTGTCTTGGATGAGCGGTGTGATCAGCGACTCCGACAGTCTCAAGGCCATGACCGACGTGTATGACGCGATCATCGATGCCTCCCTGACCTGGGCCGTGCGCCACCAGATCGCCGAGTTCGGCGTCGAAACCGCGCCGGCCGGCATCACCGTCATCGCCATGGGCCGTTACGGCGGGCGCGAAGTGAACTTCAGCTCCGATGCGGATGCCATTCTCATCTACCGTCCGGCCGACGATGCCGACGACGGCCAAGCCAACGCCTTCGCCAAGAAGGTCGTGGAAGACCTGCGCAACATCCTGCAAGGACCGACGACGCTGGAACCCAAGATCGAACTCGACCTGGACCTGCGCCCGGAAGGCAAGAACGGCCCGCTCGTGCGCTCCTATGCCTCCTGCGAGGAATACTACGAATCCTGGGCTTCGACCTGGGAGCGCCAGGCGCTGCTGCGCGCCCGGTACGCGGCCGGCGACGCTGAACTGGCGCGGGACTTCCTGATCAACATCGCCGACCCGCTGCGCTACCCGACCACGGAACTGACTGAAGCAGAATTGCAGAACATCCGCAAGCTCAAGGCCCGCATGGAAGCCGAGCGTCTGCCGCGCGGCGTGCGCCGTGAACGGCATCTGAAGCTCGGCAAGGGCGGCTTGTCTGACGTGGAATGGACCGTGCAACTCATGCAGCTCCAGCACGCCGGCGATATCAAAGATCTGCGCGTCAACGGCACGCTGGAGGCATTGGACGTGCTGGAAGCCAAGAAGCTCATCAGCGCTATCGACGCGATTCAGCTGCGCAAGGCATGGACGTTGTGCACCGCGGCCCGCAACGGCAGCTATCTGTGGAGCGGGCGCGCCAACCAGGCCGATATTCTGCCTGATGACATCTATTCGCTGGGCGGCATCGCCGTCTACCTCGGCTACGGCGCCCACCGCGGCCAGCATTTCGAGAACGACCTGCTGGCCGTGATGCGCAAATGCCGTGACGTATGCCAGCGCTTGTTCTATGGGAAGACCGAAGGCGAGGCGGCTGCGGCAACCACCGCCACGGCCTCCGCCGCAACGCAGCAGCCGCAAACCGCCCCTCGCCCGCGTATGCACGTGATCGCACCACGACTGGAACGAAATCGACGCCGCGCGCAGCGATAAGGCAGCATATTCGTTGGATTTTCAGGTGGACACTCGGTGAATGCGGCTGTCCGAAAAATGGCGTAAGTTAGATTAGGTCACGCAAGGGTGGCCACCTGAAAACCACGAGCGAAAAGGTGAGCCTTGTCTGAAGAAACGCCAATGGTCGGCAAAAGCGTCGTAACGCTGGACGGCCTGTCTACAAACCAGATTCTCGACCTGCTGCATAAGGCCGAATACATCGATTCCCACCGCAAAGAGATTGCCCATACCTGCGATGGGCGAGTGCTGGCCACGCTGTTCTACGAGCCCTCCACCCGTACGCGCCTGAGCTTTGAGACCGCAATGCTACGTCTCGGCGGCAAGGTCATCGGATTCGCCGGCGCGCAGCTGGCCTCCGTGACCAAGGGCGAATCCATCGCCGACACGTTGAAGACCGTGTCCAACTACGTGGACGTGGTCGCCATCCGTCACCCGAAGGAGGGTGCCGCGCTGGTGGCCTCCCGCGCCGCATCCGTGCCGGTAATCAACGCCGGCGACGGCGGCCACATGCACCCCACGCAGACGCTGGCCGACCTGGCCACGCTGCAGTCGCGCTTCGGCCGCATCACCGACCTGACCGTGGGACTGTGCGGCGATTTGACCTTCGGCCGCACCGTGCACTCCCTGATCGAGACCCTGTGCCGCTTCGGCAACGTGCGCTTCGTGCTCATCAGCCCGGACGAGCTCAAGACCCCGCAGTACGTGATCGACCGCATCAACGCCACCGACAGCTGCTCCTACGTGGAAGTGCGCGACCTGGCCTCCGTGATCGGCGACCTCGACGTGCTGTACATGACCCGCGTACAGAAGGAACGCTTCTTCAACGAAGACGACTACCTGCGCCTGCGCGACACCTACATTCTCGACGAAGAGAAGCTGCAGCTCGCCAAGCCGTCCATGGCCGTGCTTCACCCGCTGCCGCGCGTCAACGAAATCGCCGTGGACGTGGACGACGACCCGCGTGCCGCCTACTTCGAACAGGTCAAGAACGGCATGCTCGTGCGCATGGCCCTCGAAAGCACCGTGGTGGGCGACGAACTGCCCGGATACGAACCGCTCAACCCCAAGGAGGTTCAGGCCTGATGGAAGTCACCAGCATTCAGAACGGCATCATTATCGACCATGTGCCGGCCGGAACCTCGCTGAAGGTTCTCGAATACCTGAAAATCGACCCGGCCAAAACCAAGCTTGCGCTCATCATGAACGCCGACTCCAAGCGTTACGGCTCCAAGGACATCATCAAAATCGAAGATGACAAGGACATCGACCTCGACGTGCTCGGCTTCGTGGCCCGCCAAGCCACCGTGGACGTGGTGCGCGGCGGCAAGATCGTCGAAAAGAAGCAGCCGAACCTGCCCGAGCACATCGTCGGCGTGATTTCCTGCGTGAACCCGCGCTGCGTGACCACCGCCGAGCCCGGCATCAAGCAGATGTTCCACCTCGTGCACTCCGAGCGGCTCGAATACCGCTGCGACTACTGCGACGAGGAAGCCAAACTGTGAGCATCACCCTACGCAACATCAAGGTCTGGAACACCGGCGAGGTCATCGACCTCGTGGTGCCCGGGACCGCTGCCGCCTACTTCGCCGACACCTCCGCCGTGGCTGACGGCGCCGACATCGACGCCACCGGCCTGACCGTGGCCCCCGGTTTCGAAGACCCACACGTCCACTTCCGCGATCCCGGCCAGACCTACAAGGAATCGATGGTCTCCGGCTGCCGTGCGTCCGCATCCGGCGGATACACGAACGTGCTCATCATGCCGAACACGTTGCCGGCACTGGATGGGCAGACCGTGTCTGGCCCGGAAGCGACCGGTGCAAAAGAGGTTCTGGATGCCGGCTTCGACAACGTCATCGACTTCCTGCAGCAGTACGATACTGCGCATGACGTTCAATTGCCGGTTCGTTACGATCTGTGCGTGTGCGCGTCCAAGGATCGCGCCGGTCATGAGGCAAGCGACGTTGCCGATTGGCTCAAGTACGTGCCCGGATTCGAGGACGACGCCAAGACGCCGGCCATGCTCACGCACCCCATCACCGCAATCAGCGACGACGGTTCCGCTGTGACGCCGGAGATCCTGGACCAGGTGCTGGAGAACGTCAAGGCCTCCGACCTGTACCTGATCGAGCATTGCGAGCATCACGATACAGGTGCCGTGAACGAAGGCCCCGTTTCCCGCGAGCTTGGCGTGCCCGGCATTCCGGAAGACACCGAGCTCAAGATCGTGGCCCGCGATATCGAAGCGGCCCGCCGCACCGGTGTCCACGTGCACTTCCAGCATGTGAGCACTGCCATCTCGTTCGAGGCGATTCGCAGGGCCAAGGCCGAAGGACTGCCGATTACCTGCGAGACCGCGCCGCACTATCTGGCGTTGAGCGACGAGGCGCTGCTCAAGTACGGCACGCTCGCCAAGATGAATCCGCCACTGCGCTCCGAAGCGGACCGCAAAGCCACCATCGCGGCCATCGCCGACGGCACCGTGGATCTGCTGGCCACCGACCATGCGCCGCACACGTTGGCAGAGAAGGAACTCGGCTTCCTTGAGGCGCCCAACGGCATCATCGGACTGGAATGCGCGTACGGCGTGTGCCACAAGGTGCTCGTCGACGGCGGCTTCATTTCCGATGAGCGTCTGATCGAGCTCATGTCCGTTGGACCTGCCGAACTCATGGGGCATGTGCCAACCGACGTAGCCGCGCTGGTCGAGGACTACGCCGAACCCGCGCCCACCGGGGATGATCCGGATGGCGTGATTGCGGGGGAGAGCGACGCTCAGCCGCAGCGTGAAGGCGTCAACCGACTGCTCGACTTGAGCCGCGTGGATGACGCCGACAATGTCGACCTCGTGGTGCTCAACGCCGCCGAGGAATGGACCGTGGACCCCGAACAGTTCCACTCCAAGGCTCGTAACACCCCGTTCGGCGGCTGGCAGGTCACCGGACGCCCCCTCGCCACAATCATCGGCTCCCAGCTGATGTTCAGCCGTCTGTAGATAACACAAGGAGCAGCATGGATCGCCTGATCGAAGCGATTGACAACACTCAGAACCCCAGCGTCGTGGGCCTTGACCCCACTGAGGCGCTGGTGCCGCCGCAGGTCGTGGCGAGCTTTGCCGACGAGGTGCGTGACTCGGTCGAATCCCCGGAGGAAGTCGAATCCGCGCAGCTGGCCGTCGCCTACTTCGAATACAACCGCACGATCATTGACGCCATCGCCGACATCGTGCCCGCCGTCAAACCGCAGATCGCCATGTACGAGGCGCTCGGCCCCGCCGGCGTGGACATCTACACGATGACCTGCGAATACGCGGCCCAGCAGGGCCTCTACGTGCTCGGCGACATCAAGCGTGGCGACATCGGCTCCACCGCAGCCGCCTACGCCCACCACCTGAACGGCGTGGGCGACTTCGACCCGTGGCATGAGGATGCGGTGACCGTCAACCCGTATCTCGGCACCGACGGCATCACCCCGTTCGTCGAGGCCGCCGCCGAAGCCGACAAGGACATCTTCGTGCTCGTGCGCACCTCCAACCCTTCCTCCAGCGAACTGCAGATGCTCGACCTGGCCGACGGCACGAAGGTCTACGAGCACGTGGCCGATCTTGTGGAAGGATGGGGCGCCGAGACCATCGGCAGCCACGGCTACTCCCGCGTGGGCGCGGTGGTCGGCGCCACCCACCCCGAGGAAGGCAAGGCGTTGCGTGAACGTATGCCGCACACGTTCTTCCTCGTGCCGGGCTACGGTGCGCAGGGCGGCACGGCCGCGGACGTGGCAGGCATGTTCGACAAGCAGGGCAGCGGCGCCATCGTCAACTCGTCGCGCGGCATTATCGGCGCATGGAAGAAGAGCGGCAAGTACTCCGAATCCATGACCGCCGACGAGGCGCTGGACCTTGTGGCGAGCAGCGCGCGCCAGGCGGCGCTCGACATGCGCGATAATCTGCGGGTTGCCGTATATAGGTAGGTAGATTGTCCGGCTGTGGGCTATACGTGAGTGTGGGCTGGAAACCGGAGCCGAGTGTGTTTAACTACCTCTCAGTCAACCTGCGGTTGACCGCTCCCCTGATAGGGGGAGCTTGATGTGCTGAATAGGAATGAAATGACAACTTTCACCCCCACCCATGATGTGGTTACGGAAGCGACTGCGGCCGGATTCTTCCCGCCGCGCCACAACGTCGAAATCACGCAGGTTACGGAACTGACCGACCGCGTGATGCGACTGACGTTCCGCGACCCGTTCATCGCCTCCCATGCCAAGCCCGCCCAGTTCGTCAACCTGTTCACGCACGACGACTTCATGCTCATGCCGCGTCCGTTCGGCGTCAGCGAAGTCGACGGCGACGAAGTCAGCGTGATCTTCGCCGTCGTGGGACACGGCACCGAACAGTTGGCAGGACTGCAGGCCGGCGACACCGTCGACGTGCTCGGCCCGCTCGGCCGCGGCTTCAACCTCAAGGAAGACGCCAACTACATTCTTGTCGGCGGCGGACTCGGCGTGCCCCCGCTAATCTACGCCGCGCAAAAGCTCGCCGAACACGACGCCTCCTTTGCCACCGCCGTATTCGGTTACCGCAACGACCACTTCGCCGAGGAATACGTCTCCCGGTACGCGGACTGGTCGTGGAGCATCGACGACGCCGAAGGCAACGTGGTCGACCTGCTCAACAAACTGGAACAAGGCGACGACCTGAAGGCCTACGATCGCAAGCCGATCATTCTGTCCTGCGGACCGCTGCCTATGATGAAGGCCGTGGCCGACTGGGCCGCCGAACGCGGCATCCCCGCGCAGCTGAGCATGGAACAGCGCATGGGCTGCGGCTATGGCACCTGCGTGCTGTGCACCATCGACACCGTGGACGGCCGCCTCAAGGTCTGCTCCGACGGACCCGTGTTCACCCGCGAACAGCTCGGATGGGGGAAGTGACGATGAGCGCAAACAACCAGTCCGCGCAGGGCGGCGACAACCACATCAACCTGTACGAGCCCCACGTGTGGAAGCACCACACCAAGGTGGCCGGTCTGGAATGGAAGAATCCGGTCGGCACCGCCTCCGGCACCTTCCAGTACGCCGCCGTCCGCTGGTTCTACGACGTCAGCCAGCTCGGCGCCGTATGCACCAAGGGCGCCTCGCCCGTACCGTGGGAAGGCAATCCCTCGCCGCGCACCGCCGAATCGCCGGCCGCGAACATCAACGCCGTGGGCCTGCAGAATCCCGGCATCGACCATTACTTGGCCGAGGACCTGCCCAAGCTCAAGGCCGCGGGCGCGTTCGTCATCTCCAATGTCGCCGGACATTGCGATGACGATTACGCGGCGGTCGTGGAAAAGCTCGCCGACTCCGACGCGGACATGCTGGAAATCAACGTCAGCTGCCCGAACGTTTCCGCCGGCGGCATGAGCGTGGGCACCGACCCGGTGGCCCTCGCCAATCTTATGGACCGGCTGCGCCCGATGACCGACAAGCCGATGATCGTCAAACTCACGCCGAACGTCACCGACATCACCGTGCCGGCGCGCGCGGCCGTGGAACATGGCGCCGACGCGTTGAGCATGATCAACACGCTCAAAGGCATGCGCATTAACATTCGCACCGGCAAGCCGATCATCGCCAACGTCACCGGCGGCGTATCCGGCCCGGCCGTGCTGCCGGTCGGCCTGGCAGCCGTCTATCGGGTGCGCACCGCACTGCCGGAGATTCCGATCATCGGCCTCGGCGGCATCGACAGCGGCGAGAAGGCGCTCGAATACCTGTACGCCGGCGCGAACGCCGTCGAAGTGGGTGCGGCCGCGCTCTTCGACCCGGTGGCCCCGCTGCGCGTCGCCCGCGAACTCGACGACCTGTTGGACAGCCGTCCCGAACTCGCTGCTAAACTGGCCGCAGGACAGACTTGGAGGTAAGGAACATCATGGCAGAAACACTCGCACATCGCTTCACTGAATTCCTGTTGGAATCCAACGCGCTGAAGTTCGGCGACTTCACGCTGAAGTCCGGCCGCAAGAGCCCGTACTTCATCAACGCCGGCGCCTTCGACGACGGCAAGAAGATCGCCGCGCTCGGCGCGTTCTACGCCGAAAAGATTAGCCAGGCCATCGTGCACAACACGATTCCCCGCAACATCGACACCGTGTTCGGCCCCGCCTACAAGGGCATTCCGCTGGCCGTGTCCACCGCGATCGCGCTGACCTCCGGCCACGGCATGCAGGTCGGCTACACGTTCGACCGCAAGGAGAAAAAGGACCACGGCGACGGTGGCATGATGGTCGGCACGCAGCTGGCCGACGGCATGAAGGTGCTGCTCGTCGACGACGTGATGACCGCAGGAACCGCGGTGCGCGAGGTCATCCCCAAGCTCAAGGCCGAGGCCGACGTCGATATCGTCGGTCTGGTGTTGAGCGTCGACCGTATGGAGAAGACGAAGGACTCCGACCTGTCCGCGGTGGCCGCGGTCGAGAAGGAATTCGGATTCCCCGTGCTCGCCATCGCCAATGTGCGCGAGATCTTCGAGGCCGGGCGCAACATCGTCACGTCCGACGGCCAGCCGTACGTGACCGACGCCATCAAGAGCGCGGCCGACGACTATCTCGAACGCTACGGCGCCTGATTCGTATCCGGCGCTGACGGGCTGCGGCATTGCATTTGCCGTAGCCCGTTTTCTTATGGGCGTGTCGCCGTTTTACTTCAAGTACTTGAGGTTTTTAGAGTTGACGATATGAGCACAACAACCGCATGGCATACGATTCGCGAGGCGGCGATGATTTCCGGGCTTCCGGAGTCCACGCTGCGCTACTACGAGCAGATCGGCATCATCGCTCCCATCGCCCGTGACCCGAGTTCGGGGCATCGCGCCTATTCGAAAAGCTCATCGAAGAGAACCGGAACATCATCGAGCAGGTGAAGCGCCTGCAGCCCGACGCCAAACAATAGCCGGCAACCGACAGATATTCACAACAAAGGAGTGATTGACATGATCGAAATGATGAAGGCTGCGATATTCGTGGAGCCCGGCAAGATGACCGTCGAGGAGGTGCCGAAGGCGACGCTTCGGCAGGACGACGACATCGTGATTCGCGTGGTGCGCACTTGCGTGTGCGGTTCCGATTTGTGGTTCTTCCGTGGGCTGAGCGGACAGGCCGCACACAGCCAGGTGGGTCACGAGTCCATCGGTGTGGTCGAAGAGGTTGGCGCGGCGGTCGAATCCGTCAAGCCCGGCGACTTCGTGGTTGTGCCGTTCCCGTACAGTTGCGGCAAGTGCCCGGTGTGCAAGGCCGGCTTTGAATCCGTGTGCCCGCACGGCGGCTACTTCTCCGCCTGTCAGGCCGAATACCTGCGTGTGCCCGAGGCGGACGGCACCGTGGTCAAGGTGC
>OGCO01004750.1_pt1 | contig 14082 bp, 15 predicted proteins | sample 1570171 | NCBI WGS metagenome assembly OGCO01 (sample SAMEA4370583, study PRJEB24528) | human gut metagenome | reverse complement strand
GGCCGACTACCGTTCCCTGCCCAACTCCTTTGTGCGGGACATCATCATGAAGGCTCCCAGCACCGACATCATGAACTCCATGGCCCGGAGTGTGCTCACACTGTACTCCTATGATAACCGGCCCAACGACACCTCTATCCCCAACGTTCTGCGCCAGTGCCTTCAGCTGATCGCCACCTTCCCCCAGCTGGCGCTCTACGGCTATCAGGCCTACGACTACTATATTCAGGACAAGACCAGCTTTTTCATCCACGACCCGGTGCCCGGCCTGTCCACTGCCGAAAACATCCTGCATATGCTCCGCCCCGACTCCAAATTCACCGAGACCGAAGCCCGGGTGCTGGACATGGCATTGGTGCTCCACGCAGAGCACGGCGGCGGCAACAACTCCTCTTTTACCACCCATGTCGTCACCTCCTCCGGCACCGACACCTACTCCGCCATTGCGGCGGCGCTGGGCAGCCTGAAGGGGCCCAAGCACGGCGGCGCCAACATCAAGGTGGTGCATATGTTTGACGAGATCAAGCGGCAGGTGGGTGACTGGAAGGACGACGACGAGGTGTGCGCCTACCTGGAAAAGATCCTCCACGGGGATGCCTTTGACCACGCCGGACTCATCTACGGCGTCGGCCATGCCATATACTCCAAATCCGATCCCCGCGCCGAGATCTTCAAGTCCTTTGTCCACCAGCTGGCGGCAGAAAAGGACATGGAGGCCGAGTATCAGCTCTACGCCTCCGTGGAGCGGCTGGCTCCCCAGATCATCAGCGGCGAGCGCAGGATGTACAAGGGTGTCAGCGTCAACGTGGACTTCTACTCCGGCTTCGTCTATCAGATGCTGGGCATCCCGGAGGAGCTGTTCACCCCCCTGTTTGCCATCGCCCGCATCTCCGGCTGGAGCGCCCACCGGCTGGAGGAACTGGTCAACGGCAACCGCATTATCCGCCCCGCCTACAAGGCCATTCTGCCCCGGCGGGAGTACACGGAAATTGCACAGAGATAAAATACAGCATACAGCAAACTTTGCATGGTTTGTGTGCGAATCAAAAAGAGCGTGTCGAGTTTCTCGACACGCTCAGATGCGTTTTCCGAACGGAAAACGCATCTTTTTTTCACGACTTAGAATGGATCAGCACCGCCGCCGCCAGCTGCAAGATCAGGATAACAGGCATTCCGATCACAAAATACCAGTGGCGGGTCTTATGGTGAAAGGCATACATTCCGGCGATGGCGCCCACACTGCCGCCCACAATGGCCAGCAGGAACAGGGTGCGCTCCCGGATGCGCCATGCCTCCCGCCGCGCCCGGCGCTTGTCCGCGCCCATGACTGCAAAGGAAGCCAGATTGATGCACACCAAGTAGATCGTCAGGACAAGCTCAGGCGTGGTCATGTCCTGTTCTCCATCTGCACCACGGCGCGGCTCCACCGCCCGGTGCGGTAGTAGATCAGCTGAATGATGATCTGTACCAGCGAGGCCAGCGGCGCGGCAATGCCGATCTGAAGCATGGTGACGCCGGGCAGGGTGGAGAACCAGATCACCAGCGGCAGGCGCACCAGGAACGTGGAAAACAGGCAGTTGAACATGGTGAAGCCGGTGTGGCCGCAGCCGCTGAAAAAGCCATTCAGGCAGAACACAAAGCACACCATCAGTGCGTCGATGCTGTAAGTGCGCAGATAGAGTACCCCGTGATAGACCACCTTGGCATCGGTGGTAAAGATGCCCATCAGAACGCCGGGGATCAGCTGCATTGCGGCGAACAGGATCGCCGTCAGTCCCAACGAGACCCCCATGGCGATCCAGATGCCCCGTTTGGCCCGCTCCGGCTGCCTTGCGCCGATATTCTGAGCGGCGAACACGGCCAGTGAGGACATAAAAGCCACGGGGATAACCATGGAGAAGCCGATCATGCGCTCCACCACGCCCACGGCGGCGGACTGATCCAGACCGATCAGGTTGACCACCACTGTAATGATGATGAAGGACAGGGTGGTAAGCATATCCTGCAGCGCCACCGGCACGCCCAGCTGAAGCACCTTGACCAGCTTGCCGCGCTCCGGTCGGACAGTGACCGGAAAGGGCAGGCCGCTCTTTTTCAGCGCGATCAGCGAACACAGGAACGAAATGGCCTGCGCCGCCACGGTTGCCGCTGCCGCACCCGCCGCGCCCAGCCGGAACCCACCGACCAGAAGCAGGTCTCCCAGAATATTTACGCAGCAGGAAATGGCGATAAAGTACATGGGCCGCTTGGAGTCACCGATGCCGCGCAGAATGCTGCTGACCACATTATAGCCCACGATGAACACGGTGCCGATGCCGCAGATATGCAGGTAGGCCCGGGCCGGATCCACCGCCTCGGCGGGCACCTGCATCAGCGTCACAAGGCCATTGCCCAGCGTCAGCAGCAGTGCGGTGATGCCCGCGGCCAGCACGGTGAAGAGCAGCACCATGTTGCCCACAGTCCGGCCCGCCTCCTTCTCCTGCCGCGCACCGATGTACTGGCCGATTAGAACCGTGCCGCCGGTGGCAATGCCGCAGACCAGCGAAGTGACCAGCTGCATGATCTGACTGGAATTGTTGACGGCGGCAATGCCCGCCGAGTCAGAAAAACGCCCCACGACCACCATATCGACCACGCCGTAGAGAAACTGCAAAATGCTGGAGCCCAGGAAGGGCAGGGAAAACCGCAGCAGTGCCGGGGCAATGGCGCCGCTGGTCAGATTGAATGTGTGTTTATCCTTCAAGGTATTCCCTCTCCTTTCCCTCCGCAAAGGCGCGCACCATTGCGCTGGTCAGGCTGGTGTTGTCGTCCATCACCGGCACTTCGGTGCGGTCAAACCACCTGGCCTCGGCCAGCTCCCGCTCTTCCAGAATGACCGCATCATCGCCGTCCAGCTCTGCCCAATAGCCCAGCGTCAGGTTGCCGGCGCAGCCCCAGGGCTGAGAGCCGAAGTAGCGCACGTTCTTCACCCGCAGGCCGGTCTCCTCCAGCACCTCCCGGCGCACCGTCTCCTCCGCCGCCTCGCCGATCTCCACAAATCCGGCCACCAGCACAAACCATGTGACCGGCCGATCCGCATAGCGGGTCATGAGCAGGCGGTCACCGTCAGTAACTGCCGCAATAACAGCCGGATTGATGCGGGGATAGACTGCATTTCCGCAGTGCGGACAGCACACCTTCCGCTCATCCCGTCCCAGCTCCATGGGGTGGCCGCATTTCCCGCAGAAGCGGTTGGATTCGTACCAAGTCCAAAGATGCTGGGCGGTAAACCCGGCCAGCGCCTGCTCCATGGGCTTCATTCCCCGGAGGCGCCGGGTACTCTGCCAGCTCAGTTCCCCCGGAAGTTCTTCCTGCTCGCAGCGGCCAAGAAAATAGTGCTCTCCATCGATAGAAAAAAGGTACTGACTCTCCGCCAGCGGCGGAAGTTCCCGCCGCCGCGGGTAGCTGCCGTCCTCCCGCAGAGCGATCTTTCGTCCCTGAAAGCAGAGCACAAAATCGTCCGTCTGCTGCTCCGGTAGTGCAAAGCTGATATCCAGACGGTGAGGAAAAATATCTTGAATCACAGGTTCAGTTCCATCCTTTGCGTAAAATAACTAAAAAAAGACAGTTTATTATATCATTCATTTGTGCCGCTTTCAATCGGAGTTAATCGACATTTTTCTTTTTATTCGTTGATGTTTATGATAGAATAATTAATTGGACGTATTAGCTGCGACAGAGAGAAAGAGGTTTCCATTGTCTTTTGTTGAAAAAAGGCCCCGAAAATGGGGCGACCGCAGAGACGGCCACTGGGTGAAAGACGCCCCGGGTCTGAATGTGGTTCTATGCAGTCTGCTGCCAAAACGGACTGAGAGTGAAGTCTATCTCCATCAGGAGATCGACGTCACCGCCCTTCTAAAATATCTGGAGGGCAAGAATACCCCGGATGCCCCCTACAAGACCACCTTGTTCCACTGCATCGTCACCATGGTGGCCCGCGTGATCAACGAGCGGCCCAAGCTGAACCGCTTCGTTCAGGCCGGCCGCATTTACGAGCGGGATGAGATCACCGTCAGCTTCGTCGCCAAGCGCCGCTTCACCGACCACAGCGAGGAGGCCCTGATGGTCTACAAGGCCAAGGGCGGCGACACGCTGGCCGACGTCAGCCGCCGCATCGTGGGCGAAGTGCATGAGATGCGGGAGCAGAAACACGCTGTGGGTCTGGACGATATCATGAACAAATTCGCCAAGCTGCCCCGGCTGCTGCTGATGTTCATCGTGCGTGTGGTGCGCTGGCTGGACTACTGGGGCAAAGTGCCCAAGCTCTTTACGGAGGGCGACACCAACTACACCACGGTGCTCATCTCCAACCTGGGCAGCATTAAGTGCCCCGCCGTCTACCATCACCTGAACAACTACGGCACCAACTCCGTTATGATCACCATCGGCGCCATGCACAAGTCCCCTGCCGTCATGCCGGACGGCTCCATTGAGGTGCGGGACATTGTGGATATCGGCGCCACGCTGGATGAGCGCATCGGCGACGGCTTCTACTTCGCCCGCTCCCTGAAGCTCATCCAACACATCTGCGCCCATCCCGAACTGCTGGATCGACCGCTGGAGGAGGACAGCTGCTATGACTACAAATAAAGCAGGAAAGCTCAAGCGCCCCTACAATGTAAAATATCAGACCCGCTCCATCACCTGGCCGGTGCCTGCCAACGTGAAAACGCCGTGGTTCAAAACAGCGGGTGACATTCCCACTACGCTGGAGTATTTCGACGGTTCCATGGTCGACGCAATGGAGGCCACGGCCAAGTGCCTGCCCGACACGACGGCCTATAACTTCTATGGCAATAAAGTGAGCTTTCAGGATTTCATCGCTCAGGTGCACGCCGCCGCCAAGGCACTGTGCGCCCAGGGCGTGCGCCCCGGCGACCGGGTGACCATCTGTATGCCCAATACGCCCCAGGCCATTATCCTGTTTTCCGCCGTCAACCGCATGGGTGCAGTGGCCAACATGATCCACCCCCTGTCCGGTGAAGAGGAGATCGTCCACTACATCAACGACTCCCACAGCGTGCTCTGCCTGACGCTCAGGCAGTTCTACCCGAAGTTCGCCCGCATCCGGGATCGGCTCACCCTCAAAACCCTGCTGATCTGCGATGTGACCGACGATCTGGCAGGTGTGAAGAAGCTGCTCTATCCGCTGACCGTCAAGCAAAAGGTCAGTCTGCCCAAGAATGCCGACATTCTGCTCTGGAGGGACTTCATTTCTGCCGGCAAGCGCTGGAAGGGCGCTTACATCCACCACGCCGCCAGCGGCGATGTGGCCGCCATTCTCTACTCCGGCGGAACCACCGGCACCAGCAAGGGGATCCTGCTGAGCAACCTGAATTTCAACGCACTGGCACTTCAGACCGGCACCGCCGGCGACTGCCTGCACCCGGGCCACACCATGCTGTCCATCATGCCGGTGTTTCACGGCTTTGGTCTCGGTGTGTGCATTCACACGGTGCTCTACTGGGGCGGCACCGCCATTCTGATCCCCCAGTTTGACGCCAAGAGCTACTGCAAGCTGCTGGGTCAGTACAAGCCCAACTATATCGCCGGCGTGCCCACCCTGTTCGAGGCGCTTCTGCGCATGGAGGATGCCCAGAAGCTGGACATGAGCCAGCTGGAGGGCATCTTCTCCGGCGGCGACAGCCTGACCCCGGAGCTCAAGAACAAGGTGGATCTCTTCCTGCGGGAGCACGGCTCCAAGGAGCAGGTGCGCGAGGGCTACGGCACCACCGAGTGCGTCACCGCCAGCTGCCTGACCCCCCGATTCTTCTTCAAGTCCGGCTCCATCGGCATTCCCTTCCCCGACACCTATTATAAAATCGTCATCCCCTCCACCCACGACGAGGTGCCTTACGGCACCGTGGGCGAGATCTGCCTGTCCGGCCCCACGGTCATGCTGGGCTATATGGACAATCCCCGGGAGACCGCCCAGACCCTTCAGCAGCACGAGGACGGCCAGCTCTGGCTCCACACCGGCGATCTGGGCGTCATGGACGAGGAGGGCTTCATCTACTTCAAACAGCGGCTGAAGCGGATGATCGTCACCAGCGGCTACAATGTCTACCCTTCTCAGATTGAGAACGTGCTGGACGCCCATCCGGACGTGCTGATGAGCACCGTCATCGGCGTGAAGGATGACTACAAGATGCAGCGGGTCAAGGCCTTCACTGTGCCCAAACCCGGCGTTCAGCCCAGCGAGGAGCTGAAGCGCTCCATTCTGGACTACTGCTCCAGGCGGGTCGCCAAATACGCCATCCCCCGAGAGATCGAATTCCGCTCTGAGCTGCCCCATACACTGGTGGGCAAGGTGGCCTACACCGTGCTGGAGCGGGAGGAGTCGGACAAGGCCGCAAAGGCCAAAACACCCGCCGGAGTTTCCTGAAGTCCGCAAACAAACGCTCCCCGCTGTGCTTGGCACAGCGGGGAGCGTCGTTTTTATACGGTTTCGATCTTGATCATATTGGTATTGCCGGTGCGGCCATTCACCATGCCTCCGGTAATGACAATCTTATCGCCGCTCTTCAGGCGGAACGTCTCAGTGGTGACGTGCTTGGCGGTATAGAACAGCACGTCGGCGGAGTCGTACACCTCGCACAGCGCCGGGGTGACACCCCAGGACAGCGCCAGCTTGCGCCACGTCTTTTCCGAGGTAGTCAGGCCCAGAATATCCACCGGCGGGCGGAACCGGGACACCATTCGGGCCGTCATGCCGGACAGAGAGCAGGCCGTAATGGCGCTGGCTCCGATATCGATGGCCATGCCGCAGGTGGCGTGGGAGATGGCATCCACCGTATTTTTGATCTTGAACTCCGCACTGACAAAGCGCTTGCGATAATTGATGCTCTCCTCCGTCTTTTCCGCGATGCGGGCCATGGTCTGCACCGTCAGCACCGGGTATTTGCCCGCCGCAGTCTCGCCGGAGAGCATGATAGCGCTGGTACCGTCATAGACGGCGTTGGCCACGTCGGAGATCTCCGCACGGGTCGGGCGCGGGTTGTGGATCATGGATTCGAGCATTTCCGTGGCCGTGATGACCCGCTTGCCGAGCAGGCGGCACTTGGTGATGAGGTATTTCTGGATGGCCGGAAGCTCCGCAAACGGCACCTCCACGCCCAAGTCTCCGCGGCCGATCATGATGCCGCTGCACTCCTGACAGATCTCCTCGATGTTGTCGATGCCGGACTGATTCTCGATCTTGGCAATGAGCTCAATATCTGTGGCCCCGTTCGCCTCCAGAAATGCCCGCATATCCAGCAGATCCTGACGGCAGGAGACAAAGGAACAGGCGATGAAGTCCACATCCTGCTGAATGCCAAACAGCAGATCCGCCTTGTCCTGCTCACTGAGGAAGGTCTGCTTGAGCACCTTGTTGGGGAAGCTCATGCTCTTGCGATCGGACATCTCGCCCCCGGCCAACACCTTGCAAATCACGTCGGTGTCGGTAGTCTTCTGCACCTCGAAGATCAGCAGACCGTTGTTCACCAGCACCCGGTCGCCGCGCTGGAGGTCATTGGCCAGCCCGGCATAGCTGACGGAGACGTGGTGCTCGTCGCCCTCCTCCTGCCGGGTGGTAAAGGTGAAGGTATCCCCCTCCCGAACCTCGATCTTCCCGTTTTTAAAGGTGCGGATGCGATACTCCGGACCCTTGGTGTCCAGCATGATGGCAATAGGCAGGCCCAGCTTCTCCCGCACGCGCTTGATGAGTTCGATCTTCTGACGGTGCTCTTCGTGGGTGCCATGGGAAAAGTTCAGCCGGGCCACATTCATGCCCGCCTGACACAGGCCGGTCAGCGTCTCCTCGTCCGCACAGGCCGGACCGATGGTGCATACGATCTTTGTTTTGCGCATAATCACTCGCTCCTTTGCCGCTGTCAGCGCACTGCTTTTGCTTTCTGGCCCTATCCTATCACAGCAGGCAGCGCTTTGCAATGAGCAGAAAGGCGATTCAAAAGATTTTGATTTTTAGAAAATTCATTGATAAAACAGCTTTCTTCTGCACTTTTAAAACAAAACAGCCGCCCGGCTGGGCGGCTGTTTCATGGTTCACTTTTTCGGAATGATGGCATAGGTGCCGATGGCAGTGCAGGCGACCTTGCCGGTGGCGGGGACGATGGCCTCGCAGTAGGCGGTGGCGTTGCGCTTGCCCAGAGAGGTCACCCGGGCCTTGATGAACACATAGTCCTCCATAGGGACAGGGCGGAGGTAGTTGGCCGTCATGGAGATGGTGGGCGGAATGGTCTGCCGGGAGAAGCAGTACACCGCCATGCTCATGACCAGATCCATCATGGTGTTGATCATGCCGCCGTGGAGCGTGCCCAGACCGTTCACCTGCCAGTCCTGAAGCGGAAATTTCAGCGTCAGCTCCTGCCGCGCATCGTCGCAGCTCTCCAGTTCCGCCTTGAGCCGTCCATTCAGCGTGGACGCCATTTTTCCATTGATAAATGCCAGCTCCTCCCGGAGCCAATCCTCGGTCTTAACCTGATCCATGTGTGACCCTCGCTTTCTGAAAATAACTGGACTCATTTTACCATCCATCGGGCGAAAAGGCAACGCTTTTGCGCTTTACAGAGGCAGAAAAACCAACTATAATAACACTATAACCAAACCACTCTATTGAGATAGGAAGCGAACCAATATGGATCTTCTCATTACCGGCACCGGCAGCATCGGCATCGCCATGGCCGCCATGCTCCGCAGCGCGGGGGCAAACGTCTCCCTCCTCGCCCGGGGGAGCACCAGGGACGCCATTCTGGCGGACGGTGTCCACAAGACCGGCCTGTTCGGCGATCTGGACTTTGCCGCCGATGACTTTACCGTCTCTGACGATTACGGTGCCTTTCCCGCCGCCAGTTTTGACTACATCCTCATCTGCGCCAAGACCATGGCCAACGCCGCCATTGCGGAGGGTCTGGCCCAGCACCGGGACATTCTGAAACCCACCGGAAAACTGGTCATTATTCAGAACGGCTGGGGCAATGACCGGGAATACCGGAAGTATTTCGACAAGGAGCAGGTCTGCTCCGCCCGCATCATCACCGGCTTCCAGCGTCTGAACCCCAACACCAGCAAAGTGACGGTGTACACCGATCCGATGCTGCTGGGCAATCTTTACGGCCTGGACACCGCGCCCCTCCAGCCGCTGGCCGAGGCCATCACCCGGGGCAGCCTGCCCTGTGAGTGCACCGACGATGTGGGCAAGGCCCTCTGGGCAAAGATGATCTACAACTGCACACTGAATCCGCTGGGGGCCATTGTGGGGGTCCACTACGGCGCTCTGAGCGAAAACGAACACTCTCTGGCCATCATGAATGACACCATGGACGAACTCTTTGCCGTGATGCACGCAGCGGGCTACTCCACCTACTGGCCGGACGCGGACAGCTACCGCAAAGACTTCTATGCCAAACTCCTGCCGGACACCTATAACCATAATTCCTCCACCTTGCAGGACATCCGCGCCAAACGCCCCACAGAGATTGAGACGCTGACCGGCACGATCCTCCACTTGGCAAAAGAGCACGGCGTTCCCGTCCCCGTGAACACCATGCTCTACCGCCTCATCAAAACGCTGGAGGCAAACTACTAAAGGATGCGGAACTCCGCCTCGCTCTGCTGACAGCAGAGGGTCAGAAAGCCGCCGCCGATGGGGTGCTCGTGAAAATACCAGGCGATCCCGTCCCGGAAGAGCACATCGTCCAAAACGGAGAAGCTGTCCAGCGGGAGCGTCAGCCCCTTGCCCAGCGCCTTGGTAAAGCTCTCCTTGCGCGTCCACAGCCGGAAGAATTCCTCTGCCGGCCGTTTTGAGAGCCACTCCTGCTCCACCGGCGTGAAGAACCGCTTCGCCACCTGCTGGCGGAGCGGACGCACCAGCTCCACATCCACGCCCACCGCCGTCTCCGACAGGGCGCACGCGCCCCATTCGCCGGAGTGGGAGAGGTTGAACTGGACGCCGGGATAATCCTTTAAATAGGGCTTACCCAGCACTGTTCTAGCCTGCTCGGCGTCCGCCGGGATGCCATTGGCCACAAACAGCGCTCGCTCTGCTCGGTATGCGGCGGTTTTGCCATCCTTTTCCCCACCAAAAAGCGCGTATACCTGTGTTTTCATGCGATCACCTCGTCATCCAAAACTTTATCATTGCGCCGGAGGGCTGTCAATGAGAGGAGGCGCACCATGGCCATTCTGTCCCCGCTGGAACTGCTGTTTCCGCCCAAGTGCATCATCTGCCAGAAGATCCTGACCGGCCGAGAGACGATCTGCCCGGAGTGCGCCCGCTCACTGCCTGTCGCCACCGGCGCCCAGGTCAAGCACAAGGTGGAATTCACCGAAGGGTGCTATGCGCCCTTCTTCTATGAAGAACCGCTTCGCTCCGCCTTTCTGCGCTATAAATTCAGCGGCAGGGAGCACTATGCCACCAGTTTCGGCAAGTGGATGGCGGACTGCCTGACCGGGCAGGAGCAGACGGAGTTTGATTTTGTCACCTTCGCGCCCCTCAGCCGGCTGCGCCGCTGGCGGCGCGGCTACGATCAGGCCGAATTATTGGCCAACGAGATAGCGGCACAGTTAAACCTGCCCCTCGTCCCCACGCTCACAAAGGCCTACCGCAGACCGCTCTCCCGACTGGAGGGTGAGCGCTCTATCCGATCCGCCCGGATCATGGGCGCTTACTCTCTGCGCAAGGGCGCGGATGTGCGCGAAAAGCGCATTCTGCTGGTGGACGACATCACCACCTCCGGCGCCACGCTCAGCGAGTGTGCACAGGTCTTAAAATGCGCCGGTGCGTCGGAGATCACCTGCGTAACGCTGGCTCAAAAGCGTTCAAAATAGAGGGAGCGTGTCAAACAGTTTGACACGCCCAGGGACAGGATCTGACGATCCTGTCCTTTTTTCTTTAGATATACCCTTCCAATCCCCGGACAGAAACTTCGCCGGAGAACACCGTTTCCCGGGTACCGTCGGGGTAGCGGACCACAAGGCCGAACTCATCGTCCACTGCCTCGGCCACAGCCTCCCGTTCGCCGCCGGCACGGATGACCCGCACCTCTCTGCCCAGCGTGGCGCAATCCGCCCGGTAGCGATCCACGCTCCAGACGCCCTTCAGCCAGTCGGCATACATCCGGTCCATGGCGTTGACGATCTCCGCCGCCAGCCGTCCCCGGTCGATGGGGTGTCCCGCCGCCATGGCCACACTGCCAGCCACGGACTGGAGTTCCTCCGGAAAGTCGCTCAGCTGCTGATTGACATTGACGCCGATGCCCACCACGATATACTGAAGCGTCCCGGTCTCTCCTTCCACACTCATCTCAGTCAGAATGCCGCAGATCTTCCGCTTGTCCAGCAAAACATCATTCGTCCATTTGATCTGAGGGCGCACTCCCACTGCGGCCTGCACCGCATCGCACATGGCCACCGCCGTGCAGGCAGTCAGGTTGACCGCCTTTTCCGGCACGACCGACGGACGCAAAAGAATCGAGAGATAGATACCGGTCCCGGGCGGGGACTGAAAGGAGCGGCCCAGCCGCCCGCGTCCGGCAGTCTGTTCGTCGGCAACCGCCACGGTGCCGTCCGGTGCGCCCTCCAGTGCAAGGCGCTTGAGGTAGTTGTTGGTGGAGTCGATGCAGTCAAGGCAGAGCAGATTTTTGCCCAGTCTCTCCGTGTGGAGCCATGGACGCACCGTGCCCTCGGTCAGTCGATCCGGACTTTCCTCCAGACAATAGCCCCGATTGGTGGCAGAGGTGATGACATAGCCCTCCTTCCGCAGGGCGGCCACCGCCTTACTCACCGCCGCCCGGGTGACCCCCAACGTGCGGCTGATCTCCTCGCCGGAGACGAACGCCCCCTCCTGTTCCCGCAGCAGGGCCAGGACATCCTGTCGGCTCATGTTTCTCCCTCCTCTCCCATATTCATGGCTTCGAGTCTACCACGTTTTCCCCTGGTTGTAAACCGTGCCGGGGAGGAAAAGAACGGCGCCGCCCCGTTCTCCGGGCGCTGCGCCGTCCGTGGCTGTCTGGCCTGTTTAGATGGGGTCCGCCAACTCCGCCACCCGGGACTCTCCGTACACCGGAATGCCCTGGGCGCGCAGCAGCTCCGCCGTGACACCCTCTCCCGCCGTCAGCACGCCGGTAAAGGTGCCGTCGTAGACCATCCCGCTGCCGCAGGAGGGACTCCGCTCTTTCAGCAGCGCCGCCTCGCATCCCAGCAGGCGGCAGAGACGCAAGGCCTCTTCCGCGCCCCGGCGGTATTGGGCGGTGACATCGCCACCGTCCCGGGTCATCACCCGGTCTCCCCGCCGCTCCGCCGGCGGACGGGGTGTGGGCAGACCCCCCAGCTGCTCCGGACAGACGGGGACCAGGATGTGCCGCTCCGCCAGATCAGAGATCCAGGGCTGGAGCTTGGAGACCCCGTCGTACCGACAGCGGGCCCCCAGCAGACAGGCAGAGATTAGGATCCGCATCTTCTCACCGCCCGTTCATGGCCTGGTGCTCCCGCAGCAGCTCCTGATAGAGCTTCACAGCGGTCCAGGTCCGGTTGTGGGGCGTCAGCACCGCCTTCAGGCAGTCCCGCCCGATCCCCGCTTGACTCAGCGCCGGCAGAAGGCAGTCCACCTGGTCCTCCAGGCCGCACAGCACCACCATCCGCCCACCCAGAGGGCCGCCGTTGAACGGCAGTACCGTGCCGGGGTCATCATCCAGCCCCGCCAGCACCGCCAGGGGCTTGTTGTAGTCCTGCCGGGCCACCGGCACCACCTCCGCCCCGAAGGGCCCGGCGGCGGCCGCGGCAGCCAGAATGGTGGGCAGCTCCTCAAAGCCGAACAGCAGCAGTTTTCTGCTCATGAACATTCCTCATTTCTTCATGTTGCACGGGGCCGTCCCGGTCAGACGGTCTCCGCCGGACCAGCCCAGCGGCGGGCGTAGTCCCAGATATCCAGCATCCGCCCCTCCCGGCAGAAAGCCCTGTGGTGGACGGCGGTGCGGACAAAGCCCAGCCGCTCCAGAATTCGGACGCTGGCGGTATTCTCTGCCACCGTGTCTGCCAGCACCAGGGCCGGTGCCAGCCGTTCCAGGCGCCGCAGTGCCTCCGCCGCAGCCGCAAGTCCCAAGCCCCGGCCCCAGCAGGCGGGAAGCAGCTGGTAGAACAGCCCATAGATCCCGGCGGCCGTATCCACCGGCGGGCAGCCGGCCAGTCCCCGGAATGCCGTCCCCTCCCGGAGGGCAAAGACCGTGGAGAACGGCAACCCCCGCTGGCAGTCCAGCAGGTGTTCCAGCCGGTCTGCCGCCCCCGCCTCCGTGCAGGGGGCAGCAATGTTGGTCCATCGGATCACCGCCGGGTCGGCCCACAGAACCGCCGCCTCTGGGAGATCGTCCCAGGACAGCGGCTCCAGTGTCAGAGCGGGTATCATACAATCCGCCTCCCATTCAGCACCGCCCGGTCCAGCCGGTCTCCCTGGTATTGGAGCTTCAGGGAGAAGAAGGGGACGTTCTCCTCCAGCAGGCGGAGGAAAATTTTGTCCCCCTCCCACATGGGAAGGCCCCGCAGCTCCGCTTTTTTAATCCAGGCCAGCTCTCCCTCATCGCAGGGGTGGGGCGTGCCGGTCCAGCCAGTGGCGGTGAAGAGGTGCATATACTCGGTGGGTGCCTCATCGGACACAAAGGTCACCAGGCCCCGGTAGCGGTAGTCCGTCAGCGTCAGGCCCGTCTCCTCCCAGGTCTCCCGCAGGATGCAGTCCTCGGGGCTCTCCCCCTCCTGGAACTTGCCGCCCACGCCGATCCATTTGTCATGGTTCAGATCGCCCTTCTTTTTCACCCGGTGGAGCATCAGGTAAGCGTCGCCCCGCTCCAGATAGCAGAGGGTGGAATTGATCATCTGCCATCCCCCCTTCCGTGATCCTTGAAATGGTGTTATCCTATTATAGTTCATTGCCATGGAAAAAGAAAGCCTGGTTTTTTTCGTGAACCCCCTTGACCTTGCCGCAGCGTCAACTGTTATACTCCCAATCGACAGGAGGGATCCCTATGGAATACACCGTCAAGGCGCTGGCCG
>OGCO01004749.1_pt1 | contig 14088 bp, 12 predicted proteins | sample 1570171 | NCBI WGS metagenome assembly OGCO01 (sample SAMEA4370583, study PRJEB24528) | human gut metagenome | reverse complement strand
CGTGGGGTTCGACCTTCCGCAGCAGGGCCTTTTCAGCCTCGCTGGAGTTATCCTTCAGCGCACTGCCAAAGCCCAGTGCGGACTTGTCGGTGCGGCGGAGGATATACTTGTCCAGACCGTCGAACGCACCGCCGCAGATGAAGAGGATGTTGGTGGTGTCGATTTGGATGAACTCCTGCTGGGGGTGCTTGCGGCCGCCCTGCGGGGGGACATTGCTGACGGTGCCTTCCAAGATCTTCAGCAGAGCCTGCTGAACACCCTCACCGCCCACGTCGCGGGTAATGGAGGGATTCTCACTCTTGCGGGTGATCTTGTCGATCTCATCAATATAGATGATGCCGATCTGAGCCTTCTGGACGTCGAAGTCCGCGGCCTGAATGAGCTTGAGCAGGATGTTCTCGACGTCCTCGCCCACATAGCCGGCCTCCGTCAGGGTGGTGGCGTCTGCGATGGCGAAGGGAACGCCCAGCATCTTGGCCAGCGTCTGGGCCAGCAGGGTCTTGCCGACACCGGAGGGTCCCAGCAGCAGGACGTTGGACTTCTGCAGCTCAACGTCTGCGCCCTTGCCGCTCAGGATGCGCTTATAGTGGTTGTAGACCGAGACGGCCAGCACACGCTTGGCCTCGTCCTGACCGATGACATACTGGTCCAGACCTTCCTTGATCTCTGCGGGGGTCTTGATGTTGATGGCGAGATCATCTGCGGGCTGGATACGCGCCCGGCTGGCGCTGCCGCGGCTGGGGCGGGAGCTGTTGCTGCCCGGATGATCCGGCTTGTCCGAGAGCAGGTCGGCGCAGAGGCCGATGCATTCGCTGCAGATGTTCACGCCGGGGCCGATGATCATCCGCTCCACTTCGTCCTGATGTTTGCCGCAGAAGCTGCAGACCAGATCCTTTTCGTTTTTATCTCTGCCGGAATTGTTATTAGCCATAACCGTTTTTCCTTATCCTGGGTGTATTGCTTTCTGCCGCTCAGCGGTGGGTGATGACCTCATCAATGAGGCCGTATTCCTTGGCCTCCTGCGCAGAAAGGAAGTTGTCGCGCTCGGTATCCTGCTCCACCTTTTCCAGCGGCTGGCCGGTGTACTCGCTGAGCAGCCGGTTCATCTTGGCGCGGGTGCGGATGATGTGGTCCGCGTGGATCTTGATGTCGGTAGCCTGTCCGGACAGACCGCCGCCCTGACCGCCTGCAATCAGCGGCTGGTGGATCATGATCTCAGCGTTGGGCAGAGCGAAGCGCTTGCCCTTGGTGCCGCTGGCCAGCAGGAATGCGCCCATTGAGGCAGCCATGCCCATGCAGATGGTGGAGACATCGCACTTGATATACTGGATGGTATCGTGGATGGCCATACCCGCGCTGATGGAGCCGCCGGGGCTGTTGATATACAGGCTGATGTCCTTATCGGGGTCCTGCCCTTCCAGATACAGCAGCTGTGCCACGACAAGGCTGGCAGAGGTGTCGTTGACATCCTCGCTCAGCACAATGATGCGGTCGTTCAGCAGACGGGAGAAAATATCGTAGGAACGCTCCCCGTGCGCCGACTGCTCGACAACGTAAGGAACAAAACTCATAGGGTTCGCCTCCTGAATGAAAATTATTGTATTTGCAAAATTGACCGATACGGCAAGCGCACATGGGCCGTAGCCGTATCGGTCAATTTCAACAACCTTAGCTTACAGAGCCGGGATCACTCCCTGCCCTGTGTGACCTTGTGCGCCAGAATTACTGAGCGTCCTCGGTCTTCTCGGCCTCAGCGGCCTTCTCCACGACGTTAGCGTGGCTCTTGATGAAGTCGATCGCCTTGTTGATGGCCAGGTCGTGCTTCACCTCATCGACATTGATGAGCTCACGGACCTTGTCCTCTTCCATCTTGTACTGGTCAGCGATGCGCTTGACCTCTGCGTTCAGCTCGTCCTCAGAAGCCTCGATGTTCTCGGCAGCTGCGACAGCCTCCAGAGCCAGACGGATCTTGACCTGCTTCTCAGCCTGAGGCATGAAGGAAGCACGGAACTGGTCGACGGACTGGCCCATATACTTCAGGTAGTCCTCGAGGCGCAGGCCCTGCTGCTCCATGCGGAAAGCAAAGTCGTTGACCAGCTCGTCCATGCGGACATCGTACATAGCCTGGGGGATCTCAGCCTCCATGCCGTCGATGACCTGATCGACCAGAGCGTTCTCGACAGCCAGGTCATCCTGCTTGTCCAGCTGCTCCTGGTTGTTCTTGCGGATGGAAGCCTTGAACTCGTCCAGAGTGTCGTACTCGGAGACGTCCTTTGCCAGCTCGTCATCCAGAGCGGGCAGCTCCTTGTACTTGACCTCGTGCAGCTTGATCTTGAAGACCGCTGCCTTGCCGGCCAGCTCTGCAGCCTGGTACTCGGTGGGGAAGGTGACGTTCACATCGAACTCTTCGCCAGCGGAGTGGCCCACGATCTGATCCTCGAAGCCGGGGATGAAGCTGCCGCTGCCCAGGGTCAGGCTGTAGTGCTCCGCCTTGCCGCCCTCGAATGCGACGCCGTCCACAAAGCCCTCGAAGTCGATATCCACGATATCGCCGTTCTGAGCAGCGCCCTCACGGGTCAGCTCACGGGCGTTGCGCTCCTGCACACGCTTCAGCTCAGCGTCCACAGCCTCGTCGGTGACAGTATGGACCGTCTTTTCCACGGTCAGACCGTTGTAGTTGCCGACCTTGATCTCGGGCTTGACAGCGACCTTGACGGTCAGGGTGACGCCCTCGGTCTCGTTCGCAGCGTCAACGCTGACTTCCGGACGGCCGACCGGCTCCACGTTTGCTTCCTTGACAGCAGCCTCGAAAGCCTCGGGGAACAGCTCGTTGATGGCATCGTAGGTAAAGACATCGGCACCGTACATCTTCTCGATCAGAGAACGGGGAGCCTTGCCCTTACGGAAGCCGGGCACAGCATACTTCTTGCCTTCCTTCTTGAAAACATCGGCAACAGCCTTCTTGAAGGCCTCTGCGTCGATGGAGAGCTGCAGTTCTGCCATGCTCTTCTCGAGCTTTTCACACTTGATGAGATTCATTTGTTTTTCCTCCACTCAAAAATTCTATTGCATCGGGCAGGAAGTTTTTTGCCCTGAGCAACCGCGCACTGCGTCCTGGATCAGCTTGCTTTTGCAATATGCGGAGACGCGCGCGCTCAATTGGGTGCAACAATCGCGTCAAAACTTATTATAGCACGCTCTGGACACAATTGCCATACCAAATTTTTAAATTTTGTCGTTTTTGCCCTTTTATACCGCCGTTAATTGATGCGGTAGGGGCAAAAACGCAGGCCGTCGGCACTTACCAGCTTGTACCGGATGCCGTCCACCTCGCCCTGTACGGCAAACCGGATGGCATTGCCGTGCAGATGCCCGTAGAAGCAGGTCTTGATGCCGTACTCCTTCAGGGTGGCTACGATCTCCGGGGCGCTGGTACCAGTGTAGACCGGTGGATAGTGCAGGAACACCAGCTTTTCCAGCCCGGGCTCCGCAGCCTGCAAGCTCATGCGCAGGCGTCCGATCTCGCGGTTCATCACCTTTTCGTCGTGGGGCTCACCCACATCGAACAGCCAGCCGCGGGTGCCGCAGATGGCGTACCCTTCCACGCTGTAAGAATTGTTGTGCAGAATATGCAGGGTATCGAAGCCCTCCGCCTTGAGGTAGGCATTCATCTTGTTGGCGGTGGACCACCAGTAATCGTGGTTGCCCTTCATGATGATCTTCTGCCCGGGCAGCTGCTGCAAAAAGGCAAAGTCCTTGCGGGTATCGGTCAGGCGCATAGCCCAGCTGATATCCCCCGCCAGCACGATGGTGTCCTGCGGGGTGATGAGCTTGCGCCAGTTTTTCTCCAGCCTGTCCACATAATCGTTCCAGCCGGGAAAGATATCCATCGGCTTGGATGCGCCCAGAGAAAGATGGGGGTCGCCAAGCACAAAAAGTGCCATAGTCTGTTTACTCCTGTTCTGTCTGTCCGCAGAAGCTTATGCCTGATAGCCCAGCGCCACCTCGGCGATCTGTGCCGGGGCAATGACGGTATCAAAGCGCTCCGGCTTGCTGCGCAGGGCGGCAAGGCTTGCCGGTGCGGCGTGGCCGGTGGCAGCCTCCAGCTGCTGCATGGCTTCAAAATCGTTTTCCGGGGCAGTTTTGCCCAGTGCACTCAGCACGCTGCGGGGGAACTTGAAGGGCGATGCGGTGGAAAGCACCACCATGGGCACGCCCTGCCGCTTTTTCTGTGCAGCCACATGGAAGGCCACGGCGGTGTGGGTATCACACAGGTAGCCGTCCTTTTCGTAGCGGGAACGGATCTCCCCTGCCACCTCGGCCTCGCTGCTCCAGCCGCAGGAGAAGGTCTCCTGAATAGCTGCCAGCGTCTCGGGACGGACGGTGTAACTGCCGGTGGCAGCCAGCTGCTGCATAAAGCCCGCCACCTCGGCATCGCTGCCGGTCACATGGTACAGCAGGCGCTCCAGATTGGAGGACACCAGAATGTCCATGCTGGGCGAGGTGGTCTTGAAGAACTCCCGCTTTGCGGTGTAAGTACCGGTGGTGAGGAAGTCGGTCAGCACGTTGTTCTCGTTGGAGGCGCAGACCAGCTTGCCCACGGGCAGACCCATCTGCTTTGCGTAATAACCGGCGAGGATATCGCCAAAGTTGCCGGTGGGCACACAGAAGTCCACCTCGTCGCCAAAGGTGATCTTGCCGGCCTTGAGCAGCTGGGCGTAGGCGGCAAAATAGTAGACGATCTGCGGCACAAGACGGCCCCAGTTGATGGAGTTGGCGCTGGAAAGGCGGATGTTGCGCTTTTCCAGTTCGGCAGCGATGGCCTTATCGCCGAACACCTTCTTTACGCCGGTCTGGGCATCGTCAAAGTTGCCGCGCACGGCGTAAACAGCAACATTAGCGCCCTCCTGCGTTGCCATCTGCAAACGCTGGATCTCGCTGGTGCCGCCGGTGGGGTAGAACACAGCGATCTCCACACCGGGGATATCACGGTAGCCGTCCAGCGCAGCCTTGCCGGTATCGCCGCTGGTGGCCACAAGGATCAGAGTCTTTTCAGTGCGGCCCAGGTTCTTTTTGGCCTCCACCAGCAGCTTGGGCATCAGCTGCAGGGCGTAATCCTTGAAGGCACAGGTCGGGCCGTGCCACAGCTCCAGAGCATAGGTGTTCCCTTCCACCGGGGCAAGATAGCCTGCCTTGCCGCCAAAAGCAGCGCCGTAGGTGCTGCGGGTGGCCTCGGTCAGGAAGGCGGGGTCGTAATCGGTCAGGTACTCCCGCACAACGGCTGCTGCCAACGCGGGGTAGTCCAGCCCGCACAGGGCTTTTACATCCACCTGCGGAAAACTTTCCGGCACAAACAGACCGCCCTCATCGGACAGCCCCTGTGCAATTGCCTGAGAAGAAGTTACTTTGCGGTTCTGATCTCTGGTACTGAAAAACTGCATGGTCATCGCTCCTTTTCGCCACGGAACGTGCCGGGCACGTTCCCGGTTGTACGGCAAAACCATCGTTCTGCCGCATACTTCCCACCGGTGCCACGGTTTCTGCCTAAGGTTCGCAGAGAAAGGCACCCTTTATAATATGTACCATCCAGCGCCCGCTGTCAAGAGGAACTACCTCTGCAACGTCAAAACGCACCGGTTCTTCGCTTTGGCCGGTCTGCTGCAAATACCCTTGTGCAGCGCAGATCAGCCGGTGCTGCTTGGCCGGGTCTACGGCGGCAGCGGGGCGCTGCAGCATCCCTTGGCTGCGGGTCTTTACCTCGCAGATGACGATGGTGCCATCCGACTCCCGCAGCACAAGATCCAGCTCTCCCATGCGGGTATGATAATTATGCGCCAGCAGCTGCGCGCCCTGCTTCTGATACCAGCGGGCAGCGGCAGCCTCTCCCCTGCGACCGGTCTCGGCGCGGTTCATTTGCCGCTCTCCGGCCAGTAGCCCTGCTTTTTAAGGAAGCTACGTCGGTAGAACGGCTGGATGCCGTACTGCGCGATCAGCTCGTAATGCAGCTTTGTGGGGTAGCCCTTGTGCTTTGCCAGCTGATACTGCGGGTACTGCTTGTCCAGCTCCAGCATATAGCGGTCACGGCTGACCTTGGCCAGCACTGAGGCCGCGCCGATGCTGGCGCTGGTGGCATCGCCCTTGACCACCGGCTGTGCCGGGATCTGCAAACCTGCGGGGGTGCGGTTGCCGTCCACCAGCACCAGATTGGGCACAATGTCCAGCTCTTCTACCGCCTGCTGCATCCCGTCCATGGTGGCGTTCAGGATGTTTTCCCGGTCGATGACCTCCGGCCCCACAAAAACGATGCGGTAGGCCAGCGCTTTTTCGCAGATCTCGTCAAACAGTGCTTCGCGCTTTTTCTCGGTCAGCTTTTTGGAATCGTTGATGCCGTACACCGGGTTTTCCGGGTCCAGAATACAAGCCGCTACGCACACAGGGCCGCAAAGCGGGCCGCGCCCGGCCTCGTCCACACCGGCAAAGCAGCCGTACTGGCTGCGCACCTCGGCGTCAAAGGCATACAGCGGCGCCGAGATTTCTTCATCCGAGCGGCGCTTCATTCCTCGTTCTCCCCGGCAAAGTCGGCCAGATCGTCCCGCTGCGGCGGACGTTCCAAAGAGATGCGCCCCCACTTGCAGGCGCGGAACTCGTCTACCAGCATGATGGCACAGCGCTCGGTGTTCACCTCGCCGCCGCGCACCAGCAGCCCGCGCTTGCGGCCGATGGCCTCCAGCAGCTCATAGGGCGGCAATGCCAGCGTTTCAGCATCCAGCTTGTAGCGCTGTGCCACAAGGTCGGGATAGTTGCGGCGCACCTCGTCCAGCAGGTTCATGGCCAGCTCTTCCACATCCAGAATATCATCCTTGATGGAGCCGATAAAGGCCAGATTGGACGCAATGGTCTTGGAGTCAAACTTCTTCCACAGTACGCCGGGCATATCCAGCAGATCAAATTTGTCGGTGCTGACCCACTGTTTGCCCTTGGTTACGCCCGGGCGGTCTGCCGCCTTGGCGCGGGCAGAGCCTGCAAAGGTGTTGATGAAAGTGGATTTGCCCACATTGGGCCGCCCGCACAGGGTGATCATGCCGGAATGCGTAATCTTCATAGAATCAACCTCATTCTCTCTGAAGGCTCTGCTGAGCCAGTTCTTTTTGTTTCAGCTCACGGTAGGAGGTGAGCAGGAAGGTCATAAAGCAGATGACGGCGGAAAGGGTGTCCGCAATGGGCTCCGCCGCAAAGATACCGGTGACGCCGAAGCCCAGCCGGGGCAGGGCGATGATGAGCGGGATCAGCAGCAGCACCTTGCGGAACAGGGCGAAAAACGTGGCCTTCTTCGCCTCCCCCAGCGCCACAAAGGTGCTCTGGCTGGCGTTCTGAAGGGCAAAGAGGAAGGTGAGCAGGAAGTAGATGCGCAGCATGGGCACCGCCGTCTCCAGCAGCGCCGCGTCACTGTTGAACAGGCCGATGATCCGAGGCATGAACAGCTGAAGCAGGCCCCAGAATACAGTGGCATAGATCAGGCAGACTACTGCAAGGAAGCGGAAGCCCTGCCGCACCCGGTCATAGCGTCCCGCGCCGTAGTTGTAGCCGGTGACGGGCTGGGCCCCCTGGCCAAAGCCCTGAATGACCATAAAATAGATCTGGTTGATGGAGGTACCTACCGTCATGGTGGTGACGTAGATATCGCCGCCGAATTTGGCCAGATTGGCGTTGAACACGGCGGAGATGGCACTCTCGGTGATCTGCATGATGAAGCTGGACACGCCCAGCGCACAGATCCTCCCCAGCAGCGGCCAGTCCGGCCGCAGGTATTTCCGGCGCAGGCGAATCAGATTTTTCTTCCCCAGCAGGAAGCGCAGCACCCACAGGCAGGACACCGTCTGGGAGATCACTGTGGCCACCGCCGCACCGGCGATGCCCATGTGAAAGGCAAAAATGAACAGTGGATCCAGCGCCAGATTCAGAACCGCACCAATGCCCACTGTCACCATGCCGTCCCGGGTGAAGCCCTGGGCGTTGATAAAGGCGTTCAGCCCCAGGGTAAGCATGACGGGCAGAGAGCCGGTCAGGTAGATCGTGATATACTGGTCGGCATAAGGAAAAGTGGCATCGCTGGCCCCGAACAGATAGAGCACCGGCCGACGCAGGAAGAAGCACGCCAGCGGAATCAGGATACCCAGCACACACAGGGCGGACACGGAATTGCCAAGCACCTGCTCAGCCCCATCCGCATCCTTTCGCCCCCGCAGAATGGAGCTCAGCGGCGCCCCTCCGTAGCCGATCAGGGCGGAAAACGCGGCCACCGTCATGGTAATGGGGAAGCACAGGCCGATGCCGGTCAGCGCCAGCTGGCCCACCCCGGCCATGTGGCCGATATAGACCCGGTCCACAATGGAGTAGAGGGCGTTGACCACCTGAGCCACGATCATGGGAACGGCCAGTTTCCAGATAAGCTTGGGCACACTGCCCTGGGAAAAATCGTTTTTTGTCTCTTTTACTGCCATGGATTCTCAATTGCCCCCGCTTTCCCCGTCCCGGGTAATGCCCAGCGCCCCGAGGATAGCCTCCTCCCGGGCGCGCATCTGGGCCTTCTGGGGGCCTTCGTCCATGTGGTCGTAGCCCAGCAGGTGGAGCACCGAGTGAACGGCCAGATAGCTGAGCTCCCGCTCCACCGGATGGCCGTACTCCTCCGCCTGCGCTTTTGCCCGCTCCAGCGAAATGACCATATCCCCCAGCGGGGTGAGGTCGGTAGCCGGATCGGCGTCGGAATCGTCCACCGGCGGCTGGCCGGGAACATAGTTGAACATCGGAAAACTCAGCACATCGGTAGGCCGGTCGATCTCCCGCTGCTCCAGATTGATCTGGTGGATACCTTCATCATCGGTAATGAGTACGTCCACCTCACAGTTTGTCTGCACACCCTCGGCGTCCAGCGCGGCGGAGATGACCTTCTCCAGCAGCGCCCGGTAGGGAAACTCCTCCTCCAACTCGGACTCGATCAGGATCTCGTGATTCATGCTTTTCTCCCTCCATGCTCCGGCGTTTTTTTCTCACGGCGGCTCTCGTCCCGCTCATAGGCGGCGATGATCCGCTGAACCAGCACGTGGCGCACCACATCCTGCGCCGTCAGGCGGCAGATGGCGATATCCTCCACACCCTTGAGCACCCGCATGGCCTCCTTCAGGCCGGAGGCAGTATCCCGGGGCAGGTCGATCTGGGTGATATCGCCGGTGATGACGATCTTGGAGCCGAAGCCCAGCCGGGTCAGGAACATTTTCATCTGCTCCCGGGAGGTATTCTGAGCCTCGTCCAGAATAATGAAGCTGTCGTCCAGCGTCCGGCCGCGCATATAGGCCAGCGGGGCCACCTCGATATTGCCCCGCTCCACATACTTCTGATAGGTCTCCGGCCCCAGCAGCTCAAAGAGGGCGTCGTAGAGCGGCCGCAGATAGGGATCCACCTTGCTTTGCAGATCGCCGGGCAGAAAGCCCAGCCGCTCGCCCGCCTCCACAGCGGGGCGGGTCAGGATGATGCGGTTGACCTCCTTGGCCCGGAAGGCGGCCACGGCCTGAGCCACAGCCAGATAGGTCTTGCCGGTGCCGGCGGGGCCGACCCCCAGCGTGATGACGTTTTTCTTGATGGCATCCACATAGGCCTTCTGACCCACGGTCTTGGCCTTGATGGGCTTACCGTTAGCGGTGACACAGATCACATCCTTGGCCAGCTCGCTGAGCTTGGCCTCACTGCCGCTGCGCACCAGCTGAAGCACATAGCGCACGTTCTGCTCGTTGATCTGCTCCCCCTTGCCGGACAGCTCCAGCAGCGCTTCGATGGCCTTCACGCCCAGCATAACGTTTTCGGCCTCGCCCGCCACCTTCAGCGCCCCGTCCCGGTTGGTCACCTGAACGCCCAGTTCCTGTTCCAGCAGGCGGATATTTTCGTCAAAGGAGCCGAAGAGGTTTGCGATCTCCTCCACCCGCTCCAGACTGATGAGTTGTTCTGTCAAATGGTTTCATCTCCGTACCGGCTTTTCCTGTGTTCAGCCGCATTTAATCTCTGGTACCGCTCTGAGCGATCTGCTCCAGACACCGGGCCGTGAGCGTCACGGTGAGCGCGCCGTCGTGCTCTTCTGTACTCCACGCCTGAGCAAACACTTTCCCGCCCGGGCCCATTGCGCGCTCCAGCCGCTCCGTGAGCGCACGTTGTAGCCGCGTCTGTACGCTCTGCCGATCCGGTGTTCCCTCTTTCGGCAGATATTCCCGCCATGTCCGCGCCGTCAGCACAAAGGGCAGGGACAAGTGCTCAGAGAGTGAAAGTTCCCAGTTGGATTCTATTTTATCATAATATGTAAAGGGTTGAAACAGCTTCGGCGAAATTTTAAAGCTTCGCCCCAGTACATTGACCTCCAATTCCCGTCGGATACGGCCGGAATAACGCTTCTCCGCACCGCTCAGCGGCGCAGCTGCAGACAGCCGCTCCTCCACCTCCGCCCAGACCTCCCCCCTGGCCAGCACGGCATAACTGCCCATCGGCGTTTCGTCCTCCGGTCCGGCGTTCACCTCTACGGTGCCGGAGATCAGCGTCTGTCCGGCTGTCACCTCGTCCTCCGGCTGAACCAGCACCTGCCCCGCCACGGGCAGCACCCGCACTACCCGCCCCGCCTTTGCCGCGGTCAGATCCTGTACCTGCCCCACCGGCTCGATCTCCGGAGGCAGCGCTGCGTCCCGGACGACCACCTCTGCCCGGATCCCGCGGATATTGACCGATAAAAAGCCCAGCCGCTCCTCCGCCAGCAGCACCCGGTTGGACACTGCCCGCTCGTCCACCGCCGGTCCATAGCTGCCCGGTTCCAGTCCGGCCTCTCTCAGCTCGGAGAGAAGAACCCCCTCCGGGACAGAGGTGCTGCCGGTGATGTCTATGACCAGCACGAACCGGGAGAGCACCAGCACCGCCAGAAGGCTGATGGCCATGCCGATCAGCAGGCCGTGCCGGGTACGAAACCCCATCAGGAAAGCTGCTGCACCTCGGGTCTCCACCCGGTGCACCTCGCACAGGCAACGCTTTCCCAGCGCCTGTGCCCGCCCGGCCTGGCTGCGGGCAACGGTCAGACGCACCGTGGTCGCATCCACCCGCTCCACCTGCCAGAAGCGGATGCCCCTGGCGGAGAGGATATTGAAAAAGCGCTCCGGATACGGTCCCACCGCCTCCAGCCGCACGCTGCCCCGGATAAAATTTGCCGCATTCTGCACAAGGACGGCCTCCTTTTCCAATCTGACTTCCCGCTTGGGACACCGGCGGCCCTAACGGAAGGCAAATAGGGCTTTCCCGATCCGTCTGGCGCTAAGCTCCCACAATATCTTGTGCCCGTCTACTCCAGCTCCACCGCCGTGATGAGTCCGGTGATGACCAGATCCTCTGCCGTCATACTGCGCAGGCGCAGCGATGTGCCGCGCACCCGGATCATCACCCGTCCGCCGCTGAGCAGGATCTCATCCTCCCCATAGGACAGGATGCCCCGATGGTTCTCCACATACACCTCGTCCCGGCCCACAATGCGCACGCAGCTTCCCCCCGCCAGCACATCCTCCGGCAGTGCAAAGGCTCCGGCGGCCCTCTCCAGCAGATTTTTGCGTTTTTTGCGTTCCATGGCCGCTTCACCCCTCTGGATATGGTATGCACCCATCGCCCAGACTTGCCTGTCCCCAGCGGTTTGCGCTGTCAACCCTTTTTTCCGCACAAAAAAGCGCTTGATTTTTGGTCATAATTTTTCCCCCTTTCGCTGGACAGATAGAGGGGGAAGTGCTATGATAGCAAAGCACCGACCACAAGATATGGTGTCGTTTTTTTATGATAACACATTTTCTTGATATTATGTAAATGTATTGAGACGTAAGAAGTGGCGCAGCCTGCGCCAAGGGACGATAAAGAGAAGGAGTATCAGTGATGAAAGTTATCAAACGGGATGGCAACACGGTCGACTTTGACCGCAGCAAAATCATCCGGGCGATCCAGAAGGCCAATGCGGCCGTGGACCCCGAGGAACGCATCTCTGAAGATCAGATCAGCGCCATTGCCAACGCGGTGCAGGAGAAGAACCGCCCCCGCCTGCTGGTGGAGGACATTCAGGATATGGTGGAGCATCAGCTCATGGAGCTGGACAAGTATACGCTGGCCAAGGCCTATATCATCTACCGCTATACCCGGGCTCTGGTGCGCAAGCAGAACACCACCGACGAATCCATTCTCTCCCTGCTGCGCAACACCAACAAGGAGCTGGCCGAGGAGAACTCCAACAAGAACACCGTCATCGCCTCCACCCAGCGCGACTATATGGCCGGCGAGGTGAGCCGCGACCTGACCCGCCGCATCCTGCTGCCTGAGAAGATCAGCAAGGCTCACGATGAGGGCATCCTGCACTTCCACGATGCCGACTACTTTGTGCAGCCCATTTTCAACTGCTGCCTCATCAACATCGGCGATATGCTGGACAACGGCACTATGATCAACGGCAAGATGATCGAAAGCCCCAAGGGCTTCCAGGTGGCCTGCAACGTCATGACCCAGATCATCGCCAACGTGGCCTCCAACCAGTACGGCGGCCAGAGCGTGGATGTGAGCCATCTGGGCAAGTACCTGCGCCGCAGCCGTGAAAAGTTCCGCAAAAAGATCGCTGCCACCTGCGGCGACAGCTGCTCCGAAGAGATGATCGACCGGCTCGTGGACGAGCGGGTCGACGACGAGCTGCGCAGCGGCGTGCAGACCATTCAGTATCAGATCAACACTCTGATGACCACCAACGGCCAGTCCCCCTTTGTCACCCTGTTCCTCTATCTGCGGGACGACGACCCCTATCTGGCCGAAAACACCAAGATCGTGGAGGAGATCCTCCGCCAGCGCCTGGAGGGCATCAAAAACGCCGCCGGTGTCTATGTCACTCCCGCCTTCCCCAAGCTGGTGTATGTGCTGGACGAGAACAACTGTCTGAACGGCGGCAAGTACGACTATATCACCGAGTTGGCCGTCAAGTGCTCCGCCAAGCGGATGTACCCCGACTATATCTCCGCCAAGGTCATGCGCCAGTACCACGAGGGCAACGTGTTCTCCCCCATGGGCTGCCGCAGCTTCCTGACCGACTGGATCGACCCGGCCACCGGCGAGTACAAGTACGAGGGCCGCTTCAACCAGGGCGTGTGCTCCATCAACCTGCCTCAGATCGGCCTGATCGTCAGCGACGGCGGCCGCAAGGTGCCTGAGAGTGAGGACGCCTTCTGGAAGCTGCTGGACGAGCGGCTGGAGATCTGCTTTGAGGCCCTCATGTGCCGCCACAACGCCCTGATGGGCGTCAAGAGCGACGTCTCCCCGGTACACTGGCAGCACGGCGCCATTGCCCGTCTGAAGAGCGGCGAGACCATTGACCGCTATCTGGTGGGCGGCTACTCCACCATCTCTCTGGGCTATATCGGCATCTACGAGGTAACCAAGCTGGTCAAGGGGTGCAGCCAGACCGAGCCTAAGGGCAAGGACTTCGCGCTCCGCCTGATGACCCATCTGCGGGACAAGTGCTATGAGTGGCGGGACAAGACCGACATCGGTTTCTCCCTCTACGGCACCCCTGCTGAGAGCCTGTGCTACCGCTTTGCCCGCATCGACAAGGAGAAATTCGGCGATGTGAAGGACATCACCGACAAGGGCTACTACACCAACTCCTACCATGTGGACGTGCGGGAGAAGATCGACGCTTTCTCCAAGTTTGCCATTGAGAGCGAGTTCCAGCGCCTGTCCCCCGGCGGCGCCATCAGCTATGTGGAGATCCCCAATATGCGCCACAACCTGACCGCCCTGAAGGACGTTGTCCGCTTTATCTACGACAACATCCAGTATGCCGAGTTCAACACCAAGAGCGACTACTGCCAGGTGTGCGGCTACGACGGCGAGATCATCATCAACAACGATCTGGAATGGGAGTGCCCCTGCTGCGGCAACAAGGATCAGACCAAGATGAACGTCACCCGCCGTACCTGCGGCTATCTGGGTGAGAACTTCTGGAACGTAGGTAAGACCAAAGAGATCAAAGCCCGCGTTCTCCACCTG
>OGCO01004746.1_pt1 | contig 14103 bp, 9 predicted proteins | sample 1570171 | NCBI WGS metagenome assembly OGCO01 (sample SAMEA4370583, study PRJEB24528) | human gut metagenome | reverse complement strand
TTTGTACGCATCTTCTTGATCGTCTCCACAAAACCAAAGCTTACCGCCGGTTCCGTGATCAGGATCTTCTTTTTCTGCCGTTTCAGACGGGCTCTTAAGTTCCTGTACAAAGGTTCATGATTCAGCGTGCCGAATACTGTCGTATCCAGCTTCTCTGTCACTTCTTCCTCACTCTTTACATTATCTTTCTGATAAGAAATCAATGCCAGCAGCACGATCATCAGTCCGACACCCGCAAGGAATCCCTTCTTCATTACATCACTTCCCTGGAATGCCACATCTGCCGCCGACGGAAAATTCGGTTCCTCGAATACTTCCATAACCACTTCACCAAGCACATTCTTCGACACATCCTGATAATGCTCCAGCATACTCTTAAGAAGCTTGAACGATGTCTCCGGGGAACCGCTCGTCACAGACACCGTCAGAAGATTCGTCTCCGGTACAACAGCAATCTTCACCGTCCCCGGAAATGTATCCATCTTCAGACTCTCTGACACTTTCTTCTTCAGGATCTGACTGTTCATAACTGACTGAAATGTATCCGTTAATTTCTCCGTCTGGCTCTGATTCGCATACGCACCCGTACTCGATCCCTTCGCCGACACCACGAATGTTGTGCTGGAGGTATAAGTCGGATGATACATCCAGGCCGCACCAATATAGGTAAGCAATGATACTGATATTGCGATAAAAAGTATTACCCACCAGTTTTTCAACACATCACGGACTACATTATACATATCCTCGATCTGTTTTTTCTGTATTTCCTTCTCCATCTCTTCTCTATCCTCTTTCCCGCTTCCTCTACTGTACAACTACGACCAGTCTGCTTTTTCCACTGATTGCACCGGCGTTCACGATATAATCCACATAATAGGATCCTGCCTTTGCAGTATTTACATTCGACTGCACCGTAAGCTCGCCTTCTTTATCTGCCGAATCAAAGTATGCATTTGGATCAAATGCATCTCCGACAGAAAGGTAGATCAGATAATCTTTTAATTTCACATCAATCCCTGCATAACTTTTATCGGAAATACTGATCTGCGTCTTCAGATACACTGTATTCCCGCCGCTGTCCATAACCCTGAACTCGATCGGATACTCACCCGCAGCCTGCGTATTGACCGTCTTCTCCAGTGAATACTTGATATTTGATGTAAGATCTCCGTCCAACACACTGTCCGCAGTAACCTTCGATGATACATCTACAGCCTCTCCCGCCGCATAACACAATGAACCTGTCATATGAAATACCGGCGGCTCATAATCCTCATACACAAGCGTTCTCTCGGCTCTTCCGACATTCATACTTTTGTCTACCGCTGCATAAGTAACCGTCCTCTTTCCCTTATCCGTGAATTCAGACATGTTCTCAACCACCAGCGTATCCGACACATCACCGGAACGATTGTCTTTCGCCGTAACACCTTTTAACAAATTTTTCTCTTTTGCATTGACCGGCACCTTAAGTTCTGAACTGTCGCAGGATACTACCGGCGGCTTTTTATCCTGTATCATCTTCGTATATCCCTGAAATGCCACAAATGCACCGATCGATACAAGCAACAGGATTACACTGAACACCTTTAACTTCTTCATCCGTATATTCCTCTCTGTAAAATCTCTTCTATCTGTCTTTCTAGTTTTCTGTCTTTCTATCCATCTTCTTACTGCTTTCCCCGTCTGATCCGTATACCTTAAGTACCGCAATCTCCGGCCGGTTATTCCATCTCGGGAGCTTCTGTTTCTCACTGCTTAATCCACTCGTCACGAACAGCCGGATCCTTCCTGTCCGGTACAGTCCATGCACATATGGCGGGAACCATCCCTGATCGCCACCATATAGTCCTCCCTTGAATGGAATGACTACCTGTCCTCCATGATCATGTCCGCTGATCACAAGATCGATCTTCCAGTAATCGGATGCATCACCGAATACAAAACTATCCGGTCTGTGGCACAACATAATCTTGTACCGGTCTGTATTCTGAAACTCCTCCAGAAAATCCCGTACATCACCTGTCAGATTCTCTGCACTGTTATCTCCATCCAGAGCAAATGCATATTCATACATCCCACCGATGCGCACCTTACATCCACCGATCTCCACGTCCCGGTAACCTTCTTCCAGCACACATGCGCCGGCATCTGTAAGATCCTTCACCAATTCGGAATTCTCCGGGTGCTTTTGCATCTTCTTCCCTTCTGCAGTGCCGATATAATCCAGTTCATGATTCCCAAGCGCATAATACACCGGCGCAATCTCTGCCAGACCTTTTACCAGTCTGACCGGCACCTCGTCACTCTTCGAATCCTCATTCAGCATATCGCCATCCAGAATGATCATCTCCGGATCCTGTTCTTTTACACACCGGATCAGCTTCTCATTGTCTTTCCCGAATTCATGATCATGAAGATCCGAAATCACCACCATCTTGAATCCTGCATCTGTAACCGTATCCGCATACCGCAGATTCCGTACCTGCACCGGATACCGATTCACTTTCATCCAATGGTAAGAAACCAGAATCTCTCCGACAAACCATAACAGGATCAAAAGAATGATCAGAAGTAATATAACGGTTTTATTCTTTGTTGATCCGGATTCTCCTGTCTCTTTCATCACGAGCCTCCTTTACAGAATAATACCTTATACTATACCAAATCCACCGGTAAGGTACAAGGACATTCCCTTACGGTGTAACCAAAGCACTTTATGCCGCCAGTTCTCGGCAAATTGACTCAATATCATATTCCGGCGCATATTTCTCCGCTACTTCATATATCTTTCGGATCTTTTCTACCGGTTCTTCGAAGAGTTCCGCGGTTATTTCACATGAGACGTCTTTTCGCATTTTTTTGAGCACCATTCTAACTAGATTTTGTAGTTCTCCATAGTTTATTCCTGTCCGGAGTCCTTCTTCTCGGCCTTCCCGGAGCCCTTTCTCCCACACATACTCACTCAGATTACACATCTTCTCCACCTCTTCTTTCTCTTCATACGTCATCGTTATTCCATATTCATTTTCTAATATCTTCTCTTTTTCTTTCAATTCTTTCTCTGTCGAGAACAGTACTTCCAACAATCTCAGGATCTCTGATTCTTCTGTACCTTCTTGATGGTTTCCTGGCCTTGGGGCAATATTGCCCGGAACATGATGTCGTAGCGAACGATTCCTTCATTCACTGCCTTATCTTCGGTGTTCTCTCCTCTGATCTTTCCCGGATCAGACGCTGGCGCCTCATCCCAGTGTACTTCCCTTTGAGATATCTCCGGTATCCCTTCTATGTAGTGGTCTGCAACGTCACGGATACTGCAGTCTTTATATTCTTTCATGCAGCTTTTCATTATCCAGGCCAGTATAATTTTGTTCGCAAGGATATTCTTGCAGGATTCATCATAAATTTCCTTCGCTCTGGACACTTCCAGGTCTTTGTACAAGATACTCTTTCTCTTCATCCATTCTCCTTCCCGTTATCTTACGTGAAGGCTTGAATGGATTTCGCAATATCCATATATACTATACACGATACATATCTTTTCTACAAGATTTCTTCCGTAAAATACGTATTTTCTTTTTTTATAAATTGTCTGGTAATCTTGAGGGATCTTCCTCTGATAAATGTGATGGTCTTTTGAGACCGTTGAATTATTCTAAATGGACAGAACGTCCATTAGTAAAGTTATATTAACATGTAAATCTTCTTGTTTCAAGTCTTTTATTATTTTGAACTACGCTCACCCGAATAATGTTCTTATTCATTGGCGGCTTCAGGCGCGTCGTAACATAATAATACCGCCATCCGGATAGCATTACTGCCCCGGATGGCGGTATCTGTTCAAAGGCAAATGGTATCTGCCCTTTTTATTTGATTATTTTTACTTTAAAATACGTTAACTGTCAGAGTACCTGTAGTTCCGTATTTCACCTTGGTTCCCCAAAGCTTGATTGTCCAGTATCCACTCGGAACTGCTTTCTTAATCTCAGAAGCACTGAATGAATACTTGCTTCCGGCTGAAGTCTGAACACCTGTCAGTGTTGCAGTTCCAACTGTCTTACCGAATAACTTCTTGTAAGTTACTTTCAGTGTTGCAACCTTACCGATCTGTACATTCACATCTGCGCTCTCACCATACTTCACTGTCTGCTCTGCAATCTTGGAAGCATCCACAACTGCATATCCTTCCGGAAGTGCTGATGTCACTGCTGACTTGATCTGATCAGCTGTAAATGTTGCATCTGTGCCCTGCTCGCCGTTAGCTGTAAGGGATGTAGATGCGATCGTCTTGCCTGTGTAATCTACCAGGTTGAGGTTGGCGGTAGCGTCAGCCATTGGTTTCTCTGTCTCATAGCCAAGAGATAACAATGCAGGCATGAAATCATCTGCGCTCAACTCAGCAAACATCGCATTACTTGAAATCTCTCCGAATGTCTTTATCTTCGTAATTGCTAAAACTCCTGAACCTGCTTTATTTGTAATTGTAACAGTACCATTTTGAGCATCAAGCTTATAGAACATATCCGTGCTTGAATTTAAAGTTTTTTCCTCAGAAGATCCATACTCATACGAAATTGTATATTGTGCTGCTTTTCCCTGTAATGCCTTAAGACCAATCTGTGCCGCAGTAATACCATCTGCGAACTTGAATACTACTGCCTGATTTGGATTCAAATAAATCTCATTTTTCGGTCCGTTATCCAACAGATCCTGAACTGCTCCTTGCTCCACACCGTTAGCATCAACAATGACTGCTCCTGTTCCTGTCGTTTTATCATAGACCTGAGAAGCCAGCTTGTCGGCAATTTGATTTGCATACACACTATTCGTTTTATCCACTGCCAATGCTGCCAGAACTTTATTTCTCAACTCTGTGAATGTTGGGTTAGCTTCGTCATCCTGACTATATTGTTCATTATAAGTAGTATCACTATATACTCTGTATCCGTCAATATATACCGGCTTAATCACTTTTGTTCCATCATCATTCGTTGTCTTTACAACTTCAAATTTAATGGTATACTCTCCCGCATCCAGTCCTGTAATACTTAAAACAGGTGCACTATATGCGGTTTTATTCTGCATACCTGTTAAACCTGATGTTCCGACAGCCTGTTTTGTATTTATCGTATACAGTTTTTTCAGCGTAGTTCCTTTATACAGATAAGCCATTATCTTTCCGCTATCAGGTGTTGATCTTGCATATAATTCAACTCCGGTTCCTTTAAAGCTAAATTCACCTTTTCCATTTGCAGCAAGTTTAACTACACTATTATCAGAATCCTGTGTATTATTGTCATATGATGAATCATATCCATAATATTCCTTAGAACCAACTGAAGATACTGTCTGTGCATTTGTTCCCTTATTAGAACCACCATTTTGCTGATTTGTATATGTTCCAAATCCTTCTTCATAATATACAGTCGTTGCAGGATATACTTTGAATTTGTATACGCCGCCTTTTGAATTTGTCAATGTTACTGTATCAGCCTCTGTAAGAACTTCTGTTGGTGTATAAGTTACCTGAATTCCTGTTGTATTATCACCATCTACTGTTACAACACCATGATTTGCTGCTCCAGTTATAGAAAACTTACCAGTTCCCCAGGCTTTTGTTATTTCTGTTGTTACAGGTGAACCATAATCCACTACAATATCATTAATTCCTTCAAAAGCTGTAGCGAAAAACTGTGCATTAGCCTTGGCTGTTCCTCCGTATGTACCTGAACTATACGTCGAACTGTAAGCATAAGACAATTCCACATTATTAGTAATCAATTGCTCCAAATCCTCATCTTGCAATTCATATACCGCATAATAAGTATAATCTTCTGCCTTATAATTCCCTTTTTCTTCTGTACGTGCATGATTAATTTCATTTGTTATATCATATGGATTAGTTAATGCTGTTGCGCTCTCGCCAACACCTGAATAGAGTTTTACAGTACCTGCAACATTTGGCATAATGTCTTTCAATGAAGCCTTTGAATAATCAATATCCGCAGTTTCCTTATATGTCGATACGACAATCTTAAATACCACAGTATCACCTGCATTTGCCGTCATACCTTCTGTATACTTCTTATAGTCATCTCCCTGCTTAAGATAGTCTATTTCCTTTGTAACAGTCGGTAATTTATCACAATGCACTTCATGTGTAATTGATGCACTGTCATTCTTGCTAAGTTTAGAGTTTTTGGTTCCACGTGTATACCAAAATACTGCATCACAGCCTTTTTCAACAGCCTCTGCCAATAAAGCCTTTTCTTGTTCTGCTGTAAGGCAATCTTCTATTTTTGCACCTTTATGCTTATCTGTATATATAACCTTTAAATTTTCTTTATCAATACCATAGAACTGTGAATATGTATCTCCCTTTGTTGCCGATACTGTAGATACCGCATATCCATCGTCCGGTTTTACAAAAATTTGCATCTGAGAATATGCTACATTTTTCTGTTTAACGCTAATGGTATCATATGTATAAATTGTGTTGCCATCTGCATCCGTTGTCTGAGAAGCAACCGGTACCTCTACTAATCCGCTACCATCTACAGAATAATATAATTTACCGTTATAAATAGTATTATCTATAGTATAGGTAACTGTATACTCACCTGCATTTGCTGCACTTCCGTCTGTAACGGTTACGTTCCAGACATATTTAGCTGCTACATTTCCTTCATTATTTTTTACAGTTGCAGTTACTACCGTAGTTCCCGTCTTACGTCCGATTAAAGTAGCATTTTTCCCATCAGCACTGTAAACTCCTGCTTTTGCATAATCAGAAGATGACCATGTAACCGTTTCATCTGTTCCAATAGTATCCGGTATGGAAATATTTACTGAACTACCAACTTTTACAGAAGCTGTATCATTTCCGCCTCGTTCCAATACGGTAATTCTATACATTGTCGTTCCAATTATAACAGATGTAGTTCCTACCTGCTTTCCAGTAAAAGTTATTGTTGTCTGTTTCTCTGGTACAGGTGTAACCTGATTATAAATATATATGTTACTGCTGTTTTCCCTACATTCAAAACTACTATTATTTAACTTCAAATATGCTGTTGTTGTTTCACTACCACTGGTATATTTTTTAGCTATAATTATACTACCATCACTTTGCGCTTTTACATTAACAGCTTGTTTTCCTTTGCCCAAGCTGTAATTCCAATTTCCCCAAAACCAAAAACTTTCCCAACTAGCAGATGGGTAGATATACTCACCATTTGCATTCTTCACATAATACTGTCCACTTCCGGCATCTTCAAGTGTAATCTGTGTTGCCGGACTATTGTCATTCGCTTTTGATGAAACGTAGAAAGTTCCAGCCTTTAAAGTTGCTGTTGTATAATACGGTGATACCTCTTTATCACTCACTTCAGCTTTAACATCTACAATATCATTTGAATAATTTCCGCTATAGTCTCCCTCTTGTGTATATGAAGTTGTTCCATTCACTCCAAGGCTAACATCTTCAACGTGATCTACACCAGTCGGAATATCATCTTTATATCCTGCAATTGTTACCTCTGAAAAGTGCGGACATGTTCCAACAAATTTTCCATTCTTCACTGTTACAGGGAATGTCTGTTCTTTGCCAGAAGCACTTTTTGCAACATAACCAATAAATTTCGTACATCCATTAAATACACTCTCATCATACGGCACCGTAAGTTCAGCAGAATCTGTATAGTTCTTTCCATTTAATAAAAGTTCTATATCATAAGTAACTGAACAATTATATCCTTCAACAGTTGTTGCTTCTGCCTTCTTCTCACACTTTGAAAATTCGAAAGTATCACTGGCATTTTCTGTTGAAATAGTTGCTGTAACGGAAGTTCCTTCTGAGGTAGCTACATGCGCATGTGCAATTTTTGCGCCATTGGCAATCTTCTCAATTGAATATTTCTCAAATTTTTCAGATGCGTCCCCGTTTTCATACAATAATGCAACTGTACCATCATTTAATTCAGACATACAAGAATACTTATAAGTACCAGTATTAACCTGATAGTCATATGCCCAGTTAATGCTTCCATCGTCCTGTACTAATCCAACAAAGATTTTTCCATTTGTTCTTCCATTTGTTCCTGCTGATAAAAGAATTGCATCCTTGCCATTAATTTTTTTCGAATAGGTAATCGCATTCATCTGGCAGGAGGTTGTATAACTAATTCCACTAACATTCTGTTTAGCTCCCCATGTTGTTCCATGATCCTCAGATACATAGTAACCACCATGACGTGTAAACATGTAGATTTTTCCATTGACCTCTGTCAACGTTGCCTCTGATGTCTGTTCAGGAATATTCCTACTACGTGTCCAAGTCTGTCCACCGTCATCAGAATAAATCACACTTGTATTGCCATCTCTTCCATCTGTATTCGTATAACATGGGAAGATAATTCTTTCAGTTCCATTATCAAGTCTTGTGGTCAAACCGCGTCCAGGACCCACACCATAAAACTTATCTGAAGGATTCTTAACCTGTGAGTTCAACATAGTTGGTGCAGACCATGTTGCTCCACCATTAGTACTCTTAGTAAGATACAGATAACTTGTCTTCAACACCTTAAACGGTGAATCATTAAAAAACAGATTTGTATTATATGTTTTATTCTTGTATGTTCCCGTAAGATTAAAGTAAGCATCTACCTGTAAGCCGCTGACTTCTGTACCATTATTATTACTGTAAATCTTGCCATTATCCAGATAATATTCATACCTACTACCACTATTGCTTAACATCAATTTTCCAGCACTGTTATAGCCCGTTCCTTGGCTAATACTGGAAATAATACCACCAGCCGGATATAAATCTACCAACATATAAATTGTATCATCTGCAGTTACAGTCAATGCCGGATCTATAAATGCTGTGGAATTAGAATTTGAAACATTTCCGTTGTCTCCAAGATAGTTTGCAAATGTATAATTCCATGTTGCACCACCATCTTTTGATCTGGAAACGATTGTATCCAATCCATGTCCATCTGTTGTTGTATCCCAACGTGCATCTGTTGCTGCCACAATTGTACCGTCAGATAGTGTTACCATCGCTGGAATTCTGAAGTTCTGACTTCCACCTGTTCCTGCTATAAATGGCTGATCCTTTGTTGTTCCATCAGCCGGTTTACTTTCTATAGTTGAAGCGGTTACTGCAGCTTCCGCTTCACTATCTTCTGTAGGCTCTTCCGAAACAACCTGCTCTGCAGCTCCACTATCCTGTTTTTCTGCACTCTCATCCGAAACAACTGATTCTGTGTCTTGCTGTTCTTCTGTATTTTGCTGATTTGCTTCAGTTGCTGACACTGTAAACGTCATTCCCAAAGTCATACTGGCCGTCAGCAAAAGTGCCAGGATTTTTTTCATGTTTTTCTTCATGTTCTTACCTCCTTTTTATTATTATTCCAAATTGCTCAATTCCATTTCTGCAATTTTTTTCATTGCATCCATCATCTCACATAAATAAATTGGAACTTTTTGAAACCCTCCAGTTTCAGCATATGCCATTGCTGCACATGAATGGCATATTCCTCGATTACTACATTTTTCACATATTCCAGATAAACGAATATTTTCTGTCTTTTGAGTTAATTGTTTCCATGCATCTTCAAATGACACTTTATACATATCAACCTTCGGCTCCGGCATCATTCCACATGGCAGCATATAACCATCCCATGTAATCCAGAATGCTGCTTTTCCAGCTCTACATCTTACTTTTCCATCAATTGGATCATAGCAAGACTCATCCATTCCCTGCGGTTTTACCATACCATCACAAATTCCCTGTAAATACTTCTGATACAATTCATTTCCATACTGCAATTGATATCTTTTTATTTGCCAATATGCGGTCTCTTTAGGTGTAAAACGATCATTTACTCCTATTTTTTCAGGATTTTTTCTTAATGGTGGAAACATATATGGATTTGTCTCTAAAATCAATTGCTTTTCTTCAGCATATTGTATCATTGCTTCAAGATCGCCAATATTATACGGAGTAAGAGAACAGTTTAATTTAACAGATATGCCTGTTTCTTTTAATAAATTTATTGCTCTGTCAACCTTATCAAATCCATTCGAAGCCTTACATAATTTTTCATAAGTCGCATTTGATGCTCCATATAATGTAATATTAATTCGGATAGGTGGTCTTTCCTTTAATTGTTCAATTACACCTTCGTCAATCAAAGATCCATTACTATTAATTGATATCAAAAACCCTTTTTTTGACAGATACATGTATAATTCCCAAAAATCCGGCCATAAAAAAGGCTCTCCACCTGTAAGCAATAAGTAGAGCATTCCTGCATTTTCTGCCTGGTCTGCTATTTTTTTCCATTGCTCAAGGTTCAGCATTTTTCTATTATGACACTTTACCTCTTCCGGCGACTTTCTCACATAACACATACGACAATCAAAATTACACACCGGACTCAACTCGAACGTTCCACTCAACGGTATTTTTTTTATACTGGACTTTTGAAAGAGCATTTTTGTCAATAAACTTTCATAATATATTTCTTTGACATCCATTACTTATTCCCTCTCCAATACTGATTTCAACATTTTTACAGCCTCATAATCAGGCGTACATTTCAGTAAATATACCGGAACTTGTTCTATAAGATCCTTTGTAAGATCAACTACTCGTTCTACAAAATCTGGCCGCCATGTATTAACTATCATTCCGGAATACAGTTTTAAGAAAGCTCTGCTATTCTTGAGTTTCTCTATAGAACACGTTTTGCTCTGTTCAAGTACAATAATTGCCTTTACGTTTGTGCTTTTATTGACATAATAATCTGAAGATCCTGCATACGGAGAACCATATGCTTTCCAATTCTCATTTTCCTTTTTCAAAATTGGTCTGTCTCCATTTAGTATCTCTACTTTCTCATATTTTGCCCACATGTCTGCCTGTGTAGATTTTCCGATTCCAGACGGTCCGGTAAATAAGATTCCTCCATACTCTGACTCGATTAACGATGCATGTAAAACAATTGCATTTTTTCTTATCAATAATTCTTCAAACCCTATATGAGAAAATGTATTTTGACTTTCGCTAAACGAATTCTGAAATTCTTTTAAATAACATATTTCTTCCGTACTATTATCATAAATTCTGGATTGAGCATACGGTCTGTTATTCTCTTTGTGATCACAGAAAATTCTATAATATCCTTCTTTGTCTTTTCCTGCTTTAAATATATAATTTTCAAACAATACATTATTCATTTCAAAAGGCATAGACTCCTTCTCTTCCAATTGAATAATAAAATCTTTTTTCTCCCCCTGATATATAAACGGAAAAAAGTTCTCTGTTGTTCTTATTTCATTCTTACTAAAGATAGAAAAAACAATGTCTGCTATTCGATATGTGTATAAATATTTTTTATTTTTCATTAAGAATTAATTGTAGCAATTGTTGATGTAGAATTCGTGTAGCAATAATCTTCTACCTTTATCTCACAAGCTTGTGTACTTTCTAAAAACCATGCATTGTCTGTTGTAGGTAACGTAACACTGCCTATAGTACCTATAGCCTCACAAATATTTACATCGTCTTGTTGTAATGTTAATTTACATCCAGCAATATGCTCCGCAAGCTCAAACTTCTCCATATAAACCTGCGGCTTCTCATATTTCTTCTTCATGCCCTTCTCCTTTCCTTAAGTATCTATAAAGTAACACCTGCCGCCATCAATAACTGATGCCGGCAACTGCTGCTTCCCCTATGTAACATTCTTCGGCCGTCACGGTGGTGCTTTCGCCCGCTGCCAGTGATTCTACCGTCTTCCGGTAGCTTTTGCCTCCGAAATATTCGTCATCCATTACGTCGTGATAGAACACGGTCATGTTCTGGATGGCTTCCTGCGATATATTAGTAAGACCAATATTCGTATCTTCTACGGTGATCGTCAGTGCATCTTCATGCAGAGATACATCGTTGGAATATTGAGTCTTTGCGTCGATTTTCTTTACGGCCGGCTTGTCCGGCAGTTCCTGGTTCTGAACCTCGAATGCTGTGACAGTCTTGCCTGCCGGGAGTGCTTCTACCTGATAAGTAAGTTTCGTTCCGTCTCCGACTGTGACTGTGATCTTCGCGGATGCGAGGTAGGTGTCTGAGCAGTTCGTCATCTGAATTGCTGCTATGTTGTCGCCTTCCTCTGCGTTGTTGTCCGGATTCGGACCGGCATAGCTGAATATAGATTTCATTTCCAGTTTGCCGTTGTCGAACTGATACGGAAGCTCCAGGCCTTTTTCTGCTTTCGCTTCTGCCTTCTTTGCTGCTTCCTGTTTTGCCAGGCTTCTTTTGTGTCCTGTCAGAACTACCAGCAGGATTATCAGTAATACCAGTATAATTCCAAAAATTATGGTAATGATTTTCTTTGATTTTTTATTTCCAATGCTCATTTGTGTCCTTCTTTCGTCCGGAAATGTAATGTATTTTTCGAATATTTTTCAAAATCTTTTTTATTATACCTCTTGTATGCATTTATGCACCATACCAAAGTATTGTTTTTATGCCATTTTTTCTGTTTTTTGTTTTATTCTGTCTCTTCTTTCCACTTCATGACAGCCTGTACCCTGTTTTTTACATTCATTTTTTTGTAAATATTATAGATGTGGCCTTTTACTGTCGGAAGCTTTAATTTCATTTCCTGGCAGATCTGAGCATTGGTAAGCCCCTGTACAAGATACTGCAGGATAACTGTCTCTGTCATTGTGAGACGCTCTTCTCTCTGGTATTCTGCATTTTTCTGCATATGCCGGGCTTCTTTTCTGGTCTTGCGGAGAATTGTCTCCAGATAATCCGCCTCCGGCATGTGTAATACATTTCCGTAATTGTACTTCTTCTTGCGGTGCCATCCTTCCGGGGAATTATGCTTCATCCAGTCAATGTAGGCTTCCAGCACTTTGCGGCCGGTCACGCCGTATTCTGTGTAGAACATGACATATCGGTTCTTTCCGTTGACCAGGAAGGATTCTATGACACTTTTGAGTGCCTGCCCATGCTGCTCCAGATTCCACTCTGCGACCGCCTTTTCGAACAGAACCTCTGCGTGGATTCGTAAGCTCCGGTGTGCATTCAGATATGGAAGCATTTTTTCCAGAAGGTGTCTGGACTTCTCGTACTGATTTAACAGAAGATATCCTTTGGATCTGCAGTAGAACCGGACAATATTCTCTTCTGTGACCTCTGCATTCGCCGGAACAGCTGCGCTTTTGAGCCATTTTGCAAGATTCTCCTGACTTCCGTGTGCGGTAATGTTAAGACTTGCCACTGCTTTTGCATATCCGCTCCTTGCGTGGTTTTCTGTGTGGATCAGCTTTGTCTCTAATCTTTCAATGCGCTCCTTACGTTCTTCATCATAAGCGAAACGTTGTATTCTTATCAGAAGCCATAAGGCACTCAGGCGAAATGCGGACGGAAGTTCTTCTGCCTTTATAAGTAACTGCATATCTTCATCCGCAACCGAACTTAAGCGGTCCGTCTCCAGATAATACTCTATCCTGGCAAGACGGTAGAATATCCATGCATCTTCATCAAGGCACTCCTTCCATCTCCGTGCGAACTGCCTTTCTCGCCGCTTTTCGCACGCGAACAGACCTGACAGATCTCGTATGTCACACAGGCAGCTGATCTTCGTCTCCTGCAGGATCAGCAGCCTTCCGGCACCCGGCTTCAGTTCTTCGACCCACTGTTCCGTCAAAATCTGTGGCCGCATAAAGCTCAGATTAAGCTGCACTTCCGGCATCAGACTGTCATATTGTAACTGTTCTGCTCTATGGTCATGGGTTTCATACCATTTCCCGATCTTCATCCATCTGCTCCGTCCAAGGGATGCCTCCCCGATATGGCAAAATATCGGTGCTACACTCCATCTGGTATCCGGTTCTCCCTCTGTATGCACCAAGAACCCTTTTCGCAGCATCCGTCCGAGGATTACTTCTGCATGCGCAGTCCCGAGGATCTCTTCGCACATCTCTTCATCTACCCACGGGAGGTACTGCGCAAGGTGCAGGATTTCCCTTTCTTCCCGCTGCAGCGTATCCAAAATCATTTCTTTTATATAG
>OGCO01004742.1_pt1 | contig 14118 bp, 11 predicted proteins | sample 1570171 | NCBI WGS metagenome assembly OGCO01 (sample SAMEA4370583, study PRJEB24528) | human gut metagenome | reverse complement strand
CGGTGACGGTAAGGTACTGTGCATTCTGGAATGGCAGGCTCCGGGGAAAAAGCGTATGCGTACTGTGGATTATCTGCGCGGACATCAGTTGTTCGATTGATTTTGATTTTTTGAGGTGAAAGCATGGAGGCAAAACTGTCCGGCGCCAGGGAGGCCGCCTTTTCTGCGCTGATGTCCTGCGAGAAGCAGGGGGCATGGTCGGATCAGGCGATCCGAAGCGCAGCGAGAAAATGGGCTCTGTCTGCCCGGGATGCGGCACTGGCCTCCAACCTCTGTTATGGTGTGGTGCAGAACCAGCTTTTGCTGGATTTCTGGATCAATGCCTTTTCGACCACTCCTGCGGTCAAATTGAACCCGGAGGTGCGCATCAGTCTGCGTATGGCTCTCTATCAGCTCCAATTTCTTGATCGCATTCCCGCCAGTGCGGCGGTCAATGAGTCGGTGGGATTGGTGCGCAAATATACCCGCAACAAGGGGGCGGCAGGACTGACTAATGCAGTCCTGCGCAGTTTCCAGCGTGCGGAGAGACCGCCGCAACCGGCCTTTGCAGACCCGTTGCAGAACCTCTCTGTGCGTTACAGTCATCCGCTTCCATTGGTCAGACTGCTGTCCGCTGAGCTTGGCGGCGATGTAGAACCCCTGTTGGTGGCGGACAATGCTCCAACGGACATGGTCATCCAGTGTAACACGCTCAAAACGACCGTCATCGCGCTGAAAGACGAACTGGAGTGTGCCGGTGTGGCAGTTCAAACTCACCCATGGCTGGAGGACTGCCTGCTGGTGCACAGAAGCGGCGATCTGGAGCAGCTGGCTGCCTTTCGGCGTGGAGCGTTCTATGTGCAGGATGCGGCTGCGAAGCTCTGCATTCTGGCGGCAGCACCAAAACCGGGGGACAGAGTGCTGGATGCCTGTGCCGCTCCGGGCGGAAAGTCGTTTGCGGCGGCGCTCAGCATGGAAAACAGCGGCTCAATTCTGTCACGAGACCTGCACGAGAAGAAGCTGAAGCGGATCCAGTCCGGCGCAAAACGGCTGGACATTGACATTATTTCCACGGCGGCCGCCGATGCGAGAGAATTTCAGCCGGAGCTGGAAGATACATTTGACCTGGTGATTGCCGATGTGCCCTGTTCCGGTCTCGGTATTATTCGCAAAAAGCCGGATATCCGCTATAAGGATCTGCGTGAGACGGAGAATCTGCCGGAGATCCAGCGTGAGATCCTTTCTAACTTGTCACGCTATGTGCGTCCGGGCGGTACACTGGTCTATTCCACCTGTACTGTTCTGCGGCGGGAAAATCAGGCTGTGGTAGCGAATTTTCTCTCCGAACATCCAGATTATATGCTGGAACCCTTCGCACTGCCCGGCCCATGCGGCCAAACAGCGGGAGAGATCACGCTTTGGCCCCATATTCACGGTACAGACGGATTCTTTATTGCAAAGCTGAGGAGAGCAAATGGCGAAAATTGATTTGAAATCCAAGACGATCCCGGAAATTGAAGCGTTTTTGGCCGAGCTGGGCGAACCCAAATTTCGCGCCAAGCAGATTTTTGTCTGGATGCATAAGGGCGTGGAATCCTTTGACGAGATGACCGATCTTTCCAAGGCTCTGCGCGAAAAACTGAATGAGCTGTGTACGCTGACCGTTCCCCGGGTGGAGCGCAAACAGGTGTCCAAGCTGGACGGTACGATCAAGTATCTCTGGATGCTGGAGGATGGCAACTGCGTGGAGACGGTTCTGATGCGCTATAAGCATGGCAACACGGTCTGCGTCTCCTCAGAGATCGGCTGCGTCATGGGGTGCGCCTTCTGTGCCTCTACGATCGGAGGCCTTGTGCGCCGACTGACAGCGGCGGAGATTTTAAGCCAGGTCATCTTCACCCAGAAGGACTCCGGTCTGCCTATTTCCAACATCGTGTTGATGGGGATTGGCGAGCCACTGGATAACTTTGACAATGTTATGCGCTTTCTGGAGCTGGTCAATCACCCGGATGGTATGAACATCGGTATGCGCCATATCAGCCTGTCCACCTGCGGATTGGTCGATAAAATTGACAAATTGGCCGAACTTCAGTTACAATTAACATTGTCGGTCTCGCTCCATGCTCCGGATGATGCAACCCGTTCACAGATCATGCCTGTTAACCGGGCGGTGGGTGTGGAGCGGCTGTTTGACTGTTGTCGGCGCTATTTCGAGACAACTGGTCGACGCATTTCCTACGAATATGCCATGATCGACGGAGTGAACGACAGTGATGCGCAGGCGGATCTGTTGGCCCGTCATTTGAAGGGGACGCCCGGTCATGTGAATCTGATCCCGCTCAATGATGTGCGGGAGAGTAAGCTGAAGCCCAGTAAGCGTGTTTCCGCGTTTCAGAAGCGGCTGGAGAGCTATGGCATTACTGTAACGGTCCGCCGTAAGCTGGGCGGAGATATCGACGCGTCCTGCGGCCAGCTGCGCCGCAAAACGCTCCATCTGGAGGATGCGTAAGGAAGGTGTTTCTTTGAACGTATATGGGATTACTGACTGCGGCTTGGTTCGTACCATGAATCAGGATTGCTATGCCAGCTGCGAATTGGACCACGGCATTCTGGCCGTCGTCTGCGACGGCATGGGCGGAGCCAAAAGCGGCAATGTAGCCAGTCAGATGGCGGTAGACCGCTTTGTAAACGCCATTCAGGAAAGCACTATGGAGGAACCGGCGGCGGTGCTCAACCAGGCGCTGGATGAGGCAAATGACGCTGTGCGCCAGCGCTCGTTGGAGGATGCGAATTGTGCGGGTATGGGTACCACATTGGTGGCAGCCTATCTCCAGTCCGACCTGCACGGCTTTGTGCTCAATGTGGGCGACAGCCGGGGCTATCAGATCGGCGCGTCCGGCATCCGGCAGATCACCCGGGATCATTCCCTGGTGGCGGAGCTGGTGGCGCGGGGCAAGATCACGCCGGAGGAGGCCCGCACTCATCCCAATAAGAATATTATTACCCGGGCTCTGGGCACCGACCGCCATACGCCCGGCGATCTGTTTGAAGTGGAGCTGGAGCCGGATGAGTGCATTCTGCTCTGCAGCGACGGGCTCAGCAATGTGGTCACGGAGCAGGAGATCCTGTATGAAGTGCTCCACGGCGGTGCGGCGGACAGCTGCTGCCAGCGTTTGCTGGAGATCGCCCTGCAGCGAGGGGCACCGGATAACGTGACCGTTGTGTTAATCGAAGCCGACGGACAGAACCATTGAGAGGAGTGTTTGCTATGGATCCTTATATCGGCAGAATGCTCGATGAGCGTTATGAGATCCTGGATGTGCTGGGCACCGGCGGAATGGCTGTGGTGTACCGCGCATACGATCATAGATTGAACCGTTATGTTGCGGTCAAAATTTTGAAAGGGGAGCTGGCGGCAGATCAGGATCTGCGCCGCCGTTTCCATGATGAGTCCCAGTCTGTCGCGATGTTGTCTCATCCGAATATTGTCTCCATTTATGATGTCAATCAGGTGGAGGGCCGGGAGTTCATCGTCATGGAGCTCATTGACGGCATTACACTGAAACAGTATATGAAGAAGCGCGGCGGTTGTCTGAATTGGCGCGAAGCGCTGCACTTTATCTCGCAAATCATGCAGGCGCTGAAACACGCTCACAGCCGCGGTATTATTCACCGCGATATCAAGCCCCAGAACGTCATGGTGCTGCGGGACGGCAGTGTCAAGGTGATGGATTTCGGCATCGCCCGTTCAACCACTTCCCAGGCCACTGTGACGCAAGAGGCCATCGGCTCTGTGCACTACATCTCCCCGGAGCAGGCCAGAGGCAGCCATATCGATGCCCGTTCTGATATCTATTCCGCTGGCGTTGTGCTCTATGAGATGCTGACCGGCCGCCTGCCCTTTGAGGGGGACAATCCGGTCTCTGTGGCCATTCAGCATATCAATTCCATTCCCGTGGCACCCCGGGAGCTGAACCCGGATATTCCGATCGGCATGGAACAGATCACGATGAAGGCGATGGCCTCTGTGCCGGATCGTCGTTATACCAATGCGGAGGCCATGCTGGAGGATCTGGAGGCATTCCGCAAGAACCCTTCCATCGATTTTGGCTACAGTGCTCCCGGTGTCGTGGAGCCCGCGGCGGATGAGCCTACCGTGATCCGGAAGGGCGGCAGCTTTGTGGTGCCTGCGGACGAGAATGACCAGGATGCCACGGTCTATCGCGCGCCGACTCGTCGTCCGGCCGCCCGTTTTGAGCGGGAGGAACCAGATGAAGATGAAACGGAATATGACGAGGATGACGATGAGTATGAGGACAGCGCACGGAGCGGCAAACGCACCAAGGTGATCATTGGTGTGGGCGCCGGTGTCGTCGTTGTGCTGGCGGTAGTGCTCGTTGTACTGCTTCGCAGCCTGTTCAGCGGCAGCTCTGCCAAGGAGTATCAGGTGCCTGACCTGACCGGCAAAACGGTGCAGGAAGCACAGGATTATATCGACAATGACGCGACGCTCAAGGGCCACTTTACAGTCAAGGAAAGCGAGACTACCAAGGCCAGCGACCTGCCCGAGGGCACCATTGTGGAGCAGACGCCTGACAGCACCCGCACGGTGAAGGCGGAGTCCACTACGATCACAGTCACACTGAGCAGCGGCCCGGATGCCAGCACGCAGGAAAAAACTGAATTCACGATGAGTGATTACACTGATCAGGACTACCGCAAGGTGATGACAGAGCTTCAGAATCTGAATATGAAGCTGGTCGTCAAGTGCGAACAGGAGTTCAGCGACACTGTGACGGAGGGCAATATTATCCGTACCGATCCATCCTCCGGCGCTACGGTCAAGCAGGGTGCTACTGTCACGCTGTATTACAGCAAGGGCGCAGAGAACACGGATCGCGAGATGATCAAGGTGATCGGTTTGACCGAGAAGGATGCAAAAAATGCGTTGAGCAATCTGAACCTCGGTCTGCGCGTCAATGTGGATTCCGAATATAATGACGCGGAGGAAGGCACGATCTTCTATCAGAGCATTCCCGAAAAGGGGACAGTCAAGAAGGGGGACACCATCAATCTTAAAGTCAGCCTTGGCAAAGATCCCGATGCCTCTAACAATACCACTTCTGAGACTCAGAAGATGGTCGATCTGCTGGGGTTGAAGGAGTCGGATGCCAAGAGCGTCATCGCTCGGCTGGGGTTGAACGCCACTTATACCAGCGATTACAGCAGTTCTTATGACGAGGGCGACGTCTGCTATCAGAGCATCCCGCAGGATACGCCGGTGACGGAGGGCGAGTCTATCCAGATTACCATCAGTCTGGGCGAGAAGCCGAGTTCCGGCGGCAATACCGATACGGGCAACACGGATAATACGGAAGGCTGATCTATGACGGGAACGATCATGAAGGCGCTCAGCGGCTTCTACTATGTGGACTGCGAAGGCATACTTTATACCTGCCGCGCCCGGGGAAAATTTCGCCACAAGGGGGAGAACCCCCTTGTGGGGGACCGGGTGGAGATCACCGATCTGGGCGGCGGAACCGGAAGTGTTGATCGCATTTTGGAGCGTAAAAATGCCTTCAGCCGCCCGGCGGTGGCCAATATGGATCAGTTGGTTATGATCGCCGCCGGAGTCAATCCGGTGACTGATCCCTTCCTCATTGACCGTGTAGCCGCCATTGCAGAGCGAAAGCATTGCGAGCCGGTCGTCTGCCTCAATAAATGTGATCTGGAGCCCTGTGAACAGCTCTGTGAGATATACAGCAAGGCGGGGTTTACCACCATTCAGGTCAGCGCCGTGACGGGGGAGGGCGTTCAGCAGCTCTCCGATGCCATTGCCGGAAAGACAGTGGTTTTTACCGGAAATTCCGGCGTGGGAAAGTCCAGTATCTTGAATGCGCTGGATCCCGGACTGGCCATTGCCACAGGCGAAGTCAGTGAAAAGCTGGGCCGCGGCCGTCACACCACCCGTCATGTGGAGTTGTTCCGGCTGCCCAATGGGGCGCTAGTAGCGGACACTCCGGGCTTTGCCAGCTTTGACACTGATGTGCCGGAGCTGCTGGACAAGGGAGAACTTGCGCTGGCCTTCCGGGAATTTGCGCCCTATTTGGGCCAGTGTCGTTTTGTCGGCTGCTCCCATACGAAAGAAAAGGGCTGTGCGGTGTTGGAAGCGCTGGAGAAAGGGGAGATATCCCCGTCCCGCCACCGTAGCTATGTGCGCCTTTATGAGGCCGCAAAGGAATATAAGTCATGGGAACATTAAAAAAACGTGCGCTGATCTTTGGCTCCGCACCGGTGCGGGACTGGAGCTTTCTTGCGCAGTATCACCGTCCGGATGATCTGATCATCTGCGCCGACGGGGGCAGGAATGCTGCGCAAGAGCTTGGCCTTACCCCGGACTGGTATGTGGGTGACAGCGACTCCGGCGGTTATGACAAAGGCTGTCCATCGGATATCCTGCCCTCTGAGAAGGATGTCACCGATCTGGACATGGCAGTTTCCCGGGCACTCCGGGAGGGCTGCAATGAGCTTGTACTCTGCGGGTGTACCGGTGGACGGCAGGATCACCATTTTTCCGCCATTGGCCAGTTGGAACGTCTCTGCCGTGCCGGGGCGGATGGGGTGATCGTGGACGAGCAGAATGAAATCCGTCTGCTCATACCTGGAACAACAGAGGTTCCATCGGAGCCGCATTATCATTACTTCGGCCTGATCCCGCTGGATCAGCAGCTGACCGGTGTCACCATCATCGGCGCAAAATATGAGGTCAGCGACAGTGATCTGGAACGCTGGTCGTCGCTGGGTGTCAGCAATGAGCTGGTGCCGGGCAGACGCTGTGTCGTGAAGATCAAACACGGAGTTGGCCTGCTCATCCGCAGCAATTGAATCAGACACATTAGAAACATCCCTTGCGTAGACTGAGACAGCAGTACTGCGCAGGGGGTGTTTTTGTTGCGTCGATGCGGCCCGGGCGGAAGGTCCGGCGGGCTCTGTGCCATATTTCTTGGGGTCGGCATCCTGTTGAGCATGGTCCTGCCCACCGGTGTTATCATTTTTGTGGGCGCCGTGGCCTTGATCGTGCTGGGTGTGACATGGATGCGCAAACCGTAATGGAATGCTGTTGGAGCGAGGAGGCATACTTAATGAAAATTGTCATCTGGAAATCGCCAAAATTCCTGTCCGGGCTTTTTAAACTGGTCTTTCATCTGCGCTGAACGCAGGTGACATATTCGGGACAGCCCTCACATATCTTTCTCTTGAAAAACGTCCTCTCAGAACACAGGCGGGAGATTGTACTGGTCGATCTCTTCTGAAGGGACGAAAGGAGAGATTGCTTGATGGAACTGCAATATGAGGAATTGAACTGTTATTCCTGTGTGCTGGACACCGTGATCCGGCGTGAGGAGAGCCGGGAGAGTATTGTACCTGATTCCATGCCGGATATTGGGACGGTTCTCACTGTCACTGCGTCGCCGATGCTTCATAAGACATGGATAGAAAACGGGGCCGTCATAGTGGAGGGGAGTATCTGCGCCGCTGTTCTCTATGAGCCGGAGGGCGGCGGCGGGCCGTGTGCACTCCCACTGGAGATCCCGTTCCGCTGTGCAGCGGAGTGTGAAGCTCTGACGGAGGAATGTCGGCTAAATATTCTTCCCCGCCTGTCTCGTGCAGATGTCAAGGTCGTCAATCCGCGAAAGGTGCTGGTACAGGCTGAGTTGTCCGCTCATGTGATCGTTTATATGCCCAGAACTATGCGGTACAGCACCGGTATTGCTGACGCAGATGCATCTGTTCAGACGAAGACAGAGTCTGTCAGCTTCCGATATGTCTCGCAGGTGACGGAAAAAATGTTTCCATTTGAGGACGATATCACCATCGGAGGCAGCCGTCCGTCTATTGATGCGCTTCTGGCCTGCAATGTGACGCCCTATTGCTCAGAGGCCAAAATCGTGGGGACAAAGATCATTTTCAAGGGCGGCTTGAAGCTGCGCATTCGCGCACAGAACGAGGAGCAGGGGCTGTTTTCCGAACTGTGCGACATCCCGGTCTCTCAGGTGCTGGATGCGGGAGATTCCAGTGAAAGTGCAGTGGCACTGGTCAGTCTTTTTTTGGCAGGCTGTCAGATCGTTCTGCGAGACAGCCGAACGCTTTCCCTGGAGCTGGAGCTGTATGCCTGCGCCACTGTGGTCGACAACCGCGAGGGAAATGTGCTGAGTGATGCGTACAGTACCCGCTGCGCCTGCCAATGTGAGGAGGTGATAGAACGGAACCTCCAGATCACTGAGCAGATATTCCAACCCCACCCATTTCGAGCCTTGCTTCAGCAGGAGCTTCCGGCGGCGGATGTGGTGGATCTGTGTGCCTTGCTGGGCGAAAACGCAGGCACAATAGAAGAGGGGCGGCGTTGCTGCACGCTGCGGCTCTCTGTCTGTCTGCGGGAACAGGATGGACGGCTGACCCACCTGGCTCAAACTGCTGAAGTGGAATTGCCCGTTGCGGCGGACGGGATCCTGCTTGGTTCGGTGACGCTGCTGGAATGCAGCTGTCTTTCTTCCGCAGCTGGTTTGGAGGTACGCGGGAACCTGATGGTGCAGTGTATCGTGTTGGCTAAGCGAGAGATTCGTTATGTTGGGGCGGTCACATTGGAGGAGACGGATCCCTCCGTTGACCGGCCATCCGCAGTACTTCGGCGGCTCAAAAAGGGAGAGACACTCTGGGATTTGGGAAAAGAGTACTATGCCACGGTAGCGGATATTCTGGCAGTCAATCAGATCAGCGACGAGTCGGCGGCCGGCGAGCGGTTTCTGCTGATCCCGCATGGCCGCTGAGGGGGTTGAACTATGGAACAGCGTGAAATCTATACGGATATGGCCCTCCGTACGGGCGGAAACATCTATATTGGTGTAGTCGGTCCTGTACGCACCGGAAAATCAACCTTTATCAAGCGGTTTATGGAGACCCTTGTTATTCCAAAAATTGAAAATGTGTACCGGCGGGAGCGGCCCAAGGGCGAATTGCCCCAGAGCGGATCGGGACGCACGATCATGACGGCCGAGCCCAAGTTTGTACCTGAGGAAGCGGTAGAGATCGAAACACAGGGGGGGATCCGCTTCTCTGTGCGGCTGATCGACTCCGTTGGCTATCTGGTTGACGGTGCGGTGGGGCAGATGGAAGGCGACAGCCCCAGAATGGTCACGACTCCGTGGTTTGATTATGAGATTCCCATGCCGGAAGCGGCAGAGATCGGCACCCGGAAGGTGATCGCAGAGCACTCCACCATTGGTATTGTTGTCACCACGGATGGAACCATCACAGAACTGCCACGAGAGAATTATCTGGAGGCAGAAGATCGCACGATCCGTGAGTTGAAGGAGCTTGGAAAGCCGTTCCTGATCCTGCTCAATTCTGCCCAGCCTCAGTCGCCCTATGCACAGGAACTGCGCAGCCAGTTGGAGAAACGCTATGGAGTCGGCTGCGTTGCAGTGGATTGTCAGACGCTGGAGGAAGCGGATATCACAGATATTCTGCGCCGCGTGCTCTATGAATTCCCTCTGCGTGAAATGGATCTGTACCTGCCCAGCTGGGTCGAGGCTCTGCCCAGTGACCACCCGATGAAGCAGGAGCTGTTTGCGCGCATCTGTGAGCAGGCCCAGCAGGTAACGCGTATTTCGGAGATCAACTCCTTCGTGGCGTCAGTTGCCACCTGCTCCAGCCTGGAATCCATGGCGGTAAGCAGCATCGACTTGGGGACCGGCGCTGCGTCCATCCGCATGGAGATCCCGCGTACCCTTTTCTTTCAAATCTTGTCTGCGCAGACCGGCATTGCAGTGCAGGATGACGGCGACCTGTTCTGCCGCCTGACGGAGCTGGCACAGATCAAACAGGAATATGACAAGGTATCTGATGCGTTGACTGCAGTCCGCACCACCGGTTATGGCATTGTGGTACCTACCATCGACGAGTTGACGTTGGAGGAACCGGAGATCATGAAACAGGGCGGGCGTTACGGTGTCAGGCTGAAGGCGAGTGCTCCGTCGATTCACATGATCCGGGCAGATATCGAAACAGTGATCTCTCCTATTGTGGGCAGCGAGAAACAGAGTGAGGAAATGATCGACTACCTGCTGCGGGAATTCGAGGGTGACCCGCGCCAGATCTGGGAGTCCAATATATTCGGAAAATCCTTCCACGAGCTGGTCAACGAGGATCTGCAGGGCAAGCTGACCCGTATGCCGGAGGACGCCCGCGTTAAACTCCGGGAGACCCTTCAGCGCATCATCAATGAGGGGAGTGGAGGTCTGATCTGCATTATCCTCTGACCTCCTGCAAAGCAAAAGCCCCCGCAGAATTTTAAATCTGCGGGGGCTTTGTCATGTATCTATGGCAGCTTTTGTGCGGAGACTGTCTGCATCAAGCACTTGGATTGAGCCATAGCCGGTAGCAATACAGCCGGATTTCACGAATTGATTTAAAATGCGGCATACCGTGACGCGGTTTGCGCTGACGGCTGAGGCGATTTCATCCTGCGTACAGCGGATCATGCTGTTGCTGCTCTGTGGCAGAGAGAGCAGATAGCGGGCAATACGTTGATCGGTCTGTAAGAATGCCATGTTATCGATGTGTTCAGAAAGCAGGCGGACTGTGCGTGCCAGATATTTCATCAGTGCCAGCGCCAGTTCTGGATTCTGAACGATCTCCTGTGTTGCCCTTTGGCGGTCAATGCGGACAATATCACAGGCTGTGATGGCCACAGCGGAGGAGACCCGCGGCATCCCGTCAAAAAATGCGGCCTCCCCAAACAGATTGCCCTCCCGATAGACGGTGAGGGCCTTTTCCGTACCGTCCTCTGAGGAGATAAAGGTCTTCACCCGTCCCTTTTTTAAATAGTAAAAGCAGTCCGCCTGACTTTCCTGAAAATAGATCATCTGATTTGGATCGTAGTGGGCGGCTGCGTAGTGCTGGGCAAACGGATTCCAGATGTCTGCGGGCAGGTCTAACTCCTGAATGCTGAAGTATTCCATCATTTCACCAACTTCCTCTCTGAATTGTAACATAAGCTACATTCTTTTTCCAGTAAAATTGTGATAATAAATCCATACTCAGCAATATCTAAGGAGGAGTTCGACTCATGGGTATGACAATGACACAGAAGATCCTGGCTGCCCACGCAGGACTGCCCAGCGTAGAAGTGGGCCAGTTGATCGAGGCGACGCTTGATTTTGTCCATGGCAACGACGTGACCACTCCGGTGGCCATTGATGTGTTGGAGAAGAATGGCATCACTCAAATTTTCGACAAGGATAAAATCGGCATTGTGCTCGACCATTACACTCCCTGCAAGGACATCAAGGCGGCGCAGCTATGTAAGACTGCCCGCGACTTTGCCCGCAAGCATCATATCACCCACTTCTTTGACGTGGGTACCGTAGGTGTGGAGCACGCCCTGCTGCCGGAAAAGGGCCTTATCATTCCCGGTGACCTGACCATCGGTGCGGATTCGCACACCTGCACTTACGGGGCACTGGGTGCCTTCTCTACGGGTGTCGGATCTACGGATATGGCTGCCGGCATGGCGACCGGCCTGAACTGGTTCAAGGTTCCGCCTGCCATCAAGGTCAATATCCATGGTAAGTTCAAGCCCTATGTCTCCGGCAAGGACGTTATGCTCCATCTGATCGGTCTGATCGGTGTAGACGGTGCACTGTATAAGAGCCTTGAGTTCACCGGTGAGGGCATCAAGGAGTTGACAATGGACGACCGTTTCACAATTGCCAATATGGCGATTGAAGCCGGTGCAAAGAACGGTATCTTCCCGGTGGACGAGCAGACGCTGGCTTATGTGAAGGGCCGCACAGAGCGGGAGCCTGTCATTTATGAGGCTGATCCGGATGCTGAATATGAGCGTGTCGTGGACATTGACCTCAGCACGCTGGATTCCACTGTCGCCATGCCCTATCTGCCCGGCAACGCGAAACTGGTCAAGGACGTGAAGGGGATCGTGATCGATCAGGTGGTCATCGGCTCCTGCACCAATGGCCGCATCAGTGATATGCGGGCCGCGGCGGAGATTCTGAAGGGCCGTAAGGTACATGACGGCATCCGCTGTATCGTTCTGCCCGCTACACAGGATATTATCAAGCAGATGATTGAAGAGGGTATCTATCAGGATATGCTGGAGGCTGGTTGCGCCATCTCCACGCCTACCTGCGGCCCCTGCCTGGGTGGTCATATGGGCTGTATGTGCGAGGGCGAGATCTGTGTCTCCACCACGAACCGCAACTTTGTGGGCCGTATGGGCCACGTGGAGTCCAAGGTCATTCTGGCCAGTCCCACGGTGGCGGCGGCTTCCGCTGTGGCCGGCTGCCTGGCTGACCCGGTGGACCTGTGAGAAGGGAGGATGTAAACTATGTCTAAGATCTATGTCTATGGCGATAACGTAGATACCGATGTGATTATTGCGGCACGCTATCTGAATGATCCTGACGAGCGCAATCTTGCGGCGCACTGCATGGAGGATATCGACCCGCAGTTTTCTTCCACCGTGGAGGCGGGCGACATTATTGTGGGCGGCGCCAACTTTGGCTGCGGCTCATCCCGAGAGCACGCACCGCTGGCTATCAAGGCCAGCGGCGTCAAATGCGTCATTGCCGCCTCTTTTGCCCGTATTTTCTACCGCAACGCCATCAATATCGGTTTCCCCATCATGGAGTGCCCGGAGGCTGCCGCTGAGATCAAGGCGGGGGACAGCGTGAGCGTTGAGTTCAATACCGGCAAAATCGTAGATGAGACCACCGGAAAGACCTATCAGGCCGCACCGTTCCCGGAGTTCATCAACGGTATCATTGAAAATGGCGGGCTGATGAATTCTCTGAAGGCCAGAGGTCTGGCAAAGTAAGAGGGGAGAAGAAACATGGAATTTAAAATTGCTTTGATTCGCGGTGACGGCATTGGCCCCGAGGTGGTCAACGGTGCTGTCACGGTTATTGATAAAGTGGCAGAGAAGTTCGGCCACAAAATCACCTATGTTGATGTGGACATGGGTGGCAATGCTACCGATAAGTACGGTGTTAGCTACCCCGCGGGAACAGCCGAGAAGTGCAAGGCCTGCGATGCGGTTCTGCTGGGCGCTGTCGGCGGACCCAAGTGGGGGCCGGATAAGCCTGCGGAGCAGCGCCCTGAGACTGCACTGCTGGCTATTCGCAAGGATCTGGGGCTGTTTGCAAATCTGCGCCACGCTACTCTGCGCCCTGCACTGATTGATGCCTGCCCTTTGAAAGATGAAATCGCCCAGAAGGGTATCGATATTATGATGGTGCGTGAGCTGATCGGCGGTGTGTACTTCGGCCAGCACCAGACCCACACGCTGGAAAACGGCGAAAAGCAGGCGGTGGACACCATGCCCTACGCGGAGCACGAGATCGAGCGCATTGGCCGCATCGGCTTCGAGACTGCCCGCAAGCGCCGCAAAAAGCTGTGCTGCGTGGACAAGGCCAACGTGCTGGACACCAGCCGCCTGTGGCGCACCGTGATGCACCGGCTGCAGGCCGAGTACCCGGACGTGGAGTACAGCGAGATGTTCGTGGACAACTGCGCTATGCAGATCGTGAAGAACCCCGCTCAGTTTGACGTGATCGTCACCGAGAATATGTTCGGCGACATCCTGTCGGACGAGGCTTCCATGATTACCGGTTCCATCGGTATGATCCCGTCCTCCAGCCTTGGCGACGGCACCCGGGGTCTGTACGAGCCTATCCACGGCTCTGCCCCGGACATTGCGGGCAAGGACATCGTAAACCCCACTGCCTGTATCCTGTCCGCCGCCATGATGCTGCGGTACTCCTTTGGCATGGCAGAGGAAGCCGATGCCATTGAGAACGCTGTAAGCCGTGTGTTGGACAAGGGTCTGCGCACTGCCGACAACATGAGCGACGGCTGCACTTGCCTTGGCTGCACCGCCATGGGCGATGCCATTCTGGCAGAGCTTTAAGCCGCAGCGCTATTTTTAATGAAACAAGCCCGGAAGGTCGGTAGACCTTCCGGGCTTGAATTTTTTATATTATTACAGCATCTTGGAGAGGAAGGCTTTCAGGCGGGGGTGCTTGGGGTTGGTGAACAGCTCCTGCGGCGGCTCATCCTCCT
>OGCO01004741.1_pt1 | contig 14118 bp, 13 predicted proteins | sample 1570171 | NCBI WGS metagenome assembly OGCO01 (sample SAMEA4370583, study PRJEB24528) | human gut metagenome | reverse complement strand
CCTTCGAGGCTGCCGCCTTCCTCCGCCGCTGCGGCGGGGACACCAGTGAAGTCCACAAGCTGTTCCAGAACAACCTGACCGATATGGTCCACAAATTCGAGATCATCAAAAACGCCACCCTCTGCCACGACTGCGTGGTGGTAGCCGCCTCCAACCTGCCGGTGAACCGCATCATCGCCGCCCAGGCGGCGGACGAGCTGATCAACGTCCAGGGCATCAAAGCCTCCTTCGTCCTCTTCCCGGAAGAGGACAAGGTCGTCATCTCCGGCCGCAGCGGCAGCGACATCAACGTGCAAGGCATCCTGGAGACCCTGGGCGGCGGCGGCAACGGCGCGGCAGCTGGCGCACAGCTGTCGGATACCTCGGTGGAGGCCGCGTACACCCGTTTGATGGTCGCCATTGACGATTACTTCAGTGACGAGCCGGAGACCACCTGACTTGACGCTGTTGCAAATATGCTTGGGAGCATTTCTCCCCAAACTACATCTCTTAACAGGAGGTATTTATCATGAAAGTTATCTTACAGGAAGACGTAAAGGGCAAGGGCAAGAAAGGCCAGTTGATCGATGTTTCTGACGGCTACGCCCGGAATTTCCTGCTGCCGAAGAAGCTGGCGGTCACCGCCACTGCGGACAACATCAACACCCAGAAACTGATGGACAAGGCACGCCGGGAACGGGAAGCCGCTGAAAAGGAAGCCGCTATGGAGCTGTCCAAGAAGCTGAAGGACTGCCCCGTCATCGTCACCGCTAAGGCTGGCGCCGGTGAAAAGCTGTTCGGCAGCGTCACCACCAAGGAGATCTCCGACGCCATCAAGGAACAGTATGGCTTCGACATCGCCAAGACCAAGTTGGTCAGCGAGCCCATCAAGGCATTTGGCACCTATGACGTCAAGTGCAAGCTGGGCTACGAGATCACCGGCGTGGTCAAAGTCACCGTCAAAGAAGGTTAAAAATCCCCCTGCCGCCCGGCAGGGATGCTCTGGCAGGGTCTCCCCTGCCCCACCCCATAGGCCGCGGCGTCTCTTCCGGTCCGCGCAGCAGACCATCGGACGCCTGCGGCCTATGTGCCGTTCCTTGCGCTCTGTTGCCGGGGCGCGTCCGATCCCTTTAGAAGTTAGAAGCAGGTGAACCCCATGGAGGAAGAACTTCTCTACCGACAGCCTCCCCATTCACTGGAGGCAGAATACTCTGTATTGGGCAGTATGCTCATCGACAGTCACTGCATCCCCCAGGTCATTGAGGCGCTGAAGGCAGAGGACTTCTACCAGGAGCAGAATCAGGCCCTTTTCCGCACCATCCACACCATGTTCAGCCACGCCAAGGTCATCGACCCGGTGACGGTGCTGGAACAGATGCGGCTGGAGAGCGACCTGGACGAGGCCACCTCTCGGAACTACGTGCTGCAGCTGGTGGACGTGACCCCCACGGCGGCCAATGTGAAGGAGTACATCGAGATTGTCCGGGACCGCTCCCTCATGCGCAAGGTCGCCCAGACCATGGACGACGTTCTGGGGATGATCCAGCGGAAGGAAGGCTCCGGCCAGGAGATTTTGGAGGCAGCGGAGCAGCGCATCTACGCCATCCGGCAGGGACGTGCCGCCCAGGGGCTTATCCCCATCTCCCAGGTCATCCAGGACGTCTACGGCCGCTTGGAAGAGCTGGCCGCCAACGACGACCATATGCCCGGCCTGTCCACCGGCCTGACCGACCTGGACCGGGCCATCTCCGGCCTGAACAACTCCGACCTGATCCTGCTGGCCGCCCGTCCCGGCATGGGCAAGACCTCTATGGCGCTGAATCTGCTGCTGAACGTGGGGAAATCCTCCGGGAAGAGTGCCGTTTTCTTCTCTCTGGAAATGAGCCGGGAACAGCTGGCCATGCGTCTGCTGTCCAACGAGGCGTTCATCGACAATAAAAAGCTCACCACCGGCGACCTGAACGACGAGGACTGGGGCAAGATTGCCCTGGCCTGCGCCGCTTTGAATCAAACCAACATTTTGATCGACGACAACCCCATGCTGACGGTGGCGGATATGCTGGCCAAGTGCCGACGGGTGGAAAACCTAGGACTGATCTGCATCGACTACCTCCAGCTCATGCAGTCCTCCGGCGGCAAGAGCTACGCCGGCGAGAACCGCCAGCAGGCAGTCAGCGACATCTCCCGTTCGCTGAAGATCATGGCCAAGGAGCTGAACGTGCCCGTGCTCTGCCTGAGCCAGCTCTCCCGTGCCAACGAGTCCCGTTCGGATAAGCGTCCCATGCTGTCCGACCTACGTGAATCGGGCGCCATCGAACAGGATGCGGATATTGTCATGTTCCTCTACCGAGACGACTATTATAATCCTGAGAGCGAATACCGCAATCAAGCCGAGTGCATCATCGCCAAAAACCGCCACGGCGAGACCGGCAAGGTCATGCTCCAGTGGCTGCCTGAATTCACCACCTTCTCCGGTCTGGACTGGCAGCATCAGGAGTAAGCCATGGCCGAACAACTGAAACGAAAACTGCTCCGCCTGGCGGCAGACTATCAAATGTTTCCCCCTGGCAGCCACGTCCTCGTAGCCTGCTCCGGCGGCAAGGACTCCATGTGCCTGCTGACCCTGCTGTGGAACCTGCGTCAAACTTTGGGCATCACCCTTTCCGCCGCCCATTTCAACCATCAACTACGGCCGGAAGCGGCGGATGAGGCGGAATTTGTCCACAACTGGTGTGCAAAACAGGGCATCCCCTGTGTCATCGGCACGGAAAACGTGGCCGCGCAAGCCGCCCAGACCGGTCGTGGCCTGGAGGAGACTGCACGGGAGCTGCGGTACGCCTTCTTGGAACGCACACGCCACGACCTAACCGCCCACCGCATCGCCACTGCCCACCACGCCCAGGACAACAGCGAGACCCTATTGCTCCACCTGATGCGAGGCAGCGGTCTCCGTGGACTGGGCGGTATCCCGCCGGTGCGTGGGAACATCGTCCGGCCACTGCTCACCGCTCAGCGGTGGGAAATCCAAGCTTACTTGACCCGCCACCACATTCCGTATGTGGAGGACGCCTCTAACCAGGACGTCCGTTACACCCGGAATTTCATCCGACACGAGATTCTGCCCCTGTTGGAGCAGCGCAACCCCAACCTGAACGCCCGACTGTGGGAAAGTGCCTGCCAGTTCCGGCAGGAGGACGCTTACCTAGAAGAACAGGCGCGAACGTTGTTGACCGACCTGCACGAGACGCCGGATGGAGTGTCTTTGCCCTGTGCTGCGCTGACGCAAGAACCGAAAGTGCTAGCACTCCGTGCCGTGCAGCAGCTGGCCCAGGCGTTGGAACCGGAACTGGTGCTCTCTGCCGCCCACCGAAGGGGCATCCTGGCGCTGTGCCAAGGGAACCGTCCCTCTGGACAGCTGGCGCTGCCTTTGGGCATAATTGCCCGGCGGAACTACGACCGATTCGAGCTGGTGCGTGGAGAACGCCCGCCCTTTGTGCCGGTCACCCTGCGCCTGCCCTTTGAACAGGACGTGGCCGGATGGCACCTCACCTGTGAAAGAACCCTTTGTCCCACCGGGAAGTTCAACCAACCCCGGTGCTTTTACCTGGCTCTGCCCGAAGACGCGCAAGTGATGCTGCGTCCCCGCCAGACTGGTGACGCCATCACCCTGCCAGCGCGGAGCCGGAAGCCCATCAAAAAACTACTCATCGACGCCAAACTCCCCCGCCAGCGCCGGGACTTTCTCCCGGTGTGGGAGTGGAACGGTCAGGTCTGCGCTTTGACCGAGTTTGGAGCCGATCAAGCCTTTTTACCACAGCCAGGACAGCCTGCCTGGCGCATCACTGCGGCACCTGCCGCAAATTCCATTCATGCGAGATAGAGAGGGAAATGAACCATGAATATGTCTGACAGCATCAAGGAAGTCCTGTACACCGAAGAGCAGTTGCAGGCGCGTGTGAAAGAACTGGGCGCACAGATCACTAAGGACTATGCCGACAAAGATAAGATTTTGCTGGTCAGCGTCCTCCGCGGCTCCTACATCTTTATGGCCGACCTGAGCCGTGCCATCGACCTGCCCTGCCTCATCGACTTTATGGTGGTCTCCTCCTACGGCGCCGGCACCACCAGCAGCGGTCAGGTGGAGATCAAGAAGGACATCTCCTCCTCCATCGAGGGCTATCATGTCATCATCGTGGAGGACATCCTGGACTCCGGCAACACCCTGTACTATCTGCTGGATATGCTCAAGGTGCGCAAGGCCGCTTCCATTCGCATCTGCACCCTGCTGGATAAGCCGGAACGCCGGGCAAAACCCATCCAGGCAGACTACGCCGGGTTTGTGGTGCCCGACGCCTTCGTGGTGGGCTACGGCCTGGACTACAACCAGCAGTACCGCAACCTGCCCTACATCGGCGTGCTGAAAGAAGAAGTTTATAGCTGATTTGATTTTGTGGACGTCGTTCCACCCTGAAAAGGAAGTGATCTCTCTTTGAGACAGAAAAGCAACCACCGAGATTATGTATTCTATCTGATCCTCCTGTTGGCTCTGCTGGGGTTTTTCTGGTATTTTACCAGCCAGCACAGCACCGCCAGCGTCCCCTACAGCCAGATGGTGGAGCTGTTCCAGTCGGAACAGGTGTCCTCCTTCACGGTGCAGAACAATGTGGTGACCATGGAGCTGAAGGCGGAAGTGGATGGCAAGAAGGAAGCCTCCTGCGCCATCTCGGACTTTACAGCCTTTTACGAGGATCTCAATCCCCTGGTGCAGGCCCAGAAAAAGAGCGGCGTCCTGACCAGCTACGACTATAAAAAGGACACCCAGTCCGTCAACTGGGTCACCCTCCTCCCCTCCCTGCTCTCTGTGGCCATGGTCTTCCTGCTGCTCATGATGATGGTGCGGCAGAACAACGCCAACGGCGGCGGAGGCGGTCTGTCCCAGTTCGGCAAGGCCAAATTCACCTCGGCAGAGCAGATGAAGAAGAAGGTCAGCTTCCAGGACGTAGCTGGCGCGCAGGAGGAAAAGGCGGAGCTGGAGGAGGTCGTAGACTTCCTCAAAGACCCCGAAAAATACACCGCTCTAGGCGCACATATCCCCAAGGGCATCCTGCTGGTAGGCCCTCCGGGCACCGGTAAGACCCTGCTGGCCAAAGCGGTCGCCGGCGAAGCGGGCGTGCCCTTCCTGTCCATCTCCGGCTCCGACTTTGTGGAGCTGTACGTGGGCGTGGGCGCAAGCCGTGTGCGCGACCTCTTTGAAGAGGCCACCAAGACCGCACCCTCCATCGTATTCATCGACGAGATCGACGCCGTCGGCCGTCAGCGCGGCGCTGGCCTGGGCAGCGGGCACGATGAACGGGAACAGACCCTGAACCAGCTGCTGGTGGAGATGGACGGCTTTGAGGGCAACTCCGGCGTCATCGTCATGGCTGCCACCAACCGTGTGGACATCCTGGACCCGGCGCTCCTCCGTCCCGGCCGTTTTGACCGACAGGTCTACGTGGGTCTGCCGGACATCCAGGGGCGCAAGGAAGTGCTCCAAGTCCACTCCCGCACCAAGCCGCTGGCTGAGGACGTGAACCTGGAGACCCTGGCCAAATCTACCAGCGGCTTTACCGGCGCGGACCTGGAGAACCTGATGAACGAGGGCGCTCTGCTGGCCGCTCGCAAGAACCAGCGGTTCATCACCATGTCCGACCTGCAGGAGTCCATCATCAAGGTCATCGCAGGCCCGGAAAAGAAGAGCCATGTCGTGACCCCTCACGCCCGGAAGCTCACCGCTTACCACGAGGCCGGTCACGCCATCGCCATGCACGCCCTGCCCACCCATGACCCGGTACATCAGATCACCATCGTCCCTCGTGGTCAGGCCGGCGGCATGACCATCTCCCTGCCCCAGGAGGATCGCTCTTTCCGCTCTCGGAACGAGCTGTTTGAGGACATCGTCGCCCTGCTGGGCGGCCGTGTGGCAGAGGAGCAGTTCCTGGGCGACATCTCCACCGGCGCCTCCAGCGATCTGGAGCGTGCCACCGCCATTGCCCACGCTATGGTGGCCAAGTACGGCATGAGCGACGCCTTGGGCGCTGTGGTCTACGACGATGGCAAGGGCGAGGTATTCATCGGCCGTTCTATGGCACAAACCAAGCCCTACTCCGAAACCATCGCCGCCTCCATCGACCAGGAGGTGAAAGCGCTGATCGACAAGGCTTACACCCAGTGCCGGAAGATCCTGTCCGACTACGCCCCCCAGCTGGAGACCACCGCACAGTACCTGCTGGAGCATGAGACCATGTCCAGCGAAGCCTTTGAGGCGGTATTCACTGCGGCAGAACAGGACGCATAACGCTTTTGCGGCTCCCAATTTGGGAGCCGCTTTTTCACCTTGTCCGAAAACGAGAAAAACGCCTGACCACATTGGCCAGGCGCTTTTCATCATTCGAAAAAAAGAGAGAGAAGAGAGAGAATCAACCAATTAAAAACGAGGTTCTTTCTTGGTACGGGTATAGAATACCGGGTAATTACGGCAAAATCATGACGGCTTTGTAAACCGTTTGTAAACTCAGGATAGAAGCAATTCTAGGTCCGCCAGCGCCAACCCTTCCTGCAAGGCCAGGCTGATGGCGCACCCGGTCACCCGGCCAATATCCGCCACCAAGGTGTCCACCTCCCGTGGCGTGACCATCATCCGTTCCAGCTCCTCCTGTCCCGTCCGTTCCCGACCGGTCAGTTCTGCCACCAGCGTCCCTGCATCCACCACTGTTGGCACCCCCATGGCAATGACGGGAATGCCCAAGGTCTCCTGATTCAGCGCCGCCCGGGCGTTGCCTACGCCGGAGCCGGGGATGATGCCTGTGTCGGCGATCTGGATGGTCTTCCCCAGCCGAGCGGCAGAACGGGCGGCCAGGGCGTCCACAGCGATGACCACCGCCGGTTTGATCTCCCGCGCCAGGGCTTGGATCAGCTCAGCGCTCTCCACGCCAGTACTGCCCACCACGCCGGTATGCACTGCCGCCACCGGACGCCACTGGCCGAAGTACTCCGGCGCTTGGGTGATGAGGTGGCGGGTGGCTAAGGTGTGGTCGATGGCAATGGGGCCAACGGCGTCCGGGGTGATGTTCCGGTTGCCCAGACCGATGACCAGGGCGGGGAGGGTGTCCCCTTTGGGCAGCAAGCCCATGAGAGTCTCGGTGACCGCCTGCACCGTCCGTTCAAAGGTGTCCCCCGTCCGCCCCGGCAGCTCGCCCAGGGTCAGGGTCAGGTAGTGGCCGATGGGTTTGCCCAAGCGCCTGGCGGCGTTGTCGTCCAAAATCTCCACTTCGGTGACCGGAATGCCGCAGCGTTCAAAGTCCCGGTGGCGCATGCCGGGGAAATCCTGCGTCTCCGACCCCTCACCCAGCTCCAGCGCTTCCACAGCCAAGTCCGTCCGGACTGCTTTTTTCCACTCCATCTTGTGCTCCCTCCTGTTCTTTCTGCCTAGTTTGGGCGACGGGGACAAAAGTTATCCACAGGCCGGGAAAAAATTTGAGAAAAGAGTTGCAATCTGACCGTTCGGATGCTATAATTAGGACTTGCACGGGTCTTTTTTACCCCTGCTACTTTTTCAATAGAGGAGGTTTTTGGTTTGCCCAATATCAAGTCCGCTAAAAAGCGCGTGCTGGTTAACCAGACCAAGGCCGCTCGTAACAAGGCTGCTGTCTCCGCTGTGAAGACCGCACTGAAGAAGTTTGATGCCGCTGTCGCGGAAGGCACCAAGGATGAAGCCGCTGTGGCTTACAAGGTTGCTGTGAAGCACGTGGACAAGGCTGCTGCCAATGGCCTGATGCACAAGAACAAGGCCGCTCGCAAGAAGCATCAGCTGACCATCAAGCTCAACGCCATCGAGGGCTAATTAAACACGAATGTGATGCACTAAGCCGTCTGTCTACTACACAGACGGTTTTTTGCTGGCTTTTTTTCCGTTTATCGCTTATAATAACCTCATGTCTTCATAGAATCTTAAAAAGATCGGGACAAAATCGGGAGGTGATATGGCCTTGGAAGAAAAACTCTATCAGTACCTGGATCGGCTCAAAGCCCGCTACCCCCTGGTGGCCTTTATCGTGGACGTCATCGAGGTCTACCTGGATCGCCGGGTCTCCCGCAGCTCCGCGGAGCTGGCCTATTACCTGCTGCTGAGCGTCTTCCCCATGCTCATCATGGTCATCTCCGCCCTAGGCTGGCTGCACCTGGAGGCCAACGCGGTCATCAGCTTCCTCAAGACCGTCCTCCCTGCCCAGATCATGGAGCTGTTCTCCGACTATATCACTTACGTCCTCACCCACCAGTCTAAAGGGCTCTTCCTGGCCGGACTCCTCATGTCCATCACCGCCTCCTCTGCTGGCTTCCGCAGTCTCATGTCCATCTCCGCCGAGATCTACCTGCTGACCTCCCTCATCTTCTCCGTCCTGCTGCTGGTGATGGTCTACGGGTCCATCGCAGTCGTCCTGACGGGCAACTGGTTCTTCAAATGGTTCCGGATGCGGTTCTCCATGCTCCCGCTGCCCAAGAACCTGCGCTGGATGCGCCTGATGATCCTTTTCGGCGTGGCCCTGCTGGTCCTGGCGCTGCTCTACCGGGTCACCGCCCCCTGGAGTCATCAGCGTCCGCCAGTGCTGAAAGGCGCCTTCCTCATCTCCATCCTGCTGGCCGCTGCATCCGGTCTGTTCTCTATGTTCATCAGCTTGTCCACCCGCTATTCCACCGTCTACGGCTCCCTGGCCTCAGTCATCATCCTCATGCTCTGGCTCTACCTATGCGGCAACATCGTCAACCTGGGCAATGTACTCAACTACGTGTGGTGGCGACGAAAACAGGAGCTGCCGGTGCGCTTTCTGTTGGAAAAACAATTATGACATTTCATCCGCTCCGTTGCGCTTGCAACGGAGCGGATTTTCATTTTCAGGGGATTTCGCCCAGCATCTCCCTGCAAAATGAGGCGATTCCGTCGTTTTCCGCAATTTTTGTTTCCATTTGTCAACAAATCCTGCAAGTTGTAACGGGATTGTTGTTGTACCAGCGGGCAAATTCCGTTACACTGTTAGCATGAAAGTGAACCTTGTTAGAAAGGAGGGTTTTGCGTGAAGCTCTTTCCCGCCATTCTGCTGAGCGGTCTGTTGGTACTCACCTTAGCCGGCTGCACTGCACAGAGCACCTCTGGCGGCGTCTCTGCTGCCGCATCTGCCCTTGACGCAACCTCAAATTCCAATTCTTCCATTCAGATCAAACTCAACCGGGTGAAGGATGAGATCAAGGCGGAGGACGGCCATGTGCTGGTCTCCTATGCCTATGACCGTCCCACGGTAGTGATTTCCGGCAATTCCACCGCCCAGTCCGCCATTCAGACCAGCTTGAACGCCCTGGTGGACAAAGACCTGACCTACGTCAAGGAAGACCTGTACGCCATCGCCCAGGGGAACTATCAGGCGTTGGGCAAGGACGCGCCCCCCTGTACCTCCGAGCTGAACCTGACCATCACCCGCAGCGACGACACAGTCATCAGCTTGGTGGCCGATGAGATCCAGGACGCCGGCGGCGCCCACGGCAGCGACTGGCGCAGCGGCTGGAACTACGACACCCAGACCGGTCAGCTGCTGACCTTCCCTGACCTGGGCAACGGGTTCCGGGAAAAGGCCACGGAGCTGGTGTCTGAACTGGCCGCGTTGGAGGTGGATTCTCTCTTTGACGGCTATCAGGAAAACCTGAGTCACGTGGTGCTGGACGGCACCGAGGACGCTCAGAGTCTGTACGGCTTTGACGCCACCATCGCACCTACCTATTATATGACCGACGAATCCATCACCTTTATCTCCCGGGAGTACGAATTGCAGCCCTACGCCATGGGTGTGCTGGAGTTCCCTACCGCCTATTCGGACTACGGTTCCATCCTGAAGGAGCACTACCTGCCCAAGGGCTACACCGCCAAAGAAAACGCCAAGCAGGACGCCGACCTGGCCGCCAGCTCGGACAACGGCGACAGCACCACCAGCAACGACGCCTCCACGGAGTCTAACGGTCACGCCCTGGCCAAATCGGGGAAGCTCCAGGGAAAAGGCTGGACGCTGACCATCCCCTCCAACTGGAGTAAGCAGATCTATGTGACCAGCACCGCCAATTCGGTCTCTTTCTACGAGAAAGGGTGCTATGATGCCATGGGAGGCGGCTGGCTGTTCTCCATCCAGTCCTACAAAAACAACTCCTACCAGCAGCTGCCGGACTACGAGCTGCTGAGCATCGACCGGAATATCACCTATGTGGTGGTCTACCCCACCGACGTGCAGTTCGAGGGCGCTGACCAAAAGAGCGCCCAGCGCTACAGCGCCTTTTCCGGGCAGATCGAAAAGGTGTTGAAGACCTTCGCCCTGTCCAGCTAATTTCTCTCGTTCCCTCCGCCTATTCGACGTGGAAAAATAGATTCTAATTTAGAAATGAGGTTATGATGATGAAACGACTGTTCACCCTTTGTCTTGCCATGGTCATGGCCCTCTCCCTGGCCGCCTGCGGCAACAGTAAGACCCCGACCACTTCCAGCACCCCTGCCGACACCTCCGTAGAGCCTACGTCCGCCGGACACCCCGCTTTTCATGCCGGCAGCAACAGCAAGCAGGCTCTGACGGCAAAGGACGGCACGGAAGTGCTGATCTCCAAGAGCACTGCCTATGATATTGTCTATCCAGAGGCTTCTGACGCCCAGAAGGCCATCCAGAAGGATCTGGAACAGGTCGTGGCAGACTTCCACAAAGACTCCAACAAACAGGAAGAGGACGCCAATACCTACTATCAGGAGTTCCTGAAGAGCGGCGGCAAGAAGGAAGAATTCACCCCTTACACCTTTGAACTGACCTGCAAGCCCCTGCGGGCGGACAACAACGTCGTGAGCATCCTGTTCTACAGCTACGCCTACTGCGGCGGCGCTCACGGCAGTCTGACCACCTTCGCCCGGAACTACGACGCCAAGACCGGCAAGGTCTTGACCATGAAGGACTTTGGGGAAGAAGTCAGCAGCTTGGTGACGGACAACGCGGTCAAGTTCATCAACGCGATCCAGGACACCGACGACGCCTTCTTCTATGACAAGGTGAAGGCCAACGATGAATCGGTACAGTCCATGCTGGAGACCGGTAACTTCTACCTGTCCAAGGACGGCCTGGTGCTCATCGACGGTCAGTACCTGCTCCAGCCCTATGCCGCTGGTATCGTGGAATTCACCACCAGCTACGACGACCTGCGCGGCAAGCTCAACGACGAATACACCCTGGACGGCGGCGTGACCAACTGCGTCAGCGCCATGGGCACCTATACCTTCGACCAGGATGGCAAGCTGACCAAGACGGAAAGCAGCTACGACCCGGCCGAGATGCCCAAGGGCGACGATATGCCGGAAGCAGAGGGCGGTGACTCCTCCACTTCCAGCAACTAACACCTTCTCTTGTTTGCTCCGTCTTCTCGGCGGCAAAATATCTCATCTTTATCGCAAAACGAGGTAATCAAAATGAAACGACTGTTTGCACTCTCCCTGGCCCTGGTCATGGCACTCTCCCTGACCGCCTGCGGCGGCAGCAAGACCCCGGCAGCAGGTTCTGCCAGCACCAGCGTTGCCTCCAGCGCCCCCACCTCCGCAAAGCCCGTTGACAGTGCCCCTGTCCTGACCCGCGGCGATCAGGTCAGCGAGGACATCAAGGCAGACGACGGCACCGTGGCCGTCATCATCAGCTACACCCCCATCTCCATCTCTTATCCGGCAAACGCTGAAGTGGAGAAGGCCGTCCAGAAGGATCTGGACAAGGTGATTGCGGACTTCTTGAAGTCTGCAAGGGACTACGAGGAAGAAGCAAAGACCTACTACAAGGAATACCTCCAGAGCGGCGGTAAAGCGGAAGATTTCAGCCCCTACGTCTGCTCTCTGGACAGCAAGGCGATCCGCCAGGATACCGGCGTGATCAGCACCCTGTTCTCCAGCTACGCCTTTACCGGCGGCGCTCATGGCGGTCTGGTCACCTTCGCTCGAAACTATGATGCCAAGACTGGCAAAGTCCTGACCATGAAGGATCTAGGCGAAGGCGTCAGCACCGTGGCCATTGACAATGTGGTCAAGTTTGTGGACGCCATCCAGAAGGACGGCGACGCCTTCTTCTATGACAAAGTAAAAGCCGATGACGAATCCGTCCAGTCCATGCTGGAGACCGGCAACTTCTACCTGTCCGAAGACGGCCTGGTCCTCATCGACGGTCAGTACCTGCTCCAGCCCTACGCTGCTGGCATCGCTGAGTTCACTACCAGCTATGACGACCTGAAGGGCAAGCTGAAGGAAGCATACGCCCTGACCGGCGGCGTCACCAGCTGCATGGGCGTCGAGACCACCTACACCTTCGACAAGGACGGCAAGCTGGTCAGCACCAAGACCAGCTATGATCCCGCTGTCCTGAACGACGGCGAAAGCAACACCAACACTGCACAGGATGCAGCGGACGGTTCTGTTTCCGCATCCAACTGATCTGATCCCTATCACGTTTTAGAGAGGCAGCTTCGGCTGCCTCTCTTTTTAAAATCACCTTACGTGAGGCACAAATTTTTCTTGCAATAGATTCCTATATGTGGTATTATCCAAGTAGACAATGAATGTCCGCACTACCACTATGGAAAGCGAAACGCCCCAGAGACTGCTACTCTCTAGGGCGTTTCTACCTGTTATCGGCAGGCTAGACCGTTGCGGCTGGCTGCCTTAGTCTCTGTTTCTGTTCAGCCATTTGCGAATGCATCGGTCTAGGCACTTACATAAGTAGTACGCAAGAACATCCGCTGTAACAGAAATGACAATACTTTGTACTGTCTGCACTACCACGATGGATCACCTCCTTCCACTCAAAAAGTGATAGAGGCGAAAGGCAACGCCATTATGATAGCACGAACATCCATTGCCTGTCCAGATTTTTCCGCATTCTACGACAATTCCGCTTCCGTAAAGACCGCATCCATCGCCACATCCCAAGGCTCCGCCTCCAGCTCGTCCACCCGCTGTAACTCATAGGCTACCGCAACGATGACAGCCCTCTCACAGCGGGGCAAAAACCGGTCATAGTACCCGCCGCCCATGCCCAAGCGGTGGCCTTGTCCGTCAAAAGCGGTACAGGGACAGAGCACCAATTCCAGCTGTTCAGGCGGGATGACATGAGAACGGGACGGGACGGGCGCCCAGATGCCGTAGCGGCCTTTTTCCCAGCTCTCCGGCCCCAGCGGCTCCAGGGCGATCATCTCGGTGCCGCTGGTGCAATAAGGAAAGGCCACCCGTTTCCCCTGTTCATACGCCAATTGGTGGAGGGCTTGCAAGTCCACTTCTCCCCCCATAGCGCAGTAGCTCATGAGGATTTGGGCATCCTGATACGCCGGACTTTCCACAATATTGTGGACAATTCGGCTGTTCCACAGCGCCCGCTGCTCTGGCTCGATGGCCTTGCGGGCCTGTTTTTTGGCCGTTCGGATTGCACATTTCTCCCACTTTTCCACGGAGATCCCCTCCTTTTTTCTCAGGATAACACAGAAGTGCGCCAGTCACAACGACTTTTCCCTTCCACGCCTTGACATCGACCCAAAAAGGTGATAGGATTTCCACAATACCAAATGGCACTGACGGGAAGGAGTACCCGTGTTTCCGGCATCAGAGAGCGGTCGGATGGTGAAAGACCGCGGATGGAACACAGGGAAGGCGTCCCGGAGCCGCGGCAGGAACGGGCAAGTCGCCTCAGTAAACGCCGCCGGTACCCACCGTTACCGGGTTGTGAGTGTCCGGCTTGGCCGGGAATTCAGGTGGCACCACGGACTTTTGTTCGCCCTGAGCAATCAGATTGCTCGGAGCGGATTTTTTATTGCCCACGTGCCAGCAGTATCATATCAATTCCCGCCGCAGTGACCTGGGAGCAACATCGGTCACACAGCCAGCGGCGGTAAAAGAAGGAGAAACGATTATGGATAACAAGCAGAAAACCATGGATAAGGTCATTGCCCTGTGCAAAGGCCGTGGCTTCATCTTCTCTGGCAGCGAAATTTACGGCGGCCTGGCCAACACCTGGGACTACGGCCCTCTGGGTGTGGAGCTGAAGAACAACGTCAAGA
>OGCO01004700.1_pt1 | contig 14238 bp, 10 predicted proteins | sample 1570171 | NCBI WGS metagenome assembly OGCO01 (sample SAMEA4370583, study PRJEB24528) | human gut metagenome | reverse complement strand
CATCCACTATCACTTGGTCACCGACCGGGGGGATATGCGCACCGCATAAAGCACCCCCAATACTCTGACGGAAAAGTTGCCCCTAAGGCTTCTGCTCCATAAGAAAGGATGTTTATTATGGCTATCTACAATCCCAAGTCTCTCAAAGCAGAAGAATTCATCAACCACGAGGAAATTCTGGACACCATCCGCTATGCACAAGAGAACAAGCACAATGTGGCGCTCATTGACGAGCTGCTGGAAAAGGCTCGTCCTAAGAAGACCGACCACGGCACCTTCTGCGCCGGCCTGACCCATCGGGAGGCTTCCGTCCTGTTGGCCTGCGACATCCCGGAAAAGGTAGAGCAGATGTACCAGCTGGCGGCGGAGATCAAGGACGCCTTCTACGGCAACCGCATCGTCCTCTTCGCCCCCCTCTACCTGTCCAACTACTGTATCAACGGCTGCGTCTACTGTCCCTATCACCGAGTGAACCAGCATATCACCCGGAAAAAGCTCACCCAGGAGGAAGTCCGTGCGGAAGTCATGGCTCTCCAGGACATGGGACACAAGCGCCTGGCCATCGAAGCCGGGGAAGACCCGGTGAACAATCCCATCGAATATATTTTGGAGTGCATCAACACGATCTACTCCATTCACAATAAAAACGGCGACATCCGTCGCGTCAACGTAAACATCGCCGCCACCACGGTGGAGAATTACCGCAAGCTGAAGGACGCCGGCATCGGCACCTATATCCTGTTCCAGGAGACCTACAACAAAAAGAGCTACCTGGAGCTGCATCCCACCGGCCCCAAGCACGACTACGACTACCACACCGAAGCCATGGACCGTGCGATGGAGGGCGGTATCGATGACGTTGGTCTGGGCGTCCTGTTTGGCCTGGAGGGCTACCAGTATGAGTTCGCTGGCCTGCTCATGCACGCTGAGCACCTGGAAGCCGTCCACGGCGTTGGCCCCCACACCATCAGCGTCCCCCGTGTCAAGAAGGCGGACGACATCGACCCGGACGTGTTCGACAACGGTCTGGCAGACGATATGTTCCAAAAGATCATCGCCTGCATCCGCATCGCCGTCCCCTACACCGGCATGATCATCTCCACCCGAGAGAGCGAAGCCGTCCGAGAAAAGGCCCTCCACCTGGGCATCTCTCAGATCAGCGGCGCCTCCCGCACCTCTGTGGGCGGTTACACCGAAAAGATCCGTCCCCATGACTCTGAGCAGTTCGACGTGTCCGACCAGCGTTCCCTGGACGAGGTGGTGGACTGGCTCATGAAGATGGGCTTCATCCCCTCCTTCTGCACCGCCTGCTACCGAGAAGGCCGTACCGGCGACCGGTTCATGAGCCTGTGCAAGAGCGGCCAGATCCTGAACTGCTGCCACCCCAATGCCCTGATGACCCTGACCGAATACCTGGTGGACTACGCCTCTGAAGAGACCAAAAAGACCGGCTACGCCCTCATCGAGCGGGAGCTGAACAAGATCACCAACGAAAAGGTCAAGACCCTGGCCATCCAGCATATCGCTGCCATCAAGGCGTCCAACCGCCGCGATTTCCGCTTCTGAGGAAGGAGGTGTCACTATGGGACTGAATGACCGCCCCTCCGGCGAACGGGTACACATCAGCTTCTTCGGCCTGCGCAATGCGGGCAAATCCAGCGTCGTCAACGCCGTCACCGGCCAAGCCCTCTCCCTGGTCTCCCAGGTGAAGGGCACCACCACCGACCCGGTGCAGAAGGCCATGGAGCTGCTGCCCATCGGCCCCGTGGTTATCATCGACACCCCGGGCATTGACGACGTAGGCGGCCTGGGTCAGATGCGTGTCCAGCGTGCCCTCCAGGTGCTGGACAAAACCGACGTGGCCATCCTGGTGGTAGACGCCACCCAGGGGATGCATCCGGACGACCGACAGCTGACAGAGCAGTTCCAAACACGGAACATCCCCTACCTGGTGGTCTACAACAAAGCCGACCTGCTGAGCGCACCGCTCCCCTGTCAGCCCAACGAGATCGCCGTCAGCGCCAAGACCGGCCAGAACATCTATGAATTAAAAGAGCGCATCGGCCGCCTGGCCGGTGCCCAGGAGAACACCAAACGGCTGGTGGCCGACCTGATCGACCCCGGCGATGTAGTCGTTCTCGTCACCCCCATCGACTCCGCCGCCCCCAAGGGACGGCTCATCCTGCCCCAGCAGCAGGTCATCCGGGACATCCTGGACGCCGGGGGCATCAACGTAGTGGTCAAAGAAAGCGAGCTGACCGCCGCCCTGACCGCCCTTGGCAAGCGTCCCAAGCTGGTCGTCACCGACTCCCAGGCCTTCCAGGCCGTCAATCGGGACACGCCGGAGGACATCTTGCTCACCTCCTTCTCCATCCTCTTCGCCCGCTACAAGGGCAACTTGAAGGAAGCTGTCCACGGTGCCGCCATGCTGGACAAGCTGAAGGACGGGGACAATGTCCTCATCTCCGAAGGCTGCACCCACCATCGGCAGTGCGGGGACATCGGCACGGAGAAGCTCCCCAACTGGCTGAAGCAGTACACTGGCTGCGACCTGAATTACCACTTCACCTCTGGCCGAGAGTTCCCCCAGGACCTCTCCCCCTACGCCCTGGTCATCCACTGCGGCGGTTGTATGCTGAATGAGCGGGAGATGCAATCCCGCATCCGCCACAGCCTGGACTGCCACGTGCCCATCACCAACTACGGCATCGCCATCGCCCAGATGCACGGCATCCTGGCCCGTTCTCTGGGGCCTTTCCCCGACCTGGCCGCCCTGCTGCATCCATACCTTCCCTGCCAGAAAGAGCGCGCAGCACCACGCATATCGTCAAGCCAAGATGCGCTATGCGTTCCCCAAATAAAGTCCTATATTTATGTTGCTCCTTTGCGTCTTCGCTGCCCTCTTCCTCTAATCAAAGGCCGTCCACCCAATGGGTGGACGGCCTTTTTTCACTTTCCCTTGAAATTGCATTTTTCGCACCATTTCTATAGCCTATGGTTCCATTATATATCTGTATTTGCCATTTTGCGCACATTCTCGTATAATACCTTTAGACAAAGAGTTCAGGGGTTCTCCCCAAAGAACATTGTCACAAAATGCACCCCTTACTGAAAAAATGCATTAACCCCCCTCCTACTTACACGCAGAACGCGTCTTGTCAAGACGCCAACTGACCCCCCTCCTCCTATAAATAAGAACCCCTCCGATTATCAGGTCGGAGGGGTTCTTATTGTATCGGTCAGAACTTCGGATATTCCCGGAAGGTGACGAACCGGAAGCAGCTGACCTTCCGCACACTCCCGTCCAGGGTCTTCTGCTCCGTCACCTCACGCAGACTACAGGCGGCATAGGTCTGGATGCCTTCCAGCTGGAAGTAGAGCACCAGCGCCATGGTCATGGTCATCTCCCCCTGGCAGAGCACCGCATCCGGCTGCCGGGCAGTTGCCTCCTGGACGATGTCCCGCGCCTGCGCCGAGACGGCGCAGATAGGCGCCTGCGGATCCACCGCCGGGAAGGGCAGATCGATGATCTCCCCCCAGCGCCGTTCCGCTTCCGCACGCTGAGCGTCAGGCCAGTGGTTGACAGGATGATTGGTCAGATTGAGCAGCATAGGCGTTTCTCCTTTCCATTGGGTGCACGCAGCACCACTGTAGTGAGTTGGTTCCCTTCGCTTTTTGATCGTATTCTTTCGGGGCAGGTTTCGTGCAGACCACAAATTTTGCGCGGCACATCCACCCCATAAAAAATCGCCAAACTCCAGCTGGAGTTCAGCGATTTCATCAAAACTTGACTGCTCGTGATGAGATTAGTAGACCGCTCCTTCCTTTCGGTAGGAGCGGTCGGGGTACCTGATTAGGTAAGGTGCAAGTTGCGATTGAACTCGCAGCTGTAAAGAGCTACATGCAACAATCTCTCTATATTAGGTAAGGTGCAAGCTATTGGGTGGGGTCGGAGAGTCGCGGGGACAGGTAACAATCTCTCTACATAGGTAAGGTGCAAGGGGTAACCCCCCCAATTCACTTGCATTGTACCAGAACCCCCGTTTTTTGTCAATCCATCCCACTTCTTTTTCAAAAAAGTTCAGAATCCCCTTCCGAGGTTCGCACCTGGCTCCGCTCGAACAATCGAACGGAGCCGGTGCGTTTTCGTTACTGCGTATCCTGGGGAGGACGCCAACCCTTGTGACGCTTTTGGATGTCCTGAATCAACTCTACAGCTTTCATCCAATCCCCTTCTCCCAGTTCCGCCTTTCTGCGGCGATACTCTTCATCCGGTCCTTCTACAGCAGGTTCCTTGGCCGCCTTTTCCGCAGCCTTCCGCTCTTCACGCACGGTAGGAATGAACTGCTCACGGTTCTTATAATCCTCTAATTCCGGATAGTGCACCTCTTCCGGCTTCCGCTCCACAGAGTGCATATAGAGGAAGTCCTGGATGGCGCTCATCTCCCGGATGGGAGCCTTACGCCTCCATCTTGCCTTCAATTCCTGACTCATATGGCTGCAATACGCCGCGATCAACGCCTGCGCATCCAACGGCTGAGTATATTCCCCGCTGGCCAGGCCGCTTGCGCTGTAGAGACGCTCCGGGCAGAGCTGTTCCACAGCATCCAGCGTGACCTTCATCCTGCCATAGCCCCAGGGTTTTCCCTTGCCCACGGTCTGGAAATAGGTCTTCTTTGGCTCCTGCCCGTCGTCCAGCGTCAAGCACCACAACAGCAGTCCCAACTCGTCTTCGGCCAGGTTGCGAAAACGAATCTTGCCCGTGAACTGGGTGCCCTTTCCCATCAGGTTCAGATCCGTGTCTATATTTGTATTCTTTTTGCGCTTATCCTGCGCTTGCTCCTGAGGCGGCTTGAGCCAATACTGCTTGATGCCACGCAGAGAGAACTGGTCATCGTTGTAGCTCTTGACCTCTCTATTCTCCGGCAGCAGGTAATCCGGAAAGCTCGTGGGCTTGGGGCCGCAGCCTGGAACCTTCTTATGCAAGCTGGGCTCTGCGTTGGCTCTGGCACGAAAGTCCCCAAAGGACACTCTAGAGCGATAGGCCAAGTTCTTCTTTTTCTCCCCGCCTTCTTCATCCTCGACCAGATAATTGGATGCAAAGCCCAACACCGCATACGGGTAATCCAACGTCAGCTCCATAGCTGCCGCTCGATGCGCTTCCGGCACCCCTTCCCCCGGCGTGTGCTGGAACGCTATGCGCAGATAGGGGGTCTTCCCCACCACAATGCCATCGGTCTGGTCTTCCAGTAGGAAGAAAGGACTCGCTTTATCACTATCCGGCAATGCCCAAAACTTAGAGTCCATAGCCTTTTCATTCTCTTTTTTCGTTCCCTTTAATATGTTTTTCCGCCGTTCATAGTCCATTTCATAGACCAAACGGTCCTTCTCTGGCCACGTAAAATGCTCGACCGCTTCATCAAAGTCAGGGAACAGGTAGAGGGTATTCTGATTCTCCATATATCCCGTAGCCATCAAGACACCGGGCGACCAGCCTTCTCTGGTCTCACCTGCCGTCCGTGTCTCCATCTGCTTGACCGTCTCGCCAGATGCCCGATACCACACGGGGAAGGTGTCCGCCCAAGCGTCCACCCATTTTTCCTCGCAGATGGGATTAGGCACGGTCAGGTCATTGGCCACTTTGATCTTAGTGTACTCATAGGGCAAGAGCACCGGCTTGTCATTTTTCCCCTGTTTCTTATCCTCCCTAGCCTTCTCACACAACGCTTTGTATTTCGCCCAGTTCTCCTCCGGCAAGATCCTTCTGGCAACGCGCAAAAACGGTTTCTCCGTGGGATAAATGACGAACGCTTTCCCTTCTCTCCGGACATAGCAAGCCCTAACCCTGGGTGTGCCGCTCTTATAGCCCAACACCTCCTGATAGTCCTGCTTCACCAGCTCCTTCACGCTTCCTTTGGCACTGGCCATGGCACGGTAGAGCATCCGCACGTCGTCCAGGTCTTCGCCAGGGCGCAGGGCACCCAACCCCAAGATCATCATATTGGTACGGATGACGCCATTGATGCTGGAACCGGGAATGACATAGCTGCCATCCACCTGCCGGAAGAAATCACTCTCCTCTTTCCCCCCGCCGTTAGAAACACACACCGGCGTCTCCGCGGTAAAGGTGCAAGTGATGACGCCACTGAGCAACTCCCGTTCCCAGACGCCGTGGGCGGGCAGTTCCTCCATGGAGTCATATCTGGTATAGACGTGCTCAAACAGCGGGATAAAATTATAGGGATTGTTGTTATACGGCATTTTCACTTCACCCATCCTTTCAGTCGGGTCGCCGCGCGATACATCTGACCATCCTCATCATACTGGAGGTACTCCACCACAGTCAGTGCCTGGCCAAACGCGCCCTTATGGGCCAAAGGATATGTCCGCTCCACACAGGTCGTCTCATCCTCCTGCGCATCTTCCAACCGCACCGCAGTCAGCGCCTTCTCTTCCCTCCAGATGCGCAGCTCTGACTGACCATCGAAAAAGCGCACTTCAGTCACTTCATCCCACTGAATGTCCACTTGGGACGCCTCGCCCAGGTACACCCGGCTCAGCTCCCGCACCAACACATAGGGATAATCCTGCGCCTGTACCTGCGCTTCCTGCTCGTTCAGCTTTGTCCATTTCAAGCCGGAGCACCTCCCTTCTCTAAGGCATTCAGCCAGTCTTCCACCACTTCGGCAGCTCCGTCCACTGTCTGGTTCTGGTGCTCATCATAATGAAAGGTACAGTTTTTCTCTCCATCATGAACCGTCAATGCCGCGTCCATCAGGTACCCATACCCCACTGTGCCGCCACTGCCGATGCCGTACAGCCCGGCCGCCAGGTCACGGAGGGCATAGAAAAGTATCGCACGCTCCTGCTCCGTAGTCGGACGCACCAGATCCACCTGAATGGTCACCTTACCGCTGACCGGCCGCAAGGAAAAGAGCTTCTTCTCCATCACGCCACCGGTAAACCGGTTGATGCGGGTCCGCGTGATGTCTATCTTCTCCTTGACTGCTTCAATCTGGCACTCATGCACCCGCAGCTTGGCCGCAGTACCGGTAAATCCCCGTTCCGCTTCCTGGCCAAAGAGCGATGAGATCAGCTCTTCCCGTCCCAGATAAGCAGCGATCCGTTCCGCTTGGCTGCGCACGCAGCCTTTGATCGAGGAAGCCGGGAGCAGGCACTGTCCAAGCTCCTTCATGGGCAGGGCAATGCTCTTCCGCTTCTTCGCCTCTTCTTCAGATTTTTCTTCCTGCTTCTTTTTCTCCGCTTCTGTGTGCCCACTGCGGACGAACACGCTTGGCATATGCCCGGTCAGGACAAAGGAGATTCCCCGTTCTTTTCCGTCCTTCAGCATCAGCCGTTCGGTCCGTACCGGCGCCTCATCCCGAATCCACGCCATTCGGTCCGCTTCATCGGTCAAGTCATAACACTGACGGCTGACCTCCAGCTCCACGGCACCGAACCCGTTGGAACGCTGTCCGCCCAAGGTGATCACTCCGGTGTGCATGGCCTGCAGGAGCTGTTCCACTGTCTCTTGTTCTTGCGCCACCTCTTTGGATTGCAGCTGCTCCATCGGCACCTGCAATTTTAAAAGCAGCTGGAAGGACAACTCAGCCCCAACAGGGAGGCCATCGGTTTCAAAGAATTTCCCATCTTCCCCCGTTCCGGTCCTCCGGTCGATCCGCAGCCGCGGTCGATGCTGCGCTTCCGGCGCGGTGGAAAAGGTGCCATCGCTGACGGTCAGCAGACTGTCCGTGCCGCTGCCTCTGGCGTCACCAAACAGGTGGCTTGCCGCATCTTCTCCCTGCTCCCGCGTCAAGTAGGAACGGAGGACGCCTGCAATGCTGCTGCCCTGAATGAAATACTGTCCATCCCCATCCAGCAGCAGCGTCCCGTCGGAGCCGCCAGTACGCAGGGGAGACAGGCAGGTGGCTTTCACCTGATAACATACAGCGTAATTGAATTTCGCCATCGCTTAGATCTCCTCCTTCCGATTCAGATTGAACAGATCCGAGAGCAGGTTGATGCGTTCTTCCGGCTTTTCCGGATGCGCAAGAGGCAATTCTGCATTGTCCTGGAACACTCCAAGAACAAAGTCGTGCATTCCCTCGTACTTATCCCGAAACTCCGCATTTTTGACCCGAATTTTCGCAAACCACGCTTCCATCGCATCGCGTACCATCTCCAGATCAACAGCGTTCCGCAGTCCTTCCCACTTGGCCTGCAGATCTCCCATCTGACTGTCCGACAGTCCTTCGGGAATATCCGTATCATTCAGCCAACGCAGCCGGTTGCGACGCAGCACTGCCTCTTTGCTAGGTTCACGATGAGACACGGCTTTCTTAGGCTTTTTCTGCGTCACCTGTTCAAAATCACGCAGGAACACAATCCGACCAAAGCCCTCTTCTCGACGCAGACCCAGGCCATCCCGCTCCAACCGCCGAATGGTCTCCCAGTCCGGAGCCGTTTCACATTCCAACCGGAACATGCTCCCCCGGTCGTAGGCCGCCACGGTAGGCATCCGCGCACCCCAGGTACGGTTGAACCCCGGCACCTGAATCACAGAGGTGGAACAGAACACCTCTTTCACCGGCACCCCTAGCAGTCTCTGGAAGGTCTCACAATCTGCACCACAGAGCTGTCCTCGCTCATCCAACAGCGCCAAAGGCGAGAGCAGCAGCAGATACAGCGTCTTCGGCAGCGTCTCCCCTTGCTGATACCCAAAAGCAGCACACTCCGGCGCTTCCTTTCTCCACTGCTTATCCTGCACCTGGCACAGCCCGGTACCTGCATGAATGCTTGCCCCCAAGCGGAGCTCTCCCGACAACGCAGCAGAGACCTTCTCCTTGATCTCCTGGGAACAGTCATGGAACACCACACAACCGGCAAAGGTCTGTTCCGGGCTGAGCTGTTCCGTCTGGAACATCTTCTGTCCCTTCAGCGCAATCCGGGTCTCCACCCGCGTCTTCGCTGACCAGCCCTGGATCTCCATGCAGCCCTCACGGCCACTCACTGGAGAAATGGTGCAGAAACTGCCCAATTTCGCCCGTTTTGTCCCTTCCTCCACATCTTTGGTGTGTAAAATGGAGTAGAACTTTTGTTCCAGCTTGTCCTCATAGAAGCCCTTCAGTGCAGGCAAAACCACCCCATCCACGGCCATTTCCTTGTTGCACGGAACCGCATCCGCAAAGCAAACCTGACGAAGGAGCGGAACCTTGTTCGCCTGGAACCACTCCGGTTCCGCCTCCGCCAGTGCATGGAGCACATATCCCCGCACAGCGTTGGCAGGCAGATGCCCCAAGCAGCCCAGGAAGGTGTCATGGCTGTCCGTCCGGTCGGTCACGCGAACCGGTTCCTTGAGATACAGGCGATAGGTCAAATAGTCCTCCGCCGCAGCAGGGGTCGTATTTTCTGCCAACACCACCGGTTCCCAAGTCCCCACAGTGACCTTCACCCGACCAAATCCACGGGTACGGCTGGTGCCTACATATTTCAGACAACCGACTGCATCCTCCAGCAGCTTCTTGTCCGCTTCCTGGCAGATCAGCTGTCCCTGGAATTCCATGCCCTTTCGGATGCAGGCCGCAATGCGCAGCGTCCCCTCTTTCACTGTCCCCGTCTCCGGGTCCACGCTGGTAAAGGTTCGATTGTCCTTCCAGTTCTTTGTCGCTTTGGGCAGGGTCAGAGGAGAGAGAAAGATCTGCCTGGGAGAGGAAGCGCCATGCCAGGATTCCACCTGACCAAACAGCGCCTCCAAGGTCTCCTCCACCGCGGTTTCTCCCTGCCATTCCAGCAGGTGTTCCACTTCCTCCCGGAGCAGTCCCTTGAAGGTACTGCCACTGAGGTAGGGCAGTCCGTATTCATCGGTCTTTACCCCAATGTCCTCGCCACCTGGGATACTGTAACCGCTGCCGAAGATAGCGTCTGACTCTAACCGCATCGTGACCTTGGTACAAACCTTCATCCCTGTTCCTCCTCACCCAATAATGTGATGTGATCCACCAGCTCAATGGCGTCAAAGTAGAGGCTGTGCCGGTAATATGCGCCGCCTTCTTTTTTCGCCTGGGTAAAGAAGGCTTTGTCCCGCTTCCCGCCATTTTTCACTACAGCGGCAGCGTCATACTGATGCTTGCTGTCAAACGCCCACTTGCTCAGTTCCGCAATGCGGTTGGATCTCACATAGTAAACCGTCTCATCAATCCCCTGCCGAATGACATCCCGCAGCCCCTTCATCTTGCTTCTGGGAATGGGGTACTGCTTCATCTTCCAAATCAGATTGACGAAATAGGGATAGGACCGATAGGGCAGGATCTCCTCTTCCAGTCCCGTCACGCACAGCGGGCGCAGATTCATGGTGTGGATGGGATGCTCCACTTCCTCTCCGCCGAAGCTGTCGTCCATGATGTAATCCTCACGGGTCTCAGACAGAGACTTCTTGCCCTGACCGAATTCCATGTGCCAGTCCATGGCGGAAAATTCCCGTTCCTCTCCATGCTCTGCCACCAGCTGTGCGGCATATTTCTTAGCGTTGTCACAGAGCTGTTCGCTGGTCTGATAAGCACGGTAAAAGGGGTATTTTTCCGACACCATCACCACACCGGCGCAAGCCGTGTAGGGACTATACTCCGCCAAAAAGCGCAGGAAATAAGCTGCACACTCCACCCCCAGCTGTCCGGCGGTGACAAAGCAGATGTCATCACCTGCGGCGATGATGGGACGGATGGGGTGGAACGGATCCTGTTCGAGGAAACCGATCTCTTCCAGTTCCCCGGCAGCCTGTGCCCGCTCCACCCGCTGGATGGTGGCATTCAGTGCCGCCTGGAAGGCGTCATCTACCGCTTTACTGAACGTCTGATGGTTGACCCGGCAGGTCTCCCAGTCCCCTGCACCGCTCTGCGTCACAGCCTTGGCCTTTTTGCCCATACTGTTGCCGTCGATATGGATAATAGCCAGCTTGCTGTCCTTGTCCGTCAGATCGTGGAACTGAGTAGGATGCTGATACTGAAATACGGCAGTCGTTTTCCTCTCAGGTACAGCATCGTGTTCCAGCTCCACACCTTCCACTTCCAACCCGGTATCCACCTCATGAAACGCGGACAGACGCAGGCTCTTTTTCCGCTCCAACTGCCGGATCAGTTCATCCAGGTTATCCCCTGGCGTCTTCCGCTCGTCGTAGGGCATCAGCTTGGCGAAGACCTCCAGGCCGAACCTGCCATAGGCCGTACGCGTCACCTGGCGGATGAGCGCCTGACCCTCAGTTCTGGCATCTTCCGCGGTCACCCCGTCAAATTGCAGGATGATATGTCCGCCGCCAGCATACACCAGGTGCCGCTCCGTGCCGCCGCACGCCTGATACAGTTCTTCCGTCACATACCGGATGATCTCCGAGCGGGCGACATTTTCGGCCAACCGTTTGGAACCGAAAATATACGCCTGCTTCTGGGAAACCTCCAAAATCGCCAAATATTGCGGCATGGTTTTTCCCCCTTTCGATTATACGAACCCCCGTGCCAAGATAGCCTCGCTCATCTCTTGGCTATATTTGCTCCGCATCTGAGAATAGGCCCCCTTGGTGACGGGATACTGCTCCTCCCGTTCCAAATAGCTGATGCCCACCTTGTCCGGGATAGGCAGCGGGATCAGCCCATCCAGCTCTTCCTTGACCTGTCGTTTGGTTGCGGTGACCACAGCCTGATACGGTTTCAGATCACTCTTCCAGATGGCCGGAATGGTACGGCATGCTGCCTCTGCCAGGCAGAAGTCCACAAAGGCGAACTTCATGGCAGTCATCAGATCCCGCGGATGCTGAAAGACGGGCGGAGCCCCCTTTTCCTTGATGTAACTGGTCAGATCAGAGGTGTAGAAGAGCTGATAATAGTTCCGACGCGCCTTGCTGCCGGTTTTCTTGTTGTGGTGCTCCGCAAAATGCAGGATCTGAGCAGACAGCTCGTACAGAACATTCTCCACATCCGCCTGCTCCACCACCTCTCTAAATGCTCTGTCTACCCCTCCCAACACTTCCATGGACAGGCCCGACTCTTCGTCATCATAGCTCACTTCCACCAGCTTCTTCTTCCGTGCCAGGTCCAGCTTCCGCATCTGCATCCGTGTAGAGACAAAGGCGGACAGGCTCCCCTTCTCCGGCCGAAAGAGACGCTGCACTTCATCTATAACCTTCAAAAAGGCATCATAATCCTCGTCCGTCTGCAAGTCGGGATCGTAAATATCGAAGATCAACTGCCAAATCTCCATCCAAAGACTTTGCTGTGCCGCAGCTTCCTGCTGCTCAGTTGGGTTCCACTGCTGGCCCAGCTCGTTGAGCTTGCGTTTTTTCGGATTGATCGGTGCGTTCCTAGTTGCCATCATTGCCACCTCACAGGTTGAGAATGTGTTCGATCACAGACTTGGGGTCAGCCACCTTTCGGTCAGCCAGCACCCGGACGATCTCATCCATCTGAGTCAGTGCGGTCACGTCGTAGACCTTTGCCGTGCTCCAGGTGTTGCTGTCGGGATTCCGCCGGGCGATCTCGCCGTAGACGATGCAGCCGATGGAGGTGTTGTGTTTGATACGGTAGCCGTACTGGACGGCCATCATCACTGCCTGCGCCTGGGGCTTGGTGCCGTAGGTGGTGCAGGCGAACAGCTCGTCGTCATCCTCCATCAGGTCGATGAGCTTCTGGAAGGTCTCCAGATGGGCGTCCACCTGCTGGTCATTGGGGATGACCACCAGCTCCAGCCCACGGGGACAGTGGAATCCCTTAGCCTGGCACAGGGCGTGCAGCTCTTCTTCCAGAATGGCTTGGTTCTTCACCTGGGGCGGCGTCTGAGAGGTGACCACAAAGACCCGGATCTCCTCTCCCTCTTGGGCGTAACCGCTGATAGCCGTCAGGATGGGGAAATGCACTTCGGTGTCCATCTGTAATTTGGAATTGCCCACCGCCTCATAGCAGTAGGCATCAAAACGCCCTGCCTGGAGGGCCATGGATGTGATAAATTTCTTCACTAAGTTCGTACTCCTTTCCCATGGGTCTGTGTTGGAATATTAGTAACATCATACCAGTCCCTTTTTCTTCGGTCAACCAATTCCATCAAAATGTTACAACCTCCGCCAAGGTCTTCCAACCTCTGTCAGACCCATGTAATAAAGAATCGCCAAGCTCCAGTGGGAGTTTAGCGATTTGGTGAAAAAAGTGATGCAGCGCTTTCCAAAATGGAAAGCGCTGTTTTGTCTCTAGGTAGGTAAGGTGCAATGTGGATGGGAACGTGTGCTGAAGGTTGAAGTATAACAATCCCCTAACACGGGTAAGGTGCAATAAATTGCTCGTGCCATTCTGGTTGGTGATGGTGTAACAATCCCCTAATACGGGTAAGGTGCAATCTGTCGTGTCTACGCCGTATCCGTTTGTGGTCAAGTAACAATCCCCTAATACGGGTAAGGTGCAATGGCAAAATCGCCTCAATCTGCTTGCATTGTACCAGAAGTCCCGGATTTTGTCAATCCTCCCCACCTTTTTTCTGCCAAACGTGAAAAAACACCTGGGGAGGTTCGCACCAACCACGCTTGAAACAAACGGTGTCTTCCGATACAATAGAAAAAACAACCACAGCGAAAGGGCGTGACTCCCCATGTACAACCCCCAACTGGAGACCTTCCTCCGCGTAGCCGACGCAGGCAGCTTCAACAAGGCGGCAGCGGAGCGTTATATCACGCCTACGGCAGTCATCAAGCAGATCAACCTGTTGGAGAACACCCTGGGCATCCAGCTCTTCCAACGCAGCCACCGCGGACTGACGCTGACCCCAGCAGGACGTTCTCTGTACCAGGACGCCAAATACATCATCCAGTATTGCCGTGACTCCGTAACCCGCGCCAAGAACGCCATGCAGGAGGATTCCAACGTCATCCGCATCGGTTCTTCCCCCATGACGCCCGCACAGCTGTTGATGGGCCTTTGGGCGAAGATCAACGAGCGCCATCCGGACATCAAGTTCCAGATCGTCCCCTTTGAGAACACCCCGGAAAACGCCAGGGAGATCTTGGAGAACCTGGGCAATCACATCGACGTCATCGGCGGCATCTTTGACGAGACCATGCTGGATCTGCGCAGCTGCGCCGGGCTGGAACTGTCCCGTGAGCCTTTCTGCTGTGCTGTTTCCATCCACCACCGCCTGGCCGTCAAGGACAAGCTCCAGCTGTCCGACCTCTACGGCGAACAGCTCATGCTGATGCACCGCGGGTGG
>OGCO01004689.1_pt1 | contig 14270 bp, 9 predicted proteins | sample 1570171 | NCBI WGS metagenome assembly OGCO01 (sample SAMEA4370583, study PRJEB24528) | human gut metagenome | reverse complement strand
ATCGTTTGCCTTGATACCGGGGAATTCCTTGGTAATGTGGAGCATCTCGATCACAAAATCCTCTGCCAATCTGCTCACTCTCCTTTCGTGCCGTATCGACACCTATACTATTCTATCTTTCATTATACCTGATTTCCGACAATTTGCACACGGTTTTTTTCGTTTTTGGCAGAAAGCACAGATAAAAGTATTACTTTTGAAGCATCCTGCACAGTTTCCGCCGGGTCTGCCCTGCCCGGACACACAAAAACAGGGTGCCCGCCTGCAATGGGCACCCTGTTTTTGCATTGAGTAATTCATAAAAGCGGCCTGCCGGTTTGCGGCCCGCAGGCTGCGGGAAACGCCGGGTTACTGGATATAGCTGACGGTGGTGAACTCGCTGACGGTGGGCTTGACCCCATCATCCGAGCTGTTGTCCACGGTGATCTCGCCGGAAGCGGTCACGGTCAGGAATTTGCGACGGGAAATTTTTATCCTGGGTTCTCCTTGAAATAGTACGACTTCTGGTTTTTGATACAGCAAAAGACGGGGTGTCCCTTTCGGAACATCCCGCCTGGGGAAGCTCTTTACTGGATGTAGTTGACGGTAGTGAACTCGCTGACGGTGGGCTTGGTAGCATCGTCGGAGTTGTTGTCCACAGTGATCTCGCCGCTCTTGATCTTTTCCTTGACGGTCTCGTACTCGTCCTTGGTGAAGGTCTCGAAGTTCCAGCTGTCGTCTGCGGTGGGCAGGCCGATGTAATCGCCATCCTCCAGACCGAAGTTGCCGTTGGAAGCAGCGATCTCGCTCCAGTCACCGGCCTCGATGTCGGACAGAGCGGTGTTGACAGCCTCAGACAGACCCTTCATGGCAGAGGTGATGAACGGGTTGTAGGCATAGGTGCCGTCAGCCACGCCGTTTGCGCCGATGTAGTTCTGGTCAACGTCCACGCCGATGACGTAGCCGTTGTTCTTCAGAGCAGCCTCCACAGCGGAGGTGTAGATGCCGCCGCCGCAGGCAAACACGACCTGAGTGCCGTTGGAGTACCAGCCCTCCATACGGGAGGTGATGTTGGCATCGCCGTAGAACTGGCCGCCGTAGAAGTAGTTGATCTCGATGTTCTGGCCCAGCTCCTGTGCGGCAGCATCAGCGCCCTGCACGAAGCCGTAGCCGTAACGGATGACAGCGGGCACAGCCATGCCGCCCAGGAAGCCCAACTTGGTCTTGCCGTCCTTGGCGATCGCGTAACCGGCCAGATAACCTGCCTGCTCTTCCTTGAAGGTGATGCAGTAGCAGTTTGCGGGGATGGTATCGGTGCCGATATCGCCCTGGGTCACGTCAACAGCGATGAACTTGACATTCGGGTACTGATCAGCAGCCCAAGCCAGAGAAGCACCGTACAGGTAGCCGACGCAGACGATCACGTCTGCACCTTCGTTGACAGCCAGACGGATCATGGTCTCACGATCCTCATCAGAAGCGTCAGCCTCGGGGATGTAGTACTGGCAGTCTTTGCCCATGTAGCCGGAAACAGCCGTCCAGCATGCCTGGTTGAAGCTCTCATCGTCGATCGTGCCGGTGTCGCAGGTCAGAGCGACCTTGACGATCTTCTCGCCGCCCTCAGCAGCGGAGGAAGCGGTGGAAGCAGCAGCGGAAGAAGCGGTGCTGGTGGAAGAAGCGGAAGAACCGCCACAAGCGGTCAGAGCAGCGGCGGCGGCAGCAGCACCAGCCACAGCCAGAAAGTTACGACGAGAAATCTTCATAAGAAAGTCTCCTTTATTTTCAATCCATCGCGTGCCGGCCTGCAAATGCAGGCACTTGCACATTTACTGGTTCAAGTATAGCGGGAAGATGTGTGAGATGCAAGCACTTTTCGATTACAAAATATTTACAAAATCTTTGTAAATATATCCAAAAAATATTACTTTTGCACAGTTCCCTGCCGTTCCGGTTTTGTGCCGGGAAGCGATTTATTTTTCCACAGCGGCATTTCCGGCCACATTGGAAGGCCCGAACCCAAAGGGCAGCAGTTCGTCCATGCTGCGCTCGATGAAATCCTCCGGCGTTTTGGCCATGATCACGTTCAGCTCCGGCCCGCCGAACTCGAACAGTGCCTGACGGCACACACCGCAGGGCGAGGTGATCTGTTCGTTCACCTCGCCGCGGCGGCTGCCCACCACTGCAATATCCGTGAACTCGGTCACGCCGTCGGCCACGGCCTTGAACAGGGCCGTGCGCTCTGCGCAGCTGGTGGGGGTAAAGGACGCATTTTCCACGTTGCAGCCGGTGTAGACGCGTCCGTCCTTTGCGCGCAGAGCAGCACCCACCATAAAATTGGAATACGGTGCATAAGCCTTTTCGCGGGCAGCCAGTGCCATACGGATCAGTTCCTGCTTTTCTTCCAGGGTCAGGTTCGTCATAAAATGTTCCTCCTTTTGGGGGCGAAAACAGCGCGGCCGGCCTTTTTGCAGGCAGACCGCGCTGGATCTTCGGTTGGGTTTCTCAGTACTCTGCGCCCAGAGCCACCTTCATCATGTTGGTAAAGCTCGTCTGGCGCTGCTCGGCCGTGGTGATCTCCGGTGCCACAAAGCTGTCGGAAATGGTCAGCAGGCAGGCCGCATGCTTGCCCAGCACCTGTGCGTTGGCAAACAGGGCAAAGCTCTCCATCTCCACGCACAGGCAGCCGCGCTCATCCCGCAGCTTTTCCCAGTAGGTGGGCTTTTCGTCGGAGGGCTGGCGGTAGAACACATCCGAAGAGTGGATGTTGCCCTCAATGAGGGGAATGCCCTGCTTGGCGGCAGAAGCGCGCAGCTTGTCGTTCAGGCTCTGGCTGGGCAGGGTGATGTCACCCTCGAAGCCGCTCTGTACCCGGGCGTAGTTGGACTCGCTCACCGCACCGGTGGACAGCACCACGTCGAACAGCTTGGCCTTTTCGGTGTAGCTGCCGGCAGAGCCGATGCGGATGATGTTGTCCACATCGTAGAACTTGTACAGCTCGTAGGAGTAGATGCCGATGGAAGGCATTCCCATGCCGCTGCCCATCACACTGATGGGGCGGCCCTCATAGGTGCCGGTAAAGCCCAGCATTCCACGGACACCGGTGACCTGGCGGACATCCTTGAGGAAGGTATCCGCAATGAACTTTGCCCGCAGCGGATCGCCGGGCATCAGGACGGTCTTTGCGAAATCGCCTTTTTCAGCGCTGATGTGGGGTGTTGCCATAATCATTCTCCTTTTTGTTTGTAAAATAAACCTCTCCGGCGCTTCACGCCAGCATACGAGTTGCGGCTCCCAGCGTCCACTTCGTGCAAAGTATTGCACTCGTGTCCTGCTGGCCGCTGCCCCAACAACGCCTCACTTCATCCGCCACTGGCGGCGGTCGTCGTTGTTGCCTGATCGGGGAGCCAAGTTTATGCTTGCGCTCTCTTGCCTCTTCTATTAGGAAAGGTGGCAATGCGAAGCATTGACGGAGAGGTTCTGTTCTGATTTATCGCTTTCCGGGGAACACGCTCTGCGGTGCGATGTACGAGCCGTTGCGGCGGATCTCGAAGTGGCAGTGGTTGCCGGAAGAGCGGCCCGTGCTGCCCACATAGCCAATGAGCTGGCCCTGCCGCACGGTCTGGCCCGCACTGACCGCCAGAGACAGGCAGTGGGCATAGACCGTGGTATAGCCGCCGGAGTGGCTGATGATCACAGAATAACCATAGCCCGTACCGGCACCGGCCTTGTTATAACCCGCCTTGGTCACGGTGCCGCCCGCCGATGCATAGATGGGCGTACCGGCAGAGGCACAGATATCCACGCCCTTATGGCCGCTGCTATACCAGCGTGAGCAGTTGCGGTAGCCCGGCACAGGCCAGATGAACTGACCGCTGCCACCGATGTATGCCGCCGCACCGTACTTCGTGACCTTCTTGGTGCCAACGACCACCTTTTTGTTCACCGGCTCCCGGATGGTCTCGGTGGAAAGGATGGTCTGCTCCAGCAGCGCGCCATTGGTATCGTAGACGTTCTGCATGGTGACGCGGCGCAGGCCGTTCTGGCCCTCCTGCAGGGTCTTGGTGGTACCCTTGGTGTACTCGTTGGACTGGGTGGTCTCGGTGCCGAAGGGGATCTCCTCCTCCCGCGTCTCCACCTTGGTGATGCGGACTTCCAGCAGAGCCTCCTGCTTGGTCACGATCAGCTGGTCGCCCTCCTGGATATTGGAGTTCTCGGTCAGGGGAGCACCCTTGAAATTCGTATTCAGGGCACACAGCTCCCGGAAGGTCAGGTCGTTCTTCTGGGCAATGTCCCACAGGGTATCGCCCGCGCTGACCGTGTAGATCTTCTCCTGCTGCTGCACGCCGGTCAGCATATTTTCGATGGAATTGTCATCCTCAAAGCTGTCGTTGAAGTAGATTCCATCTTCCAGCGTCACATTTTTGTTAAAGCCCACGCTGATATTCTCGTCCGTCTGATCCTCGTAGGGGGCCAGCAGGCTCTCCAGATAGCTGCGCAGGGTGTCACCATCGGAGCAGACTGCCGTCAGTTCCCCATCCAGATACAGGGCGGTGCCCTCACTGATCTGGTCACTGGCGCTCTGCAGAATGGCGTTTGCCGTCTCGCCCTCGTCCATGGTCTTGTGGGTCACGGAGATGGTATAGGTCGGCTCGATGGTCAGCTCGGTCTTGTCCGAACCGGCGTAGTTGATGCGCTGCATCACATCCTCTTTTGCGAGGTTGAACACTTCCTCATTGGCCACATAGCCAACGGTCTGGCCGTTCACCTGCACAGCCAGCGCATAGGGCTGGGCCATCGTCCTGTTCCAGACCGTGACGAACACGGCCAGCATACACAGGGGCAGGATGTACATTGCTGTCCGGGGCAGCAGGCTCAGGTTGCGCTTGAGCCCGCCCACAAAATAGCGCCCGGCCGCTTTTACGGAAGCGCCAAAGCCCCGCTCCCGGCGCACATCGTTGGCGTGGGCCGCCACAGCGCCGAGGCCCTTGAAGAACAGGTAAAGCGGTGCCAGCAGATCCTTAAAAATCTGCGCCGCACCGGGAAAGGCTGTTGCAATGATGGTATGCAGGGCATTCCTGCACCAGCGGGCCAGTTTGCGGGCCACGGCAGCAATGCCGCGCCCTGTGCGCACCACCATGTACTCTGCCGCAAAGCCCAGTGCATAAAATGCCTCGCCAAATGCCAGCACCACGGCACTGGCCCGCAGCTTTTTGGCCACATCATTCATGTGCCGCTGCGTTTTGCGGCGGAAACGGTGCCGCCGCAGCAGGCCGGTGATCTGGACCTTTGCCCAGAAGCTTCGCAGTTTTTCTCTGCCCTTCACCGGCGCTGCAGGAGCCTGGCTCTGCGGCTCCTTTGTTTTTTCTTCGATCAAAAGGGGTTGCTCCTTCCTGACGTTTTGGGTCGAAAGTTACAAATTCATATCAATTATACACTCTGCCCGGGCCGATACAAGGCTTGTCACAAAATTTGGGCAGAGCTTTCACAGAGGTTTCACCGTATTTTCATATTTCAGCATCCAGCAATGCCCGCATATCCTCGGGCAGGGGACTCTCCACTGCAACGGTGCGGGCGTGTTCCTCCACCGGCGTTTCCAACCGGATGCCGCCGGGCACCTCGCTGTAAGCCGGCACCCGGAAACTCTGCCGGGCACAATGGAGCGCCTGCCGGGCAATGCGGTCACGGTGTCCGCCGTAAAGGTCGTCCCCGGCCAGCGGGTGGCCGATGGATGCAAAGTGCACCCGGATCTGATGGGTGCGGCCCGTCACGGGAACACAGGCGGCAAGGCTCAGGCCCTGCGCTGCCCTTAATATGGTATACTCGGTGCGGCTGGGCTTGCCCTCGGGGGTCACGCACCGCCCGATGATGCTGTCCCCTCTCCGGCCAATGGGGGCATCGATGACTCCGGGGCCAAGGGGCAGTTCGCCCTCCACGATGGCGTAATAGAGTTTCTCTACACCCTCGGCCAGCAGGGGCGCGGCATAGCCGTTCTTTGCGGCCAGCACCAGCCCGCTGGTGTCTTTATCGATCCGGTTCACCGGGCGGAACACCGGGCTTTCGCCGTGGGCAGCCGCCCAGGCGGCATAGCCGTTGGCCAGGGTATCCCGGGGGTAGTTCAGTGTGGGGTGGACCGCCAGATGGGGCGGTTTTTCCAGCACCACGGCAAAAGCATCCTCGTAAACGACCCTGACCGGGATCTCAGGCTGCGGCTCCACACCGGGGCCGTCGGCGGGCAGCGCAAAGCGGATGGTCTGCCCCGCCTGCACGCGGCGGTTGGCCAGAATGGGCGCATCGTCCGCAAAAAAGCCGCTGCCATGGAATTTGACCGCCCGGGCCAGCTCCGTGGAGACGGCACACCGGCGCAGAAAGCCGCGCAGCAGCACGCCGTCGGCTTCGGGTGGGACATTGAAAAGCAGCTGCATCCGTTGTCCCTCCCCAAAAATTTCACGCCATATTTAAATTTATTATACCAAATTTTATCGTCACTTGCAAATCTTGTTTTTTTATGGTATTATGGGGAACAGAAAACGAGTGGAACATACGGCGGCGGGGCGGCTTTGACCGCTCTGAGGAAAGTCCGGGCCTCACAGAGCACGGTAACTGCTAACGGCAGCCGAGGGTGACCTTAGGGAAAGTGCAACAGAAAACAAACCGCCGCAGCAATGCGGTAAGGATGAAACGGCGAGGTAAGAGCTCACCAGCGCATGGGTGACCATGCGGCTTTGTAAACCCTACCGGAAGCAACGCCTATATGGGACGTACAGCGCTGCTCGCGTGTCCCGAAGGCGGCACGAGCCTGTCAGCAATGGCAGGCCTAGACAGATCGTCGTTTAATACAGAACCCGGCTTACGGTCCATCTCGTTTTCCATTTGGTGTATCTGCAGGGGGTTGTTAGAACCCTTCTTTGCCCCGCCGTCAGGCGCAGAGGCAGAGAGGGTTGATAACAGCCCTCTTTTCGTTTTGGTCAGAGTGTGGTATACTATCCTCACCACGGGAGCACAGTTGTTCGCCGTGGGCAAACAAGAGAGACAGGATGTGAAATCCTCCGATGAAAGATGGTTTTTTGAAAGCAGCAGCCCTCTCGCCCGCGCTTCGGGTGGCGGACTGCGCCTACAACACCCGGCAGATCCTCACGGAGCTGCGTGCCGCCGCCGCCCGCGGCGTAAAGCTGGCCGTGTTCCCTGAGTTCTGCCTGACCGGCTATACCTGCGGCGACCTGTTTTTGCAGCGCACCCTGCAGCAGGGAGCCCTGACCGGCCTGCAGGAGCTGCTGGATGCCAGCCGGGAGCTGGACACCGTGGCCCTTGTGGGCCTGCCCCTGATGGTGCGGGGCAAGCTGTACAACTGCGCTGCCGTGCTCTGCCGCGGGCAGCTACTGGGTCTGGTTCCCAAAACGTACCTGCCCAACTACGGCGAATTCTATGAAAAGCGGCAGTTCACCCCCGGTTCCACCGAGGTGGAGTGGGTGAATGTCTGTGGGCAGGATGTCCCCTTCGGCACCTCCCTGCTCTTCCGCTGCCGCCAGATGCCCAGCTTTGTGCTGGGCGTGGAGCTCTGCGAGGACCTGTGGAGCGCCCTGCCGCCTTCCACCTTCCACGCACTGGCAGGCGCTACCGTCATCGCCAACCTTTCGGCCAGCGATGAAACGGTAGGCAAGGCCGAGTACCGCCGGGCACTGGTGGAAAACCAGTCTGCCCGCCTGCTCTGCGGCTACCTGTACGCCTCGGCAGGCCACGGCGAGAGCACCCAGGACATGGTGTTCGCAGGCCACGACCTGATCGCCGAAAACGGCACCCTGCTGGCCGAGGTAAAGCCCTTTGCAGGCGGCCTTGCCGAGACAGAGCTGGACTGCCAGCGGATGGAGTCGGAGCGGGCGCGCAACACCAGCTTTGAGCCCAGCACCGAGGGCTACCAGACCGTGGAGTTCGACCTGGCCCTGACCGACACCGTGCTGACCCGCTGGGTAGACCCCACCCCCTTTATCCCCCACAACGAGCAGCTGCGCGCCGAGCGCTGTGAGCTGATTTTGAAGATGCAGGCCGACGGCCTGGCCAAGCGTCTTGAGCACGCCCGCGCCAAAACAGCCGTCATCGGCATTTCGGGCGGTCTGGACAGCTGCCTTGCCCTGCTGGTGGCTGTCCGCGCCATGAAGCAGCTGGGCCGCCCCACCACCGATGTGCTGGCCGTGACCATGCCCTGCTTCGGCACCACCAAGCGCACCCGCAGCAATGCGGAAATTTTGTGCGACGAACTGCACGTCAGCTTCACCGAGATCCACATCGCCAACACCGTCCACAGCCATTTTGCCGACATCGGGCAGGATGAAAGCGTGCTGGACGTGACGTTCGAGAACGGTCAGGCCCGCGTCCGGACACTGGAGCTGATGGACACCGCCAACCGCACCGGCGGCCTCGTGGTGGGCACCGGCGACCTTTCCGAACTGGCGCTGGGCTGGGCCACCTACAACGGCGACCACATGAGCATGTACGGCGTGAACGCAGGCGTGCCCAAAACGCTGGTGCGCCACCTTGTCCGGTACGAAGCCGACATTGCCGCCACCCCGGCCCTGAAAGAGGTGCTGCTGGACATCCTCGACACCCCTGTGTCCCCCGAGCTGCTGCCCGCCAAGGACAACGGCGAGATCGCCCAGCGCACCGAGGATCTGGTGGGCCCCTATGAACTGCACGACTTCTACCTTTATTACGTACTCCGCTTCGGCTTTGGCCCGGCAAAGATCTTCCGGCTGGCCAGGGCAGCCTTTGCGGGCCGGGAGGAATACCCGGACGCGGTGCTTTACAAGTGGCTGCGCAACTTCTACTGGCGGTTCTTTGCCCAGCAGTTCAAACGCAGCTGCCTGCCCGACGGCCCCAAGATCGGCAGCGTGACCCTCTCGCCGCGCGGGGACTGGCGGATGCCCAGCGATGCCTGCGCCGCCCTGTGGCTGGCCGAGCTGGAACAGCTGTTCCCCCAGAAGGATGCCTGAGCCATGAAGCAGAAAAAAAATCTCTGGGTCAATTTACTGTTCGCCGCTGTTGTTCTGGTGATCGCGGGGGTGCTTTTTTACCTCCGCAGTGCCGGACAGAGCGGCAGCACCCTGGGCGCGGAGCTGATCTACGGCGATGCGAACACGGTGCAGAAGATCTCTCTGGACAAGGATGCCGTCTATGACATCGACACCGGCTATCTGACGGTGCACATCGAGGTCATGGACGGCGCGGCACGGTTCATTGATTCCCCCTGCCCTGACCACATCTGCGAAAGCTTTGGCTGGATCTCGCAGGAGGATCAGACGGCCACCTGCCTGCCGGCACGGGCTGTTCTGACCATCGTGCCCCTTGCCTGAGGACATGTCAAAAAGGAGAATTCCTATGTTTGATGAAACTTCCCGTTCCCACGCGGACGATGACAGCACCCGGCACATCCACCGGGGTCACCGCCCACCGGAAGAAAAGACTGTGGAGGTGGACAGTGCGGCCTTTTTTGCGCCGGAAACTGCCGCTCCCACCCCGCCGCCTGCACCGCCCAAGCCGCCGAAGCATACCGGCGGGCCTGCCCCGGAGTCAAAGCCCCCCCGCCGCAGGCCGGATGCGGATACCGGCGCGGCCAACCCGAAACGAGGTACTGTTTTGCTGATCGTACAAGCCATTCTGAGCATTGCGGCCTTCCTACAGCTCTGTCGCACCCAGATGCTGCCCGCACTGTATCTTGTCATCATTGCGGTGCTGCTGGTGCTGTTCTGGCTGCTGGTCAAGCGCTGCCAGGAGTACAGCGCCCCCCGCAAGGTATCCCGGGTGTTCTCGGTGTTCCTGTGCGCCCTTCTGGCGCTGGGCTGTGTCTGGGCGCAGCAGGGCCTGAGTGCACTGGACAACGTGACCTCCGGCCTTGTCACCGGCACCGAGGCCAACAAGATCACCAAGGAGCCTTTTGTGGTCTACCTGAGCGGCGTGGACAACCGCGGCGAACTGACCGAAAAGGCCCGCAGCGATGTGAACATCATTGCCGTGGTCAACCCCTCCACCAAACGGGTGGCGCTCATCAACACTCCCCGCGATTACTACGTTGATCTGGCGGGCACCAACAGCAAGGACAAGCTGACCCACGCCGGTCTGTACGGCGTGGAGACCAGCATGGCAACCCTGGGCAACCTGTACGGGGTCAATGTGGACCAATACCTCCGCATCAACTTTGCGGGCTTCATCAGCATCATCGATGCCGTGGGCGGCGTGGATGTCTATTCCGATCAGGCGTTCACCTCGGTGGGCAGCCCCGGCTATTATGATCCCACCACCTTTGCCGAGGGCTGGAACCATCTGGACGGCAAGAGCGCTCTGGCCTTTGCCCGTGAGCGTCACGCCTTTGCCTCCGGCGATATCCAGCGTGGCATCAACCAGATGAAAGTCATCGATGCCATGATGAACAAGATCAAATCTCCCACCGTGCTGATGAGCTTCTCCAAGCTGATGGATGCTGTGTCCGACTGCTTTGTGACCAGCCTTTCTCAGGAGCAGATCTCCGCACTGGTGCGGATGCAGCTGGCAAGCCTGTCTGACTGGGACATCCAGAGCTATGCCGTGACCGGCACCAGCGGCAAGAGCTCCCAGTGCTACTCCGCAAAGGGTCAGAGCCTCTATGTGATGAAGCCGGATGAGAACTCGGTCAACCAGGCCAAGGAGCTGATCGCATCCGTTCTGGGCGGTGAGGGCACCGTGAGCGATACCCAGCAGACCCCCGAAAAGACCGAGGTATTCACCCCCACGGCTGACCCCAACGCGGGCACCTCTGTGGAGGAATCGCCCGACAGCGTCATTGTGGAGGAACCTGCCGAGAGCGTGCCTGCGGAACAGCCTGCCGATGAGCAGCCCGCAGAACCCACCCCCGAAGCGCCTGCCGAGAGTGAGGCTTCCACCGAAGCACCTGCTGAGAGTGAAGCCAGCAGTGAATCCACCGGTGGAGCAGAAACACCCTCTATCTCTCTGCCCACGCAGGAGCAGGTGGAATCTGCTGCCAACTCCCTGCATCAGGCCGCTTCCACCGTGCTGGATGCCCTGTTCGGTTCCAGCAGCAGCGGAGAATAAAACAGGATAAAACAGCACAAGCCCCGGGCCTTGCAAAAGGTCCGGGGCTTGTTGTCTTCTGATCTTACAGGGAAGCGCGATTACTCAGCGTCGCCCAGCTCAAAGGTCTTGACAGAGACAGTGCCGTTGCGGCCAGCCTTGTCGGTGCGCAGATACTGGCGGGTGGTCTCGCCGTTGCTGGTCACGTCAGCAACATAGATCTGCTCGGCCTCGGCCTCGATGGGGAACTCCTCGGCCATGCCCTTCATGGGCAGAGCGCTCAGGTCTGCGTAAGCGTCCTTCACCTTCCACAGCTTCATGGTGTCGCCGTTGGACAGGGTGAACTCGCCGTAGCAGTCAGCGGAGTAAGTGGTGCCGTTCACATCCAGATCCTCGGTGCTGACAACGCTGGCGGCAGCAGCCTCGCTCTCGGCAGCTTCGCTGGAAGCGGCCACAGAGGAAGCAGCCTCGCTGGAAGCAGCGGAGGATGCGGTGGAGGATGCACTATTGGAGCAGCCAGTCATGGCAACAGCCAGCACAGCAGCGGTCAGTGCCAGACCCAGAGTACGATTGATTCTCATGTGATAGTCTCCTTCTATTCTGAAACCATATCAATTCCTGCGCCCGGCGTAAACCTTGTACGCACCGGGCGTGCATGTGCTAGTCTACCACAACTGACTATATTGTTCAAGACTTTGCACAAAAAATAGCCCTCTCAGTCGCGCTGTCGCATGACTGAGAGGGCCGATATTACTTCAGGATCTCCTGCAGCACGCTGTGGCCGTCCAGACTGGAAGCATCCACACCCAGATATTCACACACGGTCTGTGCAATGGTGCCAAAGCAGAGCCGGGTGCCCAAATCCACACCGGACTTCACGCCCTTGCCGCAGACCAGATACGGCACATACTCGCGGGTATGGTCGGTGGTCTTGGTGTAGGAGGGGTCGCAGCCGTGGTCGGCGGTGATCATCAGCAGGTCGCCCTCCCGCATCCCGGGGATGAAGTCGGCCAGGAAGCGGTCAAACTCGGTGGCGGCGGCGGCATAGCCGGGCACGTCGCGGCGGTGGCCGTAGAGCATATCAAAATCCACCAGATTCACAAAGGCCAGGCCCTCGAAATCCCGGGTCTGCAATGCCTTGGTGAAGGCGATGCCATTGGTGTTGCCGGTGGTCTTGATCTTTTCGGTCACGCCCTGTCCGTCAAAGATATCAAAGATCTTGCCCACAGCGATGACATCCCTGCCGGCCTCCTTCAGCAGGTCGAGCATGGTGGCACGGGGCGGCTTCAGGCTCAGGTCGTGGCGGTTGGTGGTGCGGTAGAAGGTCTCGGCGCTGCTGCCCAGGAAGGGCCGGGCGATGACGCGGCCCACGCCGTACGCGCCCTTCAGCATCTCACGGGCGATCTCGCAGTAGCGATAAAGCTCGTGCACGGGCACCAGCTCCTCGTGGGCGGCCACCTGGAACACGCTGTCGGCGCTGGTGTAGACGATGAGGGCATTTTCCTTCATGGCCTGCTCGCCGTAGTCCTTCAGCACCTCGGTGCCGGAATAGGGCAGATTGCAGAGGACTTTGTGGCCGGTTTTTGCCTCAAACTCCTGAATGAGCTCCTCCGGGAAGCCGTTGGGGAAGGTGGGCAGCGGGTTCGGGCTGACCACACCGGCGATCTCCCAGTGGCCGATGGTGGTATCCTTGCCCATGCTCTGCTCCTGCAGGCGGGCAAAGGCACCGGCGGGCGCGTCGGTCTTTTCGCCCGCGGCCACACCGTCAATGTTGAACAGGCCCAGCTTTTTCAGATTGGGGCAGTTGAAATTGGGATGCCCTGCAATGGCCCCCAGCGTGTTAGTGCCCTCGTCGCCAAAGGCGGCTGCATCCGGCTCCGCGCCGATGCCAAAGCTGTCCAGTACGATCAAAAATACACGCTTTTCCATATGTTTTCACTCCATTTTCCTCCGGGGCTGCCCCGGAACAGTCGCACTTTTGCTTACCTTCATTATAAGCAAATCCCGCCGGTTATGCAAGCGCTTTGTGGTGGAAAGTTTTTTGTTCAAACCTGATGAAATCTTAGCAGTTTCTTTGCAAAGATTTTTCTTGCGCTATTGTATCCAAGAGCTTATAATGTATAGTGGTATGGTTTTTTGAAACAGCCATATTGGCGTATACTGCCGCCGCGGGCGCAAAGCAATCACTGCCCGCCAGAGAGCAGCCAGCTTGGGCTGCTGCATCAAGATAGAGAGCATTATAGCGTGAACGTTGGAGGTATTTTATGAGAAAAACGAAGATCATCTGCACCCTGGGCCCTTCTACCGATAAGGGCGATGTCCTGCGCGACCTGATTGCAAACGGCATGAACGTGGCCCGTTTCAACTTCTCCCACGGTTCCTACGAGGAGCACGGCGGCCGTCTGGCAAAGCTGAAGGCTCTGCGTGAGGAGCTGGGCAAGCCCGTTGCCGCCCTGCTGGACACCAAGGGCCCCGAGATCCGCCTGAAGGAGTTCAAGAACGGTGTGGAGATGCTGGAAGCCGGCCAGACCTTTACCCTGACCACCCGCGAGGTGGAGGGCACCAAGGAGATCTGCTCCGTCACTTACAAGGATCTGCCCCAGGACGTGCAGCCCGGCGGCACCATTATGCTGGACGATGGCCTGATCATGCTGCACATTGAGCAGGTCACCGACACCGACATCATCTGCACCGTGCTGAACAGCGGCAAGATCAAGACCAAAAAGGGTGTCAATGTGCCCGGCGTGCATCTGTCCATGCCCTACCTGAGCCAGAAAGACCGCGAGGACATCATCTTTGGCGTGCAGAACGGCTTTGACTTCATCGCTGCTTCCTTTGTGCGCACCGCACAGGATGTGTACGACATCCGCAACCTGCTGAATGAGTACGATTCCAACATCCGTATCATTGCCAAAATCGAGAACCGCGAGGGCGTGAACAACATCGACAGCATCCTCTCCGCAGCCGATGCCGTCATGGTGGCCCGTGGTGACCTGGGCGTTGAGATCGACTTCACCGAGCTGCCCGGCATCCAGAAGGACATCATCGACCGCTCCTTCTCCTTCGGCAAGCCCATCGTCACTGCCACCCAGATGCTGGACAGCATGATGGTCAACCCCCGCCCCACCCGTGCCGAGATCTCCGACGTGGCAAATGCCATCTACGATGGCACCTCTGCCATCATGCTCTCCGGCGAGACTGCTGCCGGTGCTTATCCGGTGGATGCTCTCAAGACC
>OGCO01004688.1_pt1 | contig 14274 bp, 10 predicted proteins | sample 1570171 | NCBI WGS metagenome assembly OGCO01 (sample SAMEA4370583, study PRJEB24528) | human gut metagenome | reverse complement strand
CGCAGCCGCCGGAGCGGTGCTTAAGCCGTCAGGCGGGAATTGTGCGGTGTTGCCTCAGATTTTGCCGTATGCCGTATATGATATGAAATATCTCACAAGCCGTCTCCGCCGGATATTTTGTCTCTTTGGCAGTACAGGAAGCATCATAAAAGCACCGTAAGCTGCCTTATCGGCATCAGCTCACGGTGCTCTGCTGTATCTTCGTGTTATCTTGTTGTTTTCTGTTCCAACGGGAACTTCTGTTTGTCATGCACGCTGATTTCTTTTCCCAGCTGTACTTCAATCAGCTGCAGTTCGCTGTCCGCCAGAACGGTATGGCGGCAGCCGGCCTGCATCCGCACCACATCGCCCACATGCACGGGGCGCTCCACGCCGTCCACCACGGTGCGGCCTGTGCCGGAAATCACCACCCACACCTCATCGCGGTTCATGTGGCTGTGGTAATTCATGCTGTGGCCGGGGTTCAGCGTCACCTTGATGGTCAGGCTCTCGTCCTCCACATCCAGTACGCGGAAGCTGCCCCAGGATTTTTCGGCAAACATGATCTGCTGGTCGATCTTATCCACATAGGGCTTGATGTAGCTGGACTGCTCTTTATCCGATACCAGAATTCCCTCCGGGCTGGCAGAGATCACCACATCATGCAAGCCCATAGCCAGCACCGGCACGTTCAGCTCGTTCACCACATGCACGTTGGTGCAGGTATCGTTCATCATGGCCTTGCCCACGCTGGGCTCGCCCATCGCTTCGGTCAGGGTGTTCCAGGTGCCAAGGTCCTTCCACTGGCCTGCAAACCGCATAACCTGGATCTTGGGTTCCTTTTCCACCACAGCATAGTCAAAGCTGATTTTGTTCAGCTCAGCATATTTATCAAACAGGTCCTTATAATCGGTAAAGTCGATCAGCTCATGGGCCTTATCCAGCACATAGCGCAGCTTGTAGGCAAACACGCCGCCGTTCCACAGCGCCCCCTGGGCGATGTAAGCCTTTGCCGTTTCGGCGTCCGGCTTTTCCTTAAAGGTTGCAACATCGCTCACGGCGCTGCTGTTTTTGGGGATAATATAGCCGTATTTTTCGCTGGGGTAGGTCGGCTCAATGCCCATCAGCACCAGATTGGCTTCGCTTTTGGCAGCCTGCTCACTCAAGGCTTTCAGTGCCTCAAAGTAGTCATCCTCCACATAGGGGTCCACCGGGCAGACCACCACCGGCTCCTCCGGGTCCACGCCCTGCACATCGGCCAGATAGGCCGTTGCCAGCGCAATGGCGGGGAAGGTATCGCGGCGGCACGGTTCCACCGAAATGCCCACTTCCTCCCCCAGCTGGTTGTGGATGGCGGAAACCTGGGTCTTGCTGGTGGCAATGGTCACAGTCGCCCCTTTGTCTACCTGTTTGATCTGGCGGTACACCCGCTGCACCATGGATTCATAGCTTCCGTCCGGGCACTTGAAAATTTTAATGAACTGCTTGGAACGGATATCGTTGGATAGCGGCCACAGGCGCTTGCCGGACCCGCCGGAAAGCAGCACAATATTCATAATGGTTTCGCCTTTCTCAGCGCTCAGCACGCATGGGGTTATTCAAAAAGTCCTCATAGGCAAGGCGCAGGCCGTCCTCCAGCTCGGTCTTGTAGGTCCAGCCCAGGCCCGTTGCCTTGGAAACATCCAGCAGCTTGCGCGGTGTTCCGTTGGGTTTGGTGGGATCCCACTTAATCTCACCGGTATAGCCCACAACCTTGGCTACCAGCTCGGTCAATTCCTTGATGGTCAGCTCCTTGCCGGTGCCTGCGTTCACCGTCTCGTTGCCGGAGTAGTTGTTCATCAAAAATACGCAGAGGTTTGCCAGATCGTCCACATACAAAAACTCGCGCAGCGGGCTGCCATCGCCCCAGCAGGTCACGCTGGTCACCCCGTTGACCTTTGCTTCATGGAAGCGGCGGATCAGCGCGGGCACCACATGGCTGTGGGTGGGATGGTAGTTATCGTTGGGGCCGTACAGGTTGGTGGGCATCACGCTGATGTAGTCGGTGCCATACTGGCGGTTCAGGAACTCGCAGTATTTCAGGCCGCTGATTTTAGCCAGAGCATAAGCTTCGTTGGTTTTTTCCAGCTCGCTGGTCAGCAGGCAGTTTTCCTTCATGGGCTGCGGTGCCATGCGCGGGTAAATGCAGGAGGAGCCCAAAAATTCCAGCTTTTTGCAGCCGTTTTTCCATGCGGAATGAATCACGTTCATTTCCAGCGTCATGTTGTCATACATAAAGTCCGCCAAAGCGTTCTGGTTGGCAACAATGCCGCCCACCTTGGCTGCGGCCAAAAAGACATATTCCGGCTTTTCGGCGGCAAAAAATTCTTCCACGGCATCCTGGCGGCACAGGTCCAGCTCTTTATGGGTCCGGGTAATGATATTGGTATATTCCTGGCGTTCCAGTTCCCGCACAATGGCGGAACCTACCATACCGCGGTGGCCTGCCACATAGATCTTAGCGTTCTTTTCCATCATAACAAATGGCCTTCTTTCTTATTTTACAACGCCTTTTTCCAGGTATTCTTCCAGGTTGCAGCGGATGTTTTCCTCTGCGCGCTCTACAGCTACTTTTTCCATGTCATGCTCCACCATGATCTTGACCAGTTCCTCAAAGCTGGTCTTGGTGGGGTTCCAACCCAGTTCCTGGCGTGCCTTGGTGGGGTCACCCCACAGGTTGACTACATCGGTTGGGCGGTAGAAATCCGGGCTTACCTCAATCAGCACCTTGCCGGTCGCCTTATCAACGCCCTTTTCGTTCATGCCCTCGCCAACAAATTCCAGCTCAATACCGACATAGTGGAACGCCAGCTGGCAGAATTCCCGCACGGAATGCTGCACGCCGGTGGCGATGACAAAATCATCCGGCTTATCGTTCTGCAAAATCAGCCACATGCACTCCACATAGTCCTTGGCATAGCCCCAGTCGCGCAGGCTGGACAGGTTGCCCAGGTAGAGCTTGTCCTGCTTGCCCTGCTTGATGCGGGCGGCGGCCAGCGTGATCTTGCGGGTCACAAAAGTTTCGCCGCGGCGCTCGGATTCATGGTTGAACAGAATGCCGGAGCAGCAGAACATGTTATATGCTTCACGGTACTCCTTGGTGATCCAGAAACCGTACTGTTTGGCCACCGCATAGGGGCTGTACGGATGGAACGGCGTTTTTTCGTTCTGGGGCACTTCCTCCACCTTGCCGTACAGCTCCGAGGTCGAAGCCTGGTACACCCGGCAGGTATCCGCCAGCCCGCACAGGCGCACGGCTTCCAGCACGCGCAGCACGCCGGTAGCGTCCACATCGGCCGTGAACTCCGGAACATCAAAGCTGACCTGCACATGGCTCTGGGCCGCCAGGTTATAAATTTCGTCCGGGCGCACCGAGCCGATCACAGCAACCAGGCTCATCGAATCGCCCATATCGCCGTAATGCAGGTGGAAATGCGGGTTGCCCTCCAGATGGGCAATGCGTTCACGGTAGTCAACGGAAGAACGACGGATGATGCCATGTACATCATAGCCCTTCTCGATCAAAAACTCTGAAAGGTAAGAGCCATCCTGGCCGGTAACGCCGGTGATCAATGCCTTTTTCATAAAAAATGCAGCCTCAACTTTCCTTTTCTATCATCATGCGCCGCCGGTCTGCCGCAGCATGGGCGGGAATGTAAATTCAGCTTTCAGGGGGCTTTGCGCAGCCTTGCCCTGTATTATATTAGTATACCCTGTTTTGCGTTTCTGCGCAAGTATACGCTGTATCCAACCTGTCGCCTGCCCTTGATTGACCTGCCCCGCACCGCAGATTATAATTATAAGGATAGTATTTCATCATCCGGGCCGCTGCCCGTTCAAGAAAGCTGGAATCACATGCAGGATCTCAAACACGTTTTTTCTTACTTAAAGCCCTACCGGCGGGATTTATTCCTTGCCGTCGGGCTGGTTTTTGTGGAATGTATTTTTGAAATGGTCATTCCGATGCTGATGTCTGACCTGGTGGACCAGGGCGTGCCCAGCCATGATATGCAGGTCATTATGCTGCAGGGCAGCAAGATGATCATCTGCGCTGTGCTGGCCCTGATCACCGGCCTGCTGTACGCCAGGTTCGCCGCCCGCGCCGCCAACGGCTTTGCCGCTGCTCTGCGCGAAGCTGAGTACCGCAAGCTGCAGCAGTTCGACTTTGCCAACCTGGACCATTTTTCCACCCCGTCCCTCGTTACCCGCATGACCACCGATGTCACGGTCATGCTCAACGCCGTGGCCACCGGCCTGCGGCCTTTGGTGCGCAGCCCGGTCATGCTGTTCATGGGGCTGGGCATGGCGTTCTTGCTCAATGCCAAGCTGACCATCGTTTTCCTTATTACAACGCCCATCCTGGCCGCTATTCTGGCCTGGATCGTAACCAAGGTCGGCCCGCTGTATGACCGCCAGCAGACTGCTGTGGACCATCTGAACGGCCGCGTACAGGAAGCCTTAACCGCCATCCGCGCCATCAAAGCGTTTGTGCGCGGCAATTACGAGAATGAGCAGTTTGAAACCGTCAATGACGAGCTGGCCGCCGCCAGCACCAACACCTTCCGGTATGCCGTGCTCAACCTGCCTGCGTTCCAGGCTGTTATGTACACGGCCATTGTCTGCATCATGTGGTACGGCGGCAATTTTATTCTGACCGACCGGATGACGGTCGGCGAGCTGACCGCCTTTTTGAGCTATGTTCTGCAGGTGCTCAACTCGGTCATGATGTTCTCCGGCGTGTTTTTGCAGCTTACCCGCTCCCTGACCAGCGCCCGGCGCATCCGTGCCGTGCTGGAGGAGCAGCCCGCGCTGGCCACCCCGGCTGACCCCGTTGCCGCCGTTGCCGACGGCAGCATTGATTTTGCGGACGTCAGCTTCAAATACAGCGCCGCTGCGGCCAGGGATGCCCTTTCCCACGTTACGCTGCACATTCCCGCCGGGGCAACGGTGGGCATTATCGGCGGCACCGGCGCGGCAAAAACAACGCTGGTACAGCTGATCCCCCGCCTGTACGATGCCACCTCCGGCACCGTCAAGGTCGGCGGGCAGGATGTGCGCCGGTATTACCTTGCTGCCCTGCGGGATGCTGTGGGCATTGTGCTGCAGAAGAACCTGCTGTTCTCCGGCACCATCCGTGACAACCTGCGCTGGGGTGATCCCAACGCCGATGACGAAACCCTGTGGGCCGCCTGCCGCGCCGCCTGTGCTGATGAATTTTTGGAGCGGATGCCGGACGGCCTGGATACCGACATGGGCCAGGGCGGCGTGAATGTTTCCGGCGGGCAGAAGCAGCGGCTCTGCATTGCCCGCACCCTGCTCAAGCACCCCAAAGTGCTGATTTTTGATGATTCCACCAGCGCCGTGGATACCGCCACCGAGGGCAAGATCCGCCATGCGCTGGCTGCCCTGACCGATGTAACCAAGCTCATCATTGCCCAGCGCATCACCTCGGTGATGGATGCCGACATGATCGTGATTCTGGATGACGGCAAAGTTCACGCCGTGGGCACCCACAAGGAGCTGCTGGCGAATGACACCATCTACCAGGAAATTTATGCATCCCAGATGAAAGGAGATGACGCGGATGGCAAAGGCATTCAGCGGTAAAAAGCCGCAGCATTTTGGCAACACCATCCGGGTATTTTTGAACTACCTGGGCCGCCATAAGTTCATGCTGGGGCTGGTTGGGGTGCTTACCGCTGTCAGCGCACTCGCCAACCTGCTGGGTACCTACATGATCAAGCCGGTGGTCAACGGTATTCTGGAAACCGGCAGCATTCCCGGCCTTGTCCGCGGTGTTGCCCTGACCGCCGCCATCTACGCGGTGGGCGCGCTTTCTACCCTGGGCTACACCCAGACCATGGTGCGCGCCGCGCAGAAGGTCTTGCATGATATCCGCCGGGACCTGTTTGCCCACCTGCAAACGCTGCCCCTCTCCTTTTTTGACTCCCGCCGCAACGGCGAACTGATGAGCCTGTTCACCAACGATGTGGACACCATCTCGGACGCGCTGAATAACAGCTTTGCTCTGCTGATCCAGAGCTTTATCCAGGTGGTGGGCACGCTGGTTCTGCTGTTTGTGCTCAACTGGCGGCTTTCGCTGCTGGTCGTGGTGGGGTACGCCGTCATGTTCTGGTACATCCGGTTCAGCACCAACCGCAGCCGTTTCTTCTACGCCCGCCAGCAGCAGGCTCTTGGCGATCTGGAAGGCTATGTGGAGGAGATGGCCGCCGGGCAAAAGGTGGTCAAGGTGTTCAACCATGAGCAGACCAACCTGGAAGGTTTTCAGGCATTGAACGCCCGCCTGCAAAGCGCCGGAACCAGCGCCCAGGGGTATTCCGCCACCATGATCCCCGCCGTTGTTTCCATCTCCTACATCAACTATGCGGTCATTGCCGTGCTGGGCGGGCTGATGGTTATGAACGGCCAGTCCAGCCTGGGCAGCCTGGCCAGCTATCTGGTGTTTGTGCGCCAGTCTGCTTTGCCCATCAACCAATTCACCCAGCAGGGCAACTTTCTGCTGGCCGCCCTTGCCGGTGCCGAGCGCATTTTCAATGTGCTTGACGAACAGCCGGAAACCGATGAGGGTACCGTCGAGATCGTTCGTGTGGAAAAGTCTGCGGACGGCACCCTTGTGCCCAGCGCCGGCGGCCGCCGCACCGGCCTGTGGGCCTGGCGCGACAGTGCCGACCCCGCCGCCCCTCTCGTTCCCCTGCGCGGGGATGTACGTTTCCGGGATGTCAGCTTTGGTTACATTCCGGGCCAGACCACCCTGCATGATGTTACGCTGTACGCCAAACCGGGGCAGAAGATCGCCTTTGTCGGTTCCACCGGCGCGGGCAAAACCACGATTACCAACCTCATCAACCGCTTTTATGATATCACCTCCGGCACCATCACCTATGACGGCATTGATGTGCGCAAGATCCGCAAAAGTGATCTGCGCCGCAGCCTTGGCGTGGTGCTGCAGGACACCCATCTGTTCACCGGCACAGTGGCGGATAACATCCGCTTTGGCAAACTGGATGCAACCGACGAAGAGATCATCGCCGCCGCAAAAATTGCCAACGCGCACTCCTTTATCGAGCGCCTGCCCCAGGGGTACAACACCATGGTATCGGGCGATGGTGCCAACCTGAGCCAGGGCCAGCGCCAGCTGCTGGCCATTGCCCGCGCTGCTGTGGCCGACCCGCCGGTGCTGATTTTGGACGAAGCGACCTCCAGCATCGATACCCGCACCGAAGCTCTGATTGAAAAAGGTATGGACCGCCTGATGGAGGGCCGTACCGTCTTTGTTATCGCCCACCGGCTTTCCACCGTACGCAATTCCAACGCCATTATTGTGCTGGAACACGGCGGCATTGTGGAGCGCGGCAGCCATGATGAACTGCTGGCCCAAAAGGGCGAATACTACCAGCTGTACAACGGCATGTTTGAACTTGCATAAAATTCCTGCCAAGAAAAGTTCACATCCTTGTGGTAGAATAAATATTATGGGCAATACTGCATAATTCTAAGTGCCGATACGGCGAGCGAGGTGCGGCAGATGCTAAGCCAAAAGCGCAGATAATACTGGATGCTGCAAAGGTGAGCGCCGCCAGTGGCGGAAACAGCGAACCGAAGCAGGGGCAGCGGTCGCAGAGTGCGAGGGGCTTTTGCCCCCGAAGCACGATGCGGGTACCGCAACCCGACATTATCGAGCATTTTGGCAACGCAGATGCCGTGCCGCAGCCGCCGGAGCGGTGCTTAAGCCGTCAGGCGGGAATTGTGCGGTGTTGCCTATGATGTTCAAGCAATATCGCCCATGGAAAGGGGACTACCCATGTCGCAGATGACAAAGCGCGCACTGGAAGCTTCGCTCAAGGAACTGCTGCGCCACAAACCGCTGGACAAAATCACGGTCAGCGACTTGACCGACCACTGCGGGGTCAACCGCATGACCTTTTATTACCACTTTAAGGATATTTACGACCTTGTGGAATGGTGCTGCGAGGAGGACGCTGCCCGCGCGCTGGCCGGGCAGAAAACCTATGATACCTGGCAGCAGGGCTTTTTGCAGATTCTGGAAGCCCTGCGGAAGGACAAAGCGTTTTTTACCAGCGTCTACCGTTCCATCAGCCGCGAACAGCTGGAAAATTATCTCTACCGCCTGACCTATGACCTGATGATGGGCGTTGTGGAGGAGCGCGCCGCCGGTATGACGGTTCGCCCGGAGGATAAAGAGTTTATCGCCAACTTTTATAAGTTCGCCTTTGTGGGGCTGACACTGGACTGGATCAAAAACGATATGCGTCAGGACCCCGCCCAGCTGGTGGAACAGCTTTCCACCCTGATTCACGGTGATGTGACCAAGGCGTTGGAAAAATGCCGCATTGATAAAAGCTGATGTACATCTTGCGTTAAGGGCCGAACCATGAAATGCACGATCTGCGAAAAACTAATGTAGGCCGCCATGGCCCCCACCATCTTCCGCTGCCTTGCCGCCCCTGTAACAAAAACTTCAAATTTTATACAAAACAGCCGCCGTGATAAAAATTTAATCACGGCGGCTGTTTTGCTGATTGTGAACCCCGACTCCGCTGGTTATACTATAGATATTCCAAAAGGAACACCCCAGATAAACAAACCAACGTGATAAACAAACCAACGCAAGGAGGCTTTTTTATGTATTATTCCAGCGGTAACTATGAAGCTTTTGCCCGTCCCGAAAAACCGGAGGGCGTTGACCACAAGAGTGCCTACCTTATCGGCAGCGGCCTGGCCGCGCTGTCCGCCGCATGCTTTATGGTGCGTGACGGCCAGATGAAGGGCGAGCACATCCATGTGCTGGAAAAGGACCCCATCCCCGGTGGTGCCTGCGATGGCTACAAGTACCAGGACATCGGTTACGTTATGCGCGGCGGCCGTGAGATGGACAACCACTTCGAGTGCATGTGGGATTTGTTCCGCTCCATCCCCTCCATTGAGGATGAGAACGTCACCGTGCTGGACGAGTATTACTGGCTGAACAAGCACGATCCCAACTACAGCCTGTGCCGCGCCACCATCAACTGCGGCGAGGATGCCCACACCGATGGCAAGTTCGGCCTGTCTGACAAGGGTGCCATGGAGATTTTGAAGCTGTTCATGACCCCGGACGAGCAGTTGTACGATAAAAAGATCACCGACTTCTTTGATGACGAAGTCCTGAACACCAACTTCTGGCTGTACTGGCGCACCATGTTCGCCTTTGAGAACTGGCACAGCGCCCTGGAGATGAAGCGCTACCTTCAGCGCTACATCCACCACATCGGCGGCCTGCCGGATTTCACCGCCCTGCGCTTTACCCGCTACAACCAGTATGAATCTATCATCCTGCCCATGGTCACTTACCTGAAGGACCACGGCGTGCAGTTCCACTATGAGACCAAGGTCGTGGACGTGAAATTTGAGATCAATGGCAAGCGCAAGCAGGCAAGCAGCGTGGTTGTGGAGCACGCAGGTGAGATCAGCACCATTGACCTGACCGAAAATGATCTGCTGTTCATCACCAACGGCGGCTGCGTGGAAAGCTGCACGATGGGCGCACAGGACAAGGCAGCAGGCTTTGATCCCACCATCAAGCCGGGCAACGGCTGGGACCTGTGGAAAAAGATCGCTGCACAGGATCCCGCATTCGGCAATCCTGAAAAGTTCTGCTCCGACCCCGAACATTCCAACTGGGAAAGCGCCACCATCACTACGCTGGACGACAAGATCCCGCAGTATATCCAGAAGATCTGCAAGCGTGACCCGTTCAGTGGCCACACCGTCACCGGCGGCATCGTCACCGTTAAGGACTCCAACTGGCTGCTCAGCTGGACGCTGAACCGTCAGCAGCAGTTCCGAGACCAGCCCAAGAACCAGCTGTGCGTCTGGGTCTACGGCCTGTTCAGTGATAAGCCCGGCAACTACGTCAAAAAGGCCATGCGCGACTGCACCGGCAAGGAACTGTGTATGGAATGGCTGTACCACATTGGTGTGCCCGAGGATCAGATCGAAGAGCTGGCCGAGCACAGTGCCAACACCATCCCGGTCATGATGCCGTATATCGATGCATTCTTTATGCCGCGTGCAATGGGCGACCGTCCTGATATCGTGCCGGAGGGTGCTGTCAACTTTGCCTTCCTGGGTCAGTTCGCCGAGACCGGCCGTGACACCATCTTCACCACCGAATACTCCATGCGCACCGGTATGGAAGCTGTGTACACCCTGCTGGACATCGACCGCGGTGTGCCCGAGGTCTGGGGCAGCACCTATGATGTACGTGCCCTGATCGATGCAACGGTCAAGCTGCGCGACGGCAAGAAGATCACCGACATGGATCTGCCGCTCATCCCGCGCCTTGCCATGAAGGAAGCTTTGAAAAAGATCGAGGGTACCGACCTTGAGAAATTCCTCAAGGAATACAATGCGATTTGAGCTCGTTGCTCTGATCCATTTTTGAATCCCCTTTGAAAACAGCCCGCTTTTGCAGTCAACGACTGGCTGCAGATGCGGGCTGTTTTTGCCCTGAAGAGGAATAATGTTGCACAAAAAGTGTGACTTAGTACCGTGAATTATGAACAAATTGTGCGATTCCGGGTTGTTCTTGGGTGTTTTGTGTGTTATGCTTAACATAATAAGCGTCGGGCTGGTTCTGTGCGCCCGATAAAAACAAAAGAGAGTTTTAAGAGGAGGTCGTTTTTCCATGAAACAGCTTATCTCCCGCCGCAGCTTCCTGAAGGCCGCAGGTGTCACCACGGCCGTTGCTGCCGTAAGTCTGGGCGCACCCGCTGCGTCTGCATGTTACCCCGGCAGCTTTAAGGACATTACGATCCTGTACACCAACGATGTTCATACTTACATCGACAAAAAATCGCCGGAACTGACCTATGCTGCCATCGCAGCTTTGAAAAAGAGCTATCAGGATGCAGGCAAAAATGTCCTGCTGGTAGATGCGGGCGACCATATTCAGGGTACCGCATATGGTTCCATGGACGAAGGTGCCTCCATCATCCAGCTGATGAACGCCGCTGGCTACGATGTTGCTACGCCCGGCAACCATGAATTCGACTACGGCATGGCCCGTGCAAAAGAGGTAATGGCTGAGGCGGATTTCCCGTACCTCTCCAGCAACTGGGTCAATCTGCCGCTGGGCAACCGCGTTCTGCCGGATGTCAAATACTTCACCATCGGCGGCCGCGTGATCGCATTTGTGGGCATCACCACGCCCGAGACCTTCACCAAGTCTACTCCGGCTTACTTCATGGATAAGAGCCAGAGCCGCTATATCTATGATATTCTGGGCGGTGACGACGGCCAGAAGCTGTACAAGGCTGTGCAGAAGTCCATTGATAAGGCCAAGGTTCTGGCTGACTACGTGATCGGTCTGGGCCATCTGGGCGTTGATCCTTCCTCTTCGCCCTGGACCAGCAAGGAAGTCATCGAGCACACCTCCGGCTTCGATGCATTCATCGACGGCCATTCTCACACCAAGATGGAGTGTGAGTGGGTGAAGGATCTGTCCGGCAAGGCTGTCGCTCTGACCCAGACCGGCTCTTATTTTGCAAATGTTGGCGAAATGACCATCAAGGCTGACGGCTCCATTGCCACCCGTCTGATCTCCTCTTACGAAGGCTCCGACAGTGCCGTTGCCGATATCCAGAACGCATGGGTCGCTTCTGTGGACGACATGCTGGGTGAGAAGATCGCTGTTGCCGATACGAACTTCTACATCTCCGACCCCGAGACTGGCAAGCGCCGCATCCGCATGGCAGAGACGAATCTCGGCGACTTCGTGGCCGACGGCATTTACTCTTACTTCAATGAGGTGGAACAGCTGCATTGTGACATCGCTATCATGAACGGCGGCGGCATCCGCGCCGATGAGAAAGCCGGCTACTGGACCTTCAAGACCTGCAAGCAGGTCAGCCCGTTTGGCAATGTGGCCTGTCTGATGTCTGTCACCGGCAAGCAGATCCAGGATGCACTGGAGTTTGCAGCCCGCTTTGCCGGAACGGAAAAGGAGAACGGCGGCTTCCTGCATGTGGCAGGCGCTTCCTACGAGATCCACGCCGATATCCCCAACACCGTGCAGACCGACGAGAAGAATGTCTGGATTGGCAGTGCCACCGGCACTCCGCGCGTGCAGAACGTGAAGATCTACAACAAGGCTTCCGGTACTTATGAACCGCTGGACGAGAGCAAGACCTACGCTCTGGCTGGCATGAATTACACTCTGCGCAATCTGGGCGATGGCTTTGCCATGTTTGATGGCGCAGAGCTGATCAAGGACTATGTGTCTGAGGATTACCTTGTGATGTCTACCTATGCCATGACCTTTGGCGGTGTAGATGCAGAGGGTCTGCCGCATCTGACCACCGCAAACAGCCCGCTGGCCGATTACCCGGGCTATCTGCTGGATTACGAGAATCCCTACGGCGCAGGCCGCATCAGCATTCTGTAATAACTGCATAAAAATGGGCGTACCGTCGCAAAGACGGTACGCTGTTTTTGTATAACAATATAGAACAAAAAACCATCCGGCATAAACCGGATGGCTTTTGGTTGGGGATGAGAGAATCGAACTCCCACAAGTAGAGTCAGAGTCTACCGCACTACCACTATGCAAATCCCCAATATTCGATTGCGTTTCGCAGTATGAGCCGCTCAACGTGTGCTATTATACGCGGAAAAGTGATACTTGTCAAGCGTGATTTTGAAAAAATTGCAAACTTTTTTAAAATGCGCGCACCAGCGGAGAAGTTTCTGCTTTACCATAAACTGGCATATTCTGCACCGGTCTCTTCATATACTAAAATGTACAAACCTTCAAGATACACAAAGAAGAGGAGGACGGCCTATGCTGGAACGAACCCATGCCCAGAACACCCAAACTTTGCTTTCGAGCCGCATCCCGCGGGATACCGAGCACGAACGTTATCACCCAGAACTGGAAGAAGAGCTGAAGGAATGTCTGTTCTGCCTGCGGCGCAATGAGATGATGTTTGATCTGGAGGTGGATACAGACCTGATCGAGCAGCGCATTTACGAGCGGCAGGCGCTTTTGTGCCGCTACCGGTACTTACTGGCCAGGGCGCGGGAGCTGGGGCTGCACACCGTCCTGACGAAGTATCAGCCTGCTGGACAGGTTTGAACAGGTTGGCAGCATAAAAATCTTGACAGAAAGCCCCTTGCGTGTTATCATAAGCAAAGATAAATGCGTACTGGGCTTTGTCCGGCGCGATGAAATTTTGAGAGTTAGAGAGGTTTTCTATTATGGAACGTATTAAGACCATTGCTACTCGTGACCTGACCAAGAGCGTTAAGACCGGCGGCTGCGGCGAGTGCCAGACTTCCTGCCAGTCCGCTTGCAAGACCTCCTGCGGCGTGGCTAACCAGCAGTGCGAGAACAGCAACAAGTAATTTTTGCAACCCCCTGCCGCCTTTGCCGGGCGGCATTTTTTTGTATAATTGGAATGGAGAGTAAAATGGTACACCAGTATCAATTGAACGGCTATAACATCGTGCTGGACACCTGCAGCGGCTCGGTGCATGTGGTGGACGATGTTGCATACGATATCATTGCCATGTACCCGGAGCATACTGCTGACGAGATCGTTTCGGCTATGATGGCAAAGTATGGAGACCGCGAGGATGTCACGGAGGAAGATCTGCGTCAGTGCATCGATGATGTGACCAACCTGAAGGAAGCAGGCAAGCTGTGGACCCCGGATACCTATGAGAATATGGCTTTCGACTTTAAAAACCGCAACACCGTGGTCAAGGCCTTGTGCCTGCATGTTGCACACACCTGCAACCTGAACTGCTCCTACTGCTTTGCTTCGCAGGGCCGCTATCAGGGCGACCGTGCGCTGATGAGCTTTGAAGTGGGTAAGCGTGCCATGGACTTCCTGATCGAAAACTCCGGCACCCGCCGCAACCTTGAGGTGGACTTCTTTGGCGGCGAACCGCTGATGAATTTTGACATGGTCAAAAAGCTGGTGGCCTACTGCCGTGAGCAGGAGAAGATCCACAACAAGAACTTCCGCTTTACCATGACCACCAACGGTATGCTGATCGATGACGATGTGATCGATTTCTGCAACAAGGAGTGCCACAATGTGGTGCTGAGTCTGGATGGCCGCAAAGAGGTCAACGACCGCTTCCGCAAGGACTATGCAGGCCATGGCAGCTACGATACCATCGTGCCCAAGTTCCAGGAGTTCGTGAAGAAGCGCGGCGACAAGAACTACT
>OGCO01004677.1_pt1 | contig 14294 bp, 12 predicted proteins | sample 1570171 | NCBI WGS metagenome assembly OGCO01 (sample SAMEA4370583, study PRJEB24528) | human gut metagenome | reverse complement strand
TTTCACGTTCCCGACCCCTTCCAGGACGCCTTCCTCGTTTGCGTCTTCATCCGCCTTGGGCTACATTTGAAGGACTGTGTCCACTCATTTCTCCAAGGCTTTCCATGCTTGATCTGATTCTTGCCGGCCCCGGCGTCACCCCCGATCTCGTCTGCGACCTCGCCGACGAATTCATGGCGGGCGAAGTCCTCACGCGCCCCAATGCCGCACGCTTCTGCGGCCTCTCCCCGATGACGGCCCGCTCGATCGCACGGCGCCTGGCGGACGACGAATCGATCGACGTCCTCGAAGTGAAGGCGGGGCTTTCCGTCTGGGACTTCCGCGTCATCTGCCTCGACATGGACGGCACCGTCATTCAGAACGAGTGCATCGACGACATGGCCGCGCTTCACGGCGTGGGCGAGGAGGTCTCCTCAGTCACGCGCGCCGCCATGGAGGGCGGCACGAAGCTCACCTTCGCCGAAAGCCTCGAAAAGCGCGTCGCCTTCCTCAGGGACGCCCCCGTCTCGGTCATCGACGAGGCCCTCGCGAGCGTGCGCCTGCAGCCCGGCGCCGCACGCCTCATCGACTTCTGCAACGCCCACGGCATCCGCAGCTACGTCCTCTCGGGCGGCTTCACGCACTTCACGCACGCGATCGCAACCCGCCTCGGCATGACGGGCGACTTCAGCAACATGCTCGGCATCGACGCCGAACGCGGCGTCCTCACGGGCACCGTGACGGGCCCCGCGGGCGGCCGCATCCTCGACGCCGACGGCAAGCGCCGCACGCTCGAGATCCTCTGCCATCAGGCGGGCGCCACGCTCGAACAGGCCATCGCCGCAGGCGACGGCGCCAACGATCTCGAGATGATCGGCGCGGCCGCCCTCGGCATCGCCTACCACGCCAAGCCCGTCGTGCGCGCCCAAGCCCGCCTCGCCGTGACGGCCTCGGGCCTCGACGCCATCACGCTCCTCTTCATCGAAGCCTGGCGCTGACGAGCCGCCCGTCCGCCGCTCATCCGCAGGACGCCGGCAGCCCGTTTTCGCCTGTTCCCCGACACCCGCAGCGCACCGCTCTGCGGGTGTTGTCTTTAGTGTTCACGTTTTCCCTCGAATCCCCTGCCGCAGGCCTTTTGCGTCTTATCTAATTTGGCCGTCCTTCCCCCCTCTCCAATTAAAGCGTACCCCCAAAAAAACACAACACCAAAAACCACCCCCACAAACCGTCTTCAAGAAGAAAATAAAATGATGAAGCAATCCCTTTGGGCGTTGGCGGCTGCGGCGCTCTTTTCCGTCATGGCGGCATTCGTCAAGCTCTGCAGCGACGTACACGGCCCCATCGAAATGGTCTTCTACCGCTCGCTCTTCGGCGTGCTCGTGATCTCCCTCTTCGTCTTCCGCAACCGCGCTACCCTCACCCTCAAGACCCCGCACATCGCGGGCCACATCAAGCGTTCCGTCCTCGGCACGCTCTCGATCATGCTCTGGTTCTTCACGCTCGGAAAGATGCACTTCGGGACCAACATGACCCTCATCTACACGACGCCGCTCTTCATGGCCGCCAACTTCGTGATCCTCGCCTTGATGCGCCACAAGCCCGCGCCGTGGGCGCTCGTGCTCGCCACGATCGCGGGCTTCACGGGCGTCACCATCGTGCTGCAGCCGAGCTTCAACGAGGGCGAGCTGATCCCGGCCCTCATCTGTCTGGGCGTCTCGCTCCTCGACCTCGTCATCTACTGGCAGATGAAGGAGCTCGGCGACATGAAGGAGCCCTCCTGGCGAATCGTCTTCTACTTCACGCTCTTCGGCACCATCGCGGGCCTCATCGCCTGCTACGTCGTCGAGGGCGGCCTGCACATGCCCAACGCCCAAGGCCTCGTCGGCATTCTCGGCATGGGCCTGTGCGCCACGCTCGGCCAGATCTGCACGACCCGCTCCTACGCCTACGGCAACATGCTCCTCTCCTCGTGTCTGGGCTTCTCCGCGATTCCGTTCTCGGTCATCATCAGCTTCTTCTGGTTCGGCGAGAGCGTGACCGCCGCGACCCTCACGGGCGCCGCCGTCATCCTCTGCTCGGGCATGATGGCCACGGTCGCCACCAAGCGCACCGAGGCCGCCGAAAAGGCCGCTAGGGCCGCCGAGGAAGCGGCCAAGGCTGAAACCGAAAAGACCGCCTGACCTCCGTCCGCGACGCGTCACCGACAGAACGGGCCTGCATCCTGCCACGGATGCAGGCCCGTTTTCACCCTAGCTTCCTTTTTCCTGGCGTGCTTCTAGCCTAGCTACGGGTATTGAGCCCTAGGATTTAGATATTTGTTTGGCCCTCTTTTTCCAACTTTCGAATACCCCCCGAACAGTCAATCGTGGTGAGGAATAATCGCTCCACCTCAACTGCTTCAGGAGCTACAGATGGACCTCACCAAAATTGACGAACTCGATGCCCGGCAGAAAGCACTCGACGAAGAACGTGCTCAAGCCCGCAAGGCCGTTCTCAAGGAAATTCAATATTTGATCAACCGAATCGACGCAAAGCCGGAAGAGCTAACTTTCCCTGCTGAAAAGATCCTCACCAAGCGAAGCCGACGGTCCAAGAAACCCGATGCGGCACAACCTGCCCCGCAAGTGCAGTCCTACCCTCCCAAGGACGAGCGTTCCTATTGAACATCGAGCTCGGAGAGCGCCCTGCTCCGGGCTCTTGTTTTTGCACATGTGCAAAAACACACTCCTCCCTACTCTCACAGGGAGAAAAGCGGACAATCTTACGCCCAGCCATCGTCCCATTCAAAGATGAACATCTGCGAACGGGAACAGGTTGCCTCGATGACATGACTCAAAATTTCTTGAATCTCCCTGTCATCAACTCTCCCTGGTAAATGTCCTCCATTCTCGTTAAGAGTGTTTCAGCCGTAATGGCTCTTTCGATTGCCGTGCCGCCTTTTGCTGCCGAAAGCTGGTATGAAAGGCATGCCGAAGGCTGGCACTGGTACAACGACCCTGAAAAAATTGAAGAAGTCGAGCCCGAGGTCGTTCCTGAACCCAAAGAAGAGCCCAAGAAAGAACCGCCGAAACCCAAGATGATGGTGCCAAGCCCAAGCATCCTGTGGCCTTCAGCAGTGAATGGCTCAACACGATGATCCCGAAGTACCTCTCAAGGGCTGTGGATGATCCAACCCAGGAAAACGTCGAGGCGTTTTTCCTGTTGCAGCGCCGTGCCATGGACAAGGCAGAACGTTTCCAAAAAATGGCCGAACAGGTCCGCGTGGGCAATAGATTCATTGACGAAAGCGAACGTCGCCCTGTCTCAAACTTCGGTCTGCAAACGGTGGATCGTCAGGCCGAAGCTCGACGTCAGCAACTGCTTGAAAAGATCAGTCAGTCGACAGGACTCTTCTTTTTCTTCAAGGCAGATTGTCCCTACTGTGAAAAACAGGCGCCTTTGCTCAAGCACATCTCAGAGACAAATCATTTCGATGTACTGGCCATCAGCGTCGGCGGCGGAAATTTGAGGACAACGACTTTTGAAAACACCGTCGTCGACTCAGGTCAAGCGGAAATGCTCAGTGTGGAATCCACACCCTCCATCTTCCTCGTACATCCGGAGTCGACCACGTTTGCACTGATCGGTTCGAGTCTTCTGACCGTGCCCGAAATTCAGGATCGCATCCTTCTCATTGCCCAACGCAACAATTGGGTGACGGAAGATGAGATCAACGCGACGCGTCCACGACTCCTTAATGCGAGCGGGGTCGATCTCTCGAAGGAACTTCCTCGAATGCTCAAGGCCGTCCAAAAAGATCCCAACAAGATCACAGATCTTCTGGCGGTTCTCGATGGACGTGACCCCGTAGGCGAGCGTGAACGCCTCACCAAGCTCCCGGAACAAAAGAAGCGATCCCTGATGGATGAAGACGGGTTTATTGATCCGAAGAACATTCTCGCCATCATCAAATCGACCAGAGCAGCTCAAGCCCCCAGGACTAAAGCTTTCTCACTGAACCAACTGTAGAAAGCTCATGCTGCTCGAAAAATGAGAAGCACTTATTTAACCGAACTTAGAAAGGAGGACGGCGCTTCCTCCCCTGTCTGAAAACAGAGGTTTCAGCGCCGAATTTCAATGAAAAAATTCACCCTCAAGAAGACTCTGTTGCTGACGGCATTTGCGATCTGTTCGACCAGCGCTACGGCACCTGCCCTGTCCAGCGGCCTGCAATCCGAGCTCAACGATCTGTTCGGCAATATGTCCAACTTTACACAGCCTGGCGTCTATGAAAGTACGCGTCGCGGCGTGCTCGCTGGCGGCGGCGCGCAAATTCGAAGCCGTCGCATGAACATCCAACTCATTGCTTTCGAGCCTCCCAACATCAAAGCGGGCTGCGGCGACATCGACATCTTCCTCGGCTCCTTCTCATACATCAATCTGGATCAATTCATCAGTTTTCTGCGAGCCATTGCAGCCAATGCGGCGGGTTATGCGTTTCAGATGGCACTAAAGGTCTCTTGCACCATCTGCTCGAATGTCATGGATGCCATGCAGCAAATCGCGCAGTTGATGACATCCTAAAAGTCGTCTAATGCGGGCACGATTCAACTGACACCAAGCAGCTTGAGGAATAGCTGATCGCGTTTGGTTGTTTCCGTGGTCCATTTGGAAGCACTGTCGTTACCTGTCGTAGCAACGTAGTCGACGCAACGGAACCAATCAAGAATTTGAATCAGTGAGTGCTGATCGAGCCAAGCGAGCAGCTTTTCTTCGAGATTCAACTCTTCCTTCGTTTTCTTTTCATTGCTCTTTTGGGCTAGCACCTTTTTCACGTCCTGAATTCTCTTCGTCAGGAAGCAGTGATAGCCCAGCCCGACGAATTGTGCGAATTGTCTGCCGTAAAGGTTTTCCGGATACCACGTTCTGGGCTTGCGTCCGTCGAAGCTGTCCTTGTAGGTCGCGAACAACTCTTCAATCTTTTCGCGGGAGCGGTATGCTTTCAGAGCTTCAAAGGGATCGCGAATTTCGTTGCTCACGAGGACAAAGTACCCCCAGTATCGCTTGGCTTCTTCGATCTTTTCATTCTTGAAGGAAACCTTGACGCCTTTGCTTGTGCGCTTCACGATGAGGAAGTTGTCGATCAGCTTCTGGGCGGCAGGTCGGAATTCTTCAACACCATCTTCCAAATCTTTCTTGATTGAAAAAAGGCTCTCCTTAAGACGTCTTTCTTGAATCGGAGCTGCTTCCGGCTTGTAACAAACATGAACATACAATCGCCGGGTGAATGTTTCAGTCTGTCCTGCTTCGTAGTTGCCGCGCGTGCGCTGACGAACGATGCTGAAATCGTGCTGGCGACGACGCATGACGGCATTGACACCGACATCAAACGGACAGGAATTTTCGAAAGCGCCGATCTCTTCGCGAACAGCATCAATTTCTTCACGAACCCATTTGTCGGTGCTGTTGGCGAGCATCAGGAACTTCACGTGCTCCCGCGCGAGGTAAGTCATGTTGGCCTGACAGTAAAAGCCGTTGTCAGCCACGATAACCGATGCAGAGAGGCCCAGCACCTCAAGCTGCCGTAGAGAATTTGCCAGCGAGATCTTGTCCGGAATGTTTCCCGGCTGCTTGCTGAAAGCTACCGGTTCTCGATTCTCAACTGAATACAGGACCAGAAGCTTGATCGTATCCAGTCCGTCGCCGTCCTTGTTGAATCCCTGACGCGCTTCGATTTGATTCTTCGAATATGTAGAAAAGGTCGTTGTGTCCAGAGCCAAATTCAAGCCCGACGAGGAAACTCTTTGAGCACGGCTTCGAAAATAGGCTTGCACACCTGACTCATTACGTCCGACAGACGCAAAAAGCTTGCCGTACACATCCTGCGTGATGGGGTACTCGTAAGGCAACGGATTCATCATCTGCCACGTCTCCATGCGAGGCAGCGTATCACCATCAGTGGCAACCCAATATCGGGCGATTGAACTCAATTTCTGAGCATCCCCAATCTCGAAGCATGTCTTCAGATCCTCATCGATGCCCGATTCCTTTCCGGCCCATTCGAGAATTTTCTGCAGTCCGACATGCGTGCACACAGCTTCAACCGGAGGCTCTACAACCTCAGAACGCGATTTTTTGGGGCGAGTCGGGATCATTTCCGTCGTTCCGGCCAGGATTTTTCCAAGAAGTCGGGTAGAGATCGTCTTGGTTTTCTGCGTCTTGGCGTCATATCCGGTAACGCGTTCATACACGTAAACATCGCCATTCGGACGGGTGTCACGACGAATTCCAACATGCTTTTTTCCAGTGAGAGGACGTCCCATAATCTGCTCCAATGGTGTACCTGTATTATATTATAGGTGCACCATTGAAGTCAATAAAAAAGTCCGTGTGTTTCACGGACTTTTAGTTTGAAAGACCTACTCCCAACAGGGTTTCGTGGGGTCTTTCGACGACTTTTAGGATGAACATGAGCTCGTGCCAGCTGGCTCAAGGCATTGTTGAGGATTCTTTCGATGCCTCAGGAAGCTCTTCAAAAACCCCATCTCTGAGAGATGGGGCAAGCAGATTTGTTTAAATTAGAGGCTCTTGGCCGGGGTCGGAAAATTGTTGAAAGCTCCCAGGGACGAGAGTCGTTCGATTTTTCTGAATAATACTAACGTGACTCGATATTTGCCTATAAATTAGGCAAAATTCCACCTCAAGAGTCAAATCGCCCCCTTGGTTCTCGAGACGAACCACGAAGTGCAGTTTAAGAGCTGGTCAGCAAGACAGTTCTGGCGGTGCACACCATTTGCGCAAGCGGTAGCAGTTGTATAGTGCAAACAACGTTTGCGCTCGACTGTGGTTTTTCGCCAATCCGCGATAACGAACCTTGGCATAGCCATAAATCCTCTTCAGCCAGAGGAAGCTCCACTCAATCGAGCATCGCACCGATGCTTTCGCATGCTCCAAATGCCGTCTTACGTTCACGCATTCGACGAGCGCTTGACCAAGTTCGCCTCCGAAATTCTCACTGATTGATAATTCCTTCTTCCATGCACTCGGCTTGGCTGCGATGTACCAGGACACATCCTTGAAAGGAATCGCCTGAATTTCAGTGCGCTTGGCGCAACCGATGTAGCCTGAATCAAGGAAGACCATCTTCTCAAGGCCCTTCAGAAGGTCGCCCAGATGAGTAATGTCATGTTCGTTAGCCGGTGCGGCGACCGTGCCGTAGATGATCCCCGATTCAGAACACGCGGCAATATGCTCCTTCATCCCGAAATGCCAGGTGTTGGCCTTCCTGCCTGAAGCCATCTCAGGATCTCGGGCGTGAGCCTTGTTCTTGGTTGACGACGGCGCTTCGATAAAAGTGCCGTCAGCGGCAACCATTTCAAAAGAACAAGCTCCAGCCTCTACGGCCAGATTTTCCGTGCGCTCGAGGAATTTTTGAGCCAACCCATATTGTTCAATGAAATGCCGGAAGCTCAGTATCGTCGAATCTGAGATGAACTGATGCGTGCTGGACACGCGACAGAAGCTGCGGGCCACCATGTCGCTCGCCAAATATGACTCCATCTCAAGATCAGACAGATTGAGAGAGACCTGAAGCAGGTGAACGCGAACCATTGTTTCAAGGCGCGTATACGGCCTTCCATGATTAGCTTTGATGTGGTAGAGGGGCAGACAAAGTTGGATCAATTCGTTGATTACGTCATCTGTCAAGCGATCCATGGCATTCACGCGACGATCAGCATGAGTCCGACGAATCTGAAGGAATTTTTCAGCCTCAATGTCAGCAAAGCTCAATTGGCCATTGAACAGCTCTTCCATAGAACACCTAGATTGTGAACGTTATCATAGTAGTATTTTACTATTGTGTTGATAAAAAAACAGTACCTTCTGGCGTCGTTAAGAAAACCCGAACGAAACATTTTTGTTCCATCCGGCTTGGTAACAGGTTTTTTTGAAGAGCTTCCCTTGGTTCTTGTTTTGTTCGACATAATTAAGGAAACTCTTTAAGTCCCCCAGCTCTGAAGATGGTTTTAATTTAACAGTGGACACATTTGATATGCTCACCGATACGGTGAAACATCGGGATTCGTTATCAGACCAGTATAAAAACCGGAAAAGAGATCTTCACCATCAATATTATACCTGTATGGATCTTTCATATATAACTCAATCCACGTCAACTTTCTTGGCATAATCGTCTCTGCGCAATCAGGACATATTGTCTGACGTTTCTCTGTGTCAAAAATATTATACGACCAATATAATTTATTACACCAAAAAAACTCTTTTGCACTTCAGACAGCGGCCTACAGAAGACCCAAAGCCGCAATTGGGACACTTAAATCCCCTTTTGAACTTATTCTGCGTATATTCTAAAAGACGCTCGCCACAATTTGGACATAGCGGCTGGTTTGATTCTTGAAATATCATCAAAAACCAACGAATGAGATTATCTATGCTCCGCTCCTTCATGTTAGACTGCGGTGTTAGAAGGATATGTCCCCGCTGGAGTTTGTTAAAATAAGATCCATAATTGCAGTATGGAAGCCAAGAGTTTTTAAAGATGCTCTTATAGGAATCATCACCAGCATGATTCGCGCAATGGAACAAGTAAACCGGCACCTCACTATTGAGGTTATATTTCTTATTATGCGCAAGTTCCCAGCACAAATTCATCAGTTCGGTATTCGTGCTATGAGTCCTAAATTTGGCATCAGCGATCCATGTTCCGGCGTCAGTTCGAATGATAAAATCAGGTCTGATTGTCTTCCCGTCAATAATGAATTCCTCTTGATATGAGAGGCTTATTTTCTCTTCATCCCCCCCATCTTCCAACAGTGCGACGAAGCGTGATAATGATTCCGCGTCGGTTGAGCAGACACATTGCAACAAATTTTCGACGCCAGTCAGTCCCCACCACCTCATAATGAAAGCGATTGACAAGGACATTAATCATCTGGACGAGACACCAGCGCTCATAAAAATCCGGCAGATTCATGATGGATAGTTTTGAGAGCTGCGTACCCAGTCTCGTGATCATTCCGACGGACGAAAACAGTTTTTCCTCAAAGAAACGTGCCCTCTCCTTTTGGAATTCGGCATATGCAGGATTCTGAGCAAACACCATAGGATTGAAGCCGCTTGCGACCGACTTCACTCCGAAACCTCGGAATTTGCCTATGACAGATGCTATTTTCGTCAGAAGATCGGGGACATTTTGTCTAATGATCTTTTGTGATACTTGTTGGTGCTTGGTCCAGTACAAATCCTCGAACTGCCTCTGATCAACCGGCAAGCTTTCCGAATTAGAGTCTTCCTGCAACCGAAGATCTTCTCTTTTTGCACTGAGCCAATGTTTCTGAAGGGCATCGACCGTCAGCAGGAATTGTTGTAATCCGCGTGCCGTACTGAAAACATGCCGATTCTCCCCTGTGTCAAAGTCATCGTTCGAGACATGGCCATCCACCTGTCTGATTGCCGGGTTGACAAAATATTGACGAATGCCCTTTGCGGTCGGCTTGGCCCTGCCGACGTTCATCAACCGTGTTGCATGGGACAGACGAGACTTTGGATTCCGAGAGATGTTTTCGATAGCTCGGACCAATCGCTTGATAGCCTCTATAGCCATGTCTGAAAGCACAGGCGAAAAGTCCTGACGATTGGCTCGAACAAAGATGTTGGACTCTTCAAGTACGATATTCAGCAGTTCACACTTGAAATCTTCAAGAGCAGCATTCAAGTCTTCAATCGAAAAGTGGCAAGTTTCTATTGTCAGAGTCAAATGCTGTTCGCCATCGGAAATTGACATCTCCCCACAGGTGTTGAATGCCTTGGATTCGTAAGTATTGCGATCCCGGTTCTTGTATAAGTAGGCCCAAAAGGTATCGCCATTGACAGATACAGGATGCCAATGATCCTCATCCGTATCCTCAGGAAGAACAGGCTTTTTCCCGGACGGGAACCTGATGGCCGGAACGGCCCCGGGCAAGACTTTCGGATAAGCCTGCAAATTCGAGTAGAAACCGAGTCCGTCAGACAAGACTTCGACATCATGGCTCTCAGAGACGGCGCGGAATTGATCAGTGCCTGTTTGCTCGATCACAAAGTAGGCAACCTTTGGCATTGTCATAGCAACCACCAATTGATGGATCTGTTTTTTCTCCCCATGTCAATAAGCGTGCGAACCTCCTGAGCGCAATCCGGAGACAGCAGATTCTCGTAATCCAATACGAAGGTCTGAAGCTTTTCAATCGCACTTGAGCTGTTCATATCGAGTTCAAAAACGCACTTCGGGAAGAGCTTGTGCCGAACGACATTTGACAATATCTCCTTGTTGCTCATGCCGGCAGACATCGAAAGCGATTCATAAAGCTGCGCCTGACGCATCATTCTGAGGCTGAGATCCACGCGAAGCGGGCGGAAGCACTTTTCACCAATTTCCTTCAAGTGCCGCACAACCAGGCTCTGTTCCGAATATTTCGGATATGGCTTGATCCTGCCGAACGAACCGGGGGATACACGGAAAGGAGCTGTTGACTTCGGCGCCTTTTCCTGCGGCTTCGGCTCGAAGATGGGATTCGTCAATTGGAGAATTTGAGCCCTGTCGAGGATTTTCAGTGCGAAAAAGTTTGTCGTTTCATCAACATTCATCGTACCGACGAATCGCACGTTGCCGGGAATTACCAGATCGCCGGTTTGCTCAAACGACAAGCTCATTTGTTGCTGAAGCGTCGTCCAGACATTTCGAAGATCATCGACATTCGTGACGTTGAAGGCTTTGAGAAGTCCGGCCTTCACTTCTTCAGCAGCTAAAAGATCTTCCAACGACGTTTCCGGGCCAACTTGATCAGGAATGACCTCCAGTATCCTGCGAACCTGCGCACGTTCGATCGACTTTCGTCGGTTGGGAACATTAAGCTCAATACAAGCCGCTTCAGATCGCTCCTCCAGGACGCTGAGAAAGTCTGCGAAATAGTATTCAGGCCGCGCCAGATTCATTTCGTCCAAACAAATGATATGGAGCCTGTCCGGATCTTGTTGAGCCTCAATCAAGGCATTCAGGAAGGGGGTGGTCAAGAATCGCTTTTCGATAGGGCTATAAAAGCCCAGAAGATCATCGGCACTGGTCCAGTTCGGCTTCACCGGAATAACATGACAAACCCCACCCGTTACTCGTGCATATTCCCTGCACAAGCTGGTTTTGCCGCTTCCTGAAGACCCTGCCAGCACGATAAGATCGCCGGTTGCGAGGAGAACGGTGAAATCTCGAATCAATTCAGGCGTGTAAATACCTCCGGACGTCACAAGCGCTGCGTGTGCCTTCTCGGCGATTTCCTTCAGCGATAGATTGGCGGCTGGCGATTCATCGGATTGATTTTCAGCGTCTTCAAAACCAAGAATGGAACGCTTTGCCTTAAGTACATCCATTTGATGCTGCAGGACGCCAACTTCACTCTTCAGAGTTTCGCAACTCTCTTTCGCCTCTTTAAGCTTCTCTTTTGCCTTGGCAAGTTGCTGCTTGATGTTCTCTTTCGTGTGAGATTTCTTCTCGATCTCCTCTTTTAATTTCTCCAATTGATTAACGGATTTATTGATCTCTTCCCATTCCGGCTCAGGCACATTGGTCAGCAACGGTCTGGCTCTTAAGGCAAAACCTCGTTTGGCAAGCTCCTTTTCGAAAGCCAATTCAACGATAGCCTTCACTCTCTTACCTTCATAGGCGCCAAGATCCATGCGTCCTACGTACAGTGCCCACCCAGGCAGATCAACTCGTCTTCCGTCAACCGTAGAAACGACATCCGTCAGCCACCATAGCGGTCCTCTTTCGTGCTCTTCTGCTTCAAATGAGCTTACGACGGTTCCATAAACTACCAAGTCAGAATCTGGACAGCCCATTTCAGCTTTGAAGGCCGCAAAATGTTCTCTTGCCTCAGCAATTTTCGCCTTAATCACATCGGGCCATTCTGGAACAACAGTCTTGTGGTCCAAGTCCTCATTCTCGCTATCGCTATTGTCGCCCACAGTCGGCCCTCCATTACTACTTCTATTTACCTTGTCGTTCAATGCAAATCATGCATACGCGTCTTAATGCACAAATTAATGCGACACGGATTCAATATTCTATCATTGACGTATTGGGGAAGCTCTTCAGCTTCGAGAAAGCTGGCATATCAAAGCCTGCAAGTCGTCAAAAGATCACTCAAAGCCCAGAAACGAAGCAGACACTTCTCTTAAGGAAGCTCTTCAAAACCCCCATCTCTGAACGATGGGGGAAGCAGATTTGTTTAAACGAGTGACTTTTGACCAGGTGTTGAAAAGCGTCGAAAGTTCCCGTGAACGTTAGTCGTTCGATTTTTCCGAATAATGCTGAAACAACTCGATATTTGCCTAAAAATTGAGCAAATATCGTTTTCAAGAGTCGGCAAGGCCCCATGGCACTCGAGACGAAGCGCGCACCAGAGTTTCGGGGTAATCAGCAAGGTAGCCTTGGCGGAGCGCACCATTTGCGCAAGCGGTTGCAGTTGTAGAGAGCAAACAACGTGAGCGCTCGACTGTGATTTTTCGCCAACCCGCGATAACGAACCTTGGCATAGCCATAAATCCTCTTCAGCCAGAGGAAGCACCACTCAATCGAGCATCGTACCGATGCTTTTGCATGTTCCAGTTGCCGCTTTACGTTCACGCATTCGACGAGCGCTTGACCAAGTTCGCCTCCAAAGTTCTCACTGATTGACAATTCCTTCTTCCATGCGCTCGGTCTGGCAGCAATGTACCATGACACGTCCTTGAAAGGAATCGCCTGAATTTCTGCACGCTTGTGGCAACCGATGTAGCCGGAATCAAGGAAGACCTTCTTCTCAAGCCCCTTCAGAAGGTCGCCCAGATGAGTAATGTCATGTTCATTAGCCGGTGCGGCGACCGTGCCATAGATGATCCCGGATTCAGAGCAGGCGGCAATGTGCTCCTTCATCCCGAAATGCCAGGTGTTGGCCTTCTTGCCTGAAGCCATCTCAGGATCTCGGGCGTGAGCCTTGTTCTTGGTTGACGACGGCGCTTCGATAAAAGTGCCGTCAGCGGCAACCATTTCAAAAGAACAAGCTCCAGCCTCTACGGCCAGATTTTCCGTGCGCTCGAGGAATTTTTGAGCCAACCCATATTGTTCAATGAAATGCCGGAAGCTCAGTATCGTCGAATCTGAGATGAACTGATGCGTGCTGGACACGCGACAGAAGCTGCGGGCCACCATGTCGCTCGCCAAATATGACTCCATCTCAAGATCAGACAGATTGAGAGAGACCTGAAGCAGGTGAACGCGAACCATTGTTTCAAGGCGCGTATACGGCCTTCCATGATTAGCTTTGATGTGGTAGAGGGGCAGACAAAGTTGGATCAATTCGTTGATTACGTCATCTGTCAAGCGATCCATGGCATTCACGCGGCGATCAGCATGAGCCCGACGAACATGTAGGAACTTTTCAGCGTCAATGTCTGTAAAGCTCAATTGACCATTAAACAACTCTTCCATAGCGCTACAAGATCGTAAACGTCAACACAATAGTGTTATACTATTTTGATGGCAAAAAAACACCATTTTTTGACGTTGTAAAGAAAAACCGAACGGAACAATTTTGTTCAATTCGGCTTGGGAACAGGGGTTTTTGAAGAGCTTCCCAAAGGGTTTGTTCTACTACCTCCTTACATCAGGCTCCTTTAGGATACACGGAATGTTCGTTTGAATTCCTCAGGAGGAATAAATCATGAAAAAAGTAGCAGTAGTATCTTGGAGCGGCACGGGTAACACAGAGGCGATGGCAACCGCTGTAGCAGAAGGCGCGAAAGCTGCCGGAGCAGAAGTTACCGTAATGACATCCGCGACATTCACGCCGGATAAAGTAGACGAATTCGACAGCATCGCATTCGGATGCCCTTCCATGGGTGATGAAGTTCTGGAAGAAACAGAGTTCGATCCGATGTTCACAGAATGTGAATCCAAGTTGAGCGGCAAGCCGATCGCACTCTTTGGTTCCTACGGATGGGGCAGCGGTGAATGGATGGAATCCTGGACGGAACGTGCCGAAGATGACAACGCATCACTGGTATGTGAAAGCGTTATCTGCAACGAAATGCCGGATGATGAAGGATTGGAACAGTGTAGGGCTCTGGGCAAAGCACTGGCATAGCACACATAAAATACCTGCAAAAAAGCGGCTGGGAATTTCCCGGCCGCTTTTGCGTTGTTATACCAGCTATCTATTTTTGTTCTTCATTCGTCGATGGATTACTATTATTCATCAGCCTTCCGCTCCTCCTGCAAAGTTCATTGCTCTCGGATTCCACCA